>Ga0208899_1000066_pt1 | contig 56862 bp, 70 predicted proteins | sample VirMetDEL_Nov_24_FD_184518 | JGI IMG/M metagenome (GOLD analysis project Ga0208899, IMG submission 184518) | Aqueous microbial communities from the Delaware River and Bay under freshwater to marine salinity gradient to study organic matter... | ecosystem: Environmental > Aquatic > Marine >... | reverse complement strand
CTTTGCTCATCTCTTGTTTGTTACTCATATGTTTCTCCTAAAAAAAAGGCTCCCGTTATGGGAGCCGTTGGTTGAAATGCCAGGTGGTTCGTGAGTGCGTCACGCCGCAGGCTTGATTGAGAACGGTTGCGAATACCAGAACAACCCGAACTCTTCGGCGTAGACATCGAGAAGTCCTTGCACTGGATCTCCAAGAAGCACTAACGCATTGGGATTAAGATCGCAGTAGTAGATTGCCTTGGCTCTTTCAACGTGCAAGATCGCGTCGTCGATATGAGCAGTTGGCAGCATCTCATATGCCTTCATGACGTCGAACATCATGTTGGCCATAAGCAATGCGTCAGCATAACAGTCTTCCGAAATCAGGAAGTCAGTGCAAACATACTTGTTAGTCTTCGGGTTTAGATAACCGACTGTAACCTTGAACTCATATCGCTTCATGAGCAATCTCCTTGATGGTTGAAGTGAATCGCTTTTAATCTTTACAAGTAAAGAAAATGCAGGCGTGTCGTTGTCGCGGCGTTGTCATGCGAAGATCATGATCAGCAAAACGAAATCAAAAAATAAAGAAAAAAGAAGCTCCATTACGGAGCTTCCCTGTCGTCAAATCTCTTGCTCAAAACCTCAGGGCCGTGCATAGCCCGCGCAATCTTGACAAGAGCATCATAGACTCTTGAGTAGATAACCCAAGAACCAAAGACAAGAACTAAGGCGACGTAAAGAGCAATCATAGCATCGATAAACATAGTAAATTCCTTTCAAAAAAAAGGCTCCCACTAGGGGAGCCTGTTTGAGATTTCAGATAATTTTTTCTTGGTCATGACTCGATTATCAAGTCGAAACCAGTAGACCAGCTCCGCTAGGAGCTGATCCAAGGTTTTCGAGTTCAAGAACCGAGGAGAGCAAGAGTTCTGTTACTGTGACAAGTCGCTAGAGACTTCTTGACCCTAGAGATCTGTTTCTCATTACCAGAAGCTATGGCCTTTGCTAACTGTTTCTCAAAGCCATTGATAGCCTTGTCATAGTTAGATACCGAGGACAAAGCGGCTTGTTCTAGCATCTTGTTAGTGTCCTTCGGCTTAGAGGGCTGAGAGACTGGCTTCGCAGCTTCGACTGGCTTGTCTTCAGGAATTCCGAAGTCGGCCTTCGTAGCTTTTCGAAGATCTGACTTCAGGATCTCAGCGTGGTTGTTAGGATCAACGAAGACAGTAGTTTCGTCTTTGATGGTCGCTGACTTGTAACCACCTTTGACCTTGACGAAGATAGCTCCGTTCTTGTCTAGCATTACTCCTCTAGGGTTAGGAAGAATCTTAGTACCGAAGATGAGATTTACGGATAGTGTGTTTAATGTAGCCATAGTTGGTTGTTTTCCTTTCGAGAAAAACGAGGTAAAAAAAAGCGAACCGAAATCGGCTCGCTATAAATCCTTACAGTAAAAGAATTACACGAAGTTGAAGGTCACTTCGGAATCTGGTTGAAGGGCAAGTTCGGCCCAAGCAACGTCATTCAGAAGCTTATTCCATGACTTAAGATCTGTGACCTTTCTGTCATGTAAGTCAAAGAACCTTTCAGCAACTCCAAAGCTGAACGGTAGCTTCGCCTCTAGTTCCCAAAGCCGTTTTCCAAGGTGGTTTTTGACCTTCGAAGCGGCATCGAGGTCTAGCTGACCATCACTACGTCTTAGAGGCTCTAATGTAGCCATAAAGACCTGAGTTTCAGTAAGCTTTACTTTCTTAGTTCTTGGCATGATCTTTTCCTTTCGCCAAAAAAAAACGAGCCAAATTCGACTCGCTTTTAATCTTTACAGTTAATGAAACCTTCCAAATTTCGGGAAAGCTGAACCGAGTTTTTCGGCTCGCTTTTAATCTTTACAAGTCAAAGAAAGGGAAAAGGGACGATGAAACTTGAAAAATAGCTAACTTGTTAGCTATGAACAAAAAAGCTCTCGAAAAAGCATCGAAAATCGCAACGCTATCTCCTAGAGAGATAGCAAAAATTCGAACCGACCTTTCTCGCGCTGTATCCAGAATACAACCTGATGTAGAAGCTGTCTTAAATGGTGATAAGAAGTGGTCACAAGTACAGTTAGGTCTATACCGTTTACTGTTACATAAGATTGTTCCAGACATATCAGCTACTTATGTTGATTCCCCCAATGGAAGCTCTCAAAGAATCTCTGGTCTTTCAAGAGATGAACTTGAGATGATGGTAGCAGAGAGAAGAGGAGATAATTCTGTTAATACTATCACTACACCGCAGAAATCCTCGACTTTTGACCCAGTCATCATAAATGATGACAAAAAATGATCCTCACCGCCGCTCCAGATCCGCGCAATTACAGGGGGGCGTACCCGCGCAAAACCCCCAAGCGCGTGCGGGCCATGTCACCTCCCCTAGCAGGTGGGGGGTGCTATCACAAAAGGGAACCTAGAATGACCAAAGTAGTCAGCCTTTCTGTTCATAAAAATAATTTACTAAAACGTCAGCGAAAGAAGGCACGTCGTTCCCTGACCACAACCGCTAATCAGGTATCGCGGCACAAGCAGATAGATGGCTACGCCCTCGTCACCTTTACCATCTCCGACAACGGGTCAATCACCCACGGCGTTCACTACGACGTACCCACAGCTTCGTTTGCTTACGTCTTACCACAGATGGCCCAGCAAGCTTTATTCACCGCACTAACAGAGGACACATTAGATGAAGATTAAGAACACCGAAGCCGAACGCATCAACTCCGAATGCACCGCCAAGGAACTTGGCGAAGCTCTCCAAGCATTAGACTTCGACGCCATCCCTGCCGACAAGCGAATGGATGCAATACGAGAACGCCTGAGTGAAGTGATGTTGGCCACCACGACGAAGCCACAGGAACGCAGTAAGGAACTATTCCAAAAAGCCGCGCACACCTACGGCCAGAACCGTAGACGTAAAGCCCGTTCCTCTATCATCATATGAGCAAGAACCAGAACGCGCCCGAAACGGGCGCACTCATCTCAGAGATGACAGACGCAGATCTCGCCAACCTGCTCCTTCAGGTACGCGCTGCTGAAGACGGTTTCGAGGGGTTCGTCCGTCTACTACATCCTGAATGGGACATCCCAAAGTATCAGCTAGAGTTCATCGACCTACTCGACAAACTAGAACGACGCCAACTAATGAACAGCAAGGGAGAGCCAGTCCATAACCTTCTCGTCAACATGCCCCCTCGTCACAACAAATCAACGCTCGCCACCAAGCTGTTCCCTGCCTACTGCATTGCACGATCCCCCTACATGAAGATACTCGTCTCATCTGCATCCAAAGACCTAGCCGAAAGCTTTGGAGCGGAAACCCGTGCTTACCTTACCAACCCAAACACAAAGCTGGCCTATCCAGAAAGCGGGATCTCGTCCAAAACTACAGCCAAAGCTGACTGGATCACCGACCTTGGCGGCCAATACCTAGCACTCGGCCAATCCGGCAACACCATCGGACGACCTGCCAACCTTCTGATCCTCGACGACCCCTACCCAAACAGGCAGGCCGCAGAATCACCCACCCAACGACGTGCAATCTGGAGCTTCTGGAACTCCGCACTCTGGCGTAGACGAGAACCCGACAAGGAAAACCGCCAGCCCATCACAATAGTGATCCACACCCGCTGGCATCCCAGTGACATCACTGGCACAATCCTAGACGGCGAAGATTTCAAGGAAGGCTTCTGGCATCACGTCTTCTACCAAGCCATATCCAAGAAGAAACGCCAAGGCCGCCTACCTGAGAAGCAGGCACTGTGGCCTGAACGCTTTCCCATCACGTGGCTAGAACGTGAAGAACGTGCAGACCCCCGGGAGTTCGCATCGCAGTACCAGCAACGCCCATATGTTGAGGGCGGGAACCTCATCCGTGGCAACTGGTGGGGTAACTACGACCCAGACCTATCCCAGCTACCCCCACTCAGCCAGATCATCATAGGCGTAGACGGCGCGTTCAAGAAGACAGAGCTGGCCGACTACTCGGTAGCCCTAGTCGCTGGCCTCGCACAAGACGGGGACATCTACATACTCGACGTGATGCGTGACCGTCTCGACTTCCCCGAACTCAAACGCGCACTCATCCGTCTCAACAACCAGTGGCGTGGTCGTGGCCTTCGCGCAATGTACATCGAAGACAAGGCGTCCGGCACAACCGCGCTCCAAGAACTCAAAACGCACTCCGGCCTGTCCGTCATCCCATACAAGGTTGTCGCAGACAAAGTTTCCCGGGTCTCAGCAGTCACCCCCCTTATAGAAGGTGGCCGTTGTCTGCTACCTACAAGCGCACCGTGGCTAGAAAATTTTATAAAAGAAACAGAACAATTCCCCAACGGCTCAAACGATGACCAAGTTGATGCCCTCTCTATAGTACTGGACGTACTGGCCAGAACCCCGCTCCACAATGACGCAGGCTTCGCGGTCGACCCGCTAGTCGCGGAAGACAGCCTACTAAAACAGATCCAGTCTCACCGACAGTACACCTCCGACCCATTCAGTAACGGGATCGATAGACGCTCTGCATCCAACAGCTTGTTCACCAGATCAGATTATTCTTCTGCCCTCGGAGAATAAAGGGACGACACCCCCTCTAAAAGAAAGACAATCCCTGTCATGGTAGTTTTATCTTCCCCTACGGCTAAAGCGCACATCCCTGACGACGGTCAAATCCTTGACCTGTCTATGCACGCCAATAAGCTCCTGTCGAACCAAGACATCGCTATCGACCTCACCGACGACCAGAACAACCGTCTCGTCGAATATATTCGTGAAATCGAGCGCATGTCCTACTCACGCATATCCAGACGATACGACCACTGGAAGCTGGCTGACCGCGCCCATGACGTCTACGTTCCAGCAGAAGCCACACGCTTCCGCGAAAAAGCCGTCATCGCTGACACCCGTGCCATAGCCGACACAGTCCTCACCTACCTGATGGCCGCACTAGGCGGTCGAAACCCAATGTTCCAACTTGAAGGGCTGAACCGCAAGTCAAGAAAAGCGTCAGCCATCCTCGAACAAGTTCTACACCAACAAATGAGACGCACGGCAGGCGAAGCACGCCTCGCCCAGCACCTGCTCGACTGCATTCGCTATGGCTTCGCGCCCACCAAAGTCACATGGGATGCAAAGACAAACACCAACCAGATAACAAACTTCGACCCACGTCGCGTCTTTCCAGATCCTCGCGTTCAGTGGGGCGACTGGGAGTCAATGCAATACTGTGTCTTCACATCAACAGGCTCATACGACGCCCTTGTGCAGACAGGATTATATCCCAAGCTTAAGTCGGATAAAAAATATCGATACAAGATGACCAGCGACCAACAAGCTTGGGAGTCCCACAGGTGGCATCAGGAAGAAGGCCGTGGCCTTTCCATCGACCCCCTCATGCCAAACGAGCGATCTACAGGCAGATCAAACTCAAGCTTCTTCTCACTCGGCAACGCCCGCATCATTGACGAAGCGTGGATCAAACTAGCTGGCTACCAAGTTGGCCTACCCAACCTAGACGCCATCTGGATGCTAGTAACAATCATAGACGAGAGCATGGTCATCCGATGCCAGCTCAACCCATACGGACGCCAGTTTCCAATCGTAATAGGTGGCCTGTTCCACGACAGCCACAAGACTTACGCCCAATCACTATACGACCTCATGCTACCCCTGCACGACATAGCCACTTGGCTACTACGCTCACGCATAGACAACGTGCAGGCCGCCATGAACAACCTAATCTTCGTAGATCCTACGAAGGTGGCCGTCAGCGATCTTATAGACCGCAACCCGTGGGGTATTGTTCGTTCTCTCCCAGGCCAAGCCCCAGGGGACGGTGTCTTCATAGCCAACATTCCCGACGTAACACGCGGACATTGGAACGACATAGGCGCATTAAGCGAGATGAAGCAGCGCCTGTCTTCAGCTTCCGACGCACAGCAGGGAATGCCAAGCCAAGGCTCTGATCGAACCACAGCCTATGAAGTACAACGCCTAACACAACTAGGATCTCAACGACTTGGCGTACTATCACGCATCATCTCGGCTACATCCATCCGGCCACTCGTCCGAATGTCCGTCGAGAACATCCAAGACAGCCTAGCACTCAACGGTTCAATCCGCATGAGCGCAGATAACACGTCCGAAACCCTAGCACCCATGATCGAAGAGGGCTATCTCGACTACGACAGCGAGGCACTACAAGGTGACATCGAATACTTGGTCGTAGACGGCACACTTCCAATAGAGCCGTCCAGATCCCCCCAATCATGGCTCAATGCTGTCCAAATTGCATCACAAGCTGGCCTTGGAATGGAACTAGACCTTAAATCCATGACACTCGAAGCCGTCAGATCGATGGGCATCTCAGACATAGACCGCTTCCGTATCCCAGCCGAACAACTCCAACGAGAAGGCCCATCCCCTTCCCAGCAAATGGAACTTATGGAGAAAGCCAGAGGCGCGTCCGTACAGCCTCAAGAGCAAATCGACAGACAAGTGGAGAAAGGCAACATCGTACCAATGAGGAGCCAGCAATGAGCAAGGAAGTAGAGCAAGCGTTAGCACCCTCGATCCCGCCAAAGACAAGAGACTACATCAAGTCAATCATCGATCCAGCACTGAAGGAAATGAACACGCTCATCGAACAGCAGATAGAAACCATTCTTGAAACACGAAGACAAATGCAAGAAGAAGCATCCACAAACAAGGCACAGATCGCAAGCATGGAACGCATGATTGGCCTACTCCCCAAAAACAGAGCGGCCATTCGAGACCTTATGAACCTTCTCGAAAAGCAATAGGGACGACCCCCGCCCAAATGATCGGTATATAAAATCATGGCTATTACCCGACCCACTGGCGACCAACTAAGATTTAACTCTTCCGCAAACGGAGAGCTAATCCTTGACGCCTACCTAGAGGCCGCCGAAAAAGGTGGCCGTCAACTTGGCGACCTCATCTCCGACATCTTCGATTCATCGGGAGAGTACCGCACAGACATATTCCAGTTCCGCGAAGACCCATCTAACCTTGGCATAATGCAAGTACGCATTGGAACCTTCACGGGAGCCAACGACGGCTGGGTAAATCTATCCAACACTGACTTCAACACCATCACCCAAACAGTCCTTGGCTACAAAAACTCTGCTGAGACAGCTTCTAACACCGCAACCACAAAAGCGGGCGAGGCAAGTACCAGCGCAAGCAACGCATCTACCAGTGAGTCGAACGCCTCAACTAGTGCAAGTAATGCTTCAACATCTGAATCCAACGCATCAACTTCCGCATCCAACGCGGCAACAAGCGCAAGTAACGCATCCACTAGTGAGTCAAATGCGTCTGGGTCTGCTTCCACAGCATCAACTCACGCAAACACAGCCCAAGGGTTCAGAGACACAGCATCAACTCACGCAACCACCGCAACCACAAAAGCTGGTGAAGCCAGCACTAGCGCAAGCAACGCATCAACCTCCGAAGGCAACGCATCGACCTCGGCATCAACTGCCACAACCCAAGCTGGCATCGCAACAACAAAAGCTGGAGAAGCGGCAACCTCTGCATCAGCCGCCTCAACAAGTGCAAGTAACGCCGCAACATCAGAAACAAACGCCGCGGCATCCCTGACTTCATTCGATGACAAATATCTCGGAGCCAAGTCTTCCGTTCCGTCTACAGATAACAATGGTAATACACTCGGCGGCAGTGATACTGGAACGCTTTATTTCAACACGACCTCAAATAAGATGTTCGTCTGGAACGGAAGTTCGTTTGCAGAGACAGGCTCTGCCGTAAACGGCACATCCAACCGCGCCAGCTTTACGGCTACAGCAAACCAGACGACCTTCGCCATCAACTACGACGTTGGCTATGTAGACTGCTACATAAATGGAGTGAAGCTATCCCCTGCCGACATCACGGCAACCAATGGCTCCCAAGTAGTTCTCGCATCTGGAGCCGCTGTCGGGGATCAGATCGACCTCATTGCATACGGAGCTTTCGCTCTAGCGAACGTCTACACACAAACACAAACCTACACGAAAACAGAAGTAGACAACCTTCTCACCCCGAAAGCCACAACCACAGACCTTGCGACGACTAACACAAATCTGGCTACCACAAACACTAACCTCGCTACGACAAACACCAATGTCACCAGCTTGACTTCAACCGTAGCCACAAAAGCCCCATTAGCCAGCCCAAATTTCTCAGGCACTCCGCAAATTGGCGGTGCAAATATTCCAGTTGTAACAGGGCATATTGCAAATATTTCTGCTGGGGCAAACGGCTCAATTCCTTATCAGACAGGAAGCAATGCAACAACTTTTCTAGGCATTGGTTCTACTGACCAAGTTTTAAAAGTTGCTGGCGGTGTTCCTACTTGGGCAGATGCTTCCGCTGGGGGAACTTCTAATTCAAAAGCATACTTTTTCGGATCAATGTAAGGATTAAAAAATGGCATCAGGAATTTTGGGTCAAACAGACATAACAAGCACAAATACGGACACAAGTATTTATACTGTGCCAAGCAGTACAACTGCATCTCTAACGTTGTCACTGGTAAATCGAAATACAACAGTAGCCAAAATCAGAGTTGGTCTTTGTGCTTCTGGATCGATTGGGAATGCTGAGTTCATCGAATATGAAACTAGTTTAGGACCAAAAGCTGTTTTAGAGCGAACAGGAATTGTCATGCAAGCAACTAAACAGCTTGTAGTCAGAACAGACACGGCAAATATATCTGCCTGTGCTTTTGGATTTGAGGAGTAAATTTATGGGTAGATCAATTGTTGAAATACGAAATCCAGACACGCAAATTTCTGCAACTGCCAATTCTGCAAATGCCGTTGTATACACCGTTCCGGCTGGAAGACGATTTCGCGGCTATTGTTCAAATCAATTCGCATCGGAGCTTAGTTCAAACTATTACACGGCTTTAGTCTTTAATTCGGTTGAGGTAAAACATCGAAGCGGTCCCGGCGCGGAAAACAAGACTGAGTATACGATGAACTCAGTGGAAGTAACTTTGCTGGCTGGAGCATCTGTTAAAGTTGATGGACAGGGCAACCATACATATGTTTGGGGAGTAGAAAGCGATGCTTAGAAGAACCATTAATGATGTTGAGTATGAAATTGTCTGTGAATTTTATGACAGCGGTGAAAGTTCATCGATTGCCAAAACAATAGGGGAAAATTCGGTCAACACCTATCGGCTTACAGTCGGCGCAAAAAATCCACTTACACAAATTTCATTTAATAAAGATATGGATGCTTTGCAAGCGTATGTAACGAGTAACGATGAGTTTTTGTGGAATGATTATTGGGAAGATCCTGTCGAGGAATCGGAGAAACGATGACTAGAGCAAGAGATCTCGCAGACGGAGCCTTATACAAGATCACCCCGTCTACATCTGGGAACTTACTAACCAGCGACGGCAGTAACTGGACAAGTGCCACACCTCCTGTCGAGCTTCCCGCACACGGTGCAGATGGCAACATCCTCACATCGACTGGCAGTGCATGGATAAGCGAAACCCCAGCCGCGCAACCGACACACCTTCCCGTAACAGGCGGCAGTGCGGGAACCATCCCCTATCAGACAGCCGTCAACCAGACAGCCCATACAGCCGTTGGCACGGCGGGTCAGGTGTTGCAGTCAAACGCGACAAGCGCACCCACATGGGTGGACAAAAGCGCGGTCGCTACGCCGACAGGCGTGGCTACAGTAATGAAGTTCAGCTAGGAGAATAAAATGGCAGATCAGGTCAAACAGTTGGCGTTTAAACAGTTCACCGCCAGTGAGCTAGTGGCAGGGAGTGCCGCAAATGTGTTAACCACAGATGCCTCTACGCATTACGTTATCAAGTCAATTGAAGCAACCCAAGGAGACAATGATTCCGCTGTGATTGCGACTGCTACTCTTGGACTGACGGCTGGTTTAGGCACTGGTCAATATGCAAGTTTAGGCACTGTAGCCAAAAAAGATCGGGTGGGATTAGGAGGAGGAAGCGCGATCATGGATGCGTCTTCAACGCTCACGATACGTCCTACTGCTACAACAATAGATTTTCTTGATGTTAAAGCTCACTCGCAGTTAGAAACCACTGGGGGAACTCCTAGCGGAAATTATGTAACTGCTATAGACCCGACTGTGAACGGAAAAGAAGAGCCTACCCTGCACACAGAAACAACGGTAAATAAAACAGGTACAACCTATTCTGGAAGTGCTGCGGCTTCTGGATATGATTCACTCCAAGGCTACCCAAGTGGCAATTACAGAATTTATCACACGAATGCAAACGGAGTTAATCTTATCCTTAATTTTCAAGGGGGTACAACCAGTGGCGTGGCATTCGCAGTTTGGAATGCAGATGATGGTACAAACTATGGTTATTATAATAGCTCATATGACAGAGCAATTTTTGACGGTAAAAGATACATTTTTTGGGCGTATGTTGACGGTCAAACTAATATGCGAATTAGATGGTATGATTTGGATGAATCAACCACAAATTTAGCGGCGGCTAATACTACAGGCGGCGGTAGTGGAAATAATTTTTACCACGGTCAAACTGCGGGCATTAGTTCTGGATTTCAAAGCAGAACTTCTTACGACAATATTCTTAATGCTTTTTATCAAAACCGTCACACAAATAACAAACGATATTTTACTGGATTCAGTGGAAGTAATAATAGATTTTGGTTAGTGGAATTGCCAGACACATTGACCAATGATGCGTCCACAACGCCAGCCCCAAAATGGATTTATCTTTCTAGCCCTTCGGCAAGTTCGTCTGGTGCGACTGATCCATTTGGCACAAATAGTAACTCTTACAACTTGGTTTATTTAATTAAGAATTATGCAACGGCCACCACAGAAACTCAACTTCAGCTAACTTATGACCCTGTTATCAGTCGTTATATGCTTTGGTACTCGAAAGATAACAACCTATGGTATGCTTTTAGTTTTACGCAAGCGGATATTGATGGCACAAGTCAAGGTGGTTTGTTGAGTCCCACTGGCAGTGATGGGATAAGAACAATAGCACAGGCTAATGCAAGTAAAATAAATATTGATTCTAATGTTACTGTAAATGGTGGCGGAAATAATCTAGCCATAAATGTTGGTTCGGCTAGTGCCGCTGTCGCCAACCTCTCTGGGGTACACGCTGGGGAAAGCCCCTCTGAAGACGTATCCCCATGTTACATAGATGGAGCGAATTTTTATTTCAGAGATAACTCTACTGGGGCGACAGCACAAAAAGTTGTCAAACTAGATATGAGTGACGTAAAACCAGCTAACGTTACAAATTTGATGCCAAATACAACCATACCCAGCAATGTTTTAAGGCATAATATCTTTGTAAGTATTGCCGCCCCAAATTCAACAACAATCGCAAGCCGCACATATACAAAAGCTCCATCACTTAAAGTGAGGGTGAGCGGTATATTGTCAGATCAATAAAGGAGATAAAAAATGTTAACACCAATTGATGATGCCCCACCAGTAGCGGGAGCAACGGTACAAGCCGATAAACAAATTGCGGCAACAGCGCAAAACTCTAACACAGTCGTTTATACTGTCCCAGAGGGCAGAAAATTTGTTGGTTGGGCTTCAAATTCCAATTCACAAAATGGGTCGTATTGGGCGCAACTTGAAGCAGGTGGCGTTGCGGTTCGTCATTTTAGCCAATTTTCTTACAACCCAGCTAACTATCAAACCATAGATTCGCCAGTGCTAACCCTGTTAGCAGGTACAACTGTCAAGGTTGGTAACGGAAATACTGTTTATGTTTTTGGAGTAGAGAGCGATGCTTAAACGAAATATTAAATTTGAAACATATGAAATTGTTGCATCGTTTTATGATGATGGACAGGCAAATGCTATTGCTCGAACAATAGTAGAAGAGGGCGAAACCCCTGTTAATACATACCGTTTGCGAGTTGGAGCGCGAAATCCACTTACGCAAGTGCCATTTAATGGAAACGAAAATGCATTGCATGATTATTTATTAACAAATGATGAAACAATTTGGGATGCTTATTGGGAAGACCCAGAGCCAGAGACGGAGTAACAGATGATCACAGTCGAAGAAACCACCACAGAAGAAGGAGAATAGAAATGGGAATGACGCCTGCTGAAGTCGAGTACAAGAAGATGTTGAAAGCATCCAACATGTCTCGTAACTCTACAATCAAAGAAGGTTCTTTGGTTCAAACCCTTGGCAACAAATCCCCAAAGAAACCAAAGGGAAAACTAAAAGCTTGAGCCTGACGCAAGCGGAGAGACAGCTAAAAGCAATCAGACAACTGTCTAAGACTTCTGGCTGGAAAGTTATCGAACAAATTATGCGCGACGAAATTGTCGCTCTTGCTCTGCAAACCGCAAAGAACCCGAAGAAGAGCCCCGAAGAAACCGCCTTCTACGCTGGCTGTCTACAAGCCAGCGAGAACCTCCTGAACATCATACCCAACCTTGAAGCCAAGCTTCAGGGCGAAGCCCAACTACAGTCATGGGAAAACAGGGACGACCCCAACCCCATTGATGATCCATTATCCCTGCATCAACAACTTCAACAATAATCGCCGCGCAAGCCGCGAAAGGAAAACACAATGGCCATAGATCCAAACGACCCAATAGCACGCATTGCCGCAGGCCAACTTGGCCCAGCCGCACAACCTGCCCAAGCCGCACAACCCGCACCACCGCCGCCACCCCCTGCCCCAGTAGAGGCTCCTCCAACAATGGAAGAGACGGCGCAGACAGATGCCGCACCGAAGACAGAAGCAGACGCCTCAAACCAAGAGCCGTACAGCTTCATTGAAGTAGATTACAAAGGACAAAAGCGTAACTTTACGCCCAACCAAATTACAGGAACCTTGGAAAGATACACCGCACTTAACGACAAACATGCTGGCGTGAAGCCAATACTGGATGTCGTTGACAACATGGTGAAGACCACAGGTCAACCACAGGAAAAAGTCATGAGCGACATGCTCTCACTCATGAAAGCTGGCCTGTCGAAGAACACTCAAATGGGTGGAGACGGACGACCATCTCAACGACCAGCAGAAGGCACTCCCGCAAGTCAAAACAACGACAACGCGCCCGACCCATTCGCTAACTGGGAAAGCGAAAACGATGTAGCTCTCCCCCCTGGCTACAGGGAGCAGGCGCAGACAATGGCGCAGATGCAACAGGGCATGGCCCAAATGCAGGGCATGATGCAACAGGTTCTACAGAGCGCACAAGGAACAACGCAAGCCGCTGTAGACAAAGAAGCTGCTGCCGGACAAATGCAAAATCAGGCGATGCAAGAGCGCACCAAAATGAACCTTGATCAAGCCGCAGAAAAGTACGGGCTTACCGAGGAAGACGCTCCAAGATTCCAGACCTTCCTAGCAGAGCGTGGCTTCATGCTTCAGGAAATGAACGATAAGGAACTAACTGAAAGAATGGTTGGCGACTATGTCGCCGCTAAGAACGGCCCCGAACTCGCTCGTCTCCAAGAAATCAACGAACGAAGACAGGCGTTCCAAGGAACGATGGCTCCAACACCAGCCGCTGGTGCAGGCCCAGCTCCATCTGGCCAAGACGACATGCTCAACAGGATGACCGATAAGGCGTTTTCCAAGCAAGCAGGGATGGCATAATGGCCCCTAAAAAAGGTTTGTACTACAACATTAACAAGAACAAGAAGGCGGGGAAGAAACCCCGCCGCAAAGGAGAAGCGGGCGCTCCGACTGACCAAGATTTTGCAAACGCCAAAAAAACCGCCCGTAAAAGGAAAGCCTGATGGCTCCAGCTAAAGGAAAAGCCAAGTCGAAGACTGTACGCAACCCAAAGACGGGGCGCACAAAAACGGTTTCATACGGTCAGGCCGGAAACGCAAAAGGTGGCGGCCCAAGGGTGCGCCCAAATTCTCCCAAAGGTGACGCATATTGCGCGAGATCATACGCCCAGCTTAAGAAGCACAAGAAGGCCGCAAGCAACCCAAACTCCCCACTTCGATTAAGTCGCAAACGATGGAAATGCAAAGGAAAGGTCAGTTCAGGATGAGCGAAATGCCAATGGGTAAGCTCATCATGGGCGGTATGATTCCAGATGGCATGGACATCTGTGAAAAGTGCGGGGTCGTAATGCGTCCGGCTGACGCAAAGCCTCATTATGTATCGGGTCATCTACAATGCCGATGCGGAAAGAATATCGACGAGTGCTGTCAAGGGGAGACAGCAAACGAATTATTAGATTAAAAACAGGGACGACCCACAAAAAACCTACCTACATAATGCCCAAGTCAAAAGCTGTATAGGCCGCTATGCCGCCGTCACCGCCAGAGACAACCCGCTGACGTCTACATTCGACGACCATCCGTATGTGTCCGATGCTTATAACCGCGCCTTACGGCGTATCATAAACCGTATATAAGGAGACTATACCATGCCTACTGGCATCCAAGGTCTACGCGGCAGTGGGGAATTTTCATCCGACTTCCGTCCGACCAACTATCGTGAGCTTTTCACGCTGTTAGAACCCAACGGTAGCGCACCTTTCAATGCACTATTGGCGATGACTTCAGGTGAGGCCACGGACGACCCGAAGTATAACCACTTCAGAGACGAGATCCCTGAAAGGGTTGTTAAAGTAAACAACGGCGCTGGCTACAATGCTACTGCTACATCGATCACAATCGACGCAGACATTGAAGTTGGCTTCCTAACAGCCGGTACGTTGCTCGTAAACGCAACAACTGGCGAGCTAATGCGGGTCACTGCTGACGCTTCTGGTACTACACTTGCTGTAGCCAGAAACCTCGGATCAAGTGGCTTAACAATAGCTGACAACGCAGACTTATTTGTCGCAGGTTTTGCGGCTGCTGACGGCGCAGACGTGTCTACAGCAGTGTCGTTCGACCCAAGTGTTGTCTACAACTACACTCAGATCTTCCGTACTCCATTCGCCGTGACCAACACGTTGAAGGCAACTTACAGAAGAACTGGGGACGCTGAAGACGAGTTCGCAACAAAAGCTCTCAAGCTCCATATGCAAGAGATCGAGCGAGCAATGTTCTTCGGAAAACGCCACATTGAAAACTCTGCCGCCTACAACGAACGCAGATACACAGGTGGCTTGCTCAACTCCATCACTAACGTGGTAGACGGAGCAACATGGTCAACCGCAGGCCAGATGACAGAAGACGAGTTCGACTCAATGTTGATCAACTCTATCTTCGCATTCGGTAGCCAGCAGAAGCTTGCTTTCGTTGGCGCAAAGGTAGCCGCACACTTGCAACGCTTCGGCAAATCAAGATGGCAACCTACTGTTGTTGAAGGAACCTATGGCGTCAATGTAACAAATTACGCCACAATGGCTGGTGATTTAATGGTTCACTTGCATCCTCAGTTCCGCCAAGTGCCGACAATGGATAGCGCAATGGTCATTATCGACATGCCACACGTTAAATACCGATACCTAGACGGACGTGACACTCAGTTACTACGCGACCGACAAGGCAACGGTGTCGACGGAGCAATCCACGAGTACCTAAGTGACTGCGGATTGGAATTAACCCAAGACAAGGTTCACACCTACATCAAGGGTTGGCTGACTACAGCGTAGTCAGTTGTCTACAGATGGGCGGGCCGATATATGCAAAAATTTACGGCCCGCTCACTCTTTTAAAAACGAAATGGAGCGATCATGGGACTCAAAGTAGAAATAAGAATGCCAAAGAAAAAGACAAAGACAAAGACAAAGGACAAGAAGAAAACGGGTACGAAGAAAAAGTACTAGTAACCAAAATGAACTGTTGGTTTTGCAAGGCTGAACTAATCTGGGGTTGTGACTACAGCTACGATGATTACGGTCTAGAAGGAGATGGCATTATAGCAACCTTCAGTTGCCCTCAATGCAACTCTTATGTAGAGGCGTACTCTCCAGAGCAAACCGATGAATGAAATAGCCAACATAAACCAAATGTCGATAGATATGGTGTCCCTTGTAGCCCCGCTACTAGCACTCACTGTCTCTATCGGCATTGGTCTTTGGGTCAAAGACAGCATGGACGCATTCATCAAAGGTCTGACCTTTCGAATGGCCACCGCGTTTGAGGAAGGCTCATTCGTTTACATCGATGGAGAAGCCGCAACAATAGTCAAAATCGGACTGTTTAGAACCACGTTCCAAATCAACAACGGTAGAGGCGTGACTTGGCGCTTTGTACCAAACAGACGCATCGAATACCTTAAAATCGAAAAGGTAGTTAACCAAGCCAAATCCGAGGATCATTAGGGACGACACACCCGTAAATCTGCGCCACACATAAGCACTTGTAACCGTGGAGATTTATAATGAATGTTGTTCAAGGAATGCGATCTAACGCCCAGCCAGATCCCATCTCAGAAGAAGACCCAATGCAAAAGGTCGTTAAGAAAGCCGCGAAGAAAGCCAAGGCAAGCAATTCTACAGACGTGGAAACATCAGATCTTGTTCTAGTTACCGAAGAATCACACGGCGCAAAATTTGATCTCATCCTAGACCAAGACACAAAGATCAGAGGTGTACGCGCCCAAGGAGGAAAGGTTCTGTTCAATGTTCCAAGAGAACTTGCAGAACGCGCTCTCAAACATGTCCATGTTACTAGTGGCAGATTGGTATCTAGCGAATGACAACAACCAGCACGACAACCAAGGTTGCCCCCGTTCACCCGACTGTTGGAACGCGGAACGCTCCATCCGACACAAGGTTGGCCCCTCAGGTATTCAGAGGCAGTCCAAACGCGCCACTAGAAAATCTTGTGGCGATAGCTCTTCGACGCTTTGGTGACTTCTCATCCCGCCGAGTAACTGGAGATGTCGTGCTGATGATGATCGAGTTTGCAAACGAAGTTGTAGAGATGGTTAACAGCCACCCATACAACGACAGCGAAATTCCAGTCGAGTATTACACATCACAGACCGACATAAGACCAATAGAAGATGCAATCATGGTGCGTGGTTTACTGGCTCTGTACGCAGAGCAACAAGTATCTGACAAGTATCCAAACGCACGTATGGAGTTTGCCAAACATCTTAACGGCATCCTTTACTCCAGAAAATACAAAGGAACAGTGCGTCACGAAATGACTAGCCTAGAAAATACTGACCCAATGAAAACGATGAACGGAACGCAAAGCAGTCTGGCTATCTAAATGGCTACCAAATCGCCCACACTTATAAAGTCTAACCTCTCGGCTTACTTTGGCTTTAAGGGCATCGACCGTTCGCGTCCAATCATCGGCATGGATGACGGAAAGAAACAGCCCCTCTTCCGTCTCAACAACGGCCACTCCAAGTGGACAGGTACAATCGTTAGGGACACTGGATTACAAGTCAGAAAGAAAGTACCAGAAGGAGAAATAGTTCATCAAAACTTCGTTAACAGAACAGGTCTTGGTTACGCAGTGCAAGATGGTAAAAGCATTTCACTGTACACCGAGCTTTCTAACGCAAGTGTAGTCGACCTTTACTCAACCAACCAACCAGTAAGTTCCGTGATCTATGCAGGCAAACTTAACTTTATGTCTGCTGGCTTTCCCATATATGCAACTGATGGCTACAGCTTCGTCAAAAACGCATCAACAGTCACCCCAGCTTTTGGGGTGGCCATTGAAGGTCGACTGTATGTAGCTGGAATACCCACCCTACCCGCAGAGATCAGGGTATCGCGTCTATTCACAAACGATGGCGACGAGCAAATCTTTCTAGACGAGGAAACCGCAACCACCACAGCCAACCGCGCTGACTTCCTAGACCTCTCAAACGTGATAGGAACAGCAGATGAGATCACAGGTCTTGCCAGATTCGAAACAAACCGTCTCGCAATCTTCACGAATGACCAATGCGTTGTCTACAAGGTCGACCCAGACGTAGCCTTGTGGGAAATAGACACGAGAGCAAACGTACAGTTAGGAACAGTGGCGCACAATGCTATAGCTCAAGTTGGCAGTGATATAATTTTCTGCTCACGACACGGAGTTCACAGTCTCATACGGTCTTCACAAAACGGTATATCAATCGAGACACGAACCCTGTCATATGAAATAGAAGATCTTTACAAAGAATTTTTGAGAGCTTGCATTGGCCCTCGCTTTGTAAACTGCACCTACGACCAAGACCTTGGCAGGCTACATATCTTCTTCCCAATGGCTGATGGGTTACACAAAACCCTAGTTGGTGAGTTTAGGCGTGGCTACGAAAGCCTGACATGGTCAACATCAGACACAGGAGCATCTAGATGTGGCGCATTCCTAGCCGGAAGCATGACATTCGGGACAGCATTTACAACCTACAACAGATTAGACGAACTTTTAGAACTCAATCCACAAGACGATCTCACAGATGACTTCATTCGCCCTAAATTCCTAGTTGAAACTCCCATACTTTGGCATGGCCTAATCGATGAAATAAAGGAAAGCCGCGCTCTAGTCATTCAAGCATCAGGGAGTGGCACGCTCCTCATCACCGCATTTGATGAAGAAGGGGGAGAAGTCCTGTCCGAAACTATTGCAATCGAAAGACGGGACGACAACCCCGATGGTTTCCCGTCTGATGCACTTGACGTCCAGTTCCGTATTCCTTTTCAGCTTCGATACAGAGGATTGCAACTGAAGTTTGAAAGCGTAGACATGGGCGACATTGAAATTCTCGGCTTCGCAGTCGAGCTTAAACAGCCAAGCTAGAGAGGCAAGACATGGCTCGATTACAACAGTTACACCCATCCAATTACAGATCCACAGGGAACATTGACGACGAGTTCAACTCCGTCATTCGATACCTTGTCAGCGGCGAGAAAGGTGACTTTACGCTCGGTGAGCTAATGAGTGTCCTTTTCGACTCAACGGGCAAACTCATAGCCCCGCTGGAAATGCGGTTAGACACATCGTCCAACCTTCAGTATCGTGTTGGCACTTACACCGACACAACCTCAGGGTGGATCACGATAGTTGCCGCCGCAGACATAAGGGGAGCTGCTGGGGCCGATTTAGGAACGATTGAAGGGCCATTATTCAACGGAGGAACGGAGTTCACAGCAACCTCTGGTCAAACCGTATTCTCATACGCCCATGAAACAACAGACGATCTCATGGTGTTCGTCAATGGCGTGCTTCAAGTACCAACTGCATACACAGGAAATGCAACAGCAAACACTGTAACGATGGCTACTGGCGTGACGTCTGGTCACAAAGTCTACATCATCAAGCTACGAGCAAACTCTGTATCCAACTTTCGCAGAACCTCTTCTACAGCCAGTGCCAGCCAAGCAGTGTTCCCATTCACGCATACCGCGTCAGAAGAAATTATGGTCTTCAGAAACGGTCTTTTTCAAACCCCTGGCGGGACTGCTGACTACACCTCGTCTTCAGACCAAAACACTGTAACTTTTACATCAGCACTCCCAGCCAATGACGAAGTGACAATCCTAACCGTCGAGAACACCGCTACCACAAAAGTCAGCGGCCTACTTACAGCAGACGACTACTTGGATGGCAGTGGCTTCATCCCATATACGAAGCTCGCAATCACAGCAGGCCAAATTCCTCAAGACCGAGTTGCCAATCTTGCGGCCCTTACAGCCAACAGAGGCAAAACATTCGTATCTTCATCAGCCCCAACAGGCACAGATGCAGTAGCAGGTAACTTCTGGATTGATACATCAACCTCACCAGATACACCTAAATTCCATGACGGCGTTCAGTGGCTCAACTTTGCAAGCACAACAGCCATACCAACCTTCACAACAACAGACGCCCTCAAGTCTCTACACATCAACAGTTCAGGAACGGCACTTGAGTTCAGGACAGTCGATCTTTCTGCCTACATACCGCTAACGCAAAAAGGCGTAGCCTCTGGCGTAGCCGCACTTGATGCAACAGGTAGACTAGCCGCAAGCCAGATCCCATCTGTCATGGCATTAGACTCGATGTACTTCATCAACTCTGGAACAATCTCATCCCCCACAACTTTCGTCATCAAACGTATCTTCGGAGAGATTGTACGGATCGACAAGATCAGCGCACGAACAGTAAGCGGAACCTGTGACGTCACAATACAGGTAAACGGTGTAGACGTATCTGGCTTTTCTGCAATTTCTACAAGCTCCTCGCCCGTAGAACAGAACCTAGCCAACTCAATCACTATAGACGCACAGACAGGGGGTGCTTCAAAAACAATTGGCATTAATGTCACAAGCCCATCATCCGCCGTTGGTCTTGAAATTGTACTAGCAGTGACCAAGGTGGCCGCTTAATGCAAAGCTTCACTAGCAAATTACGAGAAAAGGGAAGGTTTGGAGACACGCTTATAGCACACTTGTCTGAAGCAGAGGCAGGTGTTCTGAAAAAAGCTGGCGGTGCAGGTACGATCAATCCATTCACTGGAGCCTTAGAGTTCTACAAAGGCACAATGGACAACAAAAAAGAAGGAGACAGGCCATCAACCGCTAGTGTGTTCTCTGACCTAATCAATGTATGGGAGTCCAATCAGCCCGAACCTACGGGATCAGAATCCACAATTGGAGGATCAAAATTTGCAGAAAACCAAGCACTGGCCGTAGCAACAATCTTAAACAACACCCGCTATGTCTATAACGACAAAGAGGGACTCCATCAGTACATGTATTTTGGCAAAGATGGAGGAAATCCATTTGAACAAAGCACCAACAAAGAACTGGATAAGCTTCTACACGAGGTAAGTCCAGACATTAGAAGGCAAGTCGTCAGTGGTAAAGGGTCAGGGGCAACTAACGAAGACTTGGCCGCAAGAGATATGAGCATTTTCTTGAAAGCTATAAGCCCATCTGGGCGATCAGGGAATTTAAAAAGAGGCAAACCCCTAGTATCTCAGGATAACTTATTCGCCGCATACGAAAAACTCGGCATCAAACCTTATGACTATGAAAAAGGAAAGATGCATACCAAGGGGTTTTCTGGAGAAGGATGGACTGAATTCAAAACTGTCGATGACAATCCGATTTCACTAGCACAACAAGAAGTAACAGATGCCGCCCGTGGTTTGTATAGCTTATACAGAAACGATCCGAGCCAATTCGACAGCTCATCTGCTGATTCAGATGGCACTGGCGGCACGGGTTCTGCTCCAAATTTAGGCGCGGGTAGTTTCGATTCATTCAGCGCCTTTGCAGACGCGGCATTTGCCCCAGCGTCATATAATCAAGGGAGCATCAAAAACTTAACTGGCCCTCTTTCAAGACTTAGCAGGGAAGGCATTGCAAGTTGGGCTTACCAGCAATTTCAAAACATGATGAATAGTCCGACAACGAATGCCGATGGAAAAGCATTTGCAAACGAGATCAACCCAGAAACGCACTTTGGTGACGCCCCTGCTTATTCATACGGCGGGTTTGATAGCGGTGGGTTCATATCTGCTGGGGGCGGTTACGGAGTTAACAACAACACTGGAACATACAACCAAAATGGCGGGTATTCGGGATTCAGCAACCCCAACGGGGTAGGAGATTAAATATGCCAAATAGATTTTCAGACAAAATGTTTGGCCCCGCCAAACAAATGGCAAAGGCCGGAAGATTTGGCGACACCATCCTTGCTCACATCAACCCACAAGAGGCGGCCTTATTGAAAGCTCGTGGCGGTAGCGGCACGGTCAACCCGATGACAGGGGCTATGGAGTTTGCTACACGAGAAGAGTTTGATCCTGAATTTTACTTGGCAAACAACCCTGATGTTGCCGCCGCTGGGTACGGAACAGGTGAGGGCCAAATCGATCCATTCGAACACTACGATACGTTTATTAATAAAGGAAACGAAACTAGAGCCGCAAACTTTGATGAACGCCAAGAGCAAGATCTGGGAGCGTTCACTGGTGTATTTGACTCAGATTATTACCTCTCACAAAACCAAGATGTCGCAGACGCCTTGAGCGGAGGTCTACTTGGGGACATCACAACAGCAAGAGGCCACTTCGACGTCTTCGGTCAAACGGAAAAACGAACAGGTAATCAAACACAACAAGATTTAAAAGACGCGGGCTACACTGGCACGTTTGGGGGAGGCATGTATGGCGGCCAGTCACAATTTGCCACGGAGCGGGCTGGCCTTTTTGATTCAAACCCAAATTTACTAAACGAAGCCGGAACAAACCTAAGTGCAAACATCATGGGTTCTGGAGAAGGAGCTTTCGACTTAATCGGGAACACATCTACTACGCTCAATCCCGATTTACTTGACACCTTGGACGACAGATTTCTTGCAACTGAAACTGGCTACACTGGTGGCTTCCAACCCGGAACCGTAGACGCATTCCGAGGCGACTACACCGATATGGATGATGACCCTAAAACCAGATTCACAGCCGCTAACACCTCAAACATCAGTCGGGCTGGAACTGACATAGCTCCGCAAAGAGATGCTGTTCGATCTATTGGTTACGAGGGAGAGTTTGGACTGGGAGGGGCGGGAGAATATGTCACTGAACAGCTAGGTGAATACGGACTGGCCACAACAGGAAACGTGCAAAACGATGCGGCCTTGATAAAAAATGCACAGGAGAATGAAGCCCTGCAAACACAGTTGACCGAAGCGTTGACAGCTTTACAAAATGTGACAGCAGCCGTGCCTGAACCGTCGAATACATTAAATCTAACAACGCCCCCTGCTCCCGTAAATACAGAGCCATCCACTGACGTGTCTACAGCGATACCAACACCGACCATGCCATTTGTAACACCATCACCTGCGGCCCCTGCTCCCAGTGTACAATCCGCACCCAGCTTCATGAATAACTTTAGGGGAACAAGGATCAATCCATTTACTGGCGCTCTTGAATACCTGCCAGCAAGAGTAAACCCAAGCGCATTTTCGCAGACAGTACTCAACCCCCGCTTCAGCGGTGGTTTCGGAACGAACATAAGACTATAGGAGTAGAAGCATGGCCTTCTCATTCAGTGACGCATTAGCATTAGGAAACACAGCACTAAACTTGGTCGGCGGATTTCAAGCATCAGGACGCGCAGATGACGCGGCCAATCAATCTGCCGCCCTAAGTCAAGCCCAAATTGAGGCGATGCAAAAACAAAATGCCTTGTTTGAGGCTGGCGGTACAGCAATGGAGACAGCTCTCGCCGCATTACTCAGTAGCTATGATGGGCGAGGCCAATACGATCCTCAGAAGCTGGATGACTTTGCCGCGATGCTTTCACAGGAGCGAGCCGAAGGTGAATTTGACACCAAGTTAGACATTGGTAGCACTATGAACGAACAGAAAGCTCGACAGAATCGAGCGCTGCTCGCAGAGTTAGGTCTGGCACAATCTCAGTTTGCCCCAACGGCACAAAACATTGGAGCCAGATCAGCAGTAGACACCACATTTAATCCCAATTCATACGACACACCTGTTGCCGCGCTCAGTGCCGCCTACAAAGCAAACCTAGATGCCGTCAGCAAGCAGAACATGGACGAGGTGATGTCAAAGATGATGACAGACAGCCAGCGCAAGCTGGGTGGCGCTGTCACAGGACAGCAAGCCGTAGCGGCTAGAGCTATGGGCGAGGCTATGAGCGAACAAAACGCACAGAACTCCCTCAATGCAATTAACATGGCCATGAAGCAGATGGCTGGCCTACAGGGGATGGACACCACATTACAAAACGCCAACATCAACGCACAAGGAGCAGACCTCAATGCACTCAATTTCGACAAAAGTATACAAGACATGCTCTTCAGGCAGGCTATCACTAGTGCAGACGCTGGCCAGCAGTTCTTACAGAATTCTCAAGCGGGTGATAGGGCAAACTACCTATCGGCAATCGGTCAGATAGAAGGCATCAACAAGTTAAACCAGAACACTGACCTTATTGACTACAACGCGGCACTGGCAACAATGGGTTCAGAACAAGGATTAGCCAACACAACGATAGACACGCTACAGAAGTTGGCTACAGCACCATACAGCTACAAGGCTCAAGGGCCAGCAGGTGTGTTGAGTTCCGCCCCGTCTGCAATAGACGCGGCCAACAATGCTTTGTCTACATACGCTACTCAGGCACAAGGCTCGTTCAATTCGGCGGGCCAAGGCATAGACACCTTCTTCAAGAACAGCGGGTTTGGAGAAAAAAGCGTAGCCGACACATTTGGCTTTGGAAACTCTAACAATAGCACACAGGGTTATATTCCAACTGGCGGGACGCAATCGACAACAAGCTTTGACCCAATTTTTGGGGATAGCTTCTCGGCGGGGAACAACCAACGGTTCAACTACCTAACTTAAAGGAAGACGAATATGCTATGGGGTATAAGCGGTATCACGCAAGGCATGAACGAAAGCGATGCTCGCTTCCGAAAGAAGAGAAGCGAGAACATTCAGCTATTCAAAGAATACAAAAGTCTATTCCCTGATGCGCCAATCGAGGACTACCAAAAGTTTATTGACGAAACCACAGAAGGCAGTCCGTGGCTAAAGAAACAGATGCCGTCGAGAGACGCCCTACAAACTTATGTTGACCAGCAAGACCTAGCTAGAAAACGTGAGACAACGAGAATACAAAACCAAACACTTCAAACAGATTTGGCTATTAGCAACACACTGACTGAACAAGCAAAGAGATTAGCCAGTACTGCCGACAACCCCGAAGACGTGAGAGTTAATTTATTGGGCGGTTTAGAAGTAGGTTCAGATCAGTACAACCGAATAAATTCTTGGGTAGACAACAACGGTGAAACAATTACAGGAGCAGTAATGTCTGCCAAGAGAGATCTTGCAGAGCGCCTTGCCTCACAGCTAAAAACCCTAGACCCTGATTCCGTCCGACGAATTGCAAAAGAAAGCTACGGCCTCAAACTGAATGACACTACTGTAAACATGACATTGGAATTGGCAAAGCAAACCCAAGACGAAAAGCAACGTAAAGCGCGTTCCAAAATATTTGAGGATTTTAAATCCGACACAACAACCATGAAACTTATGCGATCAGAAGATCCAGCAGAAAGAGCGCAAGGCGAAAAAATGCTTAAGCAGCAGTTTGCTGACGCAAATGTACCGTGGGTTGAAGCCAGCCCACAGCAGGGCGTCGAGGGATCTGCGGCACAATTTCGCGATCGGGCGACAGCCGACTACATGGCTAACTCAAACGACCGAGAACAGAAGGCTCGACTGACAGCGTTGACTGATCCGCTATTCAAAACCATCCAAAGTAACATTAATGAGATGACTCCCGAAGAGGCCATAGAAAGGTTGCGTGCAATAATTCCAGACGAAGGCATTAATTATTCTCAGGAAACAGAAATAGCACAGGCATTACTCGAAACTATGGAGCTTAACCGAGACGACGCAAACGCAAAAGATATAGAAAGGCTTGTTCAGCAAGGAAAGGGTATTGCAAAAGACGACGCCAGCCTAGACACATGGCTAAATCAAAAAAATTTCCCAGATACCGTCAAGGCTCAAGTTAAAATGCAACTCCAGCTAACTGATAAGCTGGAGAGAAAGCAGAAGACAAATGAATGGCAACAGGAAACATTTTCAAATCCGGCTGTCATGAGTATGTTTTCAACATCAGACACCAAAGCTTATGAGTCCCTCATGAGCCAATACAAAGCGCAAGCACAAGCCGCTGGATATGACTTCGATGAGAGCTTATGGGCAAAGTTTGCCGCAACTTCCCTTACGCAAAAGGGCTTACAGCAAAAGGAAAAGATACTTACAGAGTTTTCGAAAAATGCCCGCTACCAAGCGGCAATAAAAGCGGCTCAAAGAGTAGACGGTCAAGACGGGGCTATCAGAGAAATAATTAATTATGTTAATTCTGAAGGAGATAGATTGACCCAGACCCAACGCAGGGAAGTAATTTCCAGATTATCTGACGCCGCTGGACTGGACGTGGGCAATGTAATGAATGATCTTTACACGGCCCAAGTAACCAAAGCAAAAGCAGATGGCCTTAAAGAGTTTACGCAGAGGCTAGAAACGAATGCCGACAATGCAAAGGTAGACGGCGCAATAGCGGCAACACTTTTTGATAGTAGCATAGACGTAAAAAAGGGAGAGGGTGATGTCCTTGGCACGTTAGCCAAACAGTACGCCACGACAACTGGTGTTCCTAGCAGTGCGATTAAACAGGCACTCCAAACTATATCTCAAACAGACGAGTACAAAGGGAAAGACGGCCTCGACAAATTGATACCAAATTTTTCTTCAGTAGTCACCGCACAGATCATGGCTACAAATGGAGGGAAAATACCATCCCTTCAACAACAGCAAGCGGCATTTATCAACTCAAGAGTGAAGGCTTTAGTAATTGAACCAAAGAAATTAAGCGAACTTCAGGGTCAGTTACAAAGACACGAAGCTGGCTTTGATAAGGTGCGTGCAAACTTGATGATGCTTTCCGATCAACCTACAAATGGATCTGTCGAAGCATTCGACGCCAAGAAACAAGAGTTGCTTGGGAGGTTAAGCACGCAAATAGGAAAAATAAAACGGCTACTAACTGGAAACAAGATTATTGCTTTTGAATCCTTGGAGCCATTATCCAACCAGCTTGCGGGCCTTGAAAGAAAAATGGCTCTTCTTCAGCAAGCAGAGCATCCAAGCAAGATAGAGCGCAGACAACAGAAAGCAGATCAACAAAATCAGAGAGTGACATATCTCTTGGGCGAAAATCCGAACGATGAAGCCTCTGTTCGCGTCATGGGCCAAAGACATGTGGAGGCGGTTAAAAAAGCTCAAGCCAAGGTTGCGGCGCTAAAGCGTAAATATCTTGAATCTCAAGGAAGAACAGGGGACAGCACAAGGCTTTTTGTTTATGGCGACCAAAATAAAATTGTTAACACTTATAACGAAGACTTGAACCTTGCAGAGAGCGAGCTGAAGGGCGCATTGAATGCCTTGAGTGAGTACAACCAACTCAAGATAAAATACACAGGCGATAGAGATATTACGGTAGTCCCTCAAGCTCCACTAATACGATAATCGGGACGACACAAACCCAGTTTCTGGCGACAACTACGCATCACCGGAAACTGGAGTACCGACGTGGCCAACTACAATGAAGACGATATAGACTTTGACGCAATCATAAACATGCGTCCAACAAATGACACAAGTGTCCCTACTTTTGATTACTCAGACAACATCAACCCAAAAACAATATTATCCAATCCAAGTTTTCTTGCCGATGTAAGAGACGTTATGGCTTCGCAAGGTCAATTCTTTGACAATGACGAAGACATGATCGACGAGTTCTTTTCAGAGCGCAACTGGAGAGATATGAACTTAGCGGCGGCGGCTTTTGGAGACGCTGGAGCCTTGGCTACAGCAAGAGCCGCTCCAGATACTCGTGAAAAAATGGGTCGAATACAAAAGGTCTTCACACAATACCCCATGTTCTGGCAAGACGGCGGTCGCGGGTGGCTCAAAGGTTTATCCGACGCAGTGCCTGCGGCACTGCTTGCTGTTGAAAACCTATTCCCTGGAATTTCTGGCTACAAGGTTGGTGCGGCGGCGGCTAAAGCTGGCGCATCAGGACTCGTCAGAGGCGCTGGAAAAGGTGCCGCCGTAGCCGCTGGAACAGAAGCCATACTGGGCGCTGGCATCAGCGCAACCAACCAAGCAACAGACCTTGTTACTGGAGCGCAAGATGAGTTCAGCACCGCAGATCTCGCTATAGAAGCTGGCCTTGGCGCTGGCCTCGGAGGAGTTTTGGGTGGCGTCATCGGTGGTGTTGGTGGGGCAATGGGAGCCAGAACCACACGACAGCAAATGGCAATGCGAGACGTACTCCTTGAAACCAAGGAAGCGCGTCTAAAGGCTGACCCTTCTGCCGACACCTCTGACCTAGATGAGGAACTAGAAAAAGTATACAGGGCAATGGGCGAAGCGCCAACGATGGCTCCTGACTCTGACACTGAACCAGAACCAGAAGTGACACCAGACGTAGAAGTTGAAGAGCCAGCACAGCCCAAGTCAATGTTTGATGGCCCTGATGGCTTTGATGCAGTTGACTTCGAGTCAATGGCTCAAGAAGAACTCATTATTGCAGAAGCAATCAACGATGATTACGGAGGAGAGCTAGGCCAGATAGCAGAGGGCATTGGCAGAGAAAGGCTAAACGATCCAAGCCGCCCTGAAATAAAAGCTGACTTCAAAGAGTTTACCTTACGCATTGGTAGAGCAGGCAAATACAGAAGCTTGATGGCAAGGAAAGCTGAGTACGACGAGCTATCCGAAAAAATTGCATCAGCAAAATCAGCGTCCGAAGTAGCAAAGCTCGAAACAGCTAGAGCAAAGATAGAGGTAAGCCTAAGAGGAATATTAAAAGCAAAGAGGCAAAGTGATTCCGCACTTGCTGACGCTGTCGATACCCAAGTGGAGGACTTGAGCGAGTTCACAGGAGAGGGATTTAAGAAGAGAACCTCCGAGCCTGAAGCTCCGTTCCAGCCATCAACAGAAGGTGACTTCCCTACAGCAGATGCTGTTCAGGAGCGCATGTTCCAGTCCGACCTTGAAGGCGCACCTACCCCTGAAGTAGAGACACCAGCAGAAGCACCAGTTGTCGAAGGACAAGCGTTCACCGCAGACACATTGCCTGAGTTTAAGGACAATGCAGAAGACTTCGTAAATGAAATGCTTTTCGATTCAGTGCCAACAGTTCGCCAAAATTTCATAAATAGTCTTGATAAGAATGCTAATGATCCTTCGGCCATAATTAAATTTGCAGAGTTAAGAGGGAAAAAATTAGATCTTGCCGAAACAAAAGCCGCACTACAAAAACTCAAGGGCGAAATGAACACATCCTTCGAGGGCGATACTCCAGACCCAGTATCGAGTGACGCGCCAAGACTGCAAGGCAAAGAGTTCAAGGCTTACGAAAGCCGTTTAATGAAAGCCGCGTTGAGTGGCCTCGACCTGTCACGAATAGAAGGCGACCAGATCAGGGAGCAATTCGTCTCTGGACTTATGCGAATTGTAAGAAACTCAAACGATGGCGAACGCCTTGCTCAAGACGTTAGCGAGCCACGGATACGGTCATTCCTAGTCAATACCGCCAAAGAACGATACAAGATCGCACTTGAAACAAATGACAAAGGAACTGCATCGGCTCTTGGCAAGGACGACGCACAGTTCTTCGACAACAAAGCGGGCAAACGCATCGGTGGACTGGGTGGCGTAGACAGAACTGGGAGAGTTCAGTCAGGTGACAAGAGTGATCTATCCGAACTGATTGCAGAAGCGGAAATCAACGCCGCTTACAACGACACCCTATCGATCAAAGATCAAGAGCTTGGCAAAGAAAAGCCTGTAGTCGTGGAAGCAGTTGCGAAAGCACGCGGAAGGATACGCGCAAACCAAAGCATCAATTCCAAAGACACACGCTACAACGCTGGCGACATCATCAGATGGGACAACGTATCCAAGAAAGCAGAAGTCCGGCAAGTAGACGCAAGACAGAGAAGCACTACACCCGCTACCGACCCAGTCGAAGCGATCATGAGCATCTCAAACCCCGCTGATTTTTCCAGAGCATTGGGAGAGATGTTCGCTTCCGGCAGAATTGACTTCAACAGAGCAGATGAGTTGACAGCACGCTGGCAACAGGAAAACATGCCCGCCGTAGACGAGCCCCCTGTAGACACGCCGCCCGCACCAAAAACTGAAGACGGCGGAATCCCTACTGAAGACGTTGCCCAGGGAGAAGCTGCGCCGACCCCGGAACCAGCAGAAGCTCCAACTCCAGCTCCGTCTACAAGAGAACGTCCCTTACAACCAATGCGTACCAAACTGCCTGAAGGCATACCCTCGATACCAGAGGGTAGAGTGTTTGCCGCACGAGCAAAACTAGACCCGTTACCTAATGGCGTTCAGCCATACAAGTATGTAGTCGCTGGCGAACCAAGCCAGAACCAGCAGATGCGAGACGGCACATACACAATCGAGCAGATCGTTGGCAAGCGCGGTAGAGGAATGGAGTGGGAGTTTGGCACTATCGAGTCAGAGGCTGGCCTACGCCCAAACAATGCCCGAAGAAACGAACAGTTCACACCACTTGGCGAGGAGCCTGCGGCTCCCAAGCAAGTCACGAAGCCAGACCAGATCAACACGATCCCAGTACTTGATGCCGACTATCTTGAAGCCAACCCAAAATTTAAGGAGCTGTGGTCAGAGCGGAACGCGCTTGAGTTAACAAAGTTTGACGAGACATTATCTGATTTTGACAAAACGCTTGCTCGCTTACAGGAGATTGAGTCCGCGCTCCCAGAACACAGGCTACCAGAAGTCAAAAGATCTGAGGCTTGGACGTCCCTGAACAGAATACTAAAAAAAGGCAACGTGCCTATCGAAGACATCATTGCGGCGAAAGACGTGTTACGCAGAATTACGAACGCCAACAGAGGCATGGCACCTAGCATCGCAGAAACTACATTAATTGGGCGATTCTCAAGAGACAATTCGACCCTCAAGATTGGTGGCGATCCGAAGAAAACACCTAGCCCTCAATACAACGTCTTGGCACACGAGCTGTTCCACTGGGCGTACCAGAACGTCATATCTCCATCAGACAAGGCAAGTATGCTTTCCGCTGTCCGCAAGTACTACGCACCAGACGGCAAGCTAGACAGACAAAAGCTTCAGGAAGCATTGCCATACAAGCTAGACAATATGTCTGCGGATAACCCGCAAGAGTTTCTCGCTGGTCAATTTGAAATGTATATCAACCAGCAACTTCCATACGCAGAAAACGTATTTCAAAAAGTAGGACGTATGGTCTTCGAGGTCATCGAAAGATTTTTCCCTAGCATCATGGGTGGCAAGAGCCGCGTCGACCCTGAAATAGCAGAGATGTTTCACAAGCTGTTGCCAGAAAACCAAACCGACTTCTTGGCTACGACACGAGAAGCAACAACAGCCGAAGGTCTTTCAATCAACAACTTCATTGACGGGTTCCGAACAAGACGCCGCTTAATCGAAGACACACTATCACAGGAAACTTACATTGATTATGGCAACATTGGACAGCATGTTGCCGCATTACAAAGAATAATGTTTGGAGAAGATCCAAACTTCGACCCAGCCATCTTAAAATTTCTAGATAAAGATGCCGCCAAATTAAAGTTCGCAGAAATAGAAGCCATTGACTTCAACGGCGACAGCGATCTGGTTGGCACTCAAGCAGGCAACATTCTCATCGACTTATACGATGACTTGGACTTTGCCTTGATGGACGCATTCCGAGAAATAGAAGGCACAAACGCACCTGATCCAGACATGATCTTGCCTGACTTCAAGAACTCCGATCCCAAAACTATGCAGAATATCCAAAGTCCTATGGATTGGGAACAAAGGGATGAAATGAGAACGCTAACAAAAGCATTTAGAGATGAGTTTAGAGAGGCTTTAGCGACTCAAAACAGACCAGCCATATCAGCAGTGCTTGAACAATATGCAGTCAATCATGTCGGGAAGTATTCATATGCGGCCAAAGGTAAGCGTCTACAAAATTGGATTTTGAGAGGTATCACTGGTGGCCAAAGAAGAGCGTTACCGCTCCAAGGGCAGAAGACCTCTCGTGAGATGCTGGCTGTCGCTGGAGTGAAAACAGAAAAAGACGGCGTCCCAACAAACGATCTTCAGGTAGCCAAGTACGCCGACATGACTGATGAAGAGTTCATCAAAAGCGCGAAAGCAACTTATAACAAAGCGATGCAGTTTCTTAAAGACGCCGATGAAAGATTTGGTTGGAAAATAACTACTCAAGAAACAAATGCACGTAACGCAATAATTAAAGGAAAAGGCTATTGGGATGAAGCCCGTGGCCTCATGATGTTTAACCCAAGTGATAAAAAAACATCGAATGTCTCTAAGACAGAAGCAACCAAAAACCGAAGACGTAAAGGCGCACAAACCCAAGCCAACAAAGCTGTAAAAAATAAAGATGTAAAGCCGTCTGTAAATACAAGTCCAGACACGGAAACCAAATCCGCAACAAACAAACAGCTAGATAAGGAACTGGCAAACAATCCAGATCCCCAACGCAAGGAAGACATTGGCGCTGAGTTCATTCGCCGTCTACGAGCTATGCCTGAATTCCCAGACACCGCTGCGGCCAAAACAAATCTGGCTACAATGACGATGCCTACAGCAGAACTGGAAACACGCCTTAAGAAAGCCGCCAACGATGGCGACTCCGAGACAGTGCAAAGTCTGGCATACGACTGGTGGCTACGGCACAAGGATAAAACTTCATCCGGCGCATTGGACGCACCAACCTTTCTGACATCAACATTAATAGACGAAGCAAATGCTTACCGTGGCGCATCTGAAATAGACGGCGTGCCAAACAATGCTCGTGGCCCAGAACGTGAAGCAATACGCAAACTGACGCACAGGGACAGGGACACACAACGTGTTGGCCGTGGCATCATGTATCGATTGATTTCCCTGTCAAAACAAAAAGGTGGCGATCCGCTTGGCATAGACACGGGTAACTATGACTCACTGAGAAACGAGCTTCGAGGTCTTGCAAGCTCGCTTACTGGTGCGGCAAGGCAATACCCAATGTCTGCTGATGAGACAATTAGGAGATCAGCCCAGCTAACGCTTCGCGTTTCTCCCCTTGATCCAGATGAAGCTCTGGCTGTGCGTGAAGCTTACCAGCAGGTGGTCGAAAGCGGTAACGCACCCGATCTAGGTATCGTTACGCCCAACATGACAGAACAGGACATGGCAAATACTTGGTTCAGAAGGACTTTAGAGAACTCGGTGCTTGGCAGGTCAGGGTTCCGTCCATTCAAAGGCATAAAAGCCGCAGAAGCCAATGACGCACTCGAAGCTCGCGTCCAAAAAACAGCGTACCTCATCAACGGCATGATGGGCAGATCAGATGTAAGGAAATCAGGTTCACGCCTGACTCTGTACGGCGACATGTTCGCAAATGTTAGCGTGAAACCAAGCCCAGAACGTATAGCAAATGAAAGGGCTTTTGTAGCAGGGGGTCTAGGAGCCGATGAAAATGGCAATCCAATCACATATTATCATGCCACACCAAATGCCAAGGGTTTTGAAGCTGATGACGCGGTGTTCAGAGCTAGTGGCCCCCAGTCTCATTATGGCAGAGGACGTTATGTATCTGTTGAAAAAGATGTTGTGGGAAAAGCTTACGGGGGAAACCCTACTGAGGCGTCATTACGATCTCTAGTCGACTCCCAGATTACAGACAACGACAAGATCAGAATAGCCTACGATGTCATTGAGCGACTTGTTGAAGCTCGTGCCGCAACGAAAGAATTTGAACGCATGACGGCATCAGGCGAAAGCTTGGATGATGTTCAAATGCGACAGGACTTGCAAACCGCCACAATGGGCCAAGAGGGTAATGACCCTGATTTTTTTACTATGCCGTCTTTTGACTTCGACGAGTGGTTGGAGATGGAAGGAGACATGTTGCGGGCGCTAGAAGATCTTGGCGTAAAGATGTCAACAGGCATTATCGAGACACGCATCCAAGCGGTCAGCCCTCTCGACCTTCGAGAAACTACTGTCTTGGATATAGGCCAGACAGATTTTGCTGAAGTAATGATTTCACTGGAGCAAATGGGTGGATTGAGCGACGGTGCGCTGGATTATATAGGAACGCAAGTAGCGAGAGGAGACTACAACGGAAGGGACTGGTATCAAGACCTCGTCTACTTCACAGAACGTGATAACGACATGTCTACCGAAGCCGCAAAGGATGCTCTCTCAGAAACATTTGAAGAGCTTGGTTACGACAGCTTACAGGTTACTGAATACAACAGGGTGGATGGCCCTGATGCAATTGAATATGAAGCAGTCGTCGTCCTTGATGGCGGCAACGTGAAATCAAAGAACGCAAAATCATTTGATCCTGACACTGTTTTCTTTAACAACGCCCCTACCGCATACGAAGGCCCAATGAACGGCTCTGCCGCTGGTATGATTACAGACCCAGACATGACGGTAGACAATCTGATAGACGGCATAGCGGGGTCAGATGGATCTGGCGCACGTCAAGGAATGTTCGATGTCATGCGTAAGATGGGGAAGAAGCAAGATCTTAACGACAAGGACATGCGTACCCTATCTAAAGCTAACCCGCTGAACTTCTTGGCAGACAATGCCCGCAAGCTCCGCATCAATGGCATGAACTGGCTGGGCGATTGGGCGAAGCCAGAGAAAGGCACTGGCTACCACGAGCGAGAAGCGGCCAAGATGGCACTCAAGGTAATGCCAATCATGGACAAGCTCAACGAGCTTGGCGGCGAAGGTGCGATCAAACGATGGGGCCGTGGCCTAAAACCAATAGGCAAGTCAACCCAACCAGCCGCGTTCAAGCGCATCGTTAAAGCGATGCGGCGTCCAACAAATTCCAACATAGCTGGACTGAAGCCAGAAGAAAAAGCAATGGTGCAGGCACTTCGATATTCATTTGCCAAAGAACTCAACGAAATGAAAGCGGCAGGCGTCAACATCGGGGAGATAATGGACAACTACTTCCCGCAAATCTGGAACGTCGAGCGCATCAGGGAGAACCAAGCCTCATTTCAAGAAGGCATGGCCGCATATCTATTGCGTGAAAACATGGACAAGCCAGAGCCAATGGACATTGACAAGGCAAACGATGTGGCAAACCAGATCATGGGCCACCTACTCGCTGAAGACGGATTTTATGTACCGCAGATTAATCGGCGGGCTAACCAAAACGACAACATCGACTTCACTCGCTTGATACGCCTCAACGAGATTGGTGAGGACGGAAACCTCAAGTACGAGAGCGTCCTCAACTTCTTCGAGGAAAACGATTTCCTTGTAGACGACCTGCAATCTACGGTCGCAAAGTACTTTGAGGGAACAACCCGACGCATAGAGATGCAAACGCAATTCGGCACAAACAATCACGGGTTCTACGATTACCTTGCGGTGCGTGGAGGTGGCGCACGGATTGCCAAGAAGCTCCTAGCATCCGACCGCACCGTGCAAAGCACCCGTCTTCACACGCTGGAGAACGCGCCAGGGGTTGAAGTCAACACTACCCGCATCCCTGAAATAAAGGCGATGAGTACAGACGAAGCATCAGCCGCAATTGATGAAGTCATGACGCTAATACAGAGCGGGAAAGGCCCAGCTACAGCAATTGCTAGGCTGAACCAACGTAAACCAAACGCAAGCCGTTCATACAAGAGACGTGTTGAGGCAATCGTCAACGGACTGTTTGAGCAAGAAAAGCTCGGAGCAATTAAAGACGATGAGGTCAAGTTCGCAGAGCAGTACATGGCTACACTACAGGGCAGAAGCCTAGACAACAGCGCACAGTTCAACGCAATGAGAAAATTCTCCAAGGGAATGCGGGCATTTAATACTGTCAGCTTACTTGGCTTCACAACACTCACGTCATTCACTGACGTGGCACTCCCATTTGTTCGTGGAGCAAGCATGACTAACGCATATCAAGCGATGAGGAACGGACTCAGAGGGCCAGACGCTGACGAGTACAGAAAAGCCCTGCGAAGTGTGGGCGCAACAATGGAAAACATTGTCCACCAGCGCATGGCGATGATGTACGGCGGATCAGGTGGTAGGTTATCCAACGCATTCTTCAACGCAAACTTACTTACGCCTTGGACGAACATGATGCGTGAGGCGTCAATAGCCACAGGCTACGAGATGCTGAAGTCGAAGGCAAAGATAGCTCAGAAGTATCATCGCCTTGGTCAAACGAAGACGCGCAAGTACAGAAGAATGAAGCGAATACTCGACGATTTTGGTTTGGGTGATTACGCAAGCAACGGCAGGGATCTGGGTGACATGTCGCTACTGTATGAAGACACCCGTCTACGGGCAGCGCTTCATAAATTCGCTAACGAAAGCATCTTCACACCATCGAAGACGGACGTCCCTTTGTGGGCGCAAGACAACTCAGGAATTGGTGTGTTTGGCTCGATGATTTTCCAGCTCAAGTCTTACCCGCTGATGTTCCAACGCCTAACGGCAAGAACACTGAACGAAGCATACAGGTATGTGCGTCACGGAGACGGAGATATACGACCACTAGTCAACATGCTTACCATCGGTGGTTTGTCGGGTGCTGGCGCGTTAGCCGCCAAAGACTTGGTGCAAGCAAGAGGTGGAGACGATGAGTCATCGGTCGATTTCCGTAAGAGATCACTCAACAAGATTGCCAACAGCATGGGCTACGAACCCAAGCTACACGGGGATGTAGACGAGTGGCTCGGATGGGTTGTTGAGAGTTATGTTCACATGGGCGGTTTAGGACTGATTGCAGATCTTTTGTACAGTGCAAGTAGACAGAACGAAAGCGGTCAGTACGGCGTCAACAGGATGACATCACTCGTACTAGGCCCATCGTTCGGTGCGCTACAGTCTGGCCTTACAGTTCTTCAAGGCACGAGCCTTGACGAAGGGTTAAATAGAAGCGCGGCAAGAGAAATAATCCAGAGAGTTCCGATAGCTGGCGGCGTCAGATACGCGAGAGACAAGGCTGTAGACAAGATCGCTGGCGAAGCTGACAGCGGCAGTAGCTCAGGGGCTTTCGGAAACACATTTGGATCTAGTTTCAAATCATCGTTTTAGGGGACGACATGAGTGAGGCATTCGACATAATTATATCAGCGTGGCCGTTGGTGTTTGGGTTTGTCACATTAGTAATAGTACTGGCTAAGATGCACGCTGATATAGAGACAATGAAAGCAAAGATAATCAGCCTATTCGAGCTTTGGAACTCAAGAGATAAATGATTTTACTCAAGAAGAAGTTCGCAACCCCACACTTTAAGTGGACAGAACTTCAGTGCAAATGCCACCGATCATGTGGCGTAGGAGAAGGGAAAAAAGCAAGATGGATACAACCAGAAGCGTTACAAAAATTGGAGGTGATGCGTGAGTTACTCGGATTGCCGATGCGGATCAACAGCGCGTGCCGCTGTCCGTTGCATAATGCGTCAGTTGGCGGCGCTCCTCTATCAACACACCGGTCTAGCTCGGATCGTCCAAGTCGTGCATTCGACGTTGCTATCACTATGGACAAAGACCGTATCATTGAAGCGGCGGTTAAAGCAGGCTTTCAAGGGATAGGAATAAATTACAAAACATTCGTACATGTAGACAACCGTCCTCGGCGGGCTAGGTGGTAAGTTATGGAAGTAATTGGAACTGTAGTCAGCGGCCTATTTGGAAGCGCGTTAGGAGGGGGCGGAATCGGTCTGCTCGGGACTTTGGTTGGGAAAGTATTTGGCTGGCTAGAGGTCAGGGAAAAAACCAAGCTCGCGGCAGTGCAGAATGCCCACGAGTTAGCTCTCGTAGACAAGCAATCCCAGATGAAGCAGGCGGAGATGGAGAGCGAGATGATGATCGCTACGATGTCAGCCGACACAGCAGTCCGAACCGCCGCATACGATCATGATGCAAGCTACGGCGAAACGCCTCGATGGTGCAGTGCCGTGCTGAGATTGGTTAGACCTATCATAACTTGTTTCTTATTAGGATTAACTTCTTGGATCTATTACAAAGCATACGCTATGGGAGAGATCGACACACTTCAAATGCTCGCTGATGAGATCGTTTTCATGACTTCACTATGCGTAACTTTTTGGTTTGGATCTCGTCCGATGAACAGGCGGTGAACTTGCCAATGTCAACTTGCCCCATCTCTACCTTCTCCATCAACCTCTCCGCTTTGGCTTCAGCATGTTTGAGATAGTACTTTTGTCTGCCAGTTTTCTCGTCATGCAAGTCGCACTTGCGTTTGAAGATCTGCCACGTCCGATAAGCGAGATGGAATTTTCTGGGCAGTGTTCCACTTTCTTTTACCATCTGCCTTGCTTGCTTTAACATTTCTTTTTCAAGCCAGTTGTTTCTACCGTCTACAACTTGGCCTCTTTTCTCTACTATCTTCTTGTTCTTGGTCTCTACTTCTACTCGTGTTGAAATTGGATAGTATCTCATTCTGCCCCCGTGAAGCTCGTTAATCCATCTTTAATTCTTTCAAGAAATCCTTCTTTGATTGGCTTCACCTGTGGCATTCCATTGACCCACATCACTTGGAGGCCAGTGTCGCACTCGCCAACCACACATCCTTCACGCCCGTCGATGTGTCTAACGCTGTCTCCTACCTTCAACCTTCCAGACTTCACGATCTTCCCTCCTTATGTATTTACCGTAGTCATCTTTTTTTTTGATGGCCTGTCATCGTTCAAGCATTCGTGATACTGACCGTCCAAAAGGATCGCTAGGTTCGCCAGACCATGCGCTAAATGCGCCAGCCCACTTTCTGGATCTTTGTCTTCGCCATCAGCAAACGCCAAGATGTGACGCATGGCCGCCGCTATGTAGATGGAAGACGAGATCCCTGCCTCACGCCAGTTGTATGGGCCGTACTTGTCTGCACCAGATCGCATGGCTTCTGCCATCTGTCTCAAAGCTTCTGGCGGTAGCAGGTTCAGCGGTGTCTTCTTTACACCGAATGCCGTCTTGGGATTGTTGTCAGGTTTCATCATAAAGTTTTAACTCTTGCTTTAGTCTCTCTAACCGACCAATTAGGGGAGCCATCTCCTTCCTAGTGTGCGCCGATTTGTCACACGCTTTGATGATGTCGTCTCTGCTTTGATCAGGGACAAACTCAAGCCGACAATGTATGCTGTCGAGGATCGCCTGCTTGGATGCAAGCTCCCCTTCTGTCTTCTCGAACTCATCCAGTAAATTATCCATGTAATCACTTTCCATGTTCTGCTCTCCAAATTATTTCAGTTCGTCGTCGTTCAATTTCCTTCGCCGCTTTTATTTTTGATTGGCCAAATGACATCCCAGCAACTCGCTTTGCTTCCTTGCTGAGATGTGTCCATTCCTTCCAAACACTCCCACGTTTCTTGATCACGCTGTCTGGCGGCTTACCTAACCACCCCCATTGCTTTCGCTCTTGCGACCACTCATCCGTCATAACTTTTCCTTTGGGTGAAACACCTCGTAGTCATCACAGACTTCAGTCGCCGCTCTCTTGTGCTTCAGACAATGCCACCGCTCATCTGGATCAGCGGCACTGTGGCTACACGATGCACACTCTTTGATTGGCATCTCTCCATGCCAGCAGGCGTTTGACTTGAAGCAACCTCGACATCGCCAATCGGTTTCGTCTTTTGAAATCTTCCGCGCTTCGTTGTTGAGGACGGTTTGTATGCGCGTACTCATGTATAAAAAATCTGTTTCACTGGCAGGTATGATTTCACTGGCATACGCGCTGTTGTTTTTATTGTAAGCAACCAGCAACGATTTCTTGATGCCACTCAAACCCATCATGAGTTGAACCTGTGCCATGTAGTTAGGGTGACTGATTTTCACCCCGCTGCTTTGGAATTTTCTGAACTTGGCGTCGTTCATACTTTTGATTTCGAGTAGCATCACGTCTCCGTTGTCTTCGTCAGAGAAGTGCGGGTAGCTTTCGATCATCCCATCTGCATGACCAAGGATGTGCCGACCAAAAGTCTTGTACTCGTATTGCTTACCCGTCATCGGATCATGCTCAAACACCACGAAGCCAGCTTTCTTCAGATCATCGACTACCTGATCCTCGATGCGGTGGCCTTCCCTAAATATTCTCAATAGCTGTGGGCTTGGCTTCGTGTCGGGGAACCCCCTCATACTCAGCGCAAGGTAAGCATCACATGGATTGCCTACACCAGATGCACCTATGTACTGTCTAGCTGGCCCTCGCTGTTCCGCAACCTTGTCGATGCGCTCTGCAACGATGTCATTCATATTTAACTTTCTGGGATGGACGAATAATCTTGGCTTCAGATCCAAAATCTGCAAGACAAAGCCTTTTGTCCGATGTTATGTACGCGGCTGTCCACATTCCTGTCTTCGGGTTGACAGAGAGTTGTGTGATGTGTCCACGTTGACTCAACGCTACAAAAAAAACGACTTCTCCTGTAGCCTCAATTTTTTTCTGACCCTCGGCAAGAGCAACGCAACGAGAGTCGGCGTTAGCTTCGCACGCGCATACCCCTATGATTGTGAATATTGCTAACACCAACAACTCGCGCATGTCCTATCTCCTAGAATGGAATCTCGTCATCGATTGAAGTATCGTGACCATTTGTTACGGGAGGAGCCGACGTCACTTTGACTGGCTCAAGATCGTCATGATCGTGTGGGCTGTAGTAAGCTCCAAACGGCATCGGCTTAACACCAGATTGTTTCCACCCCGTGGAGTCACTACCCCATTGCTCGACGTTTCCGTTTGCATCCTTTGGCAAGCGCAATCGAACACCAACTTTCAACCCCTTCAACGAAGAGATGTCCTCTGGCTCGTCAGGATTTGGATGACCACCCTTCTCTAAGATAGATTTCAGTCTCGCTTGTCCGATACGCACGCCGTTCTGTGGCTTCTCACCTTTGTCTGTGTGGTGCATCGTACAGAAGTCTATGAACGTATAGCCGTCGTCTGTCTGGAAATGTACCCAAACGCTTGTCCTTCCGTTCTTTTCGTTTAGTTCCGCTTTTGTGATGGTGCAGATATAGTCACCCTCCCCAGTACGAGGTGGGCCGTCAGCTGATACATGTTTCAGATTTAAGTTTTTAAAATTCCAACTCATGATGTGGTGTCCTTTTTAGTTTTTGTTTCAGTTGATTTATCGCTATCCATCTTGCGAAACAGGTCAGCGATATTACCTGTTCGTTCAATTGCATTCAGTCGTCTACGAGGATCACGAACCTTGCCGTGCCACCCGCCGAACTGATCACAAACAATGAAGCGTTCGACGCGCATACCGCTCGCCCTACCCTGTTCATCCTTCGTGTCTTCAGTTCGCCTGACGCCAGCGAGGACGTTGTCAAAAATCCCGGGCAATTGTTTTTGGACTGTAGCCATTGGTACAAGGGGCCAGTACTCCGTACCCCCGTTGTCGTTGGTTTCCTCCTTGGCGAGTGCCGTGACAAGCACATGGTATCCAAGATCACGGAACCACTTGACCGTACCAAGCATCTCAGCTTTGTAGTCAGCCCACTTCTCGAACCCGTTCTTATTGTTCTTGTGCTTGTCTTCGAGTTCAGCCAGCAACATGTCGCCAGCTTCCGTCAAGCTATCAAGCACAATACATTTGTATCCAGTATTCTTGAACTCGTCAGAACCAACCATCTCTCGTATGACTTGAAGAGAATAGACCCCTTCTTCTGGTCTGTTTCGACCACGGATATGCCACGAGTTAAACGCAAGGTAGTCTATGTCGAGGTGCGACAGGCTCATCAAGCCTGCCTCACCACTTATTATAAACGTCTTGCCGTATAGCTCTTGCATGTGCGCGGCTTGGGTTGTCTTTCCCCATCCGTGATGTCCGTACAAGAGAGTTTTCTGTGCGCCTTTGACCTCGTCGCCAGAGGTTTTCAGAGGCCTAAACACTTAAGTCATCCACAGTTATCTTCGGTGCGCCTGCTTCACGAGTGAGTGCTGGCAACAGCAACGCCTTGTCCTCGTCGGGAAGCCTCTCGAACTTACGCTTCTCTACTGTATAGCGTTTGGTTACATGAGATGGCAGTACATCAACATCATTGAGTAACTGCTTGATTAAATCCTGATCCCACTTGAAACGCTCCGGCCTTGTGACAGTAACCGTCACACCTTTTACAGTTTTATATGTATCTCCGATTTCAACTGGCATCGTAGCACAAATGGTTTCGATTAACTTATCGACTTTCTTTTTGATTGCATCTAAATTAGTTTGCAAACTTTGCAGGTCGGATACATCCGATAAAAATTTCTCGTCATCCTCTGAGATAGCAGGCTTCATACCAAAGGCTTCCATCTCTTCTGCTAGTTCTTTTGATAATTCCGTCATTTAATTCCTCTTTTAAAGTTACGCCGCTATGGCTTTGAAGATTTGTTTATACAATGTTTATTTATTATTGTCTAGCTTTTATGCAAACTTTATTGTATATGCAAGTCTTAGAAACTGGAGAAAGAAAACATGACACACATAAATATGACTAGGCTTGTCAAAGATTGCGGCAGAGTTGCTGACGTTTCGGCAACTACTGGTCATCACTTCACCACCATTTATAGATGGATGCGAGGAGCCGAAGTTAATGGCACTGCTCTCGCAACACTTATCAAAACTTATGACCTGAACATTAATGATTATATAGAGAGCTGAATTTATGGATGAAGATAGATTACTTGATCACCACGACCGCCTATACAATGCGGCACTTGAATACTATGACAGAGGGTGGAGTTTCATTCCATGTGAGCCTGAGGGCAAGATCCCCCTTATTAAATGGAGAGACTATCAACTCGTCCAACCGCCTGAGCAACTCGTCCATGACTGGTTTGAAAACGGAGTAAAACAAGAGAATGGTAACATCGCATATGACTTCGACTTACTACTCATAACAGGCAGAACATCAGGGGTCGTAGTCGTTGACTGCGATAATGAGGAAGCTGTCCAAGAGGCAAAGAAACTTGGACTAGATTCTAATGTAGCTGTGCAAACACGGAAGGGCATCCATTACTACTGGGAGCATGACGGTGGAGATCGACACCCTAACAAGGTTGGCTCGAACGTATCCAAGCATGACTTCTCATGGCCGTCAGTTGAGGGTCTAGACTTTCGTGGCGACGGTGGCGTAGCTGTGCTACCCCCAAGTCGAAGGAAAGATGGCAAGACATATGAATGGCTGAACGACTTCGATGATCTATCTCGTGAGAAGGTTTGGCAGGCCAGAAACTTCCTCAAGGATGTGACTGAAGCCAGTGATGAAGACATCAAAGAAATGCTGGCTGCGAACAAAATACCGTCCCTGGCAAATGTCGTGGCAGACGAACTGAAGCCAGCTACAGCACGCGATCAGGTTCTTGCAGACGGAGGTGTGATACCAACAGGCGGAAGGAATGCCGCGCTAACGAAATACGTCGGCAAACTTCTAGCTGAAGGATGTGATCCCCGTGATCTAATGGAAGAGGCTACAAAACTTGTCGACGAGTTTATGCCCGACCCATTGAGCGAGCGAGAAATATTCGTGATCATCAACTCGGTCGTCGATAAAGACAGGCGCGACAAGCCGTGGCGATACGATGACGACGGTCATCTCATCAATACAAAAACAGAGAAGCAAGAAGTTGCAGTGGAGATCCCCATGCAACCGCTCGTCACCAGAGCAAACGCTGATGAGATCCGTAAGAAGCTCGGTAAGGAACGCTACCTTATGTATCCAGCGATTAGTCACCCGACTATTGCACAGGTCTACGGCTACAGTGGGCATGGGAAGTCGTTGTTTGTCGGCCATCTTATGTACGCCCTTGCCTGCGGCAAGGACTTCGCCGCTTACGAGAACATGCAGAAAGGTCGAGTACTATACCTAGACTTCGAGAATGGCTTGGGAGAAATCACAGATCGTATCGATAGATTTCATGAGACATTTGGCAGGCCAGCCGACGATGAAGGCTTCGCGGTTTATTCGCCAGCAAATAAAGAAGCAAGTGTGTTGGACATGCGGAGCGAAGACGGACTCAAGGAAGTCATAGCAAATGCGCGGGGCCACAATGCAGATGTCATAGTGATCGATACCTTACGAACTGCGTTCAGCGGGTTCGACGAGAACAGATCCCAAGACTGGGCAGTTGTGAACCATGTACTGCTGTCACTCAGGAACGCTGGCTTTAGTGTGATCGGAATACATCACGCCAACAAACCTCAACAGGCCGCCGGATCGTCTACACCAACCTCCGGCGCAGAAGCTGGATCAACCAACCAGCTCACCCTGCTGGAAACTCAGATGCGTGTAACACAAATCTTTCCAGAGACAGAGGAAGGTCGGCTACGAGCAGAGGAAGTTCGGGGCGTCGTTGATGAGTCGGGTTGGAAGACACTCGATGATATGCGAACACGCAGAGAAGATCGAGACAAAGAGAGTTATCGAATTGTCACTGCTGTTCGTGTCAGCTACGGGAAGGTGAGAGCCAGAACCGAGGCACACAAGACTTGTTACATAGGATTTGGGGAAGCGCACGATGGTATGCCTGTCATTATCAGCACAACACCGCTACGTCAGAGGGTGAAGTGGGCATCAGAAAATGGTGGAGAGATGGGGGATGGTTATCCACTCGATGTAATCGCACGAGAGTTCGGCGTGAGTGTCAGACAAATTCGTGAGTGGCTATAGTTATATAAAGTTAAGTAAATCTAACTGACTGAGATCAAGAGCGATGCGAAGCATCAGCGATCAATTGATGTTCATGACTTGTTATATATATATGTCGGTCAAAAATGACGGTGTCAACCCTAAAGTTTGTTTTCTATTGACTTTATTTATATGTGATGTAAATAAAGCACATGTTATGGCAAACTTTAGGGAGTATTATATGCCAGCACATCCAACTACACAGGTAGATCTTAACTGGTTGGAAGCGACATATAAATCAAACTCAATGACGTTACGCGCAATGGCTACAGAAGCTGGCTGTTGCGTTGATACACTTAAACGCATTCTCAATCGGGAAGGTATCGCAATTTATTCGGCGGCTAAGTACCAGACGTCTTCACGAAAGAACGCTGGCACATGGCAACGACCGTGCATGAAATGTGGTAGCTCCAAGTCACGACCCAAGTGGCAATACATATGCACGCCCTGTAAGGAAACACAGGCAGACGAAAGCCCATTCGATTGGTGAAGCGTCTACAGGGGAGAGCCTTAAAGCGGAAGGGCGATGAGTACGAACGGGATCTCGCCCGTTGGTTTAACGCAAAGTTATTCGGCGGGACGGAGCGCGTTAGCCGCGCTCCTCTGTCGGGAGGGGGCTTCACTACATTGAACTCAGGTGGTGCTGATTTACTTGGCCTCCCTCTCGTCTTCGTAGAGGCAAAGCGCACGGAGAAACTCAACATACGGGAAGCCCTGCGCCAAGCAATTGGAAACACAACCAAGCGCCAGTCCCCCGACGTACCCGTCGTCATCACGCGGCGTAGCCAAGAGAAGATCGAAGACAGCATCGTGGCCCTCCGGCTGAAAGACTTCACCGACATGCTCGGCATAGTCCTAGTCGAAGGCGGATACATACAAAAACCAGAACCGAATAAAGTTGAGGACAATTCCGAAGACGGGACGACACTCGATATGTTCGATGACAAGTAAACCCATCATGCAAGATCTTGACGAAACTAGACTACGAACCTTACTGAATCGTGCGGCCCACGAGGGCGCAAAGAAAGCATTGTCCGACATCGGATTATCTGATGGCGAGGCTGGTCAGGACATCCACGACCTCCGTAAACTACTAGACGACTGGCGCTCATGTAAGCGTACCGTCTTCACGACGCTGATCAAGGCGGTAACAATGGGCGTACTCGGCTTCATTGCCGCCGCCGTATGGCTTAAGTTTGACAACTGAAGACAGAAAGTGCAGCAAGTGCGAAAATTTTTTTCCTGTCTCAGACTTTCGCCTGCTGAAGAAGGCCAACGAATGCTACCGATCTTGGGAGTGTGCGAGGTGCTACAACAAACGATGCAGGTCGTACAACCGTATGGCTGTCACACGAGTACCTCGATTAATACGAGACGCTAGGGTCAGGGCTAAGAAACATGGCCACGATTTCGACATCACCGTGCAAGACCTTTACAATATGTATGATGCTCAGGGGGGTAAGTGCGCTCTGACAGGACATCACATGACACTAAGTTCATCTGATGATCTGGAGCTTCGCCGCTTTGCGGCTTCGCCCGACCGGATTGACAACGAGCGAGGCTACACAAACGACAATGTGTGGCTCGTCTGTCAACATGCAAACGCCATGAAGTCATCAACCAATCTGGAAGACTTCATCGAGTGGTGTCGAGCGGTGGCTGTCACCCATAAAAGATGACAGCAAACTATAGTTTGATTGTTACATTAATGTGAAATCACACACATAAAAAAAGGGCTTGCCAACCAGAATTTAACAGGTTAGCAAGCCCTCATGTAGATGTGGTGTCTACTGATGTGAGGAGGTGATGAGCTTCTGCTTATCCCTCTTCACTGACACACAAATCCCTCATCGCCTCGTGCGTGTCACCAATCATTTCATTGATAACATCGTTCGCAAAAAGCAATTCCAATTCGGTAGGTGCGTGTTTCTTAAAGTTGTCTGAGTTTCTGTACTCAAGCAACGCCTTTGACATGACGCAGTAGCATTGGAATTTCACTGCCCTTGTAGTGACCTCCAAGTCATCTGCCTCGTCAAATAGCTTTATGTAGATGTCTTCATACATACCAATCCTTTCAGAGTTAAGTTGAGTTAATATCTTGGATTCTATTAAGATATTTGCAGATAATCTAGTTGCAACTTGCTACATTAATTTACGGTAACAAATTAACTACATTATCATCGTTGCGGAATTCGTTTTTAATCTGATCTTTACCGATTTTCAAAACGATTTTGTCGTCTGGTTCAAGGCTTGCGTTGACAACTTCTACCGTGCGGGCAAAGCTTTCATACGAATGACCCAAGACGTTACACCAAACCCCTGTGTATCTCGCAACGTGGTTTACGTCGTCTTCAATGGGGTCTAGACGCAGGTTAAGCGCCATCCTCACAAGCGTATTGGAAAGTAAAGTACAGCAGAATTCGTATCGCCCCTGCGTCCTTAGGTAATACAACTTGTTGTATCGCGTCTTAAACAGTGGCGCAGTTCCATTGTATAATCTGTCATCAATTCTTGAATCAGTCATCGTATTAATCAAGCGAGACATTACATCCCTCGATGTGTTCGGCTGACTGTCAATCACGCCAAGCTTACTGCTCAATAATTCTGATTTACTCACGAGCCTTTTCTGATCACTAGTTGACAGGCAGTCGTAGGTTCCTTTAGCGATTGCCATCGCCATGACGCCCCACCCACTTGTTGCCTTTTGTCCATACAGCCCAGTTGTTTTAAGCAGGCTTCTTCGGTAAGCGAGTTCTCTATCTGCCATGCCAGATAGCCAACGATTTCTTGAAGCTCGCGTTTTAGGATCAACCGCCACACACTTGGTCAAATTCCCTCGCGTCTTGTCAGCTTTGTCAGGAACGAAATCCTCTCCGTTATATTTTAGATTGTAGTATTCCTTATCCCACGGGCAGATGTTTTTGAAGACGTACCGCTCGTACATCTCATCCTCGACGATGTCCCTACACTCTTGCCAGTCAATTAATTTATCCATACCTATATTCTCCACATGTTTTTTAAAAAATCAAAAAAAATATGGGTTGGCAAACTGTCATCAAAAGTGGCAAACTCGATAATATTAATTCTATTACTACCTCGTTAACCCACTGATATTAAAACAAAATTCAACCCCATATTATCTAAAGACTGTCACATGACAATAATGACATGACAAGTGACAGCGTCTAAAGTTTGCTCCCTTCCTATAAGTTGACTACTGCCCGACTCAAATCGTCGGGGTGTAAATGTGCGTACCTAAGTGTCGTGCTTACGTTGGCGTGACCCAACAGCTTCTGTATCGTGTCAAGCTGTTCCCCCTTACCTCGTAGCCATGAAGCAAACGTATGCCTTAAGTCGTAACACACCGTATTCTTGGGCAACCCTGCAATGTCTCGTAGTTTGGGGAACCAGTACCCTGCAAATGTCGGCGCGTGTTGTTTACCTGACGACGTTTGTGTTATGTATGAACGTCCATAGAAAGTCGTAAACACAAACCCTTCTCTCTTACTTGCGTCAACCTTGTCTAGCTCAGTGTGAACACGAGGGTGCATAGGTACAACCCTCTTGCGTACAGCGTGACCTTTTCCCTTCTGATGCCAGAAACAAATTCCGCAATCCTCAATTCGGTTTCTCATATACACATCACTCCACTTCAGTCGCGCCAATTCAACTGGCCTCGCTCCTGTGTATAGAGCGGCAACAAACACAGAATACTTGTAAGGCTTCTCCCTCTTCACTACGTCAAGAAAGTGTTCGACCTCCTCTTCACTCAGGAAGGTATCCTTCAAAGGGGGAGCTGACTTGGTTGGCATACTCGGAACCCTATAACTAGTCCGTGCGTCGTTCTCTATTGCATTGGCTTCAACGTACCGAAGCACCGACTTCATCATAGCACTGTTATTGTTGTACGTTCCATTGCCCCACCCTAACGGTGCGGCGGCCTCGACCCTGTCTACATAATCCTTTGCGTCCTTCTTCTTCTTTGGCAATGGCAAGTCACCAATTACCTTTTCAAATCTATTGATGTATGTGAGTGTGCTACCGCTCCTGTCTCCACCGTCACGATAAACCTGACACGCATCGGCCATCGTCCACAGATGTAGACGCTTCCAATCACCCAACTCAACGGGCGTCGTTGTAGAGTTGACCACAGGCGCTTTCCGCGCCTGTATTCGCGCAACCTTCGCATGATGTGCTGTAGCCAATGCGGGGTTGGCCGCCTCGATCTCAAGAACCTTGGCGGCAAGTACCTTCTCCGCCTCATCCCGATCCGTAAGTCCAGTACTCTCTTGAACTTTTACTCCGCAATGCTCTCCCCATATGGAATAGCGTTGCCCTCGCTTTCGCAAATGTAACATGTGGTGTCTCCCGTAATGTTAGTTAGTTAATATAAATCTCCGTTAAGGTTCTTATCGTCAGGCGTCCACGCCTCATCCCAGTCACGCTTGAGTCCAGACAAACTGAAGTATCGCTCGTCACTCATTTCCTCCAGTGCATCATCAGCAATACGCATGAGCGCACCCCTGTTCCTCACGTCAACACCAAGTGCTGTACCCAACCGCTTACGCAGTTGCAACACCCGACTCTTCGCAGATGACAAACCAATCCCGAAGCGTTCACAAATCTCGGCATCGTTTTTCCCATTGATCACCATCTGCAATGTCGCGTGTTGATTTCTCGTGAGGCCACTGATCCACTTGTGGTCAGCCGCCCTTGAAGGCGGCGGCTCCTCAACATCCTTTGGTCTGTAGCTGATCACCATCTTCGCAAGTAACTCGACTTGTGTCTCAAGCCGCAACAACCGCTCTTCTATGTCGTTCATGTGGTGTCTCCCCCGTGAAGTAATATTATCAAATATGCTAAAACTTATTTAATCACTGACATCTAGTTTGTCAACTTTGTTAGAACAGACCATCTTTATATACAGTGATATGCGCTTCGTAAGTGTCAGGCAAATCTTGATCCTCATCCCAGATGTAATGGGTAGCGGCCTTGTCTCTTGCCGCCTCCTCGCTTTCTGCCTCGATGTGAAATTTATTAATCTGCTCAACAACGACTATAAACTTACTCATCGCCATTTCTCCAATTCTTAACAACAAACGGAACCTTCACTCCATGTTTGACGCTATTGAACTTGCCCCTTGCTAGTGCCGTAGCCTCTACACCTGACTTGAAGTCATTCCAAAATTCCTGAGGCATGGTGATTCCAAAGTTGTCAGCAGCATCCTGCGCCCCCTTGGCTACGTTGGCTACGAAGCTCTCGAACGTGGCGGGCAGTATGTCCACCGCAATCAACTCGTGCCTATCCATCTTTGGCTTGATGCCACTCTTGTATGCCTTGGGATTGTCACGCTTGAGAAAGGCAGGGATCTCAGGGAAGATGTCCAGTTCCGCATCGCTCGTCGAGTTTGTAGACGGGTCGTGGTAGTAGTCGACCTTCTTGTTAACCGTTCGCCTACTCGCAGACCTCAGGTTGTCCTTCACCTGTGGCAACGCCTTGCTTAAGTCCTGTTCCCTCTTCGCCTGTGGCAACAACTCATCGGTCATCGCATCGGTAAGTTTATCTGTATAAGTTGTAGTCATGTGGTGTCTCTCCTCTAATGAATTGTGGTAGTTGATTTGTGCAAGACCTTAATATCCTTAATCAACTCTTCGACGGCATCTTGCACCTCCGTCTCCGTTGTCGTTTGATGCTCCAACTTGGGATCATCTAGCAACCAGTCAGGCACAGACACACCGTCATCAGATAGTGCTTGTGCATTCGTGGTGGCTATCCTGATTGCATGTTCCATCACCTCGTTAGCGTCGTCTTGAAACTCACCGTGGTCTTGGTGCATCATCATCAGCCTCGCAAGGAACTTACACGTCAAACCCTTCAGCATCAGGTGATGTGACTCAACCGTGTGTGGGATGCCCTCGTCTTCAAGACAGAGGCGGGCAAAGTTCCACGACTTGCCGTCGAGATACTGGCAGATAGTCGCTACCATCTTCGCCTGATCCTCCGTTAGCTCATCACCTTCCTCAAGCATGTCAGCTTGTGGCTTTCTCTCTTCACTCATGCGGCTTCTCCTTTTACATTGCTCGCGTTGAACCGTTCTCCCAGTAACATCTTGGCGAAATCATCCATCACTTTACTGGCGAGGTCGTCCACATGACGCACTGTGATCGACTTGTCACACCAGTTACCAATGTAGTCACCGCCAATACCAATGCCTGCGATCTCGACGCCCTTCTGCTGAACATGCTTGATAACTTGTTTGCAAAGCTGTTGGTTGTTCGCCATACCATCGGTCACAAGCAACATGATCTTCCTAGCTGACGGCCTCGCCAACAATCGCTTGTACGACAGCATAATCGCATCACCAGTTGGCGTCCCACCATCAGGCATCACCAGCATGTTACCCAATGCTGTCTGCACCTGACGTATCGGCTCATCAAACTCCTTGTGTGCAACCAGTGACATGGGATAGAGGCGAGTGTAACAGTGACCATGATCCAAGTCATATGCTTGCTGTCGCTCTTCACTTGTCCAAGCATCGTCAGACACAATACCATCAAACGTGATGACCTCCGTCTCGCAACCAATGGCGTCAAGCGTCTGGCATAACGCTATCGAAGTGACCGCCGCACATCTCATGCGTGGGCCATTCATCGAACTACTGGCATCAACAAGTATCTGCACACTGGTATCAATGTCCGGCGCGTCGGATCTCTGTCGGTACACTTTGTCTACACCTTGGTATGCCCTCACCAGATCACGAGGGTTAAGTCGACCCGTCTCATGACCACCTGTCCACTCCCTGTTCATCTTGGCCATGAACGCACGCTGTATCTTACGACGCATCACAGAGAGCGTGCCGTGGGTTTCACTCAGCATCTTGTTGTACGCCGACTGCCCAGTCTTGAAACGTCTGCCTCGTCGATCGCCGTCGTGGAATACAGCTTCCCACTTGTATAAGTCAGAGGTAACGGACGGAGCGTCCTGTCTCCGTGTCAGTATGGTATCGAACTCCTCGAACATTGGCATGTAGTGCAACGATTTACCTTGGTTGTTCTCCCCATCCTTACGCTTGGCATCAACATCAAGTGCCTCACGAATGTCGATGTCGACAGGCATCGGCACTACGGGTTCCTCTGACGCCTTGGTAAGATCACCACCCTCGCCGTCACCTTGGCCAGTCACGTCTCCATTATCGTCAGGTTGATCACCGTCCCCATGCTTTCCCTGGCTAACGTCTTCAGTAGGTTTTTCGCCGTCTTCACTCTGACCTGTAGTCTCAATCCCTGTAGGATCTAGCTCAACCTGTACTTCCTCACCCTCGCCGTCACCCTGACCACCGTCACACTGCTGTTCTTCGGGTTGGCCCTGCTCGCTCTGCTCTTGCTCTTGCTCTTGCTGTTTCTGATACTCGACCATCTCATCAGCAATTACCCTCGCAGCTTTGACGCTGTCGCGGCTACTCTTCACTGGCTTCACATACTTCTCGTACCAGTCATGTAACTTCTGCTCCATGCCCTCGCCCAGTTCCTTGATGCAACGCTCACGCACCACGCCGTCGTAGCCTTTCTCTCGACCAGACATCCACGTCAAACCCATCGGCCCAATGTGCCTGAAGTCACTGGCGTGCGCCTCGTCCTGAGCCATGTAAGTCAGCGCCTTGGTATCGACTGTTCGATGGGCGTCGGAGAGAGGGTTCTTGGAACCCTCGTACTCGTCAGTCCACTCGCGCTCGATGTAGCAGTCCTCGACCGCATTGATCAGCGACTTGAACAGCTCGTCTTTATTCTGAGCGGCCTCGGTCATCTCATTCAGCAAGTAATCCATCTCACTGTACCGAATGTGTGCGCTCTCGTGACAGTAGTAACCTGTCGTGATCGCTTCCTCATGCTCGTTGATCATGGCATTCTCAGGCAACTGAGGTATCGTGATCGTCTTGCCGTCCGTCTTGGCTTGGTCGCCACTGAACACAACCTTCGCCCCAAGGTTACCACCCAGTACACGACTGGCTGTTGTTACCGCCTGTTGGAATTGATGTTTATTCTTCACTATCGCTCTCCTTTTCATGTATGCTTATGATGTCTCTAGCGCACGTCCCATCACCGTCGTTGTGTACGGAGATCAACTGAGGGTCGTCGTATGGCAACTCCCCCCACTCATCTAACAACTCAAGTGCTTCGTCCTTACTGTCAGCCTCGACCGTGATGATCACGCCCTCGACGTACTCCCTGTGTATGACCCACTCACTCATCGTCGTTCCCCTTAAATTTTTCACCCCATACATGGAGGACGCCAATAACCCCATCTTCTCCGGCGTCGGGGTTAAACCAGAAGTTCTCTGCGCCTACCTCTTGCGTCAAAAACTCCGCGAGGGCGTTCTCGAAATCGTATCTTTTATCCATGCTCACTCTCCCTTATATGATGTGTGCTTTGATGAACTCTTCGACCTTCAAGACGTCGACGTCTGTGCATCGACCACTGATGCAATGTCTCACCGCTGTCTGAAGATTATCCTTGGTGTCACCTAGCGTGGTGAACATCGCCGCCGCAGTGATCAAGCCACGAGGACTTACCGTCGTCATGATCTCTCCGTTAACGAATGCCTTACGCATCTCGCCAGCAATCTTGACTAGCTGAGATACTGCCTTGTCACCAATCGCCGGAACCTTTGCCTTGATGACCTTGGCTTCGACCTTTGGCTTGAGATATTCTTTCTCGATCCACACAGTGAAGCGATCTAGGAATGCCGCACTCTGTACCCTTGCACCCTGATAGCATCCTGTCTCGTCACCCTGACCCTTGGTGTTGGCCGTTGCAACAACACGGAACAAAGGATGTGGCTTCACAATGCGACCACCGTCTTCAGTCAATCGCAACGTGCCACCTTCCTCAAGCATACTCTGGAAAGCGTACATCACATCTGACCTACCGAAGTCGACCTCGTCAGCCTCGAAGATAGCACCCATCTGCATTGCTGTTGGCAACACACCCTCAACAAACTGTGAGACAGTCGTACCATTCTCTTGGCGTAGTGTTTCACGACCGATCAAGTCTACACGAGACATCTCGCTGTCCATGTTGACACGGAAGATTGGCCATCCCAAACGTGCCGCAACCTGATGGACATCGGTTGTCTTCCCTGTACCAGAGTGACCGTACAGGTAAGCGTTCTTTCCTGTAGCCAAGGCCCACAGCAGAGGCTTCATGGTAGCAAGGTCGAACTTGTGATCGGGATCAATCTCAGCGACGTTAGGATGTGGTGCGTCCCACTCCATCATAGGGATGTCGAACTCAAATCCCTCTGGCTCTGGCGAACCGTTCACGAATACCTCGTTCCTCAAGTCCTCAGTGGCGAACACTTCCCATGCACGGATTGTCTTGACCTTGCCGTTGGGGATGGTGGCGTCGTTACTGACGACCTCGGTCGGCAATGCAACAGCAGGCCGTGACTGCAATGACTTGATGGTGGCTGTACTCTCGGCAAGTTGCTTCTTGTACTCGGCTTCCGTTGCTTCGGCACGATTAGCTGTAGCCATCAGTTCGTCGAGCAGTGTCTTGACGTTGACCGTCTCACCAGTGGTGTGCTTGAACATGTCGTTGAGTGCCTGCTCCATCGCAGTGTTGAACTCGAACGGCTTGTAGCTATTGTCCTTGGTCGCCTCGTGTATCTGGGCCAAGGTGACACCATCGTCAGAACCTACTGGCTCCTTGCCTTCACGCTTGGCTATCTCTGCCTCAACAAGATCTATTGCCCATTGCTTTGTGTCGTGAGGGTGACTTGGATAGTGACAGGACTTGCCAAGTTTGTAGCCAGTCTTGCCATCGCCTGCAACACCGTTGGCAGACGGATCTGTCATCACTCCCATGAAGTGGCTTCGAAGTTCGTCGCAACGTGCAATGAAGTTTACCCGATCAGAGATAGTATCTGGAAGATTAAAGACCTCGCCGTACCACATAACTAGTTGTAGTAGGGCATCGACGTGAAGGTTGCTGACAAGCGAAGCCCATGTGGCGGAGCGTATCTTGACCGTGCTGTAAGTTCCGTCGAGGCTAACCTTCGCAGGGTTTTCTCGTTGAACTAGTTGAATAACAATCTGGTCGTCAGCGAACCCCGCTTTGCTAACCAGTGGTCGTAACGCTGATCGCAATTCCTCGTTGCTTAGACTACGAAGACCGTGAAGAAAATGGTTAAGTTGTTGCGTTCCGGATTGGTGTGGTGAAGATAAATATCCCATGTTGAGTGGTGTCCATTTCGTGTTGAGTTAAGAAAAGTTAAGGAAAAAAAGGGGAGATGATTTCTCAAACAATCATCTCCCCAATCCAAGTTAGTTTTGGAGGAACCTAACTCAGATGCTTTGACTAGAAGTTGAAAGGAAAAGAATAGGAAAAACTTCTAATCAAAATTTGGTCTGCTTTTAATCTTTACAGTAAAAGAAAATGCGCCTATGCCACGGCCCTGTCGTGGACTTCATAGCGTGGAAACATTTCTTTAAAACCATCGAGGAAAAAATCGTTGATGAACCTATCAATCGGCTCATCGACTTTGACTAGCTTGCCCTCGTCATTGTAGTCGGACGGTCGCATCGCTTCCATCCTGTCTACAGGAATGAAAGCATTTCCCTCGTCACCCTTGCGGTGAAGGATGTAGTACTTGGAGTTGTCTTGCATCCTCACCATGTACTTGGCGCTCTCGTAAATCAGCTTACCTTCAATCATGATGCACCCCCGAACACATACACAGTGATTGCCATGATGATGGTGGCCGCAGTGAAGACGGCCCCCTCTACGAAACTCCAGAGAACTGGATGAGATTTACTGGTTCTGTACTCCCAATCGGATAGACGTTGTAACATGTGGTGTCTCCTTATCTGTTACACGGAAAATAAATATGGCGTGGTCGAGTTGTCTTTGTCGTCCTTTCCATTCGAGTGGTTGGCCAAGACATCTTGAAGCGCCTCTCCCATTGTTGGGTAGAAGGCTTCGTCTTCGGGGGTTGGCTTCAACGCATCATACAATTGCCTCGGCGTTGCGTCCTTCAACTTTGTCTTTGCGGGGGATGCGTTAGCCAACCTCCTCGCTTCTTTATTGAGGATCGCACCGACGACGTGGATTGGCTCGCCTGTGATCTCCGAAATATCTCTGGCTGATAAATGCTTGCCTTGTGAAAGCCCAGACCTTGCGACTTCCAAGACCTCTCTGTTGAGTCCTTCTGGTGTGAGGTTGAAGTAGCGTAACGCATTCATCATGGTGCTGTAGTCCATGCCAATGAGCTTTGCTGTCTCTCTCAAGCCATGCTTCTTGATCAATCCCTTGATCGGATTACGCAGTATCGTTACGTCACGACCTCTCTTAGTCCCTCTCGAAAAGAGATGGATTACAATAGAAGCGTGAGGCTTGGATGGCTCGTCTTTGTTGTACGTCATATGGATCTCCCTATACTGGACGTTGTCGTGGTATCAATGCACACTTGCTGTTTCGTGCGCCTATGATCTCGATTGTTAAGTAAGATTTAGTTTCTTCGTTCCACACCTGTTGAGGTGGAGGTAGGCTTGCAAGCCATTGGCTTACATATGCTTGGCACTCAGGTTTCGAGGCTTGGCATACTTCCAGTCGTGATGTCGGGGTTATCATCCCGAACACGACGATAGATACAAATCCACAGAACATGTAGATCTCCTTTTGTGGTGTCTAACAAACTAAAGTTTAGCATATGTTATAAAAGATGTAAAGTAACACTAAAAAGATGGCAGAATACAGCCATTTATTTGCAAAGGGACATTTCCCTATATAGATACTTATAGGGTTTTGTCCCTTTGCTTTTGTGTCAAAGCCAAGCAGGTGGTTGCGCTCGTGTCCACTTGTGGATGTGAGCCTTGGCTACACGGTAGTAGTTGCGGTACGCCTTGATGTAGTTGCTGCATTTGAACTCGTCGGGCATACATTGTGGCGGCGTAGTGTGGTCGAGGTACTGGCACGTATCCATCTCGTGTGAGATTGGTCGAGCGCAGTTCAAGAGGACAGCTTGGCTTGCATGTACTCTACCGTAACGAGCGGTGTACTCATGGCACAGTGCAAGGCCGTGTGTTACAGCCCATGCCAAGTTCTCCTTGGTTTCACGCACCCACTTGGTCATCGGGTGGTTCTTGTGGGCAACTTTGTACAAGCCATTCGTTGTGATGCCGAAGTCGTTGGCCATGTAGTGAAGCGCAGTGCTACACATCTGTGCCGTTTCGAGTGGCATCTTCACGACGTGCTTGTCACATGCAGACCAAGCCGCCTGTGTCGGGTCGTCTTCAATAAAGAAAATGTTCATCAGGTATCCTCCTTCAGTAGTTGCAGTAGCTCGTCGTCAGTGAGGCAGTCATCGCAGACCCACTCGCCATTGATGGTGTTGTATTCGAGTGTCAACTCATCGCACCGATCACACTCAATCATCTGGCACTCGGCACACATGAACCCGTCGTACTTCTCATTGCCTGCGGGTACGCGGTTGACAAACTTACCGCTACCCATTGAGGTGGACTGCAAGCACTCGACGCAGTGATCACCGATGTCTACAGTGTTCATTCGTTATCTCCTCCTCCAAAAATCAATTTTGCGCGGGCAAAGTTATCGAGGCCGTCTTCGTCATCGCCTTCTTCCA
>Ga0208899_1000064_pt1 | contig 57035 bp, 67 predicted proteins | sample VirMetDEL_Nov_24_FD_184518 | JGI IMG/M metagenome (GOLD analysis project Ga0208899, IMG submission 184518) | Aqueous microbial communities from the Delaware River and Bay under freshwater to marine salinity gradient to study organic matter... | ecosystem: Environmental > Aquatic > Marine >... | reverse complement strand
TTTCATGGCCTGTTTCATCTGTTGCCAAAAGCTGGATTCTCTAGGCTTCCTTGTTTTCTTGGGAACGTCCAGTAGATCGTCCATCATTCATTTCCCCATACCGGCTTTGATATCGACGATTGATTCGTACCTTCGGTGCGTTTTGCATTTCCTGCATTCGATTCCAAGTTTCTGGCCCAAACCACAGCTTCCCCAAAATATTAATTAGAAACATCGATTACCTCTTCCTCCCCAGACATTATTCGTTCTTTTGCTTTTGATCTCTTATTACCCTCAGACAGATCCACGTCATGTGTCAAGGGTTGATAGGTCTGTTTCAATTCCTCTAAAGCCTTCATCACCTCTTCCTTAGACATTTGATCGATAGACCCTGTGCGGATCTCGCTTTTGCTGACATAAATGTCGCCCTGCGCCTGCCCTCTACGATATTCCGCTTGAACTGCCGCAGAGTAAGCCCCTGCCTCTAGCGCCGTATCACGAATACGCTGAAGGTCTCGAAGGTGCCGTTGGTACTCCACACCGTATTTTTGATCGAGCTCTTGACGATATTCTCGAATGGCTCGACATACGTGCGGATTCAAACGTGGGTTAGTTAATTCAGAAGCACGAACGTGTGCAGATTTTGGTGGGTAGCCTGCGTTGATTGCGGCCTCTCGCATGGTGATCTGTCCGTCTTTAGCCACAAGCTCTCTAACAAACAGTTCTTGCTTACGAGTCAATCTTTTATCTGGGCTAGGTCCCTTTCGAATGCGAGGTCTCTTTTCTTCAGGAATGACAGCGCCACTCCCTTTGGTTGTCAGTACTTTAGCGTAGCGCTCTTTTCTTGCGGTCATATTACCTCCGTTGATATGCGAGGTATTTTCCCTAAGTAGGTGCCAAAAGAAAAGCCCCTATATAGAGTTTTTCTGAGAATTTATTTTTTTTCCAAAAAAAAATCTCTGAGCCCTATATGCCGGATCGCGAATTAACAAATCTCTGAATACACTCCTGTTACCCCGTTACCTTTCGGTTACCCACAAAACCTAGCGTTTATGCGGCCTACAGGGTAGGGGTAACGCGGTAACGCCGGTAACGCCTATTTTTAATTTTTTCAAAATAAAAACAATCTCTCAGAAAAAACACTATATAGAGCATTTACTAATGGATCTCGACTTCTGACGCCACGTTCTCCAAATAGTTCGCCACCAGCATTAGCCCAAGATGCGTGCACGCTTCTTCGAGGTCCTTCTCTGCCGCCGCCTTACGCCCATTCATGCTCGTTTGAATCTCGTTCAGTGCCCCAAGGGCCGTGGTCAGTGATCCGTGGACCGTGGTACCTGTATCGATACACGCTTCCACCCGCAGGTTGTCGAGTTGTGCGGGGTCCATGGTAGAGAGTTTGTGAATAAATTCATCGATGACGATGGGTGGATTGAGTAGAGCTTCGGCGATGGACTCGAGGAAGGTGTCCATGTTGGCGTTGTTCAGTTCTTCGAGTGCCATGGGCACGGCGTTTTTGAGCATAACGAGCTTCATTTGAAGCCCCATGATTGAGTTATCCACGTGGTGTCTCCATGAGTGGGTGCCGTGTTGTTTCGGCGTTGACGATGTAGTCGATCATATCAGTGATACGTTCTTCTTCATCGGAATATTCAAAGGTTTCAAAGATGGTTTTTGCGTCGTTGTAAAACTCAGGAAAGCGTTCACTGAGTCTATTGAGAATGTAGGCATTGTCTCTGTAGGTCATGATTTTCTCCTGTAATAAAACTTTGCTATAGCTGTGGATACGGGATAGTAGCTGGGGGGCTACCCGTGCCGTATAAAAGCCGAAGCAAAAAGAAAGCTCGGCATAAGGAATACCATAAAGGCTGGTACGAGCGTAATAAAGAGAAGCAAAAAGCTAGGAACGCGGAGAACCGCCAAAGGTATCGTGCTGAGTGGAATAATTATAAAAGCGAGCAGAAATGTAATCGTTGTGGGATTCAGCACCCTGCTGTTATTGACTTCCATCACACGGAACCTAAGCCGGATGACAGGAAGATCAGTCATTTAACATCGAATGGGCAGTACACGGCGGCGAGGAAGGAGGCGGAGGAGCGGTGTATACCGTTGTGTGCCAACTGCCACCGGATTTTGCATTGGGACGAGTCGCATGAGTAGGGCAACAATTGTATCCGTCGGGGTGTTGCCAACCGACTGGCTAACAAGGTCCGTTGGGATGAAGTAACGCGGAGTAGCGCCCAACGAACCGTGCTTAGATCTGCAAAAAAGCCCCCTTTCGGGGGCTGTTGTTTAGGGTACACAGACGGTGAAAGTGCCGTCCTCTTCTTCGGTAATCTTACCGGGTGATTGGTAACCGAAGTCGTAGCCTTGGTTCCACGCCACTTCTGCATTGTGGCTTGCGATGGTGGAGGCTTTTTCGGCCAACTCACGGGTTTCGAAGTTGTACCAGCTAACTTTAATACCCGACCGCTTTATGGTGTGCGGGGGGTACGACTTATAAGATTTACGCATGGTAAACCCTCCCAAAGTGTCGATGTTAAAGAACGCTACCCGCTAGGGGTTAGCGGTCGAAGGACTCCCCTTCGACTCTTATACTATCGCATACATCGGGTCGAATGTCAAGAAATTTTAAAAAACAAGTGTCAATTGTGACAAAAGGGATTGACAACAAAGCCGTAAGGACGACGACAGTTAGTATCACGGTGATACCGACGGCGGCATTGCCCCACTTTTTATCTAACACGGAAAAAAACCCCGTCGTCTTTCGACGAGCGGGGTTGGGTTCAAAAAAACAGACACTTTGGGAGGTCTCACACTATGAATGAACCCTAAACGGAACGCACTGTCTCTAAAATACGTTTGGTGGCATCATTTTTGTATACCACGCTTAAATCTTCTTGGATGACTACCGTTTTGCCGCTGGATCGAGCCATGCTGTCTGCCGCTTGGACCGCGATCCGCACATCTTCAACCGTTGTTTCGATCAGAGGGGTTAACGTGTCGGGCGTTGAGCTCTCTTTCGGCTTCGACTTTGGTTTTAGAAAATTCTCCCCAAATTTTAAGCCGGTTAAGATCTGATTGTTTAACAGTTCCGCGCTCATAATCTTCCCTCAGTTTTTCAATTGCCCGATGAAAAGCGTCGTGGATGTCGGTCATATTGAGAAGCTTTTCGACGTAAGAGCTTTTGACTCGCCGTTGGCGTCGTGAAACTTAGCAACTTCATCCTTGATAAACGCTTGGTCGTTCTTTGTCAGGTTAGCCTGCTTCCATGCTTCTGTGATGTAGCGTAGCTGTCCGCTGATTGTGCGGCCTTCAACACGTGCAATGACCACGATTTCTTCATAGACATCGCGGGGCATGAGTACTGATTTCCACTTTGTGGTATCCATACAAAAAAATCTCCAGTTAATCGAAGAGGCGTTTCAGACCCCGGTGCCTCAGACCATGTTACGGGGAGCCACCTCCCTGTCCTAGACGTTTTCGGACACTGGTGCCTTACGCCAGCTATTTTGGGTGGAAGTCAACCCCTGTCCTGTAAGCAAATCTATACGATTATGTTAGATAAATCAAGATTTAATGCAGATTTAGCTCTTCAATGTCAAGTGCTTCTACCCAATCGGGCAAATTGGACCGTGATCCGTGGTGCACGAACACTTGAGCGCCGCATTCGGAGCAACTTAGGTTGGTGATAATCTCGATATCGCCGTCTTCGTTCAGGCCGTCGTCATCTCCGCCCCATATTAAGTCTACATCTCTACATACCCAGCATTTCATGTTATGTCCTCACATTCACCCCATGAAGGACCAACCTCGATATCACAACGATTCGGCACCTCGATGGGTATTGCCTGTTCCATCATTGTAGACAGTTCCCTTGCTTGATCAATACTGTCTACGGAAAAGGCCAGTTCGTCGTGGACTTGGAGCATGGGTATGTGTCCCGCGTTGTAGCAATCGAGCATGGCTTGCTTTGTCATGTCGGCGGCGGAGGCTTGGATGAGTCGGTTGAGTGCCTTGTAGGTGTAGGCACGTTTTAAACGTGTGGTTGGCCCGTGAGTCGCGATAGCTTCTTCGCGGGGCAGAGCCTTGTGCATGGCAAACGTGTCGGGTTCCCAGAGATCGAACCGGCACTTGCGTCCTTTGAGGGATCGTATGGAGCCGGAGGAACGTGGGTCTTCGAGTCGTTGTTGGACGCCCCGCATTAGTGCTTTAACGAAAGGGACACGCTCGTGGTATTGCTTGGTCAGTGCTTTCGCTTCGTCGATGGATAAGTCCAGTTGGTCGGCTAACTTATTGACACCCATGCCATACATCATGCCCAGATTGATGGTTTTGGCTTGTTTACGGGGGATGTTTGCCATCTCTGCAACCATGGTGTGGAAGTCGGTGTCCATTTTGGTGCGATACGCATCGACGATTTCATCGACGCCCGCCAATGGTGCATTGCGTGATTCACCAAACGCCCTAGCATAGTGCACCAAGATCCGTGGTTCCTGTTGCGAGAAATCGATAGCCGCCCACTGCTGACCTTCTTCGGGGATAAACAGTGAACGGATGAGGGGGCCAAGCTCTGGATCGCGGGCCGGGATCTGTTGCAGGTTAGGCGAGTTGTAGCTCATACGGCCACTGACGGTACCACCGTCGTCGGAGCGCAGTTGGTTCACGTGGCTATGCACACGACCGTTGTGCACGTACTTCATGACGCCGTCGATAAAGCTACCGTGTGTTTTATTGACGTTGCGGCACTGAACAATGAGGTTTGCCAGTTCGCTGTCGTGTTCTGACAGGAAGGTTTTTGTGAAGCTGGGTGTGCCCTTCTCTGTCTTTGGATAGGGGATCGAGAGTTTGTCGAAGGCACGGGCGATAGATTGCGCGGCCCAGATCTCTACCTCAAAACCAGCTAGTGATAGAATTTGTTTTTTCAAGGCTTTTTCTTTTTTTATCAACTGCTGTTTTACGCGTTCGGCTTTCTCTGTGTCTACGCGTATACCTCGCATGGTCATCTCAACCAAGCAGGGCAGGAGTCCGGTTTCGAGTTCCCACACAGTCCATAGGTCTTCGCGGTTGAGGATAGTTTTGAAATGGTCCCAGAGCTCCAGTGTGAGTTCGGCATCCACTTCTGCGTAAGGTCCGACGTACATGGCAGGCAATCGCCACATCTCTGCTTTGGGATCGACACCAAAGCTTTTTGCCGCTTCCGTCAGCGTCTTTTCAGATTTGGTTTTGCCTAAGTATTCGTAGGCCAGTGCGTTTAAGCTGTAGCTGAATCGATTCTCGTCGATGAGGCTGGCGGTCATCATGGTATCAATGATTTTGCCGTTAACGGTAAAGCCCATGGCACGAATCCACCCCAAGTCGTATTGGGCGTTGTGCATAATTTTGTCGGCAGGGCACTCGAATACTTTCTTGAGCCAGCGGGCCGTGATCCGTGCATCGAGGTTTCCGCCACCTGCGTGACCGACGGGGATGTAGGTAGACCAGCCTGCGACAGCGATGGCGTAGCCCACGACTTCCCCGTTTTTGGTGGGCCAACCCGGACCGCGCTCTTTTAAATGCGGGTCACGGGTTTCCACGTCGATGGCGATTTCTTTTGCATCAGTGATGTCTGGGAACTCAGCGATAGGCACCCAATCTGTTTTGGGCGGGAACATCGCCATCTGTAGTTTTCCGGTCATTACGCTACCTTTATCTCTCGTAGGATTGCTTTTTCAAAGTGCTGGCATGCGGTGCAGTACCAGCCTCGACGGATGTTTTGTTCAGCGTTGATAACTTCTTTAGCAGGTGCTTTGCATTTTGGACATTTGATTTCTTTCAGTACTTCGGTCATAGGTCGTAGGCCCTCAAATAATCATCGGGTTCAAGGATGTATAGGTTCTTGAGCGTTCGAGTGATGCCCACATAGAAGGTTCTATGAAGCTCGTCTCCGGGTTGCTCAAGCGCCGCGTTTGTGAGGTCTAGGGCAAGAACAACGTTTTCCGCTTCACCTCCCTTAGTACCGTGTATCGTGGACAACCTGATGCGGGGTTTAGCGTTGAATTTTTCACCACGTCGCAACATAGCGATAACGTAGGCTCTATCTTTGTCGGGGATCTTATCCATGGCCTCATGCCAGATCATATCAGCGCCGATCAACAGTCCGTAATGTTCTTTTAGAGCATTTAGATCTAAGAGTACGTCGTCTTCTTCCTCTATCTTTTTAAACCCGCGTTTGACCCGTATGTTATTGCCTGACATGAACGAGTAGATAGCTTTGACAGCACCTGCGTGAACGGCTTTACCTTTGCGGAGTTGCTCCCAACCATTGATTGCAACCGACATTTTTTCGGGTATGGATCGGTGGTCATGGCCTCTCATGAACAAATATCCCTGTTCTTTCAAGGTGTTAGCGATGGGATGAAGCATGTAGTTAGCGTGCGCCATGATGAGCCAAGAGCCGTGAGCCATGTCCAGTTGATTGACATCCACGATTCGTTGCACGGAGCCCACCTCGTCGCGAGGCCGGTAGGTCTTTGGAAATCGGTTTTTGATACGGTTGACCACTTTTTCTGCGAGCTCGTGCACGGCACGTGGGACACGGTGGGATTGCTCCAAAGTTTCTGAGCCACCCGGCAGGTGTATGAAGTGGTCTACGTCAGCACCGCCCCACACATAAATCGCTTGGTCATCGTCACCCGCGCAGTACATCTTTTTTGACTTGGTATCCAGTTTGTGAGCGATGTCCCACTGTAGCGGGGACAAGTCTTGCGCCTCATCTAAGAAGCACAATTGGAACTCAGGAAGTAGAAAGTCCGCTTCCTCTATAAATTTTTGTAGCAGGTCGGTGAAGTCAAGCAGGTTGTTTGCTGTTTTGTAGTTCAGGTAGCTATTGGCTACATAGTCCACCTCTAACCACGTGTGATTGATATTGCTTCTGTTGTACTCATGCCGCAGGTCGTTTTTCTTTGTGCGGGCAAGGTTAATGAGCGACAGGATAGGATGATCGCTAGTTTTGACTGTAGTGTCCCACTCATCAGTGTAAGTCGTACCGTTCAACTCAAATCCGATGGCCTGCGACAGTTCTTTGTACTGTGGTGTGCCCATCATCTGATGCTCTTTGACGGAGAGCAGTCTGTAAGCCAGCGAGTGGATCGTTCGGAAGTAAGGTAAGTCTTTGTCAGGGTCTAGGTTAAAGCGCCGTGAAGCGCGTTCCTTGGCTTCTGCGGCGGCTTTCTTTGTAAACGCAAAGAACCCTATGGAGCTAGAGGGCACTCCCTCAGACAGAGACTTGTCAACCATGTTAAGCAGTGTTGTCGTCTTGCCTGTGCCGGGAGGCCCGAAGATCCGGTACATTAAAAAGGTGCCTCACCGACATTGAAGGTAGCGCCTTCTATGGTGGTTTCTATGTGGTCTAGCTCGTTGACCGGCAGTTGCCAGACGCGCACGGGCTTACCTTTAATTTTCAAAAGCACTGACTCACCGTTGATGTCCCGGAGGCGCTGGGCAATCTTGTGTGATTTGAATTCAGTAAATTTGTTTTTACGCAGGAACGCATCGAAGTCTTTGAGCCGGAAGAAGATGGAGTCCGACTCATCGTCCACCCATGGACGGCGTAGTAGGATTTCTTCACGGTCTTCTGCCCGTTGGCTGTTGCTACAGAACTCTTCAAGAAACTCGTAGAACTGCCCGGTTACGGACGCATCTTGCGACACCTCGATGATGGCACCGTCGGTCTCTGACATTTCCTTCATTAGTTGGTTGATACGTCCTTCCCAACCGCGCTTGGGCAACGTCTGGGGCATAAAGTTCAATTGCTCCACACACGCTTTTTGAAATGAGATCTGACTCAGCAAAGCATCGGTGTCTAACTCAAGCGGAACGCCGTTCACATCGAGAAACCATACCGGTGGCACGGAGTTGTATTTGCGTAGGTTGGCAATCGCCATGTCAGATACTGCCGCACCCACACCAAATTTTCGGGTAATGCACACATCTTTATTGCAGTACGGTTGGATGGGCATGTCCGAACATTTGTAGGCGTAGTCTTTGCGCTCAAGCTGTTTAACGACCAGATTTACCTCGTTAAGCGGCAGAGGCGGGTCAATGTAAGACATGTTGTGGTGCAGGATTTCATCCTGCCATGTGTCGGGGTGCGCTTTACGCAAGTAAACGCCGACGTTGAACAAGCCGTTGTTACGGCCACCCTCGCCTATTTTGTTGGCACAGATGGTTTGTAAGCAGGGCGGTCCATCGACGATGGGGGTGTCTTCGATGGATTGGTGTGTGAGAGCCTCTACCTGCTCTTTGGTCTGGACGGCGTTGTTGTAAAGAGTGAAGAATTCTTCAAGGGTCGCGGCGCTTCCGTCCGCATTGATGGCATACCGGAGTCCATCTTCTGCATCGTAATACGGCAGATTGAGAAAGTTACCAACATCCCCACGATCAAGAAAAAGCTTGACCTGCTTTGGAAAGACTTCACTACCACCATAGCCTAACCCTGCGGCGATGTGTTGCAGGGTATCCTGCATCAACTTCGCGCTGATCCATTCTTTCGTAAACAAAAAGCAATGTGCACCACCTGACTTTGATCGGCAAACTATTAAAGGAAGCCCAACATGATCGATTTTTTCGATCAGTCGTTTGTGATCTAACGGGTACTGGTCAATGTCAATGCATCCCCAGACGCACTGATTATCCTCGTTGATTGGGATAATGCCAATACTATTTCCTTTCCCTGACAGGTGCCCCTCCCAAAGCTCCGTGGTCCGTGGTTCACGAAGGAGGGATGCTTTACCAGTGTTCTTGCCGTCAGCTTTTTTACTATCAATTTTAAAAGTGCCATACGCACCTTTAAGGCCATCAAAGATAGCCGAAAACTTTTTTGCATCAGACATAGTCTGTTCCCAGAAAAGAGGGGCCGAAGCCCCCCGTTACCCTCAGAATGGAACGTTATCCTCACCAACCTCATCGTTAGCGTGTTTAACTTCCACATCCCCTGCCATGATCTGCTCGTTGAACAGTTTGGCTTGCTGGTAGAAATCCGCATTATCGACCATGCTGTCGAGCGAGATTTCCCAACCGTGCCAAGAACCCTTGGAGTTCTCTTCAGACACGGTTTTCAGCCGGTAAACATGGCTGAAGCGCGGAGGATTGAACGGTCCATTTTTGCCCATAAGGGTACGTTGGGCGATCATGGAGTTCCATTTGCGCGACTTTTTCAACTGGGTTGATTTCATCGCGATAAGTGCAGTGCTGACAATCTCACCGTCAATGACCAACACAAAGTGCTGGTGTGTCTCTTCGATGTAAGTGCCGTTACCGCCGACAACGTAATCACGATTGTCGTCCTTGCTACGTTCTGTTTGTGGGCGCTCCTGATCCGGAGTAAAGATATTTACCGGTGCACCAGTGCCTTGACCCCGAGGTGCCCACTCAATAAAACGTCTTTGATACGCACAGGGAATGACCAAGATACCGTCTTTACCTTTGAACGTTTGGTTGGTCACGGTGTTCAAAATGTCACCGGCCTTCGCCTCGTCCAAATCGTCAAGCACTGGGTCTTGACGACTCAATACTTTCAGGAAAGGTAACGCAAGATCATCTTGCCCTATGTTTTCTAGACCTTTACCAGCGTCTTGTTCGAACATCGATGCGTCGAAGACGACGATGTCACTGTCTTTCTGCACAGCTACTTCTGCTTTCGCCATGTTATTTGCCTCTCTTAATTGTTGCACGTTGACCGACAAATGCGCCGAACAGTTCCATAGGGAATTCTTCCCCGTGCTCAACGCGCTCTTTAACCCACGCTTTTAGCGTGCTGGGATGCACATCCGTTTTTTGTTCGGGTGAGTACCCCATCTTTTGTGCGGCTTCGATAAAGCGGTAAGCCGCGCCATCTTCGCCTCGACCGAAGTTACACGCGACCGTGTTTTTGATGATGTCCCCGAACTCATTGTCCCGGAGCCATCCAAACGCGGCAGGTTTGTTTTCGGCTTTTATGTGTGCGCCATAGGTGGGTCGGACTTCAATTTTAGATCCGTCCTCCAGCTCAAATTTTGTAATACCTAATTCAAGCAGAAGCGCTGGTAGGTCTTCATCGGTGAGTTTTAACAGCTCGCGTTTCTCTTCTTTGAGCTTGCCTTCGAGTTCAGAAATCAAAGTCTCTTTATCTCTAACAGCACGCGCAAGATCCGCGACTGATTGCAGTCCTCCGTCAGATATTGCCTCGACGTTGGAAGCCCCGGACTGGGTGTCAGCTTCCATGAAATCCAAGAGCACATCGCTCATTTTAGTCTCCTTTCGTGGTTAGGCCCGTTGTTTTTGGGCTGGAAAGCGACCATAGCATCATATATCATTGCATATCAAGCGCTGGAGGAAAAAAATGTTTGAGTTTAAAACTGAGCCTTATGAACACCAACGAGAAGCGTTCGTTCACTCTTGGAGAAGACCGTACTACGCGCTTTTTATGGAGATGGGTACAGGAAAAAGCAAAGTAACCATCGACACTATCGGTGCGCTTTTTGAAGACGGTGAGATAGACACTGTGCTTGTTGTAGCACCCAAGGGTGTCTTTGACAACTGGGTCAAACAAGAAATACCGCGTCACCTACCAGACCGTATCCCAAGGTCCGTGGTCCGTTGGCAACCCAACTTCACCAATAAGTTCAAGGACGAGTTGCGTAAGATTGCTGTACCTGCGGAGCGCGAGCCGGGACATTTGAACGTGCTGGTCATGAACACTGAAGCGTTTAGTACGGACAAGGGCACGAATGTTGCTATGAAGTACCTGCGCAACAACCCCCGTAGCTTCATTGTTGTAGATGAAAGCACCACGATTAAGAACAAAGGTGCCGTGCGCACCAAGAATCTGGTCAAGGTGGGCAAGGAGGCTAAGTACCGACGCATCTTGACAGGCTCACCTATCTCTAAGTCACCGATGGATTTGTACACACAGTGTGCGTTTCTTGATGAAAGGGCCTTGGGCTTTGCCAGCTACTACAGCTTTCAGTCACGGTATGCCGTGGTCCGTCGTCGGACGTTAGGGGCACATAGCTTCCAAGAGATCACTGGATACCAACGCTTAGACGAGCTTGGAAACAAATTGGATGAGTTTAGTTTGCGGGTTTTGAAGCAAGATTGCCTTGATTTGCCGGACAAAGTTTATACACGAAGAGAGATACCGCTGAGTACGGAGCAAAAAAAGGTGTATAGCCAGATGCAAGAGTTTGCTCTCGCTATGTTGGAGCGTGGAGAGTTGTCCACGACGCAGTCTGTCTTGACGCAGATCATGCGCCTACAACAAATATGCTGTGGCTTTCTTCAGCCGGATGAGGGTGACATCCAAGAGATTAAGAACGGTCGTCTTGAAGAGTTGCTCAACGTAGCCGAAGAAACACAGGGTAAGGTCATCATCTGGGCGACGTGGTCCTATGACATACGCCGCATAGAAGATGCGCTACGCAAGCGGTACGGCAACGACAGCGTAGCATCCTACTATGGCGAAACCGACCAAGATGATCGGCAGGATATCGTAGAGCGTTTTCAAGACCCTTCCTCCAATTTACGTTTCTTTGTGGGACAACCCAGAACGGGTGGTTATGGCATCACGCTCACAGAAGCCAACACCGTTGTTTATTTCAGCAACAGTTATGATCTAGAGATTAGGCTTCAGTCAGAGGATCGTGCACACCGAATAGGCCAGCAGAAGAGCGTGACCTACATTGACTTTGTGTGCCCTGACACCATCGATGAAAAGATTTTACAGGCGCTACGTGACAAAATAAATCTCGCAGGCACTGTTTTGAGAGAAGATGTTGCGGGGTGGTTAGCCTAAGCTACCGATACCCCCGCGAATCATTTGAGAAGCCTCGTCCTCTGGGAACAACGCGGCGTACTGCATGCGCTGTTGTGGGTTAGGTCGAGCTTGTTGTGGTGCCCCTTGTATCTGTGGCAACGGTGGTAGCTGAACCAAAGGCTCGCTGGGCGTTGGAGGAGGAGCGGGTACAGGTGCGTCTTCAATAACGGGTGCTGTTACAGCCTGCTCTATGTCTTCTTCAAGTTCACGAGCCGTGGCCGCACCGCCGCGACGTGTGACATCCAAACCTTTTTTCTTAAAGTAGTCAGTGACTCTATTAACTAGTTTGAGCTTTTCTTTTTCAGACGCAGGTTTTTTAAGATACATTGCCAGTAGCTTTGGATCTCGAATCAAGTCCAGCATTACGTCCATTTGCAAAGCCAAAGGTATGTTGGCGAACACCTCGCGCATGGCTTTAGAACCAGCACCTGCGGCAACCAGTGACTGGTTCCCACCACCCAATATATCTGAACCCATGGTACCTAGCTTGGCACCAGAGATACGTAGAAACAGGTCAAACACAGGGCCTGAGTTTTCGGCTAACTGATCGATCGTACCCGCGTTAAGACCCGCTTCGTATTTGATCATTTCGCGAAGCATAGAATCTAAGTTCTTAGCTTCCAAATCAGACATCAAGCCTTTGTTTTTCATGTAGTCAAGCAGACTTACGCCATCTGTACCTGTGCCTCGAATAGGGTCGGTAAGGCTTTCCCACATGGCAGAAGGACTAAATCGTGTGCCCGTCGAACCACCTTTAGTCATTACCCATTCTAAAATTGCACCTTGCAACGCTTTTTTTGCACCTGCTTGCTCTGCTTCCGGCGCTCGCATAGCTACACGGGTTAGGTTGTCTAACGATCTAAGTGGTGCTCGATTACCCGCAGACAAAGCTTGAGATACGGCAAAAACGGGGCTTTCAGCGTTTTGACCCAGCAAGTTTTGAAAGTTTACTTGGCGACGAATTTTTGCTTCTTTTTGCTTGTTGTAAGTTGCAGTGCGGTTCAACAAAACAGAGGCTGTGTTTAAATTTTCCAAATCGCTACGAAGCGCAGGGAACATATCAAGCAACTCTGAATGGTCTCGTATCCAGTCATACAAAGCTTTTTCGTTTATCTTCCCCGTTGCAGTAGGGTCAAGGGCCTTGGCCCGTGCACTACGAAGCATGGCTTCATATACGGTGTCGATGTTAGCCATCGTCTGTTCAGCGCCTTCTAACCCCTCATCTGCGGCAAACTGAGCTACCTTTTGTAGGTCGCGAATACGCATTAGGGTGGGGTCAGCACCGCCTCGAAGTAGGCGGTCCATAAGAGTTTCTACGGGGATCCGTTCGGCACCCGTTCGTTGTGTAGCAAGAACATCACCGGTAAAAGCTCTAGTGTAAACATCGTTCAAAGCTTTCGAAAACTCTCTTGCCGCAGTATATGCCTGAGAGATGGACTCATCAGGAATGCGTTGCAAATCTTCCAGTATGGCTTCTGCAAACTCGCCTGCTATTCGAGCAGAGTTGTTTTTACCTTGTGACCGTAAGGTACGAGCGAGTTCCGTCGCTACACTGCGCATGTCTACCAATTCTGTAGAAGACAGTGTCGCGTCCATCATTGTCTCAAAGCCTTCCGATTCTTCAGCTTTGCGGTTTACGAATTTGTTTAAAGGCGCGAGGTCCGCGATTATCAGTTCTCGCTTTTCGGGCGTGTCAGGAAGTCGTGACCATATATCCATAAAGGCAGGACGCTCTGCGCCCAGCATGTCAATAGTGTACTCAGGAATGGCTTCCCAAAGCTCTGTTTCTTGAGCACGGGCTTTTCTTAGCTCTGCTGAAGCAATGTCATATAAAGCTTGACCAAGCTCCGCATTTGATCGCTCATCCTCGCCACCCACTCGACGGTAAGCCTCTAAAAGGTTTTCTGTTCGAGTAGAAAGCCGTTCTGTCAAACCAGCGTTAAACAAGTCGTTAAGTGTTTGAGCGGAAGCTTCAAGCGCCTCTCGATCGCCCGACTGAGACATCAATAAGACTTGTGCTCGAATAGACTCAATAGCGGATTCCGCCGCCGCCGCACGATCAGTACCTAAACGGGGTGCGATATTTTCAAGGTATTTTTCAATAGCAAGTAAGGTGGGGCTTCCAGCTTTTGCACCTGCCGTCAACTGGATAGGATCACCTTTTTCGTCACGTAGAGCGCGGCCCGTGGCCTCTAGTTGCTCAATAATAAAGTCAACATCCTCGCCACTACCTTCTAACAACAAGCGAAGACGATCTGTGGCCTTTTGCAATCGGTTTTCTTTAACACCTGACACAACAGCGCGTATGCCACCTTGATCAAACCGTCTTTTAACGTCCCTTAAAAAAGGACCAACCTGATCGTAATTTTTGAAAAGGGATATGCCGCCTCGAACTATTCCCGGAATAGTTAATCCTGTAGCAAGACCACCAACGGTTTCTGAAGCAAGTCTAGGTATGATTTCACCTTCATACTTTTCTTCAGCAAAGCCTGCACCTATCGTAGCGCCCGCCCCAAAACCAGCCTCTGCGGTAGCCGTAAGTAATGGGTTTTTTCGAGCCTCTTCGGCTGTTTTAGACAGCATTCTTTCAGAGCCACGAATAAAACGAAGTTTACGAGTACCTTGACCACCGGTTCGTAAGGCTTCCTGCATTGCAGGTGAAGTCATGGCCTGCATCGCCGCTTGGTCGCCGCGATAAGCTTTAGAGGCTAAAGGCACAACCTCGTCGTTCATCTTTGCTAGGTTGTCTAAATACTGCGCGGCACCAAAGTTTACGTTTTTGGAAATCGCCCAAGGTGTAGCAAAGAAACCTGCAACGGTTGCCGCAGTTTTACCCATTTCCTCGTCAGCCGTAGTGCCGGGAAGAACAAGATCTTCTTCGCCCATCAACTTTTCTTGAAAGTAATCTACGGCACCCTGACCACCAATAGCTCCAACCAGAGTAGTTACAATTGGCACGCCATATTTAAGCGCAATAGTGGGTGGAGTAACGGGTGGTACGCCTGCGGTCATTGCGGCACCTAATTTTGCCCCACCAATAGCCCCACCAAAAGCACCTACCTGACGTGGCGCTTCTTTTTTAAAACCTTCTCCAAAAGACCCTTCTCGAATAGGTTTGCCATCAGGGTTTACAAGAAACGATCGGATAATGTCTACGTCACTAAGCCCCCGTTGATCTGGCGTGAGTTCGGCAGTGCCTTCCGTTAAGTCGAAAATAGTAGAAGTTCCGTTACGCAGGCGAGCATAACCGCCCGTAAAATACTCCGGTTGCTCCTCTTCCAAAGCCGCCGCAATCTCCTGAGCTAAAACAGGTATAGCCTTGTTTGACCCGCCCAGTTCCCTTACAAAAGCATCTAATTCGTCTTGCGACAAAGTAATGGGCGTAGGACCTGACAAGATGTCATCGTCATCATCTACCATTAGTTTTTCCTTAAGGCACCGCGTAAGGCATTAACTACGCCTTCTTGATTAGCACTGGTGCTATATTGATCCGGAACTGTTTGCAAAAGTGACAACAGGCGACGTAGCTCACGGTTGTTAGCTTCAATGTCTGGAATTAGATCGGATGAAACGCCACCAGCCATTTCAGAAAGGTTGCGATACAACTGACCTTTTGCAAGACGCTTGAGTTCGATTAGCTTGTTAGCCTCTGATTCAGGATCTCTTAAAATAGCATCTGGGTCCGGGAACAATTCCGCTACATTTTCCATTTCAGCAACAGGGAATCGTGGGTTTACAACAAGTGCAGAACGTCCTAACACACGTATTCCACGCAAGGCTTGTCGTGCAGATTGTGTTTCTAAATCGCTTGCAAATGGTACACCAAAGCCGCCTAGCGTATTTGTTACAAAAGCAGAAAACGCCGCGAAAGGACCGGTTCCTTCTAATGCCGCTTGCATAGCATCTTCTGTGGTTATGTTCAGCAGTGAATTTAAATCAGCTTGCTCCTGTGCGGTTAACGCTACCGCATTAACCGTACCGTCATCATTACGTGATCCGCCCTTAGCGTTGTTTGAAATTACAGCAGTATTAAACTCTTCTTCAGTAGCATCTGGTGCGACACCTAAAGCCTCACGAAGCTCCATAGCCGCTTTCTTACGCTTGTTCAGCGTAGTAATGACTTGATATGTAATGGTGTCACTTAAGGGAGCGGCACCCGCAGGCATGGGCACCGTATTACCATCATCATCTTGATAGGTACGACCCCCGTCGAAGCTTAAGTAGTTATCACCGTTAATTAGGTAAGCCTGCGCTGTCTTTGCACCGGGGTCCGTGGCGATTGTATTAATGCTAAATACATCACCGGTCGTGGACGCCGCATTAGCGGTAGACGCCTTGTTAACAGCCTCTTGACCTTCGGGTGTGTTTATATCAACAAACTCACGCGTGTTGGTTTCAAGGTTAGTCAAAACTCTGAAGTTAGCCTTACCACTGTCCGCTGTTGGCTTTTCATAAGGCATAGCGCCAGCATCCAGCGCTTTTTGGTAATCAGCAAAACCTTGTCTGGTATCAATGTTGTACGCTTTTACTCCGCCTTCCGGCATCGTTAAAAGCTTTGCTTCTGAATCAAATTTTGTTGGGTCTAAAAGATCCTTTGCCAGAGTCGCACCAATGGTCTGCTTGAAGTCTTGCGCCCCTTGCGCTTGTTTCATAGCTGTTTCTAAGGCCGTAGCTTTAAGCGTTCGTTCTGTCGCACGACGCTCTGCGTCCCGCGCACTAATTTGTGCTGGTAGCTGAGATGCCGCCGCCGCAAGCTGGGATGCAAAAGGTTGACCAGCAACACTTTGACCGCTTCTGGGATCAACGCCTGCCGCTAAATTTAAACCCGCTTGTGCAATATCAAAAAACGTACCTGCTTGGCGAGCACGTTTGGCTTCTTCATCTTCGCCCAAGATCTTTTGGTACATGGGTAACAAAGACTCATAGTAACCTGCAACGGTTTCAGCACTTGGAGGTTTAGCTAAACTACCAAACGCCTCCATAAGGGTGTTTATACCAGTTATACCAGCGGGAACCGTGCCGGACTCGTCCGATCCAACAGCTAAGTAAGCAACAGCCCCGCCTTGGTTAAAATTTTGTGGAGCAGGAGCCTCCGAAGCCCCTGCCATCATCAAGCTACCTACGCCCTGACCCATATCAGTGCCGCCCATGTCCACGTCACCAACCATTTGTTGCATCAATTGTGCAATGCCCGTATCCATCGCGCCTTCTTCGGTCATCATGATGGTGGGCTGAACAAGAGCCAGAACCGTTTCAGGTGTCTGGCGTGCGTCTTCTTCGCCTACAAAACCTGCAAGCTCTTGATAACGCGCTTCTAGTGGCTGTTGGTTGCCTCGAATAGCATCAATCACCTCTTTGGGTGACTCTGCTTGATCAAGCGACTGCATGGTGCCTTCAAGATATTCCTGACCTATTTGAGCACCAGCCGCTTCAGCTTCTCCAACAGCCATCATGGCCTCGTCAGGAGTCATCTGCGCTGGACCGCCCATTTGTCGAAAGAGTGGTCTGTCTAACGTATTCATTAAAATAGCCCCATTGCTTGACCGCCTTTCGCGGCACTTAATCCTGCAATACCTAACCCAGCAATCTGCTGTGCAACACTAGGGTCAGGTCTTTGTGTCATGGTTGTCACCGACTGAGACGACGGCGTACCACGATAAATATCACTCAAGAACGCATACTGTTGGTATGGGAACTGTTGCTGTTGCAAGTTGGTCTGACGCTGTGCGTCTAGAACCGCCTGCTGTAGCGCCTGTTCCTGACCACCAAGGGCCGTGAGCCGTTGTATGTCGGTACCGCGCATTTGCTGACCAAGCTGGCCTAATTGAGCTTGTTGCTGGCCTAGTGAAGCAAGTTGCTGACCCATGCCTGCGCCTTGACCGGCAAGCTGACCCAGTTGCTGACCGAACTGACCACTAGCCTGACCCAACGCAATCATCTGGTTGATGTCTTGCTGACCAAGCTGACCGAATTGTAGCCCAAGGTTGCTGAGATCCTGAGCGGCTTGACGACCAAACTGTGCGCCTTGCATGCCAAGTTGAGCGCCTTGTAGCCCCATTTGACCAGCTTGTTGCGCTCCGGCCAAGCCCATCTGACCCATTTGTTGTGCGGCGGCGGCACGTTGTTGTGCGCTTTGTAGCCCCAGTGCGCCAGCCTGTTGACCTGTTTGAGCCTGAAGACCACGTGCTTGTAAGCCCAATGCGGCGGCTTGCTGTGCCGCTTGCTGTTGTGCCTGCGCACCTTGCATGCCGAACTGACCGGCCTGCTGTTGAGCAGAAAGCCCCATTTGACCCGCTTGCTGTGCGGCGGCTTGTTGTTGCTGTGCGGCAGACATGCCAGCTTGTAGGCCCTGCTGTTGGGCAGACAAACCAAGCTGTGTGCCTTGTAAGCCCAAGGCTCCCGCTTGTTGACCCGCTTGTTGAGCGCGTTGCGCGGCGGTTAAACCAAACTGACCCGCCTGTTGCGCGGCAGATAGGCCAAATTGCGCCGCTTGTTGCTCTGCGGCTTGACGTTGTTGCGCCGCTTGCATTGCCGCTTGTAGTCCTTGTTGCTCTGCGGTCATGCCCATCTGAGCGCCTTGTAGACCAAGAATACCGGCTTGTTGCGCCGCTTGACGTTGAGCTTGAGCCGCCTGCAAGGCCGTTTGTGCTCGCTGTTGTTCAGCAGATAGACCTAACTGACCCGCCTGTAGCCCAAGAGCACCTGCTTGTTGTGCGGCCTGTTGTGCACGTTGTGCCGCCGCAAGATCAAACTGACCCGCCTGCTGTGCCGCACCTACTCCTAGCTGTGCCGCTCTTTCAGCGGCCTGTTGTTGCTGTTGAGCCGCGCTTAGTCCAAGAGCACCTGCTTGTTGTGCTGTCTGTGCGCCAAGACCTGCGGCCTGCAAACCTAGTCGAGCGGCTTGTTCTTGCGCTCTTGCCGCCTGCTGTGTACCGGCCAAGCCTGCTTGTGCCGCTTGTTGCGCCGCAGAGGCACGAAGCTGAGAGCCTTGAAGACCAAGACCCGCCGCTTGTGTCGCGGCTTGTTGCTCTCGACCAGCTACGTCCATGCCTAATCCAGCCGCTTGCTGTTGTGCTTGGAGTGCGGAAGCGATGCCCTGCTGGCCTAACTGACCTGCAAGTTGCGCCGCTTGCTGTTGTCTACCGCGAGCCGCTTCAAACGCTTGTTGCGCTTGCTGAGAAGCTTGGCTAAAGCCCGCTTGTCGCATCTGGGCCGCTGTCCGCGCTTGTTGCTCCAACACATTACGCTGAAGTTCCTGTTCCGCGACAGCTTGACGTGATCCGCCAAACGCACCTCGTGACACAGCCTGTGCACGCAAACCTTGACCAGCAATATCGCCCTCACGGCGGATATCTTGCAGGGCCTGTTGCACAGCCGCTTGTTCGAAGGGGTTAAAGAAAGAACTAACCTGACTGCCGGGGTCAAACTGAGCCGCACTGCCTCGAAGTCCCATCTGGGCGCGACCAGCCTGTCGTAGTGCTTGCTGACCTAAAGCGCCAAAGCCTGCCGCACCTTGGGCCGCGACATCTCGTGCGGTGCCTACGGCACCCGCCAAACCAGCTTGGCCCGCACCAATTTGTTGTGAAGCGTCTTGTACAGCCTGCGCTAGATCAGTACGAGCCATGCCGCCAATCTGCTGGGCGCGTGATGCAATGTCCGTTAGACCGCCACGACCTAATGAAGCTTCCAAAGAGGCTCTTTGAGCCGCTTGTTGTAACTCAGGAATTGCGCCTTGAGCCGCCTGTGCCGCCTGCTGTCCAGCAGACATAAGGCCTTCTTGTCCGACAGCCGCCTGACCCAACATACGTTGAGCCGCTGTTTGAGCCGCTTGTCCAGCTTGTGCCGCACCACCGTAGAGGCCACGTTGAGCCGCTTCAGTTTGTCCGGCAATACCCGCTTGCTGTTGACCAATACCTAAATCAGCACGTCGTGCCGCAATATCTGCGGCTTGCGCTCCACCAAACAAACCTGCTTGTGCCGCCGCCGCTTGCTGTGCCGCTTGATCAGCACGAGCGCCTAGTCTGGCTTGTCCTAATTCCGCTTGTCGAGCGGCTTCAGCCGCCGCACCAGTAAGTCCAGCCCTTGCAAGTCCAGCTTCGCCTCGTAAAGCCGCCGCCGCTTGCTGTGCTTCAGTGCCTGCTTGTTGGGCACCTCCAAAGATTCCTTGTTGAGCCGCCGCCGCTTGTCGAGCGGCTTCAGCTTGTGTTCGAGAAAAATCAGCTTGTCCTAAACGAGCTTGTCGGGCCGCTTCGCCCGCCGCACCAAACAAATCGGCACGTGTCTGCCCTGCCGCGCCCGTAAGACCAGCCTGCGCTAATTGAGCTTGCTGTGCCGCCGCTTGACCAGCACCTAAAATACCTTGCGCACCTCGACCGGCCTCAGTCAAAGCACCTTGGGCCGCGCCGCCTAAAACGCCTTGCGCTCTAGCCGCTTCTTGAGCCGCCGCCTGACTTGCCGTACCTAAGCCTTGTTGTCCTAGCTGTGCCGCCGCTTGGGTTTGCTGTGCCGCACGAGCCAAGTCTTGACGGCCTACATCGGTTGCACCAAAGCCCATTTGTGTGGCTTGTCGAAGGCTTTGCTCTGCCGCCTGTCGGTATGACTCCGGCATCGCTCGTTGAGCCGCCGCCTGTTGAGCCGCTTGCTGTAAGACATCCTGTCCTGCACGGGTAGCCCCAAAGGCTTCTTGTAGACCGCCTAGTCCAACATCCTGCGCGGCCATTGCGCCTTGGCGCATGAGATCTGTAGCACTTTGAAGATAAGGCTGGTATGTACCAATGCCTTGCTGGGCTAGTTGCGCCGCCTGCTGTTGCATGGGCGAAAGACCCGCAACTTGAAAAGCAGGAGGCATGCCACGCGTAACAGGTGCGCCTGTTACAGGATCAACGCCGGTAACTTGACCAGAGATAAAACGTTGGACATCCTGAAGTAGACCGAGGCGATACGCCTCGATTTCAGGGTTTTCTTGTACTATCTGACGTGTTGTTTCAGTTGCCACTGACAGCACCTCCCTCGAAGCGACGCATTATGTCGTACATACGTTGCATGCCTCGCTCTCTATCGCCGTCGCCAGCGCCTCTTACAGCGCGTGCTGTCATAACAAACTCGCCATCACTAAGCATGGCAGGGATGTCGTCTGATGTTTCTGTACCGGGACCGTATATAGCGCCGTTCATTCGTGGAAAACTTACGTCACCACCCCCTGCGGCATATCGGAAGACGCCGGGTGCATACATAGCTCTGTTTTGCTCAAGCAAACTCATGCCGGTAGCACCACCGTAAGGGTCATACAAAGGCTCCAGTTCAGGTGTCTCAAAGCCACCTGCGGCACCTAACCCAGCTAAAGCTAGTGCGGTTGAAGGCAGATATTTTTGGAACATGCCCGGTTGCACACCTGCTTTAGCTTCCTTGACAACATCTAAAACATATTTAGACGTTTCGGCCTCTGTTAAACCCATTGATAATGCTTCTTGTCGAGCTAATTGAGCGGCATCCATACCTGCTCGACTTGCCTCCATAGCAATTTCAGCAGGAGAACGACCGCCTCTAAATAGATAATCACCCGCTCTCTCAAAAATATTTCGACCAGAATCAACAGCTTGTAAATAAGACTGAGTAACTTCTGGAGTAGCTGTTCCAGAAAGAACATCACCTGCGGTGGTAGTGTTTGAAACATTTAAAGTACTTGGATCTACGCCTTGTGGTAAAGGTTGCCCCGCCGCTGTCAGGCCAGAAACTTGTTCAGGTTGAAGCAGACTAGACGAAATATCCCCTCCTACGGGTGTGCTAACAGCTCCCGCATTGGCGGCCTGTCCAACAAAATCTGTACCTACGGCAGGCGAAGGTGCGGTGGGTGAAAGACCTTGAGCAACTTGTGCTTCAAGAGGAGTTAAACCGCCGGAGGGAGTCATGTTTAAAGGCGAAGGTGTGGTGGGTGAAAGACCTTGAGCAACTTGTGCTTCAAGAGGAGTTAAACCGCCGGAGGGAGTCATGTTTAAATTTTGTGCAACAGGAGATAAGTCACTTGCGGGAGGCAAGGCACCTGAAGGTGGTGTAGTTGGTGTGGCTCCTACGTTTTGTGCAACTACATCAGACGTAGCACCGGTAGCGGCTTGTTCTGCCCCGCCAAACGGATTTTGAAACTTAAAGGGGTCGTCACCTATACCGGTTTCGGCGCCCGTAATTTTACCGCCTATAAACCCAGCGGCACCACCAATAGCGGCAGATTTTAAAACGTCTTTTAAGTTCCCGCCTTGTATAGCCGTACCTAAACCAGAACCAAGTGCGCCAGAAAGAACGGTGCCCATACCGGGGAATACTGCGTTTAAAACAAAAGGCAATACAACAGGTGCAACCTTTTTAAATACTTTTACAACCTTCTTGACGGCTTTTTTAATGCCTTTAAAAATCTTTTTGAGAAAAAACTCAGGCTGACCGGTAACAGGGTTAAGCGAGTTAAGTTCATTACCCACAACATAACGCTCTGGTTCGAGGCCCATCTCCCGCATTTCGCGGTAAAGCTTGGCCTTGAGCCGTGGGTTCAGATCCAAAACCTGTGCAGGAATAACCGTTTCGCCTTCTGCCGCGTGGACCATGTACTCATCTTCGTACCGGCCATACTCCGCAAGCTTGTCAGCTACTTGCTTTACTCCGGCAATGCCGGTTTCTGGGATGTAATCGTCGTTGGTTGCTTCAGCCCACTCGCCAGTGGTTGCTGTAAGAAAAGAAGCAAGACCGCCCTCAGGAACCTCAAAAGGCTCTGGTTGTCTGTAGTCTTGTGCTATTGCCGCCATGTGTCATACCTTTCGTGAAGAGCCTATTTAGGTAGTCGTTACTGTCACTGTACCGACTGCGCTAGAGGCCGCGACACCAGCGGGATGCGGCTTATGCGAAAGTGTTATTTTCAGGATCCCATCTTGCTGAAAAACAGCACCAACTTCAAGTCCTGAGTCATTAGTTGGCAAGTCCGTTAACGTTAAATCCGTCGCTCGAACATCGCCGGGGTTGTTCAACTGCTCCAAAAACACTGAAAACGATTGTACCACAGAAGCCATATACGACTGATCGTACATCCCCGGTGGCACGGGAAACTGTGGTCTGGCAAGACGACGCGAACTCATTAGCGTCTACCGTCTGGTCTTATATCAAGACGTGGGCTACCTAAGCGCCACTTGACGCCAAGCTCATCTCCGTTAATTCGTAGCGCCAAACTTCGACCACGCAACCGTATATGCGCTTGGTCCGTAAACTGTTCTACAGGGACCGTGGCGCTTCGAACAACATCAGTGGTAGATGTAGAAGTGTATGCCGCACCGGGAAAGTTTCTGGTTTTGACAACAAAATCTACCGAAGGTGACGTAGCCGTAGACCCGTCAAATGTAATATCAGGTATCAAACGGCGTATAAACGCAAAGTTGTCACCATCACCAATGTCAATTTGACTTGATTCGATGTAACTATCCACCGCCTGACTGGGTATGGTGCTACCGTCGTCAATACCAAACTCATGGTTATAGACATAATGGTCAGTGCCCGTGGCCCGTGGGTATCCGTTAATGCCTCGATCAACCCACGCAGTGCGAGCTAAGTTGCCGTAATACCACACTTTTTCCAGATAGTTATACACAACATATCGGTCAACCTCGTCGGAGTCTGCCGACGGGTAAAACCACCACACTTCGTTATAAGAAGAGTTTAGCGTTGCAAACGTCTTTTCTGCCTGCGCATCGTTAAAGTCATTAAATACATACGACCGAACAGTGCAGGGTAGCTTTTGTACTTGACCGTTGTAGACATAAAAATCTTCAATGCCCATCCAAAACACCAAGTCATCCACCGCTTTTGTAGCGTTTGGTGCCATGATGGTTACGTTTTCAGAAATAAGGTTGACCCCAAAAGTAAAGGGCGGACCTAAAAACTGCATGGCATAGACCGCAGTGTCCGTAAACACAAGCACTTGCTGACGCGTTTCAGTAGCCGTAACAATCTCTGAACCCGAACCCAAACGCAGGTCACCTGCGGTATTGGTCGCGGTAGATTGCCAAACAGTAGGGTCTTCTTGGTCACTAAACCGAATCAACATGGGATCCTGCACACCAATGTTGTTCTCAGAATCACAGCCAAACACAATCACGTGCCTGTCCCGATCCGAAACCAATACGCCTTTAGCTATTGTAGGTGTTGTGCTGTCTGCACCAGAGCGATCAGACAAAGCTACCGCACGCAAAAACGGAGCAGAACTGGTGCTTTTGTCCCAGTAATAAATGCCGCCGTCACGCACGTTGATAATTAAATCTTCACCAAAGTTGTCGTGTGACCACAAACGTAAAATATCAGTAACGGCTGTTAGTGTGGCTGTACTGCCCCACGTGCCACGGCCCCATGTACCTGCGCCCCAACCAGAGCCCGCTACCGAGGTATCCAGACCCACGTTTATTTGATACGCACCCACAACAGAAGAGCCGCCGTTGCCGGTGTCACTAGAGTTGGCCGTTACTGTTGTGCCGCTAGTATCTTTAGCCGTAATGGTGTACGAATTAGCCGTAGGCACTGTAACTATTTGATATTCTTGGTTTAAAACATCTGCCGTAATGTTGCCACCTAAGGTCACAGCACCGCTAAAGGTGACAAAATCGTTGGCTACAGCACCATGTCCGTTATCGGTTACAGTAAGGGTTGAGCTACCGTTTGTTGCGGCAAACGTGACATCGCCCGCCGCTGTTGTAGATCGAATAGGTGTAATGTCGTTATAGCCACCACCCTCTTCAATGTAATATTTAAGGTGTGTCCCGACGCCCATAAAAGGGGTGCCGTCTAACGCTTTAAAAGGTTTTAGTCCGCGAGCCGTGCCTAAAAATTGAGAGTTAGAAATCCTTTCCCAACCACCAACTCTTTCCGGCACACCCTGCCTAAAACGTACTTTATCGCAGTCGAACCAACCCCCTTCATTAGTGTATGAAGTGGTGTCTCTAACGATACCGGGTCTGAATTGAAGTTTGGTAAGCGGCATACATCAGTACGTCCACATTACGGGATCACTGTCTCTAAGATCCACATGAATGAAGCCAGACTCTAAACCTATACCTTTAAAACCCATGTCCATTGCATTGCGGATTAAAACATAGCGTTGATGTCCGTTAGATACTTTGATATCTGCGGCAATGCCTTGTGCGTGTGTACCCGGTCTTTCTTTCTTTTTTTCAATACTGTGGTTAGGCGAGCGGTAACCGGATGTAATGACAAAAGGAAACCCGCATACCTCTCTTAGCGCATCTAGGCACTCTACAAAGTATGGGTCAATTTTGTTTTCGCCCGTTTCCTTACATTTAAATTCATCAAGTGAGAAGTATTTGTAGTCCATAATCGCCTACTTTTTTTGTTGACTTGCCCCGAAATAAAAACTTACAACGCTAGAAACAATACCACCTAAGTACCCAAGTACAAGATTTACAATGCCATCGTCGTTCGCGTCTGGAGGTTGTATAGTAACGAGGAGCACATAACCGCCAAAAAGAGCAACGCTGACAAGAGCGATGGCTCGTGCGGTCCAGTCTTCCGCAAAGGTTGTTCGGGCATGTTGTTTGTCTTGCGCTTCGATTTCAAAGATGTCAACGTCTAGCTCCTTCATCCTTGCTTCAAAATTTAATTCAGCCTTTTTGATTTCTGCAATCTGCTCAGGTGTCGCTTGTTGCAAGGCTCGCTCTATTTTTTGCGGAACAGGTTCACAACCTAAAACATCTGCCAGCATGGATGCCGCCGCGCCACCCACAGGACCACCCAATGCGGCACCTAAATGGGGAGCTAACCCGCCTATGACGTTTTTGATCTTGTCAAACTTCATCTAACAAACTCCGCTAAACCCATAAACAAAGTTATTAAGGACGCTAAAAGACCAACGCCCCAAACAATGTAACGTTCTATCTTGGCAAAGCCGTCTTTGGAATCTTGCTCTAGTTTGTCAAAACGACCGTCGTGCTTAGACAAAGTGTTTTGAATAGCCTCATAGCGAACCAGACATTCGCGCTCGTGAGCTTCTAATTTCATTAAAGCTTTTTCGCCAATGTCCATATGCAACTCACTGTAAGGGGTTAGCTAAATCGTCCATGGCGCTCCAAAGGTCATTTATTTCCCGTTGGATACGTGTTAAGCGCTCATCTACATTACTTAGCGACTCTACCCGATTTTGTACGGTAAGGACAGATTCCGCGTTACTTTTCTCAACGGAAGCCACTCTGTCGCGCATATCCAAAAGCTCTGCTTGAGCTTGCATAATCGCCTCTAAGTTAGTGCCTAGTTCCGCTAATTTGCCTTGTAATCCCGCAACATCATTATCTTCTAACGATTGTTCTACGCCTGAAATGATGACTTGGTAGGCTTGTAGCTTAGTATCAGAAGCTTCTTTAAGGTCCGTGAACCGTGCTTCAAGAGTGTTGGCTTGTGCAACCGCCGCTTCAACAGCTTCGTTTTGCGCTTCAAGCTCTGAGAAAAAACTAGACACGGCCCAAATGCCACCGCCTAAAGACGAACCAAAGGTAAACAAAATGGCAATCCAAATACCTTTAAACTTAGTTCCGCCTACATCAATCTCTATATCTTCAAGGGCCATACGTTATTCCTTGCTCTTCTAAACACTGCTCCCTTTCTTCAGTGCTGTAACCGAACCAGCAACCACCTTCGGGAGACGTAATCCAAAATTCTTGTGTCTCCGCCCGCGTAAGAACATCCTCTGCTTGTACAAAGTAGTTGCCTACTTGTAAGCCTTGGATGGTGTTTCCTCCATCAAACGACACCCAGACGGCGGTCGTGTCTAAATCAAAAAACACCGACGCCGCTTCTTCATAGGTGACTCGCAGATCAAAAGCCATGTCATTAGCTTGATCCAACAAGTTTTCATCATTGGCTACAGCCATGTAGGCCGCCGCGACTTGAATAGCTTCTTCAGTGTTAGATAAAGCGTCGTTATAGGCTTCTATTTCACCGTCTTCTAAAGTTACGTCGTTAGCACCCATAAATTCTTGAAGTGCCATGGCTTCTCGCTCATCTGCCGCAGATTGCGCGTCCTGTGCCATTTCGTTAACAGTAGCAACCATAATGATGGTTTGTGCGGCTTCGACATACGCGTCAATCATTTCTGACACTGTATCCATTGCCTGATCGGCTTGATCTTGAAAATATTGATCCGCACCGGGATCGTAGGTATATGTGGCGGCTTTTACTGCGGCAACTGCCGCGTTGTAAGCGTTTTGTTGTTCTTCTGTAATATGGCCGTTTTGAGCCATGGCAGGCGCTATGTTTCCATCCCAAGCATATGATTCGCCACCTGCAATGGTTTTAATGCCATAGGCAAACGTGTCTCTAATGCTTTGCGAGGTGTTAACTAAGTCGTTAATCTCCGTCGCGTATACTGGTGCGGTAACGATCAGAAATACTGCGAGAATCAGTCTCTTCATTGCCTGTATCTTCCCCCACACCTAAAATTTTGTCGTAAAACTCTTTTTCCTCTTCATAGTCCGGTATATGCAACTCTGGTTGTTGTTTGATGGTTAAGAGCGCTGATTTACCTACAACTAATCGTCCAGATCGGATTATAGGACACGGAGTAGCAGACATAAACATCGCTCTCCACACTTTTGGGTTTTGACACATTAAAGCTACAGCGGCAACTTTCATGCCCATATTAGACAATGTAATAGCGTCCCGTCTGCGATTGCATTCTACATCTTGCATATATTTGCCCGAAGAAACGCCAATCCCGACTAGTTGCAATCCACCTGAAATAGATTGCAAACAAGACTCAGAGCCATTACTCATAAGCGACGGTGCAATTGCAGTGTTTGCAGGCATAGACCGGCTACCCGCACCATTAAAAGTTTTCGTGATATTGCCGTTATTGCTGTTGGACGTATTTAAGTCACCCTCAATACGAGTGCCATCACCCGGATCATTATCGGGCGTTTCATTACCATCTTCAGGCAATGTCGGAGGGGGGTCCACTTCAGGAACCGGATCTATTTCAGGAGTTGAATCCTGCGCCAAAACAGACGCAGGTATCAAAAGAACAACAAGGGCCTTACTCAGGCACCTCCTCAGATTCAACATCTTCAACGCTCTCTACAGGGACTTGTGGATCTGCTTGCTCTCTAATTTTTACAATCAAAGGCCAAGCACCTGTTTTAGTAGGTAAATCCCCAAGAATCTGGAGAATTGCGTTGACTTCCGATAAATCCAACTCCAATTTTATAGGCACGGTAGCTCCTTACTGTTTAGCTTTACCAATGTTAAGTGCCATGACTTCTAAAAACTTATACAGCTTGCCTATCCACACATCATCTTTGGGTGTGGGAGTCAATGCGGCAATAAGCGAAGATATAGCAACGACACTGGAGGCTATATTAGCAACATCTATGATTAATGCAATCATGATGCGGTATAACCCTGCCCTGCGGTGATTGCGGCATTAGCGGCAGTCATGTCCTCGTCGTCCCAATCGTCCTTGGCAACCATAATCTCAAGGTGAGCCACGTTACGGTCAACGCAGTCTTGACGGTCTGCGGCTTCCATATCATCGTCTTGGTTACCAGCAACGATGTCGTTGATTAGATCTACGCTATGTCCCATAGCAGTAAAGTCTTGTGTACGCTCTTCAGCGGTTCTTGCTTCGTCAGTCATGGATTACTCCTTAATTAGATTCAAGTGCGGCTATTCTAGCCTCAAGTTCTTGGATTGTTGCCACGAGTAGCGGCACAAGTTTGGACTGGTCAATGCCTTGGTATACAGGGTTACCGTCGCTATCAACCTCGTTGTGTGTTCCTGTAATTGCTTCTGGCACAACAGACTGCACCTCGTGCGCTAAGAAGCCATCAACAGTCGTATCAGCATCAGCAATGAAGTTGAATCGCTTAGGTGCTAACTGCTTGAGTCGTGCCGTAGCACCTGTCATGGCTACTACGTTTTCTTTTAAGCGATGGTCAGATGACGTGTTGTAGGCAGTTGAGGAAGCGCCAGTAGATATGCTTCCAACCTCACTGCCATTTTTACCAAATAAAATTTGTTTTATTGTAACAGTGTCGTCTCTTGCTAAAGTTAAATAACCGCTTCCTAATTCAGAGTAGTTGTAATCTGCAACATTTCCTACGCCTTGTGCGCCACCTACGTCTCCATTAGTAAGCCACGCCCCGTTATCGTAGTACCATCTTGGATTACCGTCACCATCTGACAAGACGATGTGGTTGCTTGAGGTGCGGATGTCGAGGCCGCCTTCGTTACCGTCGTAAGCACCAACAATTGTGTTCTTAGAGCCTGTAGTAATAAGCGAACCTGCGCCTAGTCCAAGAGCCGTATTGCCATTGCCTGTTGTAAGAGCGCTTAAAGAGTTATATCCAAGGGCAGTATTGCTACCGGCTGTAGTAATTGCATCGCCAGAAAGACCACCAATAAGCGTGTTAGCTGTGCCTGTAGTTACTGACTTACCCGCTTGGTCACCAACAGCGACGTTATAAGCATTTGTAGCAGAGGTAGAGTTTTGCGTACTAAGAGCTTCATGTCCTATTGCAACAGACGCACTTCCAGCAGTTTCCATTGTTAACGCGGCATAGCCTAAAGCCGTGTTATTGCTTCCTGTTGTTATAGCGTCACCAGACAAGCCGCCAACAATCGCATTTTTTATACCTGTACTTACTGCGGCTCCGGCGTTGTAACCTACTGCTGTATTGTAAGAGTTAGTAGCTGTCGTGAAGTTTTGCGCTCCAAGAGCAAGATGCCCAACTGCTACGCTTCTCTGTCCCTTTGTATCTGCCGTAAGAGCTTGATGACCTAGCGCAGTGTTTTCTGAGCCAGTCGTATTTGCGTCTAAAGCTAAACCACCGACTGCTACGTTCTTCGTTCCGGTAGTGATTCCACCACCTGCGTTGTAGCCAACAGCCACGTTGTAAGTATCACCAGAAGTGGGTGCTTGGGTTTGTAGTGCACCAACGCCTACTGCTACTGCTCTGTCGCCATTAACATTAGCTTGCATTGCCGCATAACCAACGGCTACGTTTAAGTCACCTATTGTGTTGTTGGTCATTGCTTGCCAGCCAATAGCAGTATTGTGACTTGCAGTTGTTTGGGCATAGGCGGCCAAATAACCTACTGCGGTAGTTTGCGTTCCTGAAGTGTTACTTTGTAAAGCCCCATTTCCTACTGCTGTGTTTTGACCGCCTGTGGTGGTTGATAGCATCGCATTGCTACCAACCGCAGTGTTATGGCTTGCTGTCGTATTAGCGCGTAATGCCGCTCGCCCTACAGCAGTGCCATTCTCCGCCGTTGTATTGTCACGTAACGCCTCTCTACCGACAGCAACACTGTTACTACCCGTTGAGTTATTTCTTAAAGCGCTATTACCCAGCGCAACTAGGCTTGCACCTGTTGTGTTTTCCAAAAGCGCTGAAACACCAAAGGCCGCATTTTCAAAACCGGTTGTGTTGTCTTCAAGAGCCTTAAAACCAACCGCCGTATTGTAGTCTCCTGTCGTGCTGGCTTTTAGGGCATCAGCACCTACCGCAGTAAGTCCAGTGCCTGCAGTGTTTGCACTTAGCGAGTTGTATCCAACAGCCGTATTGTTAGAGGCGGTGGTGTTTGCTGTTAAAGCACTTGTTCCAACTGCTGTATTGTTGGAAGCTGTGGTGTTAGCATCTAGTGCCGTAACTCCAATCGCAACATTCCCTGCACCTGTAGTGTTAGCGTCCATTGCGCCATAACCGATTGCAATGTTGTTGTTTGCTGTCGTGTTATTATCTAAAGCAAAAGAACCAAAGGCTGTATTAAAAGCACCTGTAGTGTTTGCAGTAAGCGCTGAGTGACCAAAAGCCACATTAGAAGTTCCGCTTGTGTTTGCCTGAAGCGCTCTATGTCCAAAGGCAGAGTTTCCATTAGCGGTGTTAGCACCAAGAGCGTTTCGTCCGAAGGCGTTGTTTTCGCCTCCCGTTACATTTGATCCTAGTGCATCATAACCAAAGGCATTGTTCGCTGTTCCTGTGGTATTAGCATCGCCAGCTAACCCACCCACAAAGGTATTTAGTGTGCCTGTGGTTACTGACTCACCTGCTTTATAGCCAACAGCTATGTTGTAGTTATCTGTAGCAGAAGTAAAATTTTGCGAAAATAAAGCGTTGTGACCGATAGCCACTGCTCTACTACCTAAAGTGTCAGAGCTAAGAGCTTGCTGACCGAAAGCAACATTATCATCAGCGTCAGTGAGCGCATCACCAGCCAAACCGCCAATGAGAGTGTTGCGAATACCTGTGGTTACTGACACACCCGCATTAGCACCAACAGCCACGTTGTGCGCGGTAGTCGCAGTAGTAAAGTTTTGCGCCGCCAAAGCCTGATGGCCTATAGCTACGCTCTGCGAACCTTGCGTATCAAACCGCAAAGCGTAAGCGCCTAGTGCGGTGTTCTTGGTGCCTACTGTAACTGCGCTTGCCGCATTAGAGCCAAAGGCCGCGTTTTCTGCGCCTGTAGTAATTCCTGTTCCCGCGTTATGGCCAACAGCGGCGTTGTTAGAGGCTGTCGTACTCGCATCAAGCGCAGAAGAACCAACGGCGACATTATGTACACCTGTCGTATTAGAGCCAAGGGCGTTAAAACCAAATGCGGAATTGTTATCTGCTGTTGTAGTCGCGTCACCGGCTGATCCGCCTACAAAAGTGTTTTGTTTACCCGTGGTAATTGCTTTACCTGCGCTAGAACCCACAGCCACGTTATACATATCAACAGAGCCAGTGTTGTTTTGCGCTTGCAGTGCAAGCCTACCTACCGCAACACTGTGTCTGCCTGTTGTGTCAGTTAACAGCGCTTGATAACCAACAGCCGTGTTGTAGAACGACGCTACGCCTGCGCTAAGAGCTTGCGCTCCGACAGCCGTGTTATCACTTCCAGTTGTAATTGCATCACCAGCTAGTCCGCCAACAAAGGTGTTATGAACACCTGAAGTGGCGTTGGTTCCAGCAAAGAATCCTACTGCTACGTTATATGTATCCGTTGCTGTAGTATGGTTCTGTGCGCTTAGCGCGGCGTAACCTATAGCAACGCTACGTGCGCCTTGAGTGTCGTCGTCGAGCGACAAACCGCCGACAGCGACGTTAAACTTACCTGTAGTAATTGATGCTCCCGCGTTGTGACCAATAGCGATATTGTAAGAGTCTGTGCTGGACGTGAAGTTTTGCGACCCTAACGCTGAGTTACCAATCGCAATGTTTCTATCGCCTTGAGTATCCGCATCTAGCGCCTCAACACCTATGACAACGTTAGAATTACCTGTCGTTAGGCTTTGACCAGACTTACTACCAACAATGGTATTTGAGCTTCCTGTGGTTACTGCCTCGCCTGCGGCATAGCCGAGATAAGTGCCGTCGTTTGCAGTGGTGGAGGCGAATCCTGTTTGATAACCAACCGCAGTATTTCTTGTGCCTGTGGTATTGGTATATATCGACCGAAAACCAACCGCAGTATTGTTGGAAGCTGTGGTGTTTGAGGTCAGTGATTGCATACCAATTGCTGTATTACCAGCACCAGTAGTATTGGCGTCAAGAGCATCTGCGCCGACAGCTACGTTATTAGTTCCTGTAGTGTTTGCATCTAACGCCAAATAACCAAAGGCAGTGTTGTTATTAGCAGTATTAGCCCTAAGTGCAGAGTGGCCTACCGCAGTATTGTTAGAAGTAGTAGTGGAGTTAGTAAGAGCAAACTCACCGATCGCAATGTTTTTTATGCCCGTTGTGTTTGCGTCAAGAGCGTTTACACCGATAGCTACGTTGCTTGTACCTGTAGTGTTTGCATAAAGTGCTTGATATCCAACAGCTGTGTTTTTAGATGCAGTGGTATTTGCACGTAGTGCTTGAAATCCAAGGGCAGTGTTGTTTGTTGCTGTTGTTGCACCACGCAAAGCATCGTGACCAACACCAGTGTTATTGTCACCCGTCGTTAATGAATATAGCGCTTCTGAACCAACAGCAATGTTAAAGTTTGCGCCTGACTCAATTGAGTTAAATGCAGTGTTTCCAAGCGCTACGTTTTCTGTACCCGTAGGATAATTACCATCCAGCTTGATTGTGCCGCCGTCTACTGACAGGTTGCCTGCGACTGTAACGCCGTCGGTTACAGCAGTTCCGGTAACGTCGATGCCTGTGGTGGTTGTGACTAGTCGTTGTGTAGATACGCCACCGCTAACATTGTATAGATATGATTGACCGGCACCTGCATTGAACAACGCTAAGTTTAGATCAGAGCCGTCTAAAATTTGTAAGCCAACGCCATTAGTTTTGAGCCTTAAATTTCCTGTACCAGCGTCTTGAATATAGCTGTGGCTACCATCATGATAAATCTGTAGGTCATTACCACCACCGAAGATAGCTTTTGAACTATCTGCAAAGGTGATGTCGTCGCCTGACGAAACCGAGATGTCTGTGCCGCCAGTGGTGTTTCCTTGAGCAAGGACTTCCGCAAGCGTATCAAAAGAACCAACCTGAGAATCAACATACGCCTTAATGGACTGCTGAGTGGCGAGTGCTGACGCGTCATTCCCAGACATATCGTCTTGATCAAGAATCTTGTTAACCGATACGTCGCTTGTACCAAGCTGTAGTGCGTCAAAAGCCGCATTGTTAAAGACGTTAGCCGCTACGGCACCTGTGCCTGCGCCATTGAAGAAAACAACAGCCGTAGTTCCGTTAGGGACTACATAATCGTTTGACGAACTGTACGTGCCTTGAAAAACAATAATGTCTCTTGACCCGCTGAGACTATTGCGGATGTATATGATTTTTTCGGCATCATTGGGCGTTAGCTGAACATAAGCTGTGCCTCCCAAATCTCCACCGTCATTATAAATAACGATACGGTTTCTACCGTTAGAAGAAGAACCATTCGTGACAGGAAGATCATTAGGCGAGCCAGAAGATCCTGTGCTCGACAAGGTAATTGTTACCTGACCATCTAGACTCGCATCCAGTAGCTCTAGGTTAGTGTTGGTCGTAGCTCCCCAAGTACCGGATTGTTCGCCAGTGGCGATTAATTCAATACCATTATTTGTCGTATACGTAGAAGGCATCGTTTAATTCCTATGCGGCTATATCATCCCAATTTGGCGTCTGGGAAGGAGTTGTTTCAACCCACGACGTTGTTGTCCCATCTATTTTACTCCAGCTTGGTGTTTGAGAAGCATTTATTTCGCTCCAAGACGGGCTGGATGACGGAACTTCGTTAGTGTAACTTGGATCCTGAGAGGGGACAATCCTGCCCCATATCAGTACTGATGTGACTTGTCCAGTGCCTTCGACACCTGTAACACTGACATTAGCGTCAGCGGTGGTCGTGACAGAGCCTACGTCTCCTGTGCCCTTAAGACCTGTAACAAAAATACTTACGCTTTCTTGAACCGTGACAGAGCCTACGGCTCCCGTTCCTTCCAGACCTGTAACAGAAACGTTTGCACCTGCTGTTACAGAAGCATCACCAACAGCGCTGGTTGCCTCAAGACCTGTAACAGAAGTATTAGCATCAGCATTTACAACAGCACTTCCAACGATCCCAGTACCTTCAACGCCTGTTACTGAAACAGTCATGCCTAAAGCAACACTTACTGTTCCAATTTCACCGGTAGCTTCTACGCCGGTAGGCGTTACATTTGCTGTGCCTGTTGTTGTGACACTACCGACAGAACCGGTAGCCTCTAATCCCGTGACCGGCACATCTGCATTAGCTTGAGCCGTAGCACTACCGACAGAACCGGTAGCCTCTAATCCCGTGACAGATATGTTGGCAAGCCCTGTTACAGATACTGTGCCTACGGCACCTGTAGCAGATAAACCTGTAGCAGAAACATCTGCATTTGCAGTTACAGAAGCGGACCCTACTTCACCTGTAGCAGATAAACCAGTAACGGAAGTGTTTGCATCTGCGGTTACAGAGGCAGATCCTACTTCACCTGTAGCAGATATGCCCGTAGGGGTTACATTGGCTTGTGCGGTTACAGAGGCGGTCCCTACTTCCCCTGTAGCAGATATGCCTGTAGGGGTTACGTTTGCTATTCCGACAACGGTAACAGTGCCTACCGCACCTGTAGCCGAAACACCCGTAGGGGTTACGTTTGTATCAGGATCAACACTGACAGCGCCTACTTGACCAGCGGCACCGCCATTTGTAACCGAACCCTCTCCAAACGCGAGTTGACCCCACGTCCCCCGGCCCCAGCCGGTAAAAGGGACGGTTACATCAGCCATGGTTAGGCGATCCGAATAATAGCGTTACTCGCGTCTGCCGTAGGGAATACGATTGTAAAATCACCTGCTGTGGAAGTTTTATCTCCTCCAAAGTCAAGGACTACAACAGAAGGGTTTCCAGAAGCATCGTCATTATATATTAGCGCTCCACGTGCCGTGATAGTTGCGCTGGAAAACGTGAGGTCGGAAAAGTCCGTAAACGCGGTAGTGCCTGAACTACTAGGATCTACTCTAGTAAGCGTGCCACCACCGGCTGAGTAACCTGTTCCTGAAACTTCGTTCGAGGTGGTGTACGCGGTGGTGCTTGCGTCAAAAGAAGCACTGTTAGTGTAAAGAGCCAGTTTAAACGTACTGCCTCCCGAATTTTTGAAATTGTGCACGGCTTCAAGAAGCTCCTTCTTAAAACTGGTGCACATAAAGTTTCCAGAAAAAGCCATGTCAGAATCTCCTAATCATCTCGGCAAGTTTTGGATGCCCGGCATCAACTAAAGCATTATATAGTGTAGTTCTGTCACTTTTAACCGCCTCATGCATGTAAAACGCAATGGTCTTTGTGACATCGTTTTTAAACGCGTGCGCTTGGTCACGAATTGCAGGTGGTGCAGTATCAGATACTTGAACAATCTTGTCCGCACAACGCTGGGCTATTTCCTCTGGTGTAAAGCCTCTATGACTTGTCGTAGCTACTTCAACCTTAAAAGTGTTTGGCATTTCAGCCTTTAGTGAAATCATTGCTTGGGCCTCATAACACGTCCAACGCGGTATTCATCAGTAGTCTCTTTAGCTTCACCAAACTGCTTAAGACCGGCAATAGCCTCTACAAAACGTTTTTCGTAGTTTGCTGTTAAATCAGGCTCACCTTTCATAAACGTGTAAGCTTCAATTAAAGACCCATACAGTAAGCACAACTCTGCATTTTCACTTAACCATGTAGTTCCAGAGTCGGCACCTGCTGTTAGGCTATTAGGGCGATAAAAGTAGTGGAGTTCCACGGTGTAACCTGAGTTAGGTGTTGGACCCAAGATAAAATTATCAACGTCAAATAAAGCATAGCAACGAGGCTCTCCCGTAACCGTGGCGTCTGGATTCAAAGTTTGAACAAAATCAACATCTTTAAAAAGCAAAAATTGATGGTCACCACTACTGTCCACAAAAGATAAAGAAAAAGGAGCCAAAAAATCTGAAGGCGCGGCCAAGTATTTATTGGACGCTGTCATGCTCCCAGACACGTTTTTGCGAAACAAATTAAGCTGAACGTTCTTAAGGATTCTTTCTTCTGCCTGACGAATAAAAATAGGCAGGTTAGAAACAAACGTAGTCTCGTCGTTTTCTGTGTAGTCTTGTATCGCTTGCTTAAGCTGTGCGTAAGTAAAACTCATGAGATTGTCACCGTCACAGTTCCAACTTGTCCGTTGGCTAACAAAGGTCTGAACGCCGGTCCCATAATTGTAGGCACGCCTACATTTACGGTCAAAGGCTCTACACGGTCCGGTCTAGCATCTTTTAAAGCTTGTGGGTCGGAGACCTTTCTACGGGGCTCTAACTGCGGTTGTTTGGTTTCAAACTCATCCGGGCCAACTAACATGCCCGTCCATTCACGCTTCATGTCGTTAAGCTTGTAACGAAAACCAGAACGGTCAGATAAACCGTAGGCAAATTTTCCTGACGCGTAGCGGCCCATTACACAATCCTTGCATAAGCCATGCTAGGTTGAACATTAAAGGACGCCCGATCACGGTCCTCGGATGCCGCTCTTTCAAACTCTTCCTCGTATATAGCTTTCAGCAATTGAACCCGATCCGGAGCTCGCTTGATAGCAAGGTAATATGCCAGTCCTGCCGCTAAACAAGGGTAAAAACGAAAAGGTATTTCTAGCGTATTGATTTGCGTGTCTGCATCATCCATCCGAACAAGTTTATCTACGACAACAACATCCGTACTGTTTTCAGGAATAGGCCAAAGCTTTAAGGTAGGGTTGATTTGGCGATCTACAAAAAACTGTGAAGGACGGGCCTGTTGTGTCTTGTTGGGTATGCTGATGTAGTCGTCACGTGAAATACGGTCAATACTGTAGTCCGTGTTGCTACGCCGAACTACCGCCGACAGAATGTCAATGGTGTCCGCGCCTAAAGAATAGTTTCCGGTACCTTGAGTCAAACTTATGGTAGTTTGTTCAATAGTCCATTGGTTTAAACCACGGTTAGCCCAATCGGCCAACATAAGGTTTAACGAACGCTTTGCTGTTTTTAAGTCATAGCCTGTCTGCGCCATGAGCCCACAACGTTCAAACGCTTCCTCGATGTAGTCGTTTACATCAAGTTCAAAATCTTTAGACCCTGAAACAGCCACGTATTAACCTACTTACACTTTTTCTTTTTACCGGCACGACCGCCGCGCTTTAGTCCAATAGGCTTTGGCTTGTTAGCCCCGCCTCCGCCTCGCATACGCTTAACTGGTTTTTTCATACCGCCTGCTCTGTTCTTACCTGCCGCCATCTTTAAGTCTCCTGTAAAAGTTACGACGAGTTTTCCAGATATCTACTGCGTCTGGGTCGTGCTTGTAAAAATCATAATACCCTTTCTGACGAAGGGTGTCTGCTGACTCCTCCAGTTTAGACAGTCTTTGAATGAAAGTCATTGCATAAATGGCGTCGTTTGTAACCTCAAAATTTTGGTCAAACGCTTCTTCGTCAACATCGTCATCAGGATGAAAGCCCATGACCCAGATATCACGATCGATAAAAATACCGTCAGCAATAGCCTCGTTGACACGGTCAAGGTAGTAATGAAAATCGTCTGGATCTTTTTCATACTTCAAGTCCACCAAAATACAAAGGTCTAGTGGGTCTGGAAATGCAGATACAAGCGTATACAAAGCTTGTTTATGTGGGACGTAGTTGATTGAAACACCCACCATGTCTTTTTCCCATGCCGCACGGGCGTATGGGCAGGCCGGTAAGTTGTTAAAAAAAGGGTTTGGTTGTTCTAGAGCGTGTTTAGACCATGCTCTTATTTCAGAGACGATCTCTTGCTCTAAGTCTTTCACTTTTTGCGAACCTTGGCCGCTTTTGTGTTAGATACAACTTTTTTGCCTTTAGCCCCCTCTTTTTTCTTTTTACGAGCAGTAGCGGCGCGTTGAGCTTTTGTAAGACTCCTAGCTTTAGCAGAGGGTAGACATCTGTCGGGCCGCTTTTTGTTTTTAGACGTGCCGCATTCGCCAACGATGTTGCCTTGGCTGTCTATGCGAACCCACTTCTGGTCTAACCACTTTTGTAAATCGCCCATTATCGGCCCTTACGTTTTCCGCCCTTAGACTTTTTTGCGTAGTTAGGGTCTTTACAATACTTTGAAGCCGCAAGATTTGCATACGCAGACGGATATGTATCAAAAGTGCGTTTTGCCCAAGCTTTACCTTCGGGACAAATTTTACTTCCTTTGCTCTTCTTAGACGCATCGCCACCCTTTCTAAGGTAAGTCACTTGGACTTTACCTTTTTTAGGGCCCGTTTTCACTCTTGATCCACAACGCATTACCATGCTTTGCAACTCCAATATCTAGCGCTGAACTTATCTTTAGCGGTGTCACAGTTGTGACGCGCTCTAAAGTTCTTTCTTCGCCCCGGTTGAGCTTTTTTAATACTCATGTTCGGGTCTCCAAAACGAACAAGCTTTACTTCACTGCCTTTTTTAGCAAGGACAGCGCTTTTTTTAGCTTTACCGGGGGTCTTTTTTGGCTTGTTGTAACCAGAAAAAGTTTCGCCCCGGTATTGAAGACGACCGGAAGGTAATCGCTTTACATCTTTAGTAGTAGCCATAACTAATTATAAAAAATAGTTGCCGCTGTAACGTTTGTTAATACCGAAACATAAACGTCGCTTACCCTAATTCCTTCTGCCGGAATGTTTACTGAATGCGTCGTAGATGCGTTGAAATCCAAGTCCAAAACAGTAGACCCGCCATTACCATCTGTGATGGTAAGGCGGGGCGTGCCTGAAGCTGTTTTCAACTGTATCTGACGAATTCTAGCGGGACCAACTGACAAAGAACCAGTGGCAGTAATCCGCTTGGATTTGACATCAGAGTCAGACATTTCTATCTCCTATAGGATTAGGAATCCGCGAAGGGAGTAGCAAGAGTACCAGAACCTAATAAGGTCCCTGTCACAAGATACTCGTCCGCCGCAATAGCGGTTACTTCCACGTAAGAACCTGCGATACCACCAGTAGTGGTGCCGTTCATAGAAATAACGTCATTAGACGCCGCTGGTGCAAAGCCGCGAGCTTGTGATGTTGCCGCCGCCGCTAGTACAAGGTTGCCTACAAACTTATCAGTACCGTCTGTCTTAATATCAAGATCAGACGCTGTAGTACCAACAAAGAAAGTGTACTTAGCACCAATAGTGTCTGTGCTGGCAGAAGGTAGTGTTACCGCGCCATCTGCATCGTTGACTTCAATAATACGACCTACGTGGTCAGCATAAGTAAGAGTGGTTTCTGCCGTAATGTTTACGACTGCATTTGAGCCTACGGCTGTAAAACCGCGCTCAGACCGGACTGGTCCTGAAAAAGTAGTTTGACCCATGTCAATCTCCTGTCTTGGGTTGTGTCAGCTTCAGTATAAAGCTGTCAGGAGATTTGAGTATGCCCTAAAAAAGAAAGGGCGGCAATCGCCGCCCTTTGTTGCACTAAGTGCTATTAGGCTCCGGGTGAACCGAAGACAGAACGCCAGTCGGATACACCGAAAGAGTAACGCTCTCTAGCCTTAAAGCGCATGTTGCCTGTATCGAAGTCACCTTCCATAGCAGTTTTCAGAGGAGTTCGTTGGAACATCTTGAAGCCGTTAGGTGCGTCAGTCTTAATGAAGAACGCATCTGTGTCAGTCAAGAAGTGGTTTACAACTGCTCCATCTGGAAGCATTCCCATGCTCTTCATAGCGTTCAAATCATTGTCCGCTGTTCCTGAACGCAGGTTTGAGTTAATAACTCGCTCTGCGATGAACTGAAGTTCCTTAGGAATGATGAGCTTCATGCCACGTACAGCAATTTTAAGGCCACGCTCATCAGTAAGACCTGCGATATCAATCATCATCTGCTCAAGCGAAGTCTCGTTGAGATCCGCCGCAGTTGATAGCTGATTACGCTGGTTACCAGTGAGTGAAGGGTGCGAAGATGAACAAAGTGCCGCACCGTCTCCGATGGCTGAAGCACCTGCCGTAAAGGCATTGTTCAAAATTGCCGCCGCCTTGATTTGCTTTGTCTGAGACATTGAGCGTGCAAGTGCACGGGTGTAACGAGAAGCAAGGCGATCGTAGAGATTATCTTCGATTGCTTCCTCAGTAATAGAGAATGCAAGCGCGATAGTCTCATGGCTGTAGCGTGCGGTGTATGTCTCTTGAGCGTCGTCAAAAGAAATAGAACCACCTTCACTTTTGACAGGTGCAGTGCCAAAGCCTGAAAGCATTACTTCTTCTTCGAATGCACGATCTGAAGATTCTTCATCGAAGATCTCAGCGTGCTCCTGATCATAGCGATCGTACTCCATGCCAAAAAGGGCGTTCAAACCCGGCTCGAGTTCTTTCGCTAACTGGGCGCGAGAAATAGCCATTGTTAGACCCCCTTAAATGCCAGTTGAGTCGGCAGTCGTCTGTGAATCAAATCGACGAGTACCGGAGTTGAAGTGCGCATTGATGCGAACAAGGAGGTGTGCTCCAGCAGAGCCATAGTCATTGTTTGCATCATCGTCAACTAGACCAACTATGCGAAGAGGCAAAGTTGCTGTAGTTGCGATAGAGCTCACGCTCAATTGCGAGTTAGATTTGCCTGTATCAGTTGAGCCAGTACGGGCAGAAGTACCAAGACTTGCGTTAGCGAAAACGCCAGCAAGTGCTGTAGCACGATCTGTCAGAGTGGCATCAGCCGCAACCACGAACAATTGATCGGGGTTGTCAGCTACCAGAGCTTTTACAGGGTGGTTAGTGTCAACACTGACACTGCCTGATCCGGGCCAGTAGTTAATAAACACAGGCTTTTTGGAGACAGAGTCTACGTATTCAACACCTACGAGAACACCAAGAGCGGCAGTAGTACCGCCAGCGGTGTCGCCAGCTTGGTCAATTACGCCTGCGGCAAGTGGAATAACGAGAGCCCCATTATAAATTGCATTAGTGTTGTTACTAGCAATTTCATATTGAGTCAAACCAGTACTGTTAGTACCGCTTCCAACTAGACCTACAGGACGAAGACCGAACGAAGTTTCAGCGTTTGCCATAACTTAATTCCTTCTTGTCGGGGCGGTCTTATTTATTTGGACCGCCAAAAGTTACACGAGATTGACGTTCGGGTTTACCGATCGTCATGGTTGGATGCGCATTTTCTCGCATCATATCTTGTTCCACAGCTTGAATTTGATCCGCGTTACGTTGAGAAAAATACTCTGCGCGTTCTTCCACTGTTTCAATAGGTATGCGTGCGAGGACAAGACCCCCTACGCCAAACACACCTTCAAACTTACCTGAATCAATTACCGGGGCTTCAAAATCTGGATACTCGTCTTGACGAACAAGTTCATACCCTTCTCGAAGTCGAGCAGAAATGTTTTTGCGGTCATCAAAACCGCGTACTTCTGCGCGAATCCAACGATGTTTAAAGCCTTCTGGTGCAGGCGGTGCGTCTAACATAGACGGAGGAGTCCAAGGCTTACGCCGTGCCTCTTTCTCTCTGGACGCCTTGTCACGTGATGAGCGATTAATGCCCTCGAAACCTTGTGTTTTAATCTCTTCAGACATCTCTTAATCCCTCACGTACTTAGCGTACTCTTCTAACGGCACTCCCAACTTTTTAGCAATTGCAACTTGGGTCGGGGAGAGTTTGACCCTTTTACTGCCTGTGCGCCCTGATGTTGAGCGGGAAACTCCTGCCACCGTCTGGGCGGGACGGCGTTCGGAACCCGTACTGTTCAACTTATGCGGGAATTCGCCTCGCATACGATTGTCCAACTCATTATAGTAGTCATCTGATTGAGGATCAAACCCTTCGTCTTCGACTAGCTTTTTGTGTATACCAAAAGCCGCAAACGTCATGGCTTCGTCTTGACCAAACCACTCGTTTTTCTTGGCCCATTGTTCCGCTTTAGGATCAGGCGCTTGCTGTTGCGGGGCCTGTTGAGCTTGTTGCGGGGTCTGTTGAGCCTGTTGCGCATAATATTGCTCATACTGCTGACGTTGTTGAGCCGCTTGTTGAGCTTGGGTGTATTGATTAGCTTGTATAGAAAGCTCTGTAAGCTTTCGTTGTGCGGCTAAAGTAGCCTCTGGATCTCCTAGTTCTACCGCACGCTTATATTCAGCCTCGGCTTGACGGTGCTCGACATTTAAGCGATTCCCATATTCCGTCATATACCCATGGTCAAGACTGTTAACACGAGTACGCAACTGCTCTGTTTCAGTCTGAACTTGTTGCGCATAGCGCAATGCTTCTTCGCGCTGACGTTCAGCTTCTCGCATCTTTTTGGTTAGACGATTGATGCGTTTTTTAACAGAGGCACTATATTCCTCATGTTCAGCATCATCCTCAGATGCGGTTTCCGCAACTTCGACTGCTGGTTCTGGTGCTGGTTCAGGAGCGCTGTCGTCACCTCCTAAATCAATTTCTGTTTCCTGTGCATCGGAAACATCTAACTCATATTGAGTTTCTTCCTTTACCTCATTGTCCATACCTGATCTCCTTAAAGGCTAAGAATGTCTTCTGGATCGTCAATGACACCCAAAACTTCATCATCATTAATGATGCGCACTTCCCCGCCTTCAATACGAAACCTAGACCCCGCATATCGAGCAAAAATAATCCAATCCTTTGGCTTACACCACGGACCTGTAGGGAATTTTTCAGTGTCTTGGTAACAAAGCGGACCTTGTTTAACGACATATCCAACAACTGTTTGGACCTGACCGTCTTCAAGAACTTTGTTAGGGACGATAATGCCGCCATCGGTGGTTTCTTTACCTCGATAGGGCAAAATAAGCATTCGCCAACCAGTAGGGTTAGGCATTCGTTCTAGTAGCGATTTATCCATCGCATCTGGATCTAAAACTTTGGCTTTTGGTTCAGCGTAAAGGTTTTTTACACCTTCTTTCGCGGCGTCTAAGTCAACACTTGACGTTTCAGTCATCGATGTGCTCCTGTTCGTTTAGCAGGCTACTGAGTTCCTGTAAAAAATAGTTGAGGGTTTTTAACATTCCCATCAACTCGCGGTATTGCTCCATGTTGGTGACCCCATCGTGCTCAAGCACTTCTAGGATCATCTCGCGGCGTTCTTTTGCAAGCCGTTGTAAGGATTGCGCCAATTGTAGGCCGTCCAATGCATATCTCCTTTATAACATATGTATGCGTTTTATAGCAGGCGATATGCAATAAGGCAATTAGAAGATGCCTTTGAACCTCTGTTTTTTGATCACAATAGGGCTATAGCCTTTGACCATGCCACCCTTAGCCATGTTTTTTGCGACAGCCATTCCACGCTTCTTTTCGTAGCCTGATAATTTACCGTCGTTGTCTAAATCAGCTTTTTCTGGATTAAATTTAGCCATGATTACGCACTCGTAAACCGACCACCACGCAACGCGGCACCCATGCCTCGTTTCTTGCCAGTGGTTACCTTGCCTTCGCCAATGCTTGGCGTCTTTTCATCCTGTACTGTGCAGTAAGGAATCTTGCCCTGACCTTCAATGTCTGCGTCACGGCTTGGCTTTGGCGGCTCTTTCATAGGTCCGCCCATAATTTTTACAGATGGCATAACTAGCCTCCTTGGTTTTGTTGCTTTAACAATTCACGTTCTAACGCGGCCTGTATTCTAGCCTGTGTTTGACGCTCTTGGCTCTGCAAACGTTGCTGGAATTCTTGTTGCTTGTTCTGCATTCGTTGCTGATCCATCGCAAGCTCTTGCTGATCCAACTGCAACTCTGCCTGCTGACGCTGTGCATCCAACTGCAACTCCTGTTGCTTGAGTTGAACAAGCGGATCGGGTCCTTCCTGACCTTGACCAGAAATCTGTGCAGACAGTTGCTTGAGGTTCTGCATTTCCTGCGCCACGATACGCGCAACCATTGCATCCAACTCAAGCTCAAGCTCTTGGTTAAGCGGCTGACCGCCAGTCTGTTGCATAAGCTGAACCGCCGCCTGTTCCTGCGCCTTGATCTTGACGTGCTCCAAGATGTGCTTTTGCAGGTTGATGGCAACAATCGGATTCTGCGCAACCATAGGCGAAGTGCCAAACGTCAAGTGCGTAATGATATGAGCGTCATGATCCTGACCCTCAAACGCCTTCAAGACTGTGTCGCTCAACGCATCAATGTTTTCCTGCGCTGGATCTTTAGGTTCTGGCTCGTCAGAAGACTGAGGCAACAGAATCTTGTCAATATCACGGACACCCAACGCTTCATACACACGACGATACGCTTCATGCAAGTCGTGCATTTGCGGCGCTTGTTGCGCAATCTGCAACTGAGACTGTGCCAAGGCAATGCGCTGTGCTTGTGAAAAAACATTCGGATTAGATACAGGTACCACATCTACACGGTCATCAAAATCCGACGCCATAATAGTGCGATCGCCACCCTCTACAGAGAAGGGATACTCCTGCGGCAGATACTCCGACATGACTCGCGAAAGCATCTTAAACTCTTTCTTCATCGCGTAGTGCAGGCGCTTATGCACAGCACTCATGACCCGCGAGCCTTGCTCCAGCATCGCAACCGTCGTGCCTACGGCGGCACCTTGGTTACCATCGCCCACTTTAAGATCCGTAATAGTGGCAAACCGACGGCCCGCATCCACTACAAAGCCAAGCAGGTTAAACAGTGTTTGATCTGGACCCTTGAACGGCAAAGGTAATAGGCTGTCCCTGATCGCTCCGCCGGGCGCATCTACATCCCTAAACTCACCGGGCTGTAACGGCTCATCATCGTCCCTAATCCGCATGCCACGGGCCTTGAAGCCCGCAGGTAGGTTAGAAAACGTGCCCGCATCGATTAGCTGACGTAACGCCGCTGTTGCAGTGCGAGACAAACCGCCAATCGTATGGATCAGACCAAGCCCATAAAACCCAAATCCGGGCAAAAACTTGTAGTGAACGAAGTATTGAGTCTTTCTTTTTAGTTCATCTTCCTCGTCATAATTCCGACGAATGGCTAAAATCTGCCCATTATCTTCGCTTATGGTGACGACATACGGAATCTTGATGCCCGTTGGCTCGCCGTCTTCCCCCATCTCTTCAAAACCGGGTAGGTCCAAATCAACATGACACTCAAGCAACGTGCAGTCGTAGTCAATCATGTTGGGCTGAACACCCTCAATCTTTTCCATCGCTTGCGCAATGTCTGTCGCTTCTTCGCCCTGCGAAGGCAACACTTGAATATCCCGATAAAAACCCGTTACCTGACGCTTTCTAACGTCGTTTAAGGCCATCTTGACGACCTGTGTGACGTTGGGGCACGTGTCAAGGTCCGTGGCCGTGTAAGGCACTACCAAGTCTTCTGCGGGCACAAACTTGCTTACCGCACGGTCAATTGTCTCGTCAAAGTAGACTTTTTTGAACGTAGAACCCGCCAGCGGCAAATAAAACAGCATCTGATCAAACTCTGGCGTGTAATCCTCCATCACATTGGTGATGTAATAGTTCATAAACTCCTTTACACGCTCAGATTGCGCCTGCTTATCACGCGTCAATTCACCCATGACCGCTGTGCGAACAGGGCCACCGGGCGGCAAAAGCTCATTAAACGCTTGCGCTTGAAACTGTGTTGCGGCCTCAGCCAACAAAGGATGGGTCACGCCCGTCGCGCCACGGAAAGGCATCGTGCGATCTTCGTAGGTATAGCCTAGTAGTTCTAACCCTTTGGAATAAGAATCCTCCCAATCAGAACGAGATGATCTATTGGATTCGTATTCGCTCAACAATTCGTTAGAAATGGTCGCCAGATCGCTGTCGTCCATTTCTTCAGCCAAGTTTCGGTAAAAATCGTTTTCATCGACCTCTATCATTTCAGATGGGTCAAAATCAACAATGACGCCGCCATCATCTTCCTCAGATATCTCAATGCCTTCTGAGGCATCGGTCATCTTAGGCTCAAACGTGCCGGGAGAAGCTATCTCAATATCCAGTTCTAATTCTTCTGGATTTACCTCCGAATTTGCCGTGCTATCCATCAAGGATGATAGCGTGGCCTTATCGTCACCGTTAGCCATAGGTTCTCCAAATTATTTCATGTATGGGATGTAGGATGCTACACCACGCTTTACGTCATCATAACCGCGATACATATCTTTTGCTATGGGACTAAGGCTTTGTACACCGCCGCCTTGAGCTTTTTTTGTTGGAATGTTGTATTCCGGATCTAATGGATAAAAGTACTCTTCTGGCGAAAAGTCTCCTCGGGCCGTAGGAACAAGTTCTTTTTCGGCTCCTTCTTTACCTTCAAATGTCCGTTGAACTGTTCGAGCTTCTACCTCTCCCGGAACACGCATATACATCTCAGATGCACGTCGGGATTGTTCATATAACGGTTGATATTCTGCATCGGCTTCTTTAAAGCCTTTAATTAAAGGTTTTATTTCAGCGGCAACGCTATACATCTTTTGAAGATCGTTATCGAAAGCATTGGCTAAATCTCTTAAATCTGACAACGCACGATAGGCTGGTAAAACATTTTCCTGCCCTTTTGTTTGTTGAGCGTAAAAGCTTTCAAACTCTTCCTTTAATTTTCGACCCTCGTCCGAAAATCTGTTTGTTGTCACTATTTTTTCTAGAAGTTCTGGATTAATTCGCACACTATCTAGTGTTGCAAACTCTTTTGCTAAAGCTGATGGATACTTTGCACCTGCTTCTCTAGCAACATCAGCAATGCCGGTTACATATGCCTGTCTTCTTTTATTAGCTTCCGCAAGGGCCTCTTCAAATTCATCTGAAGTAAAACGTTGCGTGCTGTATCCTTGTAAAAACCCTTCTCTTTTTTGAACGGCGTGTTGTACTTCATGTAACAAAGACGACAAGCGACTTTTTGCAATGTTATCTTTGAGTTTGTCAAAACCTCCCGGAATAAAAATGGTGTCTGTTACGTCATCGTATGCCGCTATAGTGCCTTGCATTTGGTTTCCAAGAGGAAGCTGTTTGATCTTAACGTCTTTTAAAGACGGAACTTGATCAAACAAATCGTCAAATTTTAAAACGTCTGGTAACCGAACGCTTTCGTCCTCGGAAACCCTTGTGGGTAGCTTTATATCATCTCTTGTTATTTCAGCTTTAGACGTGTCAATTTCCATGCGAAACTGACCGTCTGAGGGGTTGTAATAACCTCTGTATTTTTGCCCTTCTTGGGCATTCCATACCTCTTGCGCATCTTCAAGACCTTCGCCACGCAAAGAATCCACACGATCTCTGATGGCTTTAGCACCTTTTGCACTCATGCCCACCATAATAGCTTTAAGCGGCGCGGCCCCCGGTACAATGTCCGTGGCATCCAAACCCGCCATGGCATACTCAAACGCCGACGGATCTTCTCCATACGCCTTGCGCTCCAAAACTTGAGCAATGCCACCACCGGGCAACATAAACTCAGCCGGACTACCTTCAACACGACGCTCAAGACCGCGAAACATTTCAGCGGCCTTCGCCATTAAAGGTGAATCAGGGGCCTTTATGACCCCATATTCTTCCTCAGGTGTCACTTTTTAGGACCCCTTACTATCGGCATGATTCCCATGTCCATTGTTCCGGGAGCCGTGGACCGTAGGTTCCGCATGAACGCCGCGCTACGACGATCTTGGGCCACGGGCCGTGGATCTTGAGACACTTCCCCTCCATCTTCAAACTTTCGACCACGCATCAACTGCCTCGGATCACGGATCACGGGAGGACGAACCGGCCTAGTGGGTGTAGGTGTCCTTTTTACAGGCTCCTTCACAGGCATACGCGGTGGTGTCGGCATCCGTGGTGGCATCCGTGGTGGCATGGGCGGTGGTTCTACCGGAATAGGCGGTAGTCCGGGGTCCGCGATTATCGGGCCAGAACCTCCCGGTGGCATAGGCGCGGGCACCGGCTCACGAGGAGGGACAAAAATTGGAGGCATCTTTGGCGGAGGCTCCGGTACCGGCGTAGGTATGCGCGGTGGTGGTGCTGGCATGGGTGGTGCTGGCACGGGCATAGGGGCCGGAACAGGCATTGGTGCTGGCATGGGCTCCGGAATCGGCATCGGAACCGGTGCTGGTGGTGGCATCGGCATGCTTGGCGGCATAGGGGCCGGAATCGGCATCGGTGCTGGCATGGGCTCCGGTGGAATAAAAATAGGCGGCTCCGGTGCTGGTGGCATTGGAGGCGGCATACGTGGAGGCATGGGCATCGGACGCGGAGGCTCCGGCATGGGCATGGGCATCGGACGCGGAGGCTCAGGAACCGGTTGTGGCTCAACAGGTTCAAACACCGGTGGCATGGGCTCCGGCATGGGCATTGGCTGAGGCACGGGTATAGGTGGTGGCTCAGGTGTAGGCGTTGGCAACTCTGCTCTCACAGGTGGCATGGGCACAGGCATAGGTAACTCTGGCTCAAACACAGGCGGTGGCGGAGGTGGCGGCGGTGGAGGTGGCTCTACCGCAACCGGTGGAGGTGGCGGAGGCGGCAAATCTATTACCGGTGGAATGTATGGCGGTTCCACAGGCGGCGGTGGCGGAGGCGGCTCTACCGGCGGAGGTGGCGGCGGAGTCACTATTTTTGGTGGCTCAGGCTCCGGCAAAGGCACAGGAATGGGCGGCATACCGGGGTCTGCAATAATCGGTCCTGAATCTCCCGGAGGAAAACGCACAGGCGGTTCTACCGGTGGCGGAATAAAAATAGGTGGTTCTACAGGCAGAGGCTCCCCTCTCGGTGGTGGAGGTGGAGGCGGGGGAGGCGGTTCCCTCACTACTATTTCTGGAGGCAATTCCGGGGGCAGAGGCGGAATAGCTACAATAGGACCCGAAGTACGACCTCGTTCTCCATCTTCACCTTCAATAATAGAACCTGCCGGAGGTTGTGGCGGTAATTGTATTTCTGTGGGAGGCTCCGGGTATCGTATAGGCGCTCGTTTAGGTGGCCCACCTTTTACAGGAGGCGGCATAGGGGCCGGTTCTGGTGCAGGCGCAGGCTCGGGTGCAGGCTCGGGCGCAGGCTCTGGCGCAGGCTCTGGCGGTTGAACAATAGGAGGTAGTTTAACCGGGTCGCCTTTAGTCGGACCTCTTGGTCCCGGTAAAGGGCCCTCAAAATCATCTTCCGGTGGTTCGGGTGCAGGCTCCGGCGCAGGCTCCGGCGCAGGCGGCTGAACGATAGGCTCCATTTCTGGCGGTTCGGGTAAAGGCTCTACCTCGGGCTCGGGCGCAGGCTCAAAGACTAATTCAGGCGTGGGCCGTGAAGGAGGGACATAGCCGTACCGATTTTGAATAGCGGAGGCAAACGGATTGGCAACGGGCGTAAAAGCGTACGGATCATACGTGTCGTACATGTTGGGCTGTTCGCTGGCCGTGACCAAAATGTCATCCGTCGTAAACTGACCTGTGGCCCCCGTAGGGCCCTGTCCAAAATAGTTGACAGCCCCTATCGATGGAACAAGCAAGTCTGAACTATCGCCAAGGTTTATCAAACTCCCAGTGGCGTCCGGATTACCCGCATCGTCACCGGCAGGCATCGTCAAAGCACCTGTTATAGGCTGATATGTGCCGTAGTTAAACTGACCAATACCACCAATACCGGTTAGATTGTTGCCGGTAAAGTCTTGAAAATTAAGGTTGATATCGTCTAACGAGCCGCCCATGTCCCTGAACTCGGCCAGCGTTAGTGGCGGTAGCCCCGCGCTTTCTCGAATGTCATTGATTCGATCTAACTGCTCTATTCTACTTCTTTCACCTGCAACTGGCATATCTGCTACCCGTAATAAGCCATCGGCCTAAGTGCCGACGGGTCATCGTTCCAATCGTCCGTTGGTAGCTGTACAAAATTGCCTTGTCGATAACGCATCAAAGCCTGTGTCGTACTATCCACCAAGTCATCATGTTCTCCGTTCGGAAACGCCGCACATTCTTCAATCAATTCATGTGCCCATGACTTGTCGGGTGCCCAAATCAATCCCGACTCAAACAGCGGCGAAACACTATGCACACGAGACAGCTTGTCCTTTCCGCGTGAAGGCGTAAAGTTTACCACGGGTATGCCCATATTTCGTAATTCATGAGTCAACGGCGTACCACTCGCCTTTGCCTCAATAATTACCGTTTCAGGCTCCCAAAAGTGGTACTGATCATACGCCACACTTTTGAGTTCCGGGAAATCCCAACGTCCTTTCTGTGAATCTAACAAAATAAGGTTCGGAGGCCCAGCTTCTTCAGGATAAAAAACACCCCACGTCGTGATCGCACTGTAATCCGCACGCTCACTCTTCGAAAACGCCGTATCATAGCTCTGAATGATGTACTCCAATTGCGGAACCTTGTCCCGCTCCCAAACATTCCACCACTCACGCTTCAAAATAGACGTTTCATCGCCCGTCGGGTTTTGCTGGTACTGCGCATTCCACTTCGGCAACGGAATACTCGCCTTAATAGACTCCATATCCTCCGCAGACCAATACTCCGGCCACACCGGATTGCCAGAAGGCAACTCCATAGGAAACTCAATAATTTCCCACTGGTCCGCCTTGGGGTCCCTAGCCATCTGACGCACCAATTGACCCGTCAAATCTTTCTCAGACCACCGCGTCATCACCAAAATGACCGCACCACCCGGCTGTAAACGCTGTCGTGGACCGCCCGTGTACCATTCCCACGCATCATCAAAGCCATTCGTGGACATCGCCGTCTGTTCCGAATGCGGATCGTCAATAATACATAAGTCCGCACCACGGCCCGCGAGGTTCGACCCCACACCAACGGCGTAGTACATCCCTCCACGGTCCGTGTCCCACCGACCAGACGCCTTCGAGTCCGCCGCAAGCTTGGCATTCGGGAAAACTTCTTCGTAATCGTCCCGCTCAATCAGATTTTTGACCTTTCTACCAAAATTAACCGCAAGCTCCGTGGTGTGCGTCGCCTGAATAATCTTCAAAGCTGGGTTCTTACCAATCATCCAAGCCGGAAACAAGAAACTTGCAAACTCAGACTTCGTATGACGCGGCGGCATGTTGATAATCAAACGCTTCAACTCACCCTTCGCCACCCTCTCAAGCTTCTCAGCCATGATTCGGTGGTGTTTGCCCGCAATAAACTCCGGCCAGACCGACTTAACAAACGTCAAGAAACTTCCTTGGCACGCCTCAACCCGCTCCAACTGCGCAAGCCGGTACTCAAGCTTCAAACGCTTCTCATCAACTTCTTCGTTTAATGCGTTTTGCATATAAAACAGCGCCTTTTTATACCCTAAAGTTATGTAACTGTATGCGATCCGGTAGGTTTTGTAAATTAACAAAATTTCACGGCCCACGGGACTCCTAAATACCTCATTTTTGTTCCACGTGGAACATCTTTAGACCTTTTTCCCTACTTACGGATTTTTCGTACCTTTTTTTCACGGAAATATTTGCGATGAACATGCAACTTTAGCCGTCGGCCACGCGTGCGGGGCGCGGCGCGCGGCGCGTGCGCCACGGCCAGCGCTGAACGGCGCGGAGACGCGATCCGCGACTGGGTCCCACGGGACCCCGAACCACGGCCCACGGCCCGCGGGTGGCGTCTCACGGCCCACGGCTCACGGCCCACGACCGGCGCGGTAGGTTTCGGGGTAAACGGGGCGGGCGGCGCGGCGCTTGTTTTACGGTTATCCACAACGTGGTTAAAAATTAACCAGCGGAGACCGTCAGCCGGAGCCCAAGGTTTTATGCGACTAATCGCATTCCCTGGTCAAACAAGTTATCCACTGCAGCCGAACGTCGGCCCGCTGCCGAACGATAGGCAAAAAAAACCCCGCACGGTGGCGGGGTTGTGGAGCTCATCCAGTGGTTAACGAGTGCGGACAAAGTCCCGCTCGTCATCGTCAAAAATGCCCCAGCGCATGAGCTGGTCTCCCGTCGGTTTTAGCTTCCCGTTAACGGCGCGGTAAATCATTACCGGACCGGTCGCGGTTTTTCTCACGAGATACTCGCCACCATCGATGATTTGGTGAGGTTTGATGTCCCGCATTCGCTTGACGCAAGACCAGAGGACCATCGAGCTCGCGGGTTTATGCATTGCTGAAATGTCGGTAAATTGGATCATGGATTAGCACTCCACAAAAACGCGGGTATTCCCGCGCAGTTCGATACCTTCGCCGATATTATCGGCACGCGTGCACCAGTAAGCGGCTGGGCCATACGCATCGCGGGGGTTGTAATGCTCGCGGATATATTCCCGCTTTGCGTCCGGTTTACGCTTGAAATACGTACCGTGTTTAAGTTTTTTCAATTCGATCTGTTTCATTTTTTTAACTCTCCAAAGTGTCGCGCCGGTATTGGCGCGGGATCTTTATCGCATACTTTGAGCGTAAAAAAAACCCCGCACGATGGCGGGGTATGTTTCAGCGGTTCACCGGTCACAGTAAATCGGCAAGCTTTACCGGTTCGCTTAACGGGTTGAACGTCGCCATCTTCGCGTCCGCTTCATCCATTAGCGCGACTGACTGCGCCAGTATCGAATGACACTCCGCGTACGCTTCTCGCGCTTCATCATCCCGACCGGACAGCGCCATAACTCCCGCGTATTGGATCTGGAATAGCGCACGGCGCACGTTTTGCTCTAAAGACGGGTCCATCAATCGAACCTCGCAGTCTTAACACGGTCACCATCGGTTAACGCGACAATGCCGTAGGGATAGACCAGCACGCGCAGATGGTGCGAGCGGATGTCTACCAGCGGAAACAGATCATCGTCACCGACGTAAGAATAAACACCGGTGACGGGATCAACGTCTCCGCCCATGGGGTACATAAAACCACCGAACCCGTAAACGTCATTCATCGCTTGCGCGACAGTGTCCAGCGTTACGTCTCCGCGCTCATCCGATATCATTACCGCTTCCGCGAAAATATGGGGGATGTACCCCGCCCATTCCTTGCAGTGCTCCTCACATTCATCAACGCCGCCATAATGACCGGTGCTAATGTAGTGACCTTGCGGATCAGCTTCTAATCGATAGAGTAATTCTCTCATTTTTTTAATTCCCAAAGTGTCGCGGCAACATTACCGCCCGCTCTTTATCGCATATATGCGACACAAAAAAAAGCCCCCTAATCGGAGGCAATAATTTCAGCGCTGTTTTTATTGGACCCGTGCGGGGTAAATCCCACAACGCACCGACGGTCCGATCGCTGGCATAGCTGGCACGCCGCGCAGTCAGTCTCGAGATATTCAGCGGGGCACCTCACGAACTGCACGCCGTCCCGTTTAAACTTGCGCCAGTCCGCGCCGCGCTTGTTTGCCGCTACTAGTGAAACAGTAGGGAGCTCGCGCCGGTATAAGTTAACGGCTTGTTTCTCAGTGTCCGCGCTCGCGTTGATAGTGAACCCGCGACGGTTCGCCATATTCACCAACCCTTCGTTAATCATGGTCATGGGGTAATGGGTATATGTGAAACCTTTGCGCCCGCTGTTAGCTTCGACCAATTGAAGCAATTTGGAAATGTGAATCTGATTATCGCCGGACGGTGGTAAATCGCCCGCGACATTGTGACGCCATAACTGCCCGTCGGGTAATGCGCGGATCTGATCCAATAGGTCAGACCATGACGCGCCGCGCTCACCGGTATCGACTTTATCCCAATTAAGACGGGTCCAGAATAGCGCTTCATCATAGCAACCCGCGTCACCTTTCAGCGGACAGGCTGGGGGACAAGTATCCCGCGAACTATTGGTCACCGGTATCGCGCCGGTTTTTACGTTACTGCTTTTTTTAATGAATTGAAAAAACATCGTGAAACCCTCCCGAAGTAATCACAGTCGCAGACTATCGTATATTGCGGACAAAAAAAACCCCGCCGGAGCGGGGTACACTTTGGGGTGTCCTGTTATGCCGCCATTGCGACGCGTTGCCAATCGGAGCGCGGCAGATCTAAAACGCGCCCGCCTAATCTCTGCCAATCATCAACGCTGTCCGCGTCCGCTTTATGCGCGACCGCTGTTACCGCATTCACCATAGTGGCACGGGTAACCGGCTGACCGGCGAAACCCGACTGACCGACGGTAGCAAGTAGGCCATCCAATACGCTTGCAGTGTCTTTTTTAGATAAGGTTAAAACCTTGCCCAGTGACTCGACTGCCGCGTTAACGGAACCCGAAATAGTGTCCGCGTGCGCGGCCTTCATTTTTTCGAGTACTTCATCGAAGGATTCACGGCTGGCATACGCCGCAGTGACGTCCCGCAACTGCAACGCCAGCGCGTGATTATCCGCGTCCTTAGCTTCGTCTGTTAACAGTCCCCACGTATCAGCGTCACCCCGTGCACCGGTGATGTGCGACTTGCGAGTTCGCTTTTCGGTTTGCATCCCGTTAAGACACGCCAGTGTCCAAAACATCTGATAGACATTAACGCTACCGCAACCGGTCTCCGAATTGCTGAGGCCGATGCCGTTCGCCATGATATCCCCGACTGCGGCACCCTCACCGGTTTGGTTTTCGGATTTTAAGCGAAGGTACAAGCGCTTATCCGTTACTTCACCGTTAACCACTTTCCACTGGGCATCCGATTCCATTAACTGAGGCAATGCGGATTGCAATAGGTGCACGTTATCGAACGTCTTAAATTTATCCGACACAAATGCACGGGCAATCCCGACATTGTCGCCAGTGTTAAACGTGCGGAGCATCCGCACTGCGGGTTCCTTTTGCCAGATGGCGTTAATTAACGCGTCAAATTCGCCAGCGTAATCCTGCTGTAACCGACGGGCGGTGCGAACATCAATACTTGCCCGCTGGGCAATCTGATCAAAAGCCACCTCATTAGCGGACAGGATTTGTGTAGGCATTCCGCCCGACTGCTCAATAACCACTTGCGAGACGTTCGTGCCGTCCCCCCGATCGCCAGTCATCAATTGAAGTTGGTTAGTAGGCGCAAGAAAATCCTGCGCTCGTGTGGCTTGATCCTGCACCTTTAACAAAAGGTTTTGCAGAGTGTTTGTTCCGTTTTCAATGCTATGCATGATAGTTCCCTCTTAAAGTTGGCCGCGTGACTGAGCAACGCGGAATAGTTTTGTCGTAACAGTTGACATTAGTTCCAGTAGGATTTCGAAATCCTCACAACCTTCTATCCAGTTTTTGACGGTGGTGGACATCATTACCGTTTGGTTATCGATAAGGCCGTTTAAATAATCTGCCAGCTCATCCCGCTCAGTTTCATTGCAGTAGCTTCCGAACTCTATTTCACACAAGTCCAGAATAGATACATCGCTATTCTGCATGATCACACTGATATCGGTTGCATCACCTGAAATCTCACTGCAATCCACTTCAAAGTTGTGGAATTCAACATAATTAATGTGTGCCATATTTTCTCCCAAAGTTTCGCCGCACATCGCGACATCCCAGATAGTCGCATACAGTGGGGTGGCAGTGCAACTACTTTTTAAAATTTCAATAGGCATAAAAAAACCCGCCGTAGCGGGTCTCTATTACCAGTAACCTCAGTGAGCCATGCGAGACAGCATAGCGTCCCCTTCCGGTGTAAGTGAAGCTGGCCTACCAAAGGTCGTGTCATACAGCCATACAAAGTGGGGCACCACATCGAACCCCCGCTGATTACATTCCTGTACCCACTGCAACGGCAGTGCATAATCTACCGTTTGATTGCCGTACCGTTCCAATACCAGATCCTGTTTAGTCTTCATCGCTGACCTCTTCAATGTTGTGGTGATAAGAATAAGTGTCGGGTGCGGTTTGATCCTCATCCCAAATGCGGTGCTCTGCGGCTATGTGCAAAGCCTCATCCTCAGTTTTAGCTTCAATGTAAAAGACATTGGTCTGAACAATTTCGACGCGCCATTTCATGACAGGTCCCCTAACAACTCGACCAATTGATCTGCATCATTGATCACGACCTTATCGACAAATGGAATCGGACCATTGAGATCCGTCTCAAATAAATGGTTTGCATAAGACCTAGCGTCCCGCTCAGTGGTAAACCAATAGCGGTTAAAACCGTAACCTGAATGCACTTTCCAAATTTCCATCCGATCAATCCTCCCGTGGCAATTCTTCAATGCCCAACACGAGGGAACATAAATCATCTAACTCAAATAGCTGTCGATCAGATGTATTTGTTTTGCCCGTCGCTTCATCAACCGTCAGTCTGACGTGCTGAAAATCAACATCTACTACGCTAAACAAGTCTGTGTCTGCTCCGAGGTTTTTAGACAAATAAAGCTCTACGGCTTCTACAACTTGATACCGGTGCATATAAATCAGCATAACTTTTCTCCTAAAGTGTATGGGATTTGTCCCATACATAGAGTAGGTCAAGCGTTACCGATTTGCAAGCGTTTGAAAGAACAGCGGCCAGTCTATGGGTGCAGACAATTTGAGTGCCGGTTCTGTAGTAAGCCCATCCATTCGAAGATCCATTGCGGATTCTCCTCGATACAAAAATATTTCGGATGCGCTACCTGTTTTGAGTTTTACGGCTATCCAGCAACTACCCCGCGAATGCTTGCTGGCAAACGCTACTTGGTGTGGGGATATGTCGACCTTATTTCGTTCAGTAGTTTTAAGCTCGACTAAATGCCAGTGACCCAGATGATCTAATAACAGAACATCGGGGACACCGTGCGTAACTCTAGATTCTAAACGTGTGGCAGACCATTTCGGCTCATGTTGTTTCATGGCCTGTTTCATCTGTTGCCAAAAGCTGGATTCTCTAGGCTTCCTTGTTTTCTTGGGAACGTCCAGTAGATCGTCCATCATTCATTTCCCCATACCGGCTTTGATATCGACGATTGATTCG
>Ga0208899_1000063_pt1 | contig 57197 bp, 68 predicted proteins | sample VirMetDEL_Nov_24_FD_184518 | JGI IMG/M metagenome (GOLD analysis project Ga0208899, IMG submission 184518) | Aqueous microbial communities from the Delaware River and Bay under freshwater to marine salinity gradient to study organic matter... | ecosystem: Environmental > Aquatic > Marine >... | reverse complement strand
TTGGTAACAATGCGGCAGTTGCAAATGTAACAGAAACTATATGGCAACAAGGCGGTTTATACTCATACTTATCTGCGGCCTCTGTTTTAAAGGTTTCAAGTAGTTCTGCCAATGATACATCGGCAGGTACAGGGGCCAGAACTGTTGAATTGTTTGGCTTGGATGGTGACTACAATGAAATCAATGAGGTAGTTACCTTAAACGGACAAACGGCGGTAAATAGCACACAGTCTTATCTTCGTATAAATCGGATGATTGTGCGATCCGCAGGTTCTGGCGGTTCTAACGCTGGTATAATATATGCAGGAACGGGCACTGTTACCGCAGGTGTTCCTGCAAATATTTACGCTACGATTAACGGTGACGGTACAAACCAGACTTTAATGGCGTTGTGGACTGTACCCGCAGGCTATACGGCTTATCTGATGCAATACGATGTTTCTAACGGTACGACATCTAATACACCTGCCGTGTGTAAAATGACATTGGTAGCTAGACCGTATGGAGAGGTGTTTCAAAGTAAAGATGTAAAGTCTCTTACCACGGGGATGCACATCGAAAACACCTTGGTTGTTCCGGTAAAATTTACTGAAAAAACGGACATAGAAGTACGGGCGGTGTCGTCTTCAGCAAGTGTTACCTTTGACATATCTGCGGCTTTTGAGATCATCTACATTAAAAATGGGGATGAGTTGTAATGGCTTCCACAAAAGATGTTAAGAGACTGCCTTCTGGAAGACTAAGTTATAGAGGTGAAACCTTTGCCGGATATAATAAACCCAAACGCACTCCCGGAAAAGCTAAGAAAAGTGCAGTTCTCGCTAAAAAAGGCGATCAAGTCAAACTTGTTCGCTTTGGAGATAGCAAGATGTCGATTAAAAAAGATCAACCAAGTCGCCGTAAAAGCTTCCGTGCAAGACACAATTGCGACACGGCTAAAGACAAATTTAGTGCAAGATACTGGTCCTGTAAGGCGTGGTAAGATGAAGGTAGAAGAAGTATTAAAACTCCTCGAAAAGCACGAAGAAGAGTGCAACCGTCGTTACGCAAAGATTGATGCGCAGCTAGACAAGCTGGATATCCGTCTTTGGGGAATTGCCGCTTTAATCATAGCTTCCGCTTTGGCAGAAAGGTTTTTCTGATGGCCTATTCGCGCAAGTCCAAGAAGTCCTCGTCTAAAAGTAAGGGCAGCAAAATATGTCCCGCAGGCAAGGCTTGGGCGGAGCGCACATTCGACACTTACCCTTCGGCTTATGCAAACATGGCTGCGTCGAAGTATTGTAAAGACCCCAATTACGCCAAAAAAGCGAAGGGGAAGAAAAGTGGGTGAGCTGAAGAAATGGCGGGACCAAGACTGGGTAAGAATTGGAACTGATGGTAAAATCAAAGGTAAATGCGGTACTTCTAAGAATAAAAAGAACCCTGACCGCTGCCTACCTCGCAGCAAAGCTGAAAGTCTTACGCAGTCTGAGCGGGCTTCTACGGCTCGTAAAAAGAAGCGAGAAGGCTCTAAAGGCAAGCAGGTTGTATCGAATACTAAAAAGGCAAAAGTAAAAGGTATGGCGCTGGGTGGCGCGGTTACTGAAACGAAGCCTAAACGTCCTTTTCGTGGTAAATCGCAGGCGGGTACTGCGGTTGCTAGGGGTTGCGGGGCCGTGATGAACGGTCGGCGCAAGAGAACGAAAGGTTCGGTAACGCAGGCATGAACTTAGCTTTTTTGACGCCCTCCCTCGAAGTAGAAAAAGCAGTCCATCGGGAATTGATCGACTGGTCGTCAGAAGTTTTGTCTAAAGCCAGCCCGCACTTTAATAATTTGCCGCCGTGTCCTTATGCGCAACAGGCTTGGGCTGATGATCGTGTTGCAGTCATGTTTAAGTATGAAAGCAACAAGCAGTGTTTGTACAACACTGTCTCTATGTTTGACGATAACTTTGATTTAGCCATTATCGTCGATTTTAAATTCTACGAAGACCCTGAAGTATTTCACACCTACCTAGACGAGATGAATGACGTCATTGCAGACGGTATGTTTATTGACAAAGACATCTGGGTTATGGGTTTTCACCCGCATGACGAGGAAAGCGAGTTTGTAGAGGATATTGACTTCGAGCCTCATGTGGATGCTGAATATGCCATGATTTTTGTGCAGCGTTTGTCGAAATTGCAAGAAGCGGCAGACAAGCTGGATAAAAAAGGCTATTATGACACGTATAATAGCCAGTATAACGCCCGTGAAATCTATGAAAAGCGGGAACGCCTATATAGGAGATTGAAAGATGGCAATGAAACCACGTAAGAAAGCGCCTGTCAAAAAGATGCGTGGCGGCGGTATGGTAAAGAAAATGCGCGGTGGTGGCATGGTTAAAAAGATGCGCAAAGGCGGCATGGTGAAGAAGTAAGATGGCTACATCAGGAAGCACAGATTTTGAGCTAGACGTCGCTGAGTACGTCGAAGAAGCGTTCGAGCGTTGTGGTCTTGAGGTTCGTACTGGTTACGACCTAAAGACGGCAAAGCGTTCGCTTAATCTGTTGCTTGCAGATTGGGCTAACCGTGGCTTGAACCAATGGACAATCAAACAACGCACAGTCACACTAGCGATTGGTGACGGCGAATACGATCTGGGTACAGACGTAATCGACGTTCTGTCGGTTATTGTGCGTCGTGACGGTACAGACTATTCGTTAGAGCGTTTGAGCCGGGACGAATACCTTACAATTCCTACAAAAACCACGCAGGGCCGACCAAACCAGTTTTTCTTGGATCGTCAGCTCACTCCAAACCTAAAAATATGGCCTACGCCTGAAAACACCACCGATGTTGTGATTTACGACGCGTTGACCCGCATGGATGACGCGGATGTTTACACAGACACGATGGATATGCCGTTTCGGTTCTATCCCTGTCTGGCGGCAGGCTTGGCTTACTACATTGCTTTGAAGCGGGCACCTAATCGTGTGCAAATGCTCAAAGCTGTATACGAAGAAGAGTTCGAACGCGCTGCAACGGAAGACCGTGATCGGTCGTCGTTCAACGTTGTTCCGAAATACGAATATTATAGGACGGGGTAGATGGCTAAGTTTGCTTCGGGAAAAGATTCGTGGGCAATATCTGACCGCTCTGGGTTTCGTTATCCATATAAGGTGATGAAGCGCGAGTGGAATGGTTTGCTTGTGGGTCCCGACGAGTATGAGCCAAAACACCCGCAGCTTGGGCCGTTTCGCAAGGTTGTAGACCCGCAGGCTCTTGAGAATGCAAGACCTGACCGTATTGAGCCGCTGGATGTATTTGTTGGTATTCCTCTTGTAGAGGCACCAAACCTTCTTCCGCCGCAGGCATTTGGTAAAGTTGGGCAAGTTACGGTGAGTACGTCATGAGCTTTACATACGATGAACTAAAACAGGCCATTCAGGACTACACAGAGAACGACGAAACGTCTTTTGTGAACAATTTGCCGTTGTTTATCCGTCAGGCGGAGGAGCGCATTCTTAAAAATGTGCAATTAAGCCTGTTTCGGAAGAATGTTAGTGGCAATATGACGTCTTCTAACAAGTATTTGGCTTGTCCGAGCGACTTTTTGGCTCCATATTCGCTTTCTTTTGTTAATTCGGACAGCGATCACGTGTTTTTGGATTTTAAAGACGTAGATTTCGTCCAATCTTTCAATCCAGACGCCACCACGACGGGGAATCCGCGTTATTACGCGGTTTTTGACATTGATAACTTCGTTTTGGGGCCGACACCGGACTCAAGTTACGCTGTAGAGCTGCATTATTTCTATAGACCAGCTAGTTTGACCGCTGGATCGGGTTCTGGCACCACTTGGTTGAGTGAAAATGCAGAGTTAGCGTTGTTATACGGTTCGTTGATTGAAGCGTATATCTATATGAAGGGTGAGCAGGACGTAATGGCGCAATATGAGAAGCGTTTTGCGGAAGCGATCACTGGACTGAAGATGTTCGGCGAATCTAAAGAGGTTACCGACGAGTACAGAACTGGAAAGGTAATTAGGCCGAAACAGTAAGTTAGGCTTAGAAAAGGAGAAGATACATGGCTTTTACCGGAAACTACATGTGTACGTCTTTTAAGCAAGAAGTCTTGGAAGGTTTGCACGACTTTAATGTAGGCGCAAATGCCTACAAAATTGCGTTGTACGACAACACCGCAACGCTTGATGCCTCTACGACGGTATACACAACTACCGGCGAGATTAGCGGCACAGGATATACTGCGGGCGGCGGCACGTTGACAAATATTGATCCGACTACGTCTGGAACAACAGCGTTTTGTGATTTTGCTGATTTTACGTTTTCAACGGCGACGATCACAGCGCGGGGTGCATTGATTTATAACTCTACAAATGGCAACCGTGCGGTTGTTGTTTTGGACTTTGGATCGGATAAGACATCTACCGCCGGTGATTTTACAATCATCTTTCCAACGGCAGACGCGTCAAACGCAATTATCCGGATAGCGTAAGGATAAGGCCGTGGCATCGTCAACTCTATATGAAGGGTGGGGTCGTTCCACTTGGAGTGACGGTTCCTTTGGCACACCGATACTAAAGGTATCGGTAGACGGCGTAGAAGCTACAGGCGCGGTGGGCGCGGTCACGGTAACGGCAGACGCAAATGTAAGTCCGTCCGGATTAGAGGCCACTGGCGCGGTTGGAACTGTAACCGTAAGCGGGGAAGCAAACATCCCTGTCACGGGGCTGGAAGCAACGGGCAACGTTGGTTCAGTCGCAGTTCAGGCTAATGCAGATGTAAGTGTAACGGGACTAGAAGCTACGGGCGCAGTCGGAACCGTCACGATGGAAGGTGACGCAAACGTTAGTGTTACTGGCGTTTCCGCGGAGGCCCTAACTCCAACCGGTGGTTCTGCCTTTACGGCGGATGGCACTGCGCAGCTTTCAACAGCCCAAGCCAAATTTGGTTCAGCTTCACTACTGCTTGATGGTACAGATGATTTTGTAACGTCTGACGATAACATTGACCTAAGTTCTGGTGATTTCACAGTAGATATGTGGATTCGCCCAACAAGTGTTACAGGCTACAAAGGCTTGTGGCAGTCAGGTACAAGCTCTCTGCTTAATGTGTATTTGATTGGAGATCAGGTTCAAGGCACTGTTGCAGGGTCAACAACACTCTTTTTATCTAGTACCAGAATTTCCGCGAACGTCTGGACTATGATCTCTGTTGAAAGAGAAGGGAGTGTTCACAGGCTTTACATCAATGGGGTGTTAGAGGCATCAAGTTCTACTGGAAACCGCCCAGATGATGGCGTCTTTGCTATTGGAAAGAACGGCTTTGGTGATTTCAATGGATACATTGATGAACTGCGTCTGTCTTCCGTTGCTCGTTATGGGGGCACGTCTTTCACTGAACCAACTGTTAATTACGCAGTAGACGGCGACACAACGGCACTTCTGCACTTTGACGGTACTAACGGCTCTACAGACATCATCAACGAAACAGAGGGTGGCGTTATTGTTGAGGCCGACGCTATCGTTGAAATACCTTCGGGCTTGCAGGCCCAAGGTTTTGTATATGGCGGATTTATTGAAGTATCCGCTGGGGCGACAGCGCCCACAACTGGTCTTGAAGCAACAGCGGGCGTTGGCTCGGTTACTGTTGAAGTTCGAGCCAGCGTAAATGTAACCGGTGTTGAAGGAACGGGTGAGGTTGGAACTGCAACTGTCACCGCGGGTTCAGATGTTCCTGTCACCGGCCTCGAAATGACATCTTCCGTGGGCCAAGTATTGGTATACGGCAGCATTGTTCCAAATCAAAATCCGAGTTATAGTGAGGAGACGCCAGTTCAGTCTCCCGGGTATTCAGAAGAGACGCCGTCTCAAGACCCGACATGGACGCGGATTGCAGCATAAGGTTTTAGAAAATGCCCAGTACATATACACTGAATAACGGTATCGAACTTATAGCAACCGGTGAACAGTCCGGTACGTGGGGCGATACAACGAACACAAACTTGAGCTTGGTTGATACGGCTCTTGACGGTCAGGTCACGGTTACCCTGCCGAGCGCAGGGACTTCTGGTTCTCCGAATACACTGGCGATTAGCGACGGTGCGGCGTCCGATGGTCGTAACCGCATGGTTATCTTTAACGATGGCGGCGATCTAGGTGCGACGGCCTATGTGCAGTTGACGCCGAATGACGCGGAAAAGATTATTTACATCCGCAACGATCTGGCGGGATCGCGCAGCATTATCCTGTTCCAAGGGACGTATAACGCGAGTAACGACTACGAGCTTCCTGCGGGAACGACTGCGGTTATTTACTTTGACGGTGCGGGTTCTGGCGCGGTAGCGGCGAACGTGTTTAACAATGCGTACTTTGACAGCCTGCGTTTGGGTTCTGTTTCGGTCACTGAGATTATCGACGACGATACAATGGCGACGGCTGCGGCGACGAACATTGCGACATCTGAGTCGATCAAGGCTTATGTTGACGCACAGGTTGGTGCGAACAACGAACTGTCCGAGGTTCTCGCTAACGGCAATACATCTGGTGGCAATGCTATTCAGATGACAACAACCGATGAGCTTCAGTTTCGCGACACAGCGTTGAAGATCAGCTCTTCTGCCGATGGGCAACTGGACATTGACGCGGATACTGAGATTGAAATTGTTGCACCTACTGTTGATATTGACGCGTCTACCGCAATGACGATTGATACAGCGGCTCTTACGGTTACGGGCGCAGTTGATTTTAATACATCACTTAACGTGGACGGCACTGTTACATCAGATGGCCTTACTGTAGCTGGTAACGTCAGCGTCGATGGCGGCACGATCAAGCTGGATGGGAATTATCCTACTGGTATAGAGAATGTGGCGTTGGGTAATGCTGCATTAGATGATGCAAGTGTCGGCAATTATAATGTCGCAATAGGTGATGCATCTTTAACAGCAAACACAGGCTCAAATAACACCGCTGTTGGTGCATCTTCTATGGCGCTTAATACAAGTGGGGGTGACAATGTTGCAATGGGTGCGGCAACATTAGACGCAAACACCACAGGCTCATACAATACAGCATTAGGCCGTCAGGCTCTTACCTCCAACACCACCGCATCCAACAACACTGCAGTAGGATACGGCTCACAGTACACAAACCAAACAGGAACATCGAACTCGTCCTTAGGTATGAACTCGCTGTATTTTAATACTGGTTCATACAACACTGCGATGGGGCATGATGCGCTAGTTAGCAACACCACCGCCAGCAACAACACCGCTGTGGGGTATCAGGCTGGCTTTGGCAATAGTACAGGGCAAAACAATTCTTATTTTGGTCGCAGAACTGGTTATGGCAATAGTACAGGGTCTCAAAACACAGGTTTTGGTGCAAATGCAGTGCAACAAACCACGACAGGTGTTTCAAATACCGGCGTCGGATATGTGGCGTTGCTGCTTAATACAACAGGAAACTACAACACAGCATTAGGTGATAGTGCCCTCTACTCCAACACCACCGCCAGCAACAACACTGCGGTTGGGTATCAGGCTGGTTATAGTAATACTACAGGCAACGGCAATACTTCCGCAGGTTACGTTTCTATGTTCTCAAGTACGACTGGGAATTATAACACGGCGTATGGCTATAATGCGCTATACTCAAATACCACTGGTGGAGAAAACACTGCGGTTGGTGTGAGTTCTCTATTAAGCAATACGACAGGTATATACAATGTAGGCTTGGGTCGAGATGCACTACGTTCTAACACCACCGCCAACTACAACACGGCAGTGGGTTATCAGTCGTTGTATGCAAACACCACCGCAAACTACAACACGGCTATGGGCCGACAGGCTGCATTTAGTAATACCACTGGAGAACAAAACTTAGCACTTGGTGGCCTTGCTTTCTACACAAACTCTACAGGCAGTTACAACGTAGCTTTGGGTATGGAAAGTCTTTATTCAAACACTACTGCAGGTAATAACACCGCTGTTGGTTTTAGGGCGGGGTATAGTAATACTACTGGGGCGCAGAATACATTTATTGGCAGACAAGCAGGTCAAAATGTTACAACTGCATCAAGCACTATTGCAATTGGTTATCAAGCGGGACTAGGTATAACAACTGCACTTTCTGGGCCAAGTATTGCTATTGGCGGTAACACAATGGGTGGGTCTGCATCAGGAGTAGGACAAAATACCGTAGTCGGACATAGTGGTTTAGCTGCAAATACCAGCGGTAGGGACAATGCGGCCCTAGGTTATCAGGTTATGGCCGCAAATACGACAGGTGGGTTTAACTCTGCGTTTGGTAGTGGTTCATTAGGAATTAATACTACGGGTAGTTATAATACTGCTTTAGGATACCGTGCATTACTCTCCAACACCACCGCCAGCAACAACACGGCAGTGGGTTATCAGGCGGGATATAGTAACACCACCGCCAGCGACAATACGGCTGTGGGGTATCAGGCGCTTTATACAAATACTACAGGCACAAATAACGTAGCCATTGGTTTAGCAGCGTTGAGATTAACTACTACCGCAGGCTACAATGTAGCAGTGGGCCGTGATGCTGCTGCTGCTATGACCACATCGTCATATAATACAGCATTGGGGCATCAAGCCTTAGCTTCCGCTACTACTGCGGGTTTAAGCACTGCCGTAGGTTATCGTTCTCTTTATAATTCTAATGGAATAACTAACACCGCCGTTGGTTATGAGGCTGCTTACAGTAATACTTCAGGTACTAACATCGTTGCAGTAGGTAGAGATGCTGCGCATGGAAATACTACTGGTACTCAGAACGTTGCTATCGGTACAAATGCCTACAGAACAGGCTCCACAGGGTCTTATAATACGGCTGTAGGGGAAAGTTCACTATTCTCCAACACCACCGCCAGCTACAACACGGCTGTTGGGTATCAGTCACTTTATACGATAGGAACATCAAGTGAAAACACGGCTTTAGGCTATCAAGCTGGATATAATGCTACTAACGTAGAAGCAACTTATGTTGGCTATAGGGCTGGTTACGGAGTAACAACAGGCCCATCTGGAGTTGCTGTTGGTCGTTTGGCACTTGGCGGCAATAGTGCAGGTGTAACAGGTGGAGAAAACGTAGCCGTTGGTAATGCCGCAATGTATGTTGTCACATCAGGTGCGGATAACGTGGCTGTTGGTGCTTTGTCTTTGTTTGATAATACTACGGGCAGCTATAACGTAGCCCTTGGTGGTGATGCTTTGCAAAACAACACCACCGCCAATGCCAACACAGCGGTTGGGTATCAATCCCTTTATTCTAATACTACTGGTCAGTATAACGCAGCATTTGGTGACTATGCTTTACACTCTAATAGTACTGCATCAAACAATACTGCCATTGGTGATGTAGCACTTTATGACAACACAACAGGTAATAACAATGTTGCCGTTGGTTCTAACGCCCTCACTAACAACACCACCGCCAGCGACAACACTGCCGTTGGCTTCCAAGCCATGCAGTCAATGACTTTAGGTGAGTTAAATGTTGCTATTGGCAGAAATGCTCTGGTGGCAGAGGACGTTGGCAGTCGCAATGTTGCCATTGGTAACTACGCATTACAAAGCCAAAATGCTCCGGGTTCAACTGTAAATAACATGAACAACACGGCTGTGGGGTACGCTGCTGGTTCTTCTATTGTAGAAGGGTATTACAATACATTCTTAGGGTATCAAGCAGGAGATTTGTGTATAAGTGGAAACAGTAACGTCTGTGTTGGTCAAGATGCTGACACAGACAATACAAGTCGTGTTGGAGCAGTGGCTTTAGGCGCAGGAGTAGGCACTTTTGCAGCTAATAGCTCTTTTAGAGTAGTGGGCAGTGGAGGTGTTTATAACACAGGCAATACATCGTCTTGGAATACTACTTCTGATGAGCGCATAAAGAAAAACATCACGGACAGCACTGTTGGTCTATCCGAAATAAATCAGATCAGGGTTAGAAACTTTGAGTATAGAACGGCTGATGAAATAACAGACCCTGACCTACAGGATTATGATAAAACACAAATAGCTGTAAATAAATCTGGAATTCAGGTTGGCTGTATAGCTCAAGAGTTAGCACAGGTTATACCAAGTGCAGTCGGAACAGACGACAGAGGTATTCACACTGTTCAAGAAGACGAACTTACTTGGCACATGATTAAAGCAATTCAAGAGCTATCCGCTAAAAACGATGAGTTGGAAGCTCGTTTAGCCGCACTGGAAAGTGCATAATCGTAACCAGTCAGAAAAGGAGAAAGACATGACTGATACACCAACTGCGGAAGAAATCGCACAACACTACACAGCAATGGGTCACTCTGTTGATCTATTAAACGCTGGGCAACCAGAGGGCATGGACGATGCTGAATGGGCTGACACTGTGTCACGCAACGTAGAGCATCTACAGTTGATGGTTGCTAAAGACTTCTGGACAACGGAAGATATGACTGCGGTTAACGCTGCTATTGCAGCTAACTCGTAAAACTTTAACATAGGAGACTAGCATGGGAAAAAATGAAAAGACACCCATCACAGTCAACGACACAGAATACTTTGTCGAAGACATGAACGACACTCAAAAGGCATACCTGAACCACGTTCAGGATTTGGACCGCAAGCTGGGCAACGCTCAGTTTAACTTGGACCAACTGTCTATTGGGCGTCAGAAGTTCGTTGAACTATTGGCGGATGCCCTCGAAAACCCTCAAGAAGAGGTAGAGGAAGCAGAAGTCGTTAACTAGGTGGAGTGATGAATGCCGTTTACCAAGTTGCAATTCCGCCCCGGTGTTAACCGAGAAACCACCTCGTATAGTAACGAGGGTGGTTGGTTTGACTGTGACAAGGTACGGTTTCGTTTTGGCTTCCCTGAAAAAATAGGTGGCTGGGAGAAAACTTCCGCCACCTTTCACTTAGGTACATGCCGCGCTTTACACCCGTGGGTCGCGCTCGACGGTTCGCGGTATCTGGGCGTTGGTACGCACCTGAAGTATTACATTAACGAAGGTGGCGGGTATTCCGATATTACGCCCATTCGTGCAACGACTTCTGCGGGCGACGTAACGTTCGCCGCGGCAGCTAATACTTTGAACGGAAACGTCAGTATTGCCGACACAATGCTCACACTGACAAGTTCTACCGGGTTTCCTGAAACAGGCGTTATTAAGATTAACGACGAAGTTATTCGCTACGCTGCAATTAGCGGTAGTGATTTGGTAGGCTTGGAGCGTGGTTTTAATGGCACGGACGCCGCAGCGCACACAAGTGGTGACGCCGTAAAGTGCGCGACCATCGCTATATCAGACACGGCCCACGGTGCAGAGGATAATGACTTTGTAACGTTTAGCGGAGCTACAACGCTTGGCGACGCTATAACCGCCGACATCTTGAACCAAGAATACCAGATTAGTCACGTTGTAGACAATGACACCTACTTGGTCGAAGCGCGTGAAGTGGCAACACTGAACTCAATAACAACAACAACGGGCTATACGCCAACTTACGTCTTTGCGACGGCTTCTGACACGGGTAATGGCGGAGCTTCTGTTGTTGGCACGTATCAAATCCAGTCTGGTTTGGACACCACGGTTACAGGTACGGGCTGGGGCGCAGGCACTTGGGCACGTGGCACGTGGGGTTCGGGCGCGTCTTTGGCTGTACAAGGTTCGACATTGCGTATTTGGTCGCACGATAACTTTGGTGAAGACCTGCTTATTAATGTGCGCGACGGCGGCATTTACTACTGGGATAAAACCAACGGTTTGACCACACGCGCTGTTGAGCTAAAAGATTTGGCGGGTGCGGACAGTACAACGCCGACAATTGCCAAAAAGGTTTTGGTTTCAGACCGCGACAGACACATTATTGCTTTTGGTTGCGATCCTGAAAACGACATTGGCACACAAGACCCTTTGTTAATCCGGTTCTCTGACCAAGAGAACCCGTTGGTTTGGGCTGCACAAGCGACAAACACCGCTGGTGACCTTCGGTTAGGTTCGGGGTCCGAGATTGTTAACGCGATTGAAACGCGCCAGCAAATCCTTGTGTTTACCGACGTTTCGCTACACGCAATGCAGTATTTGGGACCACCCTTCACCTTCGGCATTAACTTGGTGTCGGAAAACATTACGATTGCGGGGCCACTTGCCGCGGTTTCTGTGGAAGACAACGTGTTTTGGATGGGCGCGGAAGAGTTCTACGTCTATGGCGGTACGGTACAGCGTTTGCCATGCACGGTCCGCGACTATGTGTTTAGTGACTTTAACGAAGGTCAGATTGACAAGGTTACGGCTGCGACAAACACGGCATATTCTGAAGTTTGGTGGTTCTATCCGTCAGCGAATAGCACTGAAAATGACCGTTATGTGGTTTACAACTACCAGCAACAGATTTGGTACTACGGTACGCTTTCCCGTACATGTTGGTTGGACCGCGGGGTGGACGCGTATCCCGTTGCGGCGTCCACGGACCACGCGCTTTACTATCAGGAGTTTGGTTTGGACGACGGTTCGACCAATCCAGCGTCGGCAATTACGTCCTATATTGAGAGCAGTCAGTTAGATATTGGCGAGGGTGATAACTTTGCGTTTGTGCGCAGGATTGTGCCTGATTTGACGTTCAGAGACAGTACGAATGAGACGCCGGGGGCCAGTATGACGGTCAAAATGCGTAATTTCCCGGGTGATGCATATGCCAATAGCACGGCTTCGACTATAGAAAAGACGGCTTCTGTGCCTGTTGAACAGTTTACCGATCAAGTTCACTTACGTTTGCGTGGCAGATCGTTTGCATTCCGTATTGAAACGACCGATACGGGTATTGCTTGGCGGCTTGGCTCGCCACGTCTTGATGTTCGTCCAGATGGGAGACGTTAATGTCAAGAAACCTAGTTCGTCCGTTCTTCCCGATACCTCCCGGTGAATATACTCAACAATATTTTGCAGAGTTAGTGCGTTCTTTCTCTACATATTTGGAGAATATGCAGAACCCGGGTGAGGGGAGACACACGCAACTGGTATTAACCAACCTACAGACTGACGATAGCGGATTAGAGACTGGCGCTCTATTTCAGCAAGATGGATTCGTAAAAATCACGCTTGCTGACACGCCTCATGTTCGTGGTCAGCAAGCAACGGGGGCCGTGGGAGACGTCACGGTAACAACATCATGAGTGAAAATACAGTAATTACTATGCCTGATGGCAGTAAATGGCATCCTTCTACTAGCCGAGATGTGGTGCATTGTGTTACATGTAGTAATGAGGTGGATACACCTGAAGAAATAGCATCTTACCCAGACGGGAATTGCCCACAGTGCGGTTCTTCATGGACTGGAGGAGAAAAGCGAAGTACAATTATTAACGTAACCATGCCGCAAGGTATCACTGGTGGAGCGGGATAATGGCATTAGAAGCAGAACAAATTGAAGAGTTAACCGTTCCCGACGGTGGTATTGGCAACTTCGTCATGGATGATGACGAACTCGAAGCGGCATACGGTGACGATGATGACGGCGTAGAAGAATACGGCGATGAGGGCATTGCCCAGTTCCCTGCTTTGACAAAGAAAATGGCGGCAATGGGCCGCGAGGGTGACGATACTATTGCTCACGTTCAAACTGGTGAGCTTGTTATTCCTGCCGACTTCTTTAAAGACGATCCTGAGTTTAAAGAAGCAATTTTTCAAAAACTACGTGAAGCGGGCGTCGAGGACCCTGAACGTTACGTTGTTGGCTCGGATGCAAACAGCATTAACCCTGAAACAGGCGCTCCCGAATTTTTTAAGTTTATAAAAAAGATTTTTAAGAAAGTTGGTAATGCCGTAAAGAAAATCGTTAAGTCGGTCGTTAAAGTGGTCAAGAAGGTTGCCCCCGTTATCCTTCCTATCGCTTTGTCGTTCACGCCTCTCGGACCTATTTACGGTGCAGCTCTTGGTTCAGGCATTGGTACACTTATCCAAGGCGGTTCTATTAAGGACGCTTTGAAGTCAGCATTGGTTGCGGGTGCAACTGGCGCGGTATTCCAAGGCTTCACAGGACCCGGTAAATTCTTAGAAAACGTACAGTCTGGTCTGGCTGACCCGATTGGTCGTTTTGGTCAGACTGTTTCTGGCGCACAAACGTCGCTTTCCAATGTCTTTGGCGGCGAAGCAGCTCAAGCAGCTAACGCTGGCAAACAGACCTTCTTTAGCGAATATGTTCCAACTGAAGCTGCGGTCGCTGATAATGTTCGTATTTCAACTAGAGATGCGCCTCCAGATGTAATCGACGACGCTGTAACGTCACAAACGCCTTCACAAGCGACCGCAACAGAGGCTCTTAGAAACGCGGATACCGCAGTAGCGCGTTTGAACAACACAGGAAGTCCAGTAGATGTAACATTGACCACCGGTCAAACAGCTACAATACCTTCTGGCGGACAAATTCCAGCAGGTGCGACAGTAAATCCAACAACAGCGCCTACTGTTCCGACTTACGAACCTCCGAGCTTTACAGAAAGTCTTCGAGGCGCACTTACTCCGGGCGACGACATAAGCTTTACACAAGGCATGAAAGATGCGTTCTTCCCAGCGGGTCCAACGGCAGATCAAGTTGCCGCTGCGCAAGCAAATACAGCGAGAACAACCTTTGGTCAGCAAATTTCACAAGGCATCGATCCCTCTCTTGCCACACAGGTTGCTGCAAAAGCCGCGGAAGGTGTAACAGCCTCGTCTCTTGGACCGGGCTTCTTGCGCACATATGCACCATTGGCAACCGCGGGCTTGACCGCAGCGACTGCCGCAGGCGCATTTGAGCCAATTCCAGCCGAAGAGCTAGGGATTGCAGAGCGTGACGCAGATGGCAACGTTATTACGGGTGAAGATTTGGTAGCGGCTGATCCAAGCAAGTACCTAGTCGGCGATCTAGGCAGTGTGGTTCTTGATCCAAACACTGGTGAATACGTGCCTCGTGACAGTTATTCAGTAGGGGCACTTAACGATCTGACGATCCGAGCGCCAAACTACGATACTTACAACGTGCCAACACAATTTACTTACAATCCTAACCAATACTTCCTTCAAGGTAGTACACCGGGCGGACCGTTTGCACGGCCTGTTCAGTATGCTGCGGAAGGTGGCGAGATTTTCCCGCGCCGCAATGGCGGCATCATGCCCAATGAGGGTATTCCGGGGCAGGACAGTGTCCGCGCAATGCTCATGCCGGGTGAGTTTGTCATGACGACAGACGCAGTACGCGGCTTGGGGAACGGAAACCTAAACAATGGCATCCAGAACATGTACTCGGTCATGCGTAATCTGGAAAGCCGCGGGAGGGCCATGGCTTAATGTCTGAAGTTACCGAACAGATAGTCCGCGAAGCCCCGGATATTGAAGCCTATAAAATTGGCCTCTTACAATCCGCGAAGGCATTAGCAGACCAAGGCATAACCATTCCGCCACAACTCGTGGCGGATATGTCGCAATTGCAGGTCACTGCGGGCGAACTCGCAGCGGCAGGGGTTGGTGGATACCAACCATACTTACAAGAAGCAGGATATACGCTTGGTGATGCCCAAACCGCTCTTGGCGGTGTTATGGCAGGGGCGGTTCCTTACCAGACCGCGGCCCTCGGAGCCATGGAAACGGGCATTCAGAACATCCCGGGCCAGATTACTGCCGCACAAGAAGGTATTGCAGCTAATTTAGGCTACGGTGCGCAGGGTGTAGAAACCGCGACAGGTGCTATGTCAGGCGCGGCCCAAGGCGCACGGGACATTGCCGCTCAGTCTATGGCAGATCAGCTTCGCGCATACGATCAAATACCCGGACAAGTTACTGAAGCGCAGACCGGTATGGGTCTTGCCGCGGGCATCGGACAACAAGTCGCGGACCGCGCAGCTCTTGGCGGAGCAGGGGTTGGTCAAACTCTTGCGGGTCAGCTTGGAACGGCTACCGAAGGCGCACGTACATACGGTGCGATGGGCCAAGGCGCTCTTGGAAGTGCAGCGGGTGCCGCAGAAGCTCTGCGTCAGGCGGGTGCTTTGGGTACAGGTGCTGCATTAACCGGTATTGCTGGCTTAGAAGGCACAACTGAACGCTTTGATCCGGGTCAAATTAGCCCGTTTATGAGTGCTTATGAAGATGCCGCGGTGCAGCAAGCCCTTCAGGATATTCAACGCGCGGGTGATATTCAGCAACAACAGGTTGGAGCGCAAGCGGTTGGTGCGGGCGCATTTGGCGGTTCTCGTCAAGCCGTAGCGGAACAAGAATTAGGCCGTAACATCCTTGAACAGCAAGGGCGGACGGCAGCGCAGATGCGTCAGGCGGGCTTTGAAAGCGCCGCGCAACGCGCACAGCAGGCTTATGAAACCCAACAAGCGCGTGGTCAGCAAGCGGCACAACTTACTGGGGCACTTGGCGCACAAGGCGCACAGGCTGGTATTCAGGCCGCTCAAGCAGCGGGTGCGCAGGGTATTCAGGCGGCACAGGTTGCGGGTCAGCTTGGGTTATCTGGTGAGCAGATGGCTGCCGCAAATGCGCAGGCTTTGGCACAAACGGGCATGAATATTGAGCAATTGGCTGCCTCTACAGGCATGAACGCAGCTCAGTTAGCGGGTCAGTTAGCGGGTCAATCTGGTCAGTTAGGTCTTCAGGGCGCACAAACACAGGCTCAGATTGCTGGTCAGGCTGGTCAAATGGGCATCGGTGCCGAACAATTGGCTGGACAGCTTGGTTTGCAAGCGGGTCAGTTGGGTCAGGCGCAAGCCGGACTTGGCGTACAAGGCTCACAAGCCGCGGGCCAACTTGGTCTGGCGGGTCAGGAAGCTCTTGGTCGTTTGGGCCAAGGTATTGGCGGTCTTGGCGCACAATACGGTCAGCTTGGTCTGGCACAAGGCGAGGCGCTTGGTACGCTTGGTCTACGTCAAGCGTCGCTTGGCGAACTTGGGCAGCAAATGGGTCAGCGCGAGCAAGGGTTCTTGTTCGATCTGGGCAAACAGCAACAAGCTCAACAGCAAGCAACTCTGGAAGCACAACGCCAGACACAGTTGCAGCAACTTTACGAACCATATCAACGTGTGGGTTTCTTGTCAGATATTTATAAAGGCGCTCCATCGTCTCAACAAAGTATTACTGGCACCACTGCACCAACAGCATCGCCTGCCCAGCAAATCTTGGGTCTTGGCATAGCAGGTCTGTCGGCTTACGGCGGCGCACAGAAAGCGGGGTTATTTGGATGATGAATAGAGGCGTAATGGATCGTCAGATGTTTAGGAACGGCGGTGCCGCTAGATTTCCTGACCTGAGTGGCGACAACAAAGTAACCCAGAAGGACATCCTGATGGGTCGGGGTGTTATTCCCATGCAAGCAGGCGGCGACCCAATGATGGCTGCCGCACAAATGCCACCTCCCCCAGCTCCTCCCGGCGGTATGGGAATGCCCCCATCTCCTTCTGCGGCAGGTCTTCCTGTTCCACAGGACATGCCGATGGACGCAGCCGCAGCGGGCGCAATGCAACAAGGGATAGACCCCGCGGTCCTCGAATCAATGCTCCAGCAAGCCGCTGGTTCTTTTGGTAATTTGGATGCAGCGGCGGAAACCGAAGATTACGAACAGATCATCAACACGATCCGAGGCGATCAGGCACCTCTACAAGAGAGACGCCAAGAGCTTGCTGGGATTGTTGGGGATGCCGATGCGGCACAAACCCCAGAGTCGGTTCTAACTTTGGTTCAGCCAATCATGCAGGTAGCCTTGGTCGATCAAGGCATCGGCAGCGTGGCACCCGAAGCGATGAATACGCCAGTACAAGGCGATATGGCGGGCGGGATCATGTCCACGGTTAATATGCCACAAGAAGAAATGATGCCGGGTCAAGGAGGCCCAGCACCTGTAAATTTTAACCAAGGCGGCGCGGTTCAGTATATGCAACCGGGCGGCGTCGCCCTGCCTAACGCACGTCAACAAGAACTCTTTGAGCAGCAACGCGCTTTGTACGGACAGCTCTTCGACCCAACGGACCGCGCTGCGGACCTCGAAGAGCAACGTAGTCTTACACAAGCCCAAATGCTGTTCGACATTGCTCAAGGCGGCCTAGCGTTTGCGTCTCCGGGTCAACCGGGTGAATCCCCAGCGCAGCGTTTGGCATCAGCCTTTACACCTGTTCTTGGTAATATCGGGGCGCGGGCTGGCGAGTTTGGTAAATTCAAGCAAGCTCAAAAAGCAGAACAACGTCAGCTTGATTTAGCGGCACTACAAGGCTCACAAAGCCTGTATTCTGCCGAGCGTCAGGCCGAATTAGCTGCGGGAGAGAAGGATATTGGTGATATCTACTCTGTTGCCGTTACGGAAACAGTAGATGGTACGCCTGTAACCAGAAGCCTTGGCACACGGCCCTTGACCCGTAATCAGCTAGAAGAGCTTTACAGCACATATGGCGAAGAAAACGTAACTATTCGTGCAATTCCGTCAACTTCTACCACTCCGCAAAAGGCGGAAAATTTCCAGATGCCAGACGGTAGCATACGGACCGCGATCCCCGGAACACAAGCATATATGGACATTATCGCAGCGGGCGGAAACGCCATGGGTGATGTCAGTGCAACGCCGCAAAGTGCAGAAAACTTTGTACTAGCGGACGGTAGCCAAACAGCCGCGGTTCCCGGTACTGCTTATTATGACAATGTCTTGAGAGCGGGTGGCTTGCGTCTAAGCAGCATGAGTGCGGATCAGCTAACACGCATGGGTACAGATCGTGAGCAGGTAACGCTTACAATGGATGTAACCATCGGTAACCGCACATATCGCGCAGGTTCTTCACCGAACTTGACCACAATGGAACGTAATTCAATCGCTAATAATTATGGCGCAGATGCTTACACCGCATATACTGCTCCGATTAGTGACCGCGATTACTTCAACCGCTTTGGTATGAACGAAGCGGCCTTTAACGCGTTAGATGATACCCAGAAACAATACTTGCAGGGTCTTCCTGTCCTTACGGACCGCGATTACTTTGGCAAGTTTGGTATGGACCGCAACGGTTTTGAAGCCTTGGAGCTTGAAGATCGTCAGGTTCTCCTTGGTATTGACCCCGATTATCGCTTTGAAACGCTTCAAGGTGAGGATGGCAGCGTTACAGTCGTTCGGATTAACGAGCGCACTGGCGAAACCATGAATATCTTGGATCGTGACGTCTCTGTCACGCCGTCATACTTCCGCGTCACGATGCCAAATGCTCAAGGTCAGCCGATTACACGTGTTGTGGACATCAAAACACCTGAAGGGCAGGCGGTTGTGGCGGATGTTAACCGTCTTAACTCTGCAACGCCGGGTACAGCCACAATGTTCCGTCTTGGTACAGAAGATATCACGCCTCGTGGCTTTTATGTTCCAGCGGGTGAAGGCTACGAAAGCGGCGTCTACACAAGTTATGACGGCGGTCGGACCTTTACAGATACCAACGGTGTTCAACATGCCATTCCGTCAAACGGCTTTGAGGTGTCTAACACCATTGCTTACGAAGTTAACCGCAACGCTCGCGTCAGCGCGGGTGCGCAAGAAGCCTTGGATGCAATGGAAAGTGACCTTGTTGGCGGCATGACAGATGCGGAAGGCAACCCACTGAGCCAAGAAACAAAGGCCAACGTCCGCGACGCACTGCGTCAAGCACGTTTGGGTACTGGTTTCTGGTCCAAGGTGTATGCGGGTATCGACGGTCTTATCGGTGGTACGATTGCTCCGCAGTATTTCAGCGAAATGTTCCGCGATACTCAGGATGCCCGTCAGTACATCGAAATGGTTCGAGTATTTGGTCGTTCGGCTCTATCTGCATCGCCTCGTTTTGCGGTCGCAGATTTGGAAACAACCGCACAGTTGTTCCCAGACGAACGCGCCTTCTTCCGCAACCCAGAAACGGAAGCTCGCAAACTTACTCGTTTGGCAGAAGAGCTGCGCACAGAAAAAGCGCGTATTCTTACACTTCGTGCAAGCGGTACGCCTATCGACAGTGCGCTTAACAGCACTCTTAGCCAGAAATTGTTTGAAATCGAACGCTTGGAAGGTCTGCTTGGCCCAATCCTAACACTTTCAACAACTGCAAATGCCGCAGATTTGGAAAGAGCGCAGGAAATTATGAACCGAGCGACTGGACAGGGGAACTAATAGATGGCTGATGAAAACACTCCAGACAACACAGTCCCCGCTACTGACGAACTCTTTATACCCCGAGCAACTTTTGGTCGGGACGAGTTCCAAGAGGTAGTAGATGTTCTAAGAACAGAGGGCGACCCCGTACCGGGGTTTGCCCGTATGCTTACCAACACACTTTCACGCGATGCTCGCATTCAAGATCGTGGTGGTAATTACCTAAATTATGACGCTTTGCGTACTGGAGACGCGGGTGTTTTACGTGATCTAGGCATTGAACAGGGCCGCGGTCTGACAGACGCTCAAATCATCTCTTTATTTGCCCGTGACGCCGAAGGGCGTCCGATCCAAGAAGGCGGCGGTTTCTGGGAAGGTTTTGCGCGTGAAGTAGCTCCTGCCGGAGGTGCCGCTACCGGTTTTTATGCAGGTATGAAAGCAGGTAACCTTGCCGTTGCAGGCGTTCCTCCTGTCACACCATGGACTGCCGCAGTTCGCATTGGTGTTCCTATTATAACTGGTGTTGGAGGCGCAATCTTTGGTGATTGGGCAACCCGCACTGCACAAGAGGCGCTTGTTGGTCCAGAACCGACGTTTGTTCCGGGCACCGCCGCAGCGTTTGAGTCTGGTAAATCGACCATGGGCGCTTTGGCGTTCTTGCCGATGCCGTTTCTTATCGGAAACAAAGTAAACCTTGGCGCACGGGCCGTATTGGACAATCTGGCAGCCGATGTGGTCGCACCGCGGTCCACGCGTCTTGTCCGCGGTATTGAAAGCAGCCTTGAGCGTGTTGGAGGTGTTGCGAGAGGGCAACAAGGGGCGCTGGCGCAAACAGGTCTTGTTGGTGCGGAACTAACATCCGTCGTTGGAACAGGTGGCGCAGCTTATGGTGCCGAAGAGGTCTCTCCGGGCGACCCTTATGTGCGCTTTGGTGCAGAGTTAGTAGGCGGTGTTGGCGGCGGTTTGGTTGGCGATGCTGCTTTCCAACGTGTGCCACAAGCTATCCGCTTGGCAAAAGACGGTATTGTTAACTTAATTAGACGGTATCGCTCAAATAATGCTGCAAACGCACAGGGCGCGTTAACCGACGCTCAGATGGCGGATGCTGCCGATTACTTGCTGACGCAGTTGGAAGCGAACGGTGAAGACCCACAAGCGGTCATTGATTTGCTTACTTCTGACGATTTTGCTCAGTTCTTAGTTGATGAAACGGGTAATCCTATCCAGCTTAGTGCCGCAGAGCTTACAGGCAGCCCCACATTGCTGCGTTTGCAGATGGAGCGCGGCACACAAGGCGGAACAGGGACTGGTCAATCTAACCAGCAAAAAGCTGTTGATGCGCTGCGTCGCGGCATTCTGTTTATGTATGCCAACGGCGACCGTCAGGCGCTTGGTGAGCTGGCGAATGTACAAACAGCTCTTTGGGACGCTGAACTTACAGGTCAAATTCAAGCTGCAACCAACCGTTTGCAAGAAAACATGCGAACAGTGGGCGCAGACGCCGATAACCTTGAAAGCGCAGAACGTCTGATCGAAGTTCTAAGTGCGCAACAACGTGCGATGCGTACACAAGAGCGTTCGTTGTGGAAACAAATTCCACAAAATATAGAAATTGACGAGTTTATCGACCTAAACGGCAATGCTTCAGATACACCAAACTTCATCCGTGAGTGGATGAATTTGATGCCCGATGAAAGTATGCCAGAAGCGCGTAATCCTATCTTACGTGTTCCAGAGCTGCGTGACATTGACGACTTTGTACGCCGTAAGGGGCAAGAGCTGGGTCTTCCGGGCTTTGGTGGCAATGGTGATGGCGGAGGAGCCGTTCTACCAGAGCAAACTCGCTTTGATGCCGCCTTCTTGAAGATTGACGGCACCACTTTTGGCGACCGCTTCAATACTTTAATGGAAAGTTTAAAGACTGACCAGTTTGACAGTAGCACAGAAGAAATTGTGCGTCGTCTGCGTCAGGAAGCAAGCTCAAACCGCGGTCGTTTGTCTACGCCACGTAGTCGCGATTACGCGAACGCACTAGATCGTCAGGCAGAACTGCTTATTGCACAGACACAACAGCCCGCGATGGACGGAACACCCGCTCCTACGGGCGGTTTGAACGCATCTGAAATCTTCGCAATGCGGAATACTGCTCTACAAGCGGGTCGTGAACTATCAGCGGCGGGTCGTCAGGATAAAGCGCGGATTGCATACGAGTTTGCCGAAGCATTGCTCGCGGACCTCGACTCTTTCCCAGAAGGTGCAAACGCGGCATACGACAATGCCCGTGCTTACAGCCGAGCGTACAACGACGTATTTACACGCATGTATGCAGGTGATGTTCTTGGCACACGCAAAACAGGGGCACCCGCGGTTCCTGTAGGGGTGCTTGCAAACCGTATGTTCTCTGGTGACGCAGGTTATCTGCGAGCGCAACAGCTAGATATGATTGGTCAAGCGCAGTTTGGTACTGCTTTAACTACCTTACTTAGCGAAGGGGACCGCCCAGCGGGACAGGCACTGCTTGAAGCTGCAACAGGCGCAGGCGTTATTGACCCTCAAACGCGCATGATTGACCGCCAAGCGTTTAATTCTTGGTTTGATGACAATTCGGCAGCAATCGACGCTATTCCGGGGCTTCGTGAAAACCTAACGGAAATGATTACCGCAAATGCGGACATTCGTGGTGCTTCAGAGATGCTGCTCCGTTCTGCACGGCAAGCGGCCCTTGATCCAGAAAGCAAAACTCTAAATGTTGATGCTCTGCGCCGTTGGATGGCCCGTCCAGACAATGCCCGTCTATTGGATGCAATGCCTGCACTCAAGATGGACTTGGAAAACATAGGCACCGCCCGTCAGCTTCTGACAAGAACAACAGAAGAAGCGGGTCAGATGGACGCCACCCGTCGTCGTGGCATCCTAAGTTTGTATGAATTACTGCCAGACAAGACAATGAACCCTGCAACGCAGGTTTCTCGTGCTATCTCGCTAACAAACGAGCGTCCATTTGCTGATCTAAACGACCTCTGGGCTTATGTAGACAATATGGGAGACGAAGGTTTCTCTGTCACAAGCGGTCCCCTTGCAGGTCAGACTTTCAGCAAACAAGAGCTGATTAACGGGTTCCGTCGCTCCATTATGGACAGCGTCTTTAACCGCGCTGGTGAAAACGGCCCAATCTTCGACATTGAGTCCGCTTATCGCACCATGTTTGAACCTCATCCGAACTCGCCAAACGATGTTGTTTTGGCAGACTGGATGGTCGAACGCGGTATTATGAGTGAGGGCGACATTGCCCGTACACGTCGTTTGCTAGGCCGCATGGCACAAATCCAAGCCTTCTCCTCTCGCGCCAAACCGGGCGAAATTGAAGAGTTTGCGCAACAGGTCGGCCCACTATTTATGTTGGCAACACGTATCTCAGGTTCTGAGCTTGGTGCATTGGGTCAACGTATGATGAGCGGCAGTACACAAAGCTTGATTGCTCGCCAAGCAGGTTCGCAGTTTGCGCAAAACGTCGTAAACCAGTACCTGTCAGAGCTACCTGCTTCGCTGCGAATGGATGTCATCACTACAATCGTTGAAGACCCGCAGCTTCTTGCAACGGTCTTGCGCCGTGGTGCAGATGAAGCGGAACAGCAACGTATTGGTCAGGCTCTAATCCAAGGATTAATCGATAACGGCATTATGAGTTCAATTCGCCGCACAGTGCCTGCCGTACAAAACGTAATGGAGCAAGAGGTGCCCGGTAGCGGTGCGCCTCCCGAAAGGCTACCGGTTCCCGAACCAGCGCCCACGGTTCCTGCTTTACCCGATAGTTCCCAGCAAGGGTCACTACTTCCACCAGCCCGACTTCCCACTCAGGGCGGTGGAGCTGCAACCAGTCCCGTCCAACAGGCTTCTGCGGCCCCACAAAGGCCACCCATACAGTCTTCAGGGCCAGTGGATAGGGCTCGGTTCGCGGCTTTATTTCCGGAGGACAGAGAACTCCTTGGTATCGGCAGCTTAATGAGGGGTTAAATGTCTATTTTACAGTACGCATCACCCGAAGCCCGGTATTACAAATACGACCGGAATATCATGGAAGATTATGATAACCGGATTAATCTCTACAACGAGGCGTTGGGACAGTATCAAACGCAAGCGGGCGAATATCAAGCAAAGGTGGACGCCCATAACGCTTTGGTAAACCAATATAACGCTGATTTGGAAGCGTGGCGCGAGAAAGCTAATGCGTACAACGACGCCATTGCTGCTTGGAACCAGACTGACCGCACGACGCCCTACGATCAATATTCAGGATATGCCCCATCTCCCGGCGAGTGGGTAGGGACTGCGCCTGTCTTTGAAGGCGGATCAGCCCCAGTTGCTCCAGAAGACCCCGGTTTTAGCCAAGGCGACGTGGATGCGTTTATCAAAGAAGCTGAAGCCCGCGCTGTACGGCGTGGTAATGCTGGCGCGACGGCACAAGCTGTTATGTCCTCGCCCGGTCAATTCTACACTGCGGGTCGTGAAAACTTTGGGTCTAACCCAGAAGTAAGTTTGGCAGGTATGTCAGGATTTGGATCGTCTGCCATGGGCTTTGATGAGGGCGGTATTGTTCCTCCACCTGTTCCAACAGAAGAAGATTTAGCTCGCGCCGCAGCGGTAGAAGACACAAGTCGTGGTATAGGCTACTACATTCCGCCTGAGTTACAGGAAAAAGGGCGTCAGTTTATAAACTTGGCCTCTGCGCTAGACCCGGCACAAGGCATCATGCGCGGTATGGCAGCCAGTGGTCGTGCGTTTGACGAAAGCCTTACGCCAGAACAACGCAGAGAAGCAGGTATTGAAGCGGCCTTAGAAACCCTTGCGCCAGTGGGCATGATTGGCATGGGTGCAGCAGCCAAGCAGCCTGCAAAAGCCGTTTTGATGGACATTCTGACACCGACGGGTGCAACCAAGGATGTCGCTGAAGATACACTTGGTGATCCAAGCCGTCGTGCCTTCTTGAAGGGTGCCGCAGCTACGGCAGGCGTTGCAGCCATTGCTCCAGACATTGTCATGGAAGCATCAGAAGCCGTGGGCAAAGCAACGAAAGCGGCGGCAAAAGCACGTATTAACCCGCTTGATATGGCGGTGGCGAACATCAAAGAGCTTCGTCGTCAAATAGATGAAGGTTATGCAGTTGTAAACGAGGTTTTAGACAACCCTCGTAGCAGTGGAATGTTACCCGATGAAAAAGCCGCTGTGGATGAGGCTAATAAAGCCATACAAACCGCAGAATATGAAATTATCGACGAAGTATTTGATGCGATCATTGGGTTGGACCCCGAAGAGTTTTCAGAAGCGGTTAAGAACATACCGGATGACGCTTTGGAAACTCTTATTGAACCTCAGTACGAAAGCATCATGGGCAATCAACGGCTTGTAGACGATGGAGAAAATTCTGTACGATTAGCACAGGAAGTACAACGTCGTGGGATGCACCTTGCGAAAGATGCAAACGGCATTGATAGATTTCCAAATGCGAGAGCATATTTTGAAGATTTCGAGGACCCCGTCTCTGCTAGGGAATCATTATTAAATTACCGAAACGAGATGATTGATAACCCCGGCAACTTAAACATGGTCCGCGAAACACCGTCCGATCTTACACAAGAAATCGACGCCATGCGGATCAGAAACATGTACCGCACCATGGAAGACGAAATCCTGAAAATGCGTGACATGGGTAGAACAGAAGCCGAGATTGAAGCTTATCGGACCTCGGAGCAGGCACGGATAAACGAGGCGCAAGGCTTACCGTCTGACATGGACGATTTCTTTGCTGAAGGTGGAGCAGTAGGCGTCATTACGCCACAAGACTTGACCGACATGCGTACCAAGGTCATGGAAGACTACGGCTTTGATCCTGTAGATATTGCTATGGAAGAAGGCGTTGATCCCGAGCTTTTCCTACGCCTCATGTATACCGAAAACCGCGGTCGCCAAGGACCTGTCAGTGAAGCTGGCGCAATCGGTCTAACGCAGCTTATGCCCCAAACGGCAGCGGAGCTGGGTGTAGACCCGAACGTTCCAATCGAAAACGCCCGTGGCGGCGCACGTTACCTGCGTCAACAGCTCGATACGTTCCAATCAGTGCCCTTGGCCCTTGCTGCTTATAATGCTGGCCCCGGTAATGTGCGTAAATATAACGGTGTGCCTCCTTTTGAGGAAACACGTAATTATGTTGCTATGATCCACGGCGTAGATACCGCCGAAATTCTGCCCAGCATGAACGATTTCTACATTCGCGAAGAAGGTCAGGAGCCGTCTCCGAAGCCAAGATTGCGTCCAGAAGGGTTTGGCACCGAATCATATGTTCCACCGCAACCTGTACAAAGCGAATATTTGATGTCAGGCATTGGCGGCGTCTTCTCTGGAATGCAGGAGCCAAAGCAAGAAAAGCAAGAACGTCCGTTTATTCCCAACATCATGCAGCGCCCGCCTGAAGAGGAAGAAGCCCGCGGCATAGAGTTTTACAAACAATACGCCGCTTACGAGATGCCGGGGTGACGCTCTACGTCTTGATAATGGTGGGCTATGCCCACTATTGGATTGACGGAGAAAACACATTTGTCAAAGTCTGTACTTATGTGTCAGAGGATGCACCGCGCCCAAGACGCTTTGTGGTACACCCCGATGCTTACTGTCCGTCACAGATAACGCTTAACGAAGCCAATCTTTAGCGTCTTCGCCTAAAACCTGACCTGCGATATCAATCTTTTGACGCAGCGCAGCTAGAACCTTCTCGTCTACGGTGTCTGGGGACACCAGATCGATGTAGGTAACTTTGTTGGTCTGACCAATGCGGTGAGCGCGGTCTTCGGACTGCAAACGTATTTCCAAATCATAACTATTGCTGTAGTATATGACTGTGTTGGCCTCAGTAAGTGTAATCCCATATCCGCCCGTCTTCGGCTGACCAATGAAGAAGCGCAAGGGATGGTTCTTATTTTGAAAATTTTGAACTATCTCTTGTCGCTCATCTTGCGGCGTCGCCCCATAATACGTCGCCACACTGTCCTCGCCGTACATCTTGGCAATTTCTTTGCGGATTAGCTCAATGTCATACGAGTAAGTAGCCCATATAATCGCCTTGCCTTGCACTTCCTCAACCAGACTAAGCAGGTCGTCCAAGCGATTATTCTTGATGGGCTTAATTTCCTCGTCATCTGGTGCCAAATGACCACAACAGATTTGTTGCAAGCGCATGATCTGCGTCAAAACGCTGGCGGTCGTGGCTAACTCGCCGCTTTCCATCTTTGCCAGAGCAAGCTTTTTCATCTGCACGTACAGACGCTCCTGCTCCGTGGTCAACGGAACTTCACGGCGTATATACACCTTGTCTGGCAGGTCCAGACAGTCTTCTTTCAAAACACGGTTGCTGAAGCGGTCCAGCTTGTCAGATAGCTCGTCTAACCGACGGTAGCCTACAATCTGTTGGAAACTGCGGTGTCCCATGGTGCGCTTTTGTACGTTCGCGTACCGGGCTTGGAAAGCAAAGTAGCTGTTAAAGCCAAGGCACTTCTCTTCCAAAAAATCACACTGGCTAAACAAGTCCATTGGCGACTTTGTAATGGGTGATCCTGTCAGGATGCGACGATACTTCGACAGCTCACGCAGCTTTACAATATTCTTTGTGCGCTGCGCCTTGCGGTTCTTGATGGTCGTGCTTTCGTCCACAATCACCATGTTTTTCTTGTTCTGGTACAGAAAAGCCTGCGCTGCTTCCACGCCACGGGGCGAAGAGAACGCCTCGACGTTCATCACAAACACCTTCAGCTCTGGTTCTTTGCTCAAGATAAAGTCCCGCAGCTCTTGCTCGTACCGTTGTGTCTTCTTTGGGGTCCAGCGCATGACGTTGCGCTTAATGCGGTCCGGTAGGTGGGTAGGAATTTCTCCTTTTACCCAGTTGTCGTACACGCCTTTTGGTGCAATAACTAATGCAGCGGTTATATCTCCGCGCTCATATAGTATAGCCATGTTGTCTACGGCTACTTTGGATTTGCCTGTACCCATCTCCATCAGAAGCGCATAATACTCCGCGGCCCACGAATCATTCAGTGCATTTCTTTGGTGCTGATAAGGCTGGGTTTTAAACTCAAAACCTCCCATTTTTATTCTCCGTAATTTACTGCTTGACAAGAGCCGAGTATAAGATATTATCTGTTTTTGTCAAGGCCCGAACGGTGCCTTTAACCACGATAGGAGAAAAACGATGAGTGACGACATCATGAAGATGATGGAGCAAGACTTTGAAGATACGCTTGCGACATCGGTCGAAAAAGTAGACCAAGAGGGGCTTACCTCAATAGCCGCTTTGGCCCGCCAAATCCGAGACAAAGAGGACCGCATCAAAAGCTTAGAGGATGACCTCAAGGCTGAGAAGAAGGCTCTTCTGAAGCTCACGGATGAAGATATGCCAGCCATGCTTGCAGAGATTGGCATCTCTTCGTTTAGCCTCGACGACGGATCACAAGTCGAAGTTAAACAAACCTACGGGGCATCAATCCTCGTAGACAATCGTCCAAAAGCCTACGAATGGCTGCGTGACAACGGGTATGACGACATTATCAAGAATACTGTCTTGTGCCAGTTTGGACGTGGAGAGGACGATCAAGCAAGCGCCTTCGCTGCGTTCGCGCAGAAACAAGGGTATGTTCCAGAGCAAAAGACAGAAATACACCCGCAGACGCTACGCGCTTTCGTAAAGGAACGTGTGGAAGAAGGGGATGCATTTCCCATGGAGCTTTTCGGAGCATGGGTTGGTCAACGCGCAGTTATCAAGAAAGGTAGAAAATAATGACCGAAGCAAAAGCAGTAGCTAAAAAAGAACAGACCGCAGTAGCGGCCTTTGATCCATCAATGTTTGAAGCCGACGCAGGCCGTGGCATGGAGAACTTAGGGCAGGAGGACATGGCTCTTCCCTTCCTTAAAGTTCTGTCAGGTAATGACCCTGTATTGGATGAGAACGAAGAGGCTCGTAAGGGCGACATTTACAACACCGTGACTGGTGAATGCGTCAAAGGTAAGGTGGGTATCCGCGTAATCCCGTGTGCTTACCAGCGACGTTTTATCCAGTGGGCACCACGTGGCAGTGGTAGCGGTGCGCCCGTGGCAATTTACGAACCTAATGAGGAGCGTCCAAAGACGGAGCGTTCGTCAGACGACAACAAAGACTACGTTGTTGGCGGTGACGGAGACTACATCGAAGAGACACACCAACACTTCGTGATTGTATTGAAGGAGGATGGTTCTGCGGAGACAGCCCTGATTGCAATGAAATCTACGCAGCTTAAAAAGTCGCGTAAGTGGAATAGCATGATGATGTCTCGTCAGATGCAAGGTAAGAACGGGCCGTTCACGCCGCCCCGCTTCTCACACATTTACCACCTCAAGACCATTGGTGAAGAAAACTCCAAAGGTTCTTGGCATGGCTGGGAGATGAGCCTTGATGGTCCAATCCAAGACGCGGGTATGTACACACGTGCAAAGGAATTTGCAGAGAGCATCTTGGCTGGCGATGTTGAAGTGAAACATACGAAGGACGATGAAGGCGGTTCAACACCGTTCTAACTGTCACGTGGGGTATATACGCTTGTGTATACCCCACTTTTTTTTCGTATGGGGGCACCAATGCTAGAGAAATTTGCGTCCATATTTGATGGACTGAAAGAAGCCTACGGCTACTTCAAAATAGAAAAAACAGGAACCAACGGCAAAGCCAAAGGTAAAGCGGGCGTACTACGGGAACCGCGGACCGCGAAGCTGTGGGAAAACCACCTGTCGGGCAAGGGGAATGGTCTAGGCATCATTCCAATTAACGAAGATAACATGTGCAAGTGGGGCTGCATCGACATCGATCAGTATCCGCTCGACCACAAACTTCTAATAGAAAAAATACGTCGGCTGAATTTGCCGCTCGTCGTGTGCCGCTCAAAGTCTGGCGGGGCACACTGCTTCCTCTTCACCAAGGATTGGATAGAAGCCCGGGACATGCAGAAGGCTCTGCAACATATGTCCGCGGCCCTTGGCTATGGGGAGAGCGAGATATTCCCAAAGCAGGTAAAGTTACACTTGGACCGTGGTGATGTCGGTAACTTTCTGAACCTGCCATATTATAACCACGAAGAGGGTTTGCGTTACGCGTTTCTGGATGACGGAACCAGCGCGTCAATAGAAGAATTTTTCGGATTGTACGATAAATTTGTCCAAACCCCTGAAGAAGTTGTTAAGCTGCAAGTAGTAGGTAGCGGCGAGACTGAACTACTGAAGGATGGCCCGCCCTGTCTACAGATACTTTGTAAGATGGGAATCAGCGAAGGAGGCCGCAATAATGGGTTATTCAACATCGGGGTTTATTTACGAAAAGCCTATCCAGATAGTTGGGAATCCGAAATCCTTAAATACAATATGGAGTACCTATCTCCGCCGCTTCCACTGCCGGAGGTCAACATAGTTGCCAAGCAGGTCCAGCGCAAAGACTATGCTTACAAATGCAACGACGCTCCAATCAACGCCTACTGCAACAAGGAGCTATGCCGCACCAGAAAGAATGGCATAGGAGCCGCTGTAGCAGGGGCTACAATCGCGAACCTGCGAAAGTATAACTCTACTCCCCCAGTGTGGTTTATGGACGTCAACGGGGAGCCTCTGGAGTTAGACACAGAAGCGATGATGAACCAGAAGCGGTTCCAGTATATCTGCATGGAGCAACTTAACTTCATGCCGCGGTCCGTTGCCAACCAGCAATGGGAAAGCCGCATCAGCACACTGCTTTCTGAAATGCGCGATAACGAGAGCGCGATTATAGAAGTGGCGCAGGATGCCAGCATCAGTGGTCAGTTCTATGATTACCTCGAAGAGTTCTGCCGTCACTTACAGCAAGCGCAAGACAAAGAAGAAATCTTGCTCCGCCGCCCTTGGACCGACGAAGAGGAAGAGATTACATACTTCCGCCTGAAAGACTTCGAAGCGTTCCTGCGTAAGAACAAGTTCTTTGAATACAAATCCCACAAGATTGCCCAGCGTTTGCGTGACATCAACGGTGAAAGCGTTGTTCTGAAGATCAAAGGCCGCGCAGTACGTGTGTGGAAAATACCTGCATTTGACAGCGTAGATATTGAAATCGACCCACCACAGTTTGGGAACCAAGGGGAGGCACCGTTTTGACGGAGAATGTATTTCGAACAAACCGCTATGACTTTACGGAACCGTACCGAGAGCGGAATTGGGCTATCTACCGTATGCGCGTTGTTGAAAAGCGAACGCTGGATAGCATCGGGGCAAAGTATAACATTTCCCGAGAGCGTGTTCGTCAGATTGTTTTCAAAGCACAAAACCTGATGAAGCACAGACGCTGGGCGGAAGCCAGTAGGAAGACAAACGGCAAGATGCCGGTTGGCGCACTGGATATTTCGATACGCGTTAGAAACGCCTTGTTGAATATGGGTGTCGCAGATTTGAACTTGCTTTTGTTCATCGACACCGTTTCGCCTGAAGAAGTAATGAAAGAACCAAATTTTGGTCGGCGCAGCTTGAAAGAGCTGATTGCAGCAATTGAGGAGGTAGACCCACATGTTTCGAATCTTTGGACCGCCGGGCACGGGCAAAACTACAACCCTGCTAAACATGGTAGACGATGCACTGGAGAAGGGGACGCATCCTCATAGGATTGCTTTCCTAGCCTTTACTCGCAAAGCCGCTAACGAAGCCAAGGAACGCGCCGCAGCAAGGTTTGGTCTGGACCCAAAGAAAGACCTGATTTACTTCCGCACCCTGCATTCGCTGGCGCTGACCATGACGGACATTCGTCCAGAGCAGGTTATGCAGGAGCAAAACTACAAAGAGCTGGGTCAGGCCATCGGTGTATCGCTTGGTGGCGCAAAGGCTGGAAACTTTGACGATGACATCCCAACAATGGTATCATCTAACGATCCAATCCTTGGGCTTATTAACCTCGCGCGGCTCCGAAAGGTGTCGCTGCGGGACCAATACAATCGTAGCAATATCGAACCAGACTGGAACACAGTTAACTACGTCGATACCTGCCTGCGGGATTACAAGAACAAGCTCAACCTCTACGACTTCACCGACATGCTACAAGCCTTTGTCGATCAGTCTGGCAAATTCTGTCCTGAGTTTGACCTTTGCTTTCTTGACGAAGCGCAGGATTTAAGCCCCTTGCAGTGGGACATTGCTCACATACTGGATACCAACTCCAACCGCATGTATGCCGCAGGCGACGATGACCAAGCCATCTACCGTTGGGCTGGCGCAGACGTGGACCAGTTCATCAATCTACCCGGCGGATCAGAAATCCTGTCCCAATCTTACAGGGTGCCAAGCCGTGTACATAAAATTGCAGAGGGTGTCGTGCGTCGCATTGCCCGAAGGTTTCCGAAAAAATACGAACCCCGTGAGGAACCGGGCAACGTGACGCGGATCAACACTATTAACTCTTTGGACATGACGCAAGGGTCTTGGCTTATTTTGTCGCAGGCAGGATACCAGCTAACGCCAGTAGCTAACGACTTGAAATCAAACGGTTATCTGTTCACGTACCGCGGACATCGTAGCATCAGTGAAAAAATTTCTGATGCCGTAAATGGTTGGGAGCAGTTGCGTAAAGGAAACGAAGTTTCCGGTGCGACCGCTCGTAAGATTTACAGCTTCATGTCGGTAGGTGATCGCGTCAAACGAGGCTTCAAAAAGCTGCCTAATCTGGATGATGACGATCTAATAAAACTGGACGAGTTACGCGCCAACTACGGTTTGCTAATCGATAACTCAATGATCTGGTCCGAAGCCATGGACAAGCTACCTGAAACAGATCGGGCCTACATAACAGCCTTGTTGCGCCGTGGCGAAAAGTTCAATGGCATCCCTCGCATCACGGCGTCCACGATCCACGGGTCAAAGGGCGGTGAAGCGGACAACGTTGTGTTGTTCACGGACCTCAGTCCAGCCGCAGACGAAGAAATGCGGATTAACCCAGATGATATGCACCGTGTGTTTTATGTCGGCGTCACACGGACCAAGCAAAACCTGTTTATCGTCGATGCTGAAGATGTCTCAAGGAGCTATGACCTATGAATTGTTGGCACTGCCAAACTCCGTTGATCTGGAACAGCGATAGTGACTTAGAGGAGTGGGAACCCGGAGCAGATAAATATGCAATGGTGACCTATTTCCACTGTCCTAATTGCCGAAGCCACGTAGAAGTTTATTACCCAAAGGATGACGAAGATGAAGAAGATCACCTACGATGAATACAAATTAATGACGCAGGACGAAATCAAACAACAGGTACATCCAAACACAAAGGATGAAGACATCCCCGCTGTTCACTTTACGTGGGACCATGAGCTTCAGAAGTTCGTTCTGACTGGATATGAAGGGAAGGTACACTAATGAATAGACAAGAACTGTTGGACGCCGCAGGTAATCTCATCAGCGGCGACCGCGCAAAAGACTATGGTGACGCATACGACAACCATGGTCGCATAGCAGAAGGCTGGAACATCATCCTACGCGGGGCACTCAACGACCCCGGCTACCTAACCCCGGCCCACGTGGCCCTAATGATGGATTGGGTAAAGACAAGTCGTCTGCTAGAAACAATCAACCATGAAGACTCATGGGTTGATAAGGCAGGATACACGGCACTCGGAGCAGAATTTGTAGCATTACAAAACCGTAGTACCGAACAAATCATAGAGGATGCTCGGAATGGCACGAGGACTACAAATGGCAATGTTCGCTCCAAAAAGTGAATGGGTGCCTCCATTAGAACTACCTGATATAACGTCAGCCAAGCGCATTGCAATTGACGTAGAAACCAAGGACCCAAACCTAAAGCAGAACGGACCGGGCTGGCCCACCAAAGATGGATACATCGTGGGCTATGCTATCGCCGTGGATGACTGGGCAGGCTACCTGCCTGTCAAACACCTCGGCGGTGGTAACCTAGACGAAAAGATTGTGCGGCGGTGGCTGAAGAAAGTATTCGAGTGTCCCGCAGACAAGATCATGCACAACGCCCAGTATGACTTGGGCTGGATCAAAGCAGAAGGGTTTGAGGTTAACGGACGCATCATCGATACAATGGTCGTCGCCTCGTTGCTGGACGAAAACCGTTTCAGCTACAGCCTGAATGCGCTTTGTTATGACCACCTAAACAAAACCAAATCAGAGAAAGCCCTTGTCGAAGCCGCGCGTGAGTTTGGAATCGACCCAAAGGCCGAGATGTGGAAGATGCCCGCCATGTATGTCGGCCCTTACGCACAGGCTGATGCAGAGTTAACCCTTGAGCTTTGGTCGTACTTTTCTGTGCAGCTTGGCAAGGAAGAGCTGTGGCCTATCGCAAACCTCGAACTGGACCTACTGCCTTGTCTGGTAGACATGACCATGCGTGGCGTTCGCGTAGACTTGGACAAAGTAGAGCGCGTCCGTGACGGTCTGCTCAAGCGCGAGAAAGAAGCACACGCGCAGATCAAACACATTGCAGGTAGTGACGTAGAAATCTGGGCAGCGCAATCGCTTGCCAAAGCATTCGACAGTGTCGGCATAGTCTATCCAAAGACAGAGAAAGGCGCACCGTCATTCACTAAAGCGTTCTTACAAGAGAACGAACACCCGCTCGCAAAGCTGGTTGTCGAAGCGCGGAACCTGAATAAAACGTCAGGCACGTTCATCAACAGCATCATGAAGCATTGCCACAGTGACGGGCGCATCCACGCACACATCAACCAAATCAGGTCAGATGATGGCGGCACGGTCAGTGGGCGGTTCTCAATGTCCAACCCCAACCTGCAACAAATCCCGGCCCGCGACCCAGAGCTTGGTCCCTTGATCCGCAGTTTGTTCCTGCCAGAAGAGGGCGACCAGTGGGCAGCCATTGACTTCTCGCAACAGGAACCACGCATCCTGACCCACTACGCACACGTCTATGGCAAAATGCGCAACCTACCATTGGAGGGCGCGGCAGAGTTTGTAGAAGCATACAACAACGACCCGAGTACGGATTTCCATACCATGGTTGCAGAGATGGCGAACATCCCGCGTAAGCAGGCCAAGACAATTAACCTTGGCATGATGTACGGCATGGGCGTAAACAAGCTGTCCGACCAGCTAGACATCAGCGTCGAAGAAGCCAAAGCGATTGTTAAGCAGTACCACACACGCGTTCCGTTTGTGAAAGGTCTGATGAACGGCGTAACCAACAGGCTAAACGACAAATCGTCTGGCGGATCGCTGCGCTCTATCCTTGGGCGTAAGTGCCGCTTTGACCTGTGGGAGCCGGACACGTTTGAGATGAACAAAGCCTTGCCTTACAAAGAAGCTATCGATACCTACGGCGCGACCACGCGATTAAAGCGGGCCTACACTTACAAGGCTCTAAACCGCTTGATCCAAGCATCCGCAGCCGACATGACCAAGAAAGCAATGGTGGATATCTACAAGACTGGGCGTTTACCCATGATCCAAATCCACGACGAAATTGCTATGTCGGTTAAAAATGTTGACGAAGCAAACGAAATAGCGCAAATTATGGTTAACGCTGTTCCGCTTGAAGTACCGTCAAAGTGTGACGTGGAAATCGGTCCCTCATGGGGCGAAGCGAAATAGCAACTCCATACTGCTCGTCGGCTACGCCTGTGGCCTGACCTCAACAACTGGCCCCGCTTCGGCGGGGCTTTTCTTTGGGAAAATGAGGGTGGCGCTAACTTGCCCTCATTTATATCGGCTAAGAACTATTCCGATTTTATTTCCAATGACTTACGGGTGGCGCTAGGGTGGCGCTAACTTGTCCCGAATCGCACGACCAATCGCACCCTCAACAATACGATCAAAGTATTCGCGGACCGCGGCAATGTTTGGATCAGACATCTGTCCGAAGAGTACATAGCTCATTGAAACACCCGTTTTTCTTGCAATCTTGTATATCATCTTATAATATCGTAGACATGCCGGGCAACTGGAGAAAGAGTTTATGGACACAACACGTTGGAAAAGTATCCTCGTACCGCGAGAAGTGTATGAAGAGATCAAAGAACTATCTAAAGCTGAAGGGCGTACCATCGGTGGGCAGCTTCGCCTTGTCTTCGATGAGTACAAAGCTAACAACAACATGGCAGTAACCGATGAGCGATTGGAACAGCGACGCGGGTGAAGTCCACAAGCGTCTGATGAAAAATCATTGCCCGAAATGCGACCAATACTTGCAAGTCATTGAAATGAATAAAGAAAGGATTACACGGCAGTGCAATACATGTAAGCTCGTGATCCAAGATTCTGCGGAAAATGCAGAAATTCCACCCGATCTATGCGAATAAGTGTTGATTATCGCATATATGTGGGGTAAAGTCTCTCTCGTGGCTCGGGTCTTGAAGCCACGCTCCGTAGTAGAGACATCGCCCCCAGTTCGGTTGCCCCCGGCTGGGGGCATTTCTTTCCAAAGGAGTAAATCATGGAAAATCAAAAAGTCTTCGTCGATGGCCTCATGGCTAAAAAACCACGCGACAACGCTCCCGACTGGATAAAATGTAATCTCAGTATTAAAAGAGAAGACCTCGCCTCGTGGCTCACGGGTCAGACAGACGAGTGGATTAACGTACAAGTTTGTGAAAGCCGTAACGGCAAATGGTATGCGGAGGTAGATACATGGAAGCCGAAAAGCGAGTGAACGAAATTGACTGGGGCTGGGCAGTGCGTCAAGTAAACGCCGCCGTTAATGAACAAATGACGGCTGTAGAAAAAGATGCTACCTTGGAACCAGAGGTAAAAAAGTTGAAAGTATATGAACTCGAAAAAGCGTGGCAGCGCATCCTTACAGGCTGAACAAGCTAAAGAAGATTTCGTCTGCGCAGTAGACTGCACCACAGAACTGCTGCAAGAGTTTGAAGCTATGGGATTGCAGACAGCTCCCGCCCTCGGCGGGGCACTCACAACAATCATAACGCACCTCATTGCCATATCTCCCGATACACCAACCGCAATGGGTATGCTCTCATCTTGCATCACTAACGCTGCATTCAGTATCGATACGACAGTCGTCTCCCATCCGGGCAATGACGAAATCCATTGACAACATCGCATAGCCTCGCATATGATCTCATAGTGTTACAACTATGGAGATACACATGAAAGATTTAATCGACATCAACGAAGTATGCAAAATAGCTAAAATATCTAAACCGACAGTTTACCGTCGCGTAAAGAACGGCACCTTTCCAAAACCCAAGAAAGTCAAATCGACCAACAAGCAGGGACCAAACAAGGTTAACCGTTGGGAACGTGGCGAAGTCATGGGTTGGCTCCTCAAAGGCAACGACCCCGAATGGCTCAAGCAGCCCGTCAAGGATTTGAAGGAAAGCACCAAGAAGCTAAAACAAGCGCCCGTTACCGCAAAAGAACTCGCCACGGAACTCGAACCGGGGCTCAATGCCTTGTTTGGCAAAGAAGCTTTGCAGCCAGATGATGCCGCACGTTATAACGAAGGTGCTAACGACCTTTATGATTTCGAGCCTGTCGAGGAGCCTTCCAAAACAAAACGCTATATAGCTCAAGCCATAGTAGGAGCCTTGTTAGCTGGTATAGCTGTCATGCTATTCACATGAAGCAAGACCTGAAAGAAAGATGGTGGGCGTGGCATAAACAAAATCCAGAGTTCTACAAACTCTTCGAACGCTTCACCTTCCAAGCTATCGAACGTGGACATACACGCTTGTCAGCTTGGCTAATCGTAAATCGCATCCGGTGGGAGACAATGATCGTCACCACCGGAGACGACTACAAAATTTCTAACGACTTCATCGCGCTCTACGCTCGGCTATTCATGCACTACAACCCGCAGTACAAAGGGTTCTTCCGCACCAAGCCAATGACCAGAGCAACCTTCGTCGATGAAGAAACCGCAAAAAACATAGGCGAAAGCCTCGCGGAACAATATGAGGAAAACAAATGACGACAGAAAATGATTTAAGGTATGTGATCGAATGTCAGAAGAATGTGATGGAAGCGCAACGTCAAATGATATCGTTGCAACAACAAATGCTGACAGCAAAACCAAAGACAGGAAAAATAAGTGTGCCGAGAAAGCAGGAGTATATCGTTAAGAAAACCCCAGCGACCTTTAAAAACCCATTTGCACTGCCTGAAGACATAAACGCTAAATGGACTTTAGATGCATACATGAAAGCGCATAAGATTACTCAAAGAAAAATGAGCGAATTGACTAAAATATCGCAGCCCACAATCAGCCGTTACATGAAAGGGGAAACCATACCAAACGTCTTACACGCTAAATCTATTCGTGATGCAACAAAGGGTCTGGTTGACATAGACAGTTGGAGGTTGAGTGATGACTGAAGATAAACTGCTCGACATAACCGTCACCTTCGCTCCGTCAGCACAATCACCAAACCCAACCGTACTCTACAATAACGTCGTACACTGGGAATGGGACCAAATGCACGGACTACGAATCCAACTCGAAGACGATGTCGCCGTCCTCTTCAATACAACGTACATCCTTGCCGTCACAGAAAAACCGGCCCTCGAACCAGAACAGGCCGAGCTATGGGACATAGACGATGACGACGAAGAATAAACTCTTGGTGAAGGTGAGACGATCCGTATAATAAATGTCTAAACAATGGAGTAATAAAATGACTGAACAAACCACCCTATTCCCCGAAGCAACAAACATCACAAAACCTTTTCGGGAAACAATGAAAATCCACACGTCAATAAACATGGAAGACGGAGAACCTTTCCTAACTGTCAGGTTCGACTTCGACCCAGAGTTCGAAAGTAACTCATACGAGTTCCAACATTCCATGGTCGAGCAAATTCATGCTTCAATGGGCGATCTGCTCAAAGAATTACAAACCAAAGCTATTTGGCAAGAAAACATCGAAATGGCAGAAACAGGAGACGAACTTAGAGACGTAGCCCGCGATATGCTAAATAAGATTGATGATGGTTTCTTCGATGACGACGGCGGAATACAACGTCGTAAAAGAAAGAAAATGAATTGACCCTCCCTCCACACATAGAAGCGGACCTCGACAAGATCGGGGTCCGTAAACCACAAAACCCCATCCCCCCCTCAAAGCCCGCGGACCACGTGCCGTGGACCCCACAGTACGATGGGCAAGAGCCGCCGTTCTAGGTGGATGTATCGCGGATCACGACCCACGGACCGCGGCTCGGGGAACAAATTAAACGTCTCCCTTTATATATAGAGCTGAAAATAGAAAAAATATTTTAAAGTGAAAATGCCCGTAACCGGTGTAACCGTGTAACTTTCAGCAAAAAGTCTTTTATATATATAGACTTACAAGTTTCATAAATAGAAAAACAAAAGTGTAACGTAACCAAAATTTATGTAACCAAGAAAGGGCAGAAGTGCGTTAAGGGGGGTCTGACGAAAAAAAAATAAAAAAAATATTTCTGGCTATATATATAAAGAAGGGTTAATTTAAGGAAACTACCGCTTATTAACTGGAGAATAAAGTGGCTCGAAGAAAACAAGGGGATGTCGCCAAATCCACACCTGTTGTACAGAAAAGAAAAGCAGGGCGACCCAGAGCAACGAAGGCACAACCACTGACCCGAAAGCAGGAACTGTTTGTAAAAGAATTGGTTTCTAAGGACGGACAGATTACAATGCGGGAAGCAGCAATCAACGCTGGTTATCCTGCCTCATCTGCTCACACTCGGGCGTATGAGCTAACCAACCCACACATTAGTCCGCATGTTGTGAACGCAATCCAAGCGTACAGAGCAGAGCTGGATGAAAAGTTTGGCGTGACGTACCAACGCCATTTAAGAGATTTGCAAACCATCCGTGATATGGCATTGCAAAACGGCGCATACTCAGCAGCCGTCCAAGCTGAGTATCGACGGGGGCAAGCGCAGGGCGACATCTATGTAAGTAAGTCAGAAATCCGCCACGGCAGTATCGACAGCATGAGCAAAGATGACGTGCTAAAGGCGCTTGAGGAAATAAAGCAGAGCTATGCCCCGATCACTATCGACGTTACTCCCGAAGGACAGACAAATTCCAGCAACCGCGACAAAGCGAGAGTCAGACTTCTGGCGAATGATGAAGACGGGGCTGGAGAAGACTACGAGGAAGATCATCCCAACTAGGCTTGAAACGTGGGCGATGCCCGGGGTTCCTGATGTTTTGTTGTGTGACGAAGAAGGCGACTTTCACTTTGTAGAATTGAAAGCGACAGGTGGTCGTGCAGTCGATCTGCGTCCGCACCAAGTCGCGTGGCTTTCTAACCATGCTCATGCCAGTGCGTGGGTTTTGGTCCTGAAAAAGAAAACCAAAAAGATGCCGCAAAAAGTATTTTTGTATCCTGCAAACGCAGCAATGGATTTGAAGCTGGAGGGTTTAGACGTTGAGCCTTTATTCGAGTGTGAGGGTGATCCAGACTGGAATGTAATTTTTGACTTGATTAGTCCCATAGGATCGCATAACATCGCATAGTCTCTTTAAATTACGGAGGAAATGAGATGGACAATTTACAGATGGATAAACTTTGTTTCTTTGTGGACGCGGACGAAGCGAGAGCTTTGAAGCACATTCTTCAGGTCGCCGACTCAACAGTGTTGGGACCGTTGTTAGACCACTTGGAAAAAATGTCAGCGGACGCACCCGAACCGCAAAAGAAAAAGTTTGAGGTGATCCGTCATTACACGTCTTCAGCGGTTTACGAAGTCGAAGCCTATGACGAAGACCACGCGTACAAACTTGCCTGTGAGGGCGAAGGCCACCGCAAAACTTATGCCCTGTCAGAAGACGATAGTTACGAAGTCATGGAAATTTTGGTGGAGAAACAAAATGCGTGATCAACTGAGACAGGAGGCGATTGCGATCTTGAGCAATCACCTTGCGGATTTGGATTATTGGTGCGCTGCGTACACTGTTGACGATGTGAACTCTGTGACTGGGGGTTGCGAGTTTGATGATCTTGCAGATGTGAACGCGTACCGAGTGGTGGTGAAGGCAGTGCTGAAGGAGATGAAAGATGCATAAGCAGTTACCGTTGAACCAAGAACAGTTGGAGAATTTTATCCTACATCACATTCATGTATGGTCGCAGGAATATGTTGACCAGAACGGAGGAAAGACCAACGATGCAATCCCACCTTTGGCAGAAGTAATGGATCAGGAATTTGGTTCGTTTTATATCGATTTGGCAGACAAATTTAGAAAAGAAGTTTTGCCAAAATTTGAGAGGGCGGGCGCATGAGAACCTACGACGATAGACACGGCGGACCGTTCGACCGAGGCGGAGCAGACTATTGGTATGGTCGGGATTTTGATCCCCACTATTACAAAGGCGCGACGTATACGACCGACCGCGTAGGAAAGGCGGATATGACCTTGGCGGAAGTCAACGCATATAAAGCGGGGTATATTAGAGCGCGAAACAATGGCGACCAAAAAGACTGGGGGGAATGATGGTATTGTTTGCAAAATTGTGGGCATATCTAAAACACGGCCCCGACAAAGTGCAGGAGTTTGAACAGAAACAACGCCGCGCCCGACCGATGAAACGACCGAAACAGCGCATCCGCAGACGTCGTAAATAAATAAAAAATTAGCCCGCTTGACCGCGGGCTTTTCTTTGTTCTATAATATGCGACATGTCTTATACCTACGGAGGGCAAACCATGTTAAAGACTGTAGAAATTAGTCGGGCCAAAAAAACCGCGGGCATCGCGGTAACTTATCGGGCGGGCAGTGGCGAGAAATACGCAACTTGCCCAAGCGATTGCAAAATGAATTGCAGTGGTAAAGGCGCGGCCGAAATAGATTGGAAATATTTTGACGCGTTGTTGGATGCTGTACCCCCCAAGGGCGTCTCGTTTACCTACACGCATTTTCACTGGAACCAGTGGTTTCGAAATCACTGGGAGGGCAAGACGGTTGTAAACTATTCGACGGAATATTTAGAAAACGCCAACATTGCGGCCGAATATGTTCCGACGGTGGTTGTCGTGCCCGAAACATTTTGGCACGGTCGCAAAACAGCAGCACCCCACGGGAAAACCATTGTAAGATGCCCCGCAGAATATCGCGATATATCTTGCGCCCAGTGTGGTAACGGCGATCCATTATGTGCGCGTCGAGATCGTAATTATATTATTGGCTTTACTGCGCATGGTCCTAGCAAGAAAAAGGCCGCCGATTTAGAAACCCGCGGCGGATGCTATGCGGATGCGGGCAACTGTCGTATTTGGTGGAACGAAACCGCGAACGGGGAACAAGAGGAAACCGACGGCGAAAAGCTTTTGCGGTTTGCAAAATCATTGCCGCCGCGGTCGATCATCCGCCACCATGTTGCGGGCGACATTGGCGCGGAATAACTTTTGTAAAAATTAGCTTGCTATTATATGCGAGTTTATGCGATAACATCGGGGCGGGGTAATCCTGCCCCGTTTTATTTTGTCTTACTACGGAGTTAATGACATGACTTACACAACTAACGCTTTTGCGCATGGAATCGGGAACAGCGCAGTTTCTTCACAGTGGTTTTCACGTCCAGACGATCAGAAATTTTTGTCACTGGATGACATGTTGACGTTCAAAAAACAGGATGCCCGCCAAATGCAATCGACCGTGGTCGATACGCATCGAATGAAAATTGTTGGCGACGTCGATCACGACAACCCCAGTCGCGGGAATATCTTTATTGAATACACTGATGACAACCGCCGTGAGCATTTACATACGCCCACCAATTGGTCGTTTGGTCAAATCTCACAACTGGCAGGGGCACCCGCGGGATACCTTAAAGACTTGCCCGCACCTATTGCGGCGGATTGCATCCAGTGGGGATTGCGTCACAACCGCGGCAAAGAATTGATTAAGGTATACGGGTCGCAGAATATTGGCGGCGGCGAATTGCGGGCCGCTACTGGTCCAGATTATGGGCGGATTTACGATTGGGAAATTTTGGAACCGATCAAAAATCTAGTTGAGGAAAGCGGCGGCCGTTGGAAAGTGCCGGGCATGATGACTGGGTCGCGCAATGGCTTGGCCGTTTATGATCCAGAAATCCCCGTGAGCATGGAAACAACAACCTTGTTTGCGTCGGATCGTGATGTTTTTGTTTTCTTGGTGGATGATCGCAACCCTATCGAAGTCGGCAAGCTTGCGAACGGCGAACCTGATTTAATGTTCCGCGGGTTCTATGCATGGAACAGCGAAACAGGCAGCAAAACCGCGGGCATTGCGGCGATGTATTTGCGTGGCGTTTGCATGAACCGCAATTTATGGGGCGTTGAAAATTTCCAAGAAATTAAAATTCGTCACACAAAATTTGCGCCAGATCGCTTTGCATATGAGGCCCGCCCCGCCCTTGAAAGTTTCGCACATGGTTCGACCGCAACTTTTGTCGAAGGGGTCGAGGCAGCGAAGGCGGCCAAGATTGCGGCGGATGATGACGAACGTTTGGATTTCTTGACCAAACGCGCGGGCCTATCTGGTCGCATGGCTAAGGCAGCAAATGCCCGCCACTTGCAAGAGGAAGGCCGCCCCGTTGAAACCGTTTGGGATGCAGCGCAAGCGATAACAGCGATTGCCCGCGATGTTCCGCATCAGGACGCGCGGATAGAAGTTGAACGCAAGGCGGGCGCATTGTTGGACAAGGTCACAGCATAAACACCCGCCCCGCCTTATAGACTGGCCCGCCATTGTGCGGGCCTTTTTTGTTGGGGCTTTACTTTTTATAAAGTTATCGCATATAGTCGCAGATGAGGCGGGCAAGCCTCGTTAACTTTAACCTACGGAGGGCCACACAATGGCAACCAATATTATTCAAACACATTTCCGCCCAAGCGACATTTTGCTTGATCGCGTTTTAAATCCCACCCGCAACCCTGACATTGGCGCGGCAGTGCCCGCCGATATTATTGAGGCGTGCGGGATTATTCCCGATTTCTTTTGCGCGGCATGTATCGAAACCAACAACACCGAAATCCCCCAGACGTTAGAGAACGTTTGCGAGGCAATGGATGAGGCCTACGGGTTTGGCGGTTTTAAATATGCATGGTCTGGACACGTGACAGATAGCGGCGTTTATCAGGCCACCAACGACGACGACCCAGACATGGAACCGCTTGCGCGGTTCGGTTTTGAGGGCAAGTTTTTCTGTTATGTTTACGATTACGGCGTTGCCGCGGTAGTCGAGACAAAAACAGGGCGTTTTAAGGTCGCGCGGTTCGATTGATCCAGACCACCAAACGACAACCGAGGGCGGCCGCATTGGCCGCCTTTTTTGTTCCTACTTTACTTTTTATAAAGTTATCGCATATTATCGCAGCAGGGCGGGCAAGCCCTTAATCTTTAACTACGGAGAAAATCGACATGATCGAACTACACACAAACCCCGATCAACTTATAAATCTATCTGACAACGCTACGGAAAAGGATGTTCGCATGGCCGCGCACGATATTAAAAACTTGCGTGATTATGGTTGGACACTAGAAAAGACAATCAACGAAACAAGCGCGGACGTTCAAAAATGGAAAGACCGCGCCGCGGAAATGGAAACCAGAGCGGAAGCGCGGGAAGCAAATTACAACGCCGTTTGCGAACAACGCGACGCCGCCGCCGCCGCATTGTTGTCAATCATTCGGCCCGAACTGGAGGGCATGGTTAATCGTTTGATGGATGAACGCCTTGAAGACATGCAAGGCGACATTGAAGACATGAAAGACCGCGTTGACGATATCCCAAGCGAAGACGACATCAACGACGCAGTGCGCGAATTTATGCAATATGAGGCCAAATTCAAAATAACGCTAGAATAAACCAGAACCCCAAACGACGACACGGCCCGCCATTGTGCGGGCCTTTTTTATGCCCAGTGTTTGACAGTTAAATAAGGCGGGCCGCGCCCCTTGCACCGTGGGCGAAACCTACCGCGCCGCGGATCGTGGGCCAGTTGGCGGCAGTTATCGGGCAGCGGATCGGGCAGCCCAGCCCGTGAAAATTAACCGCGGGCAATGGCCGAGGGCAGCGGGCCGAGGGCCAACGGATCGGGCAGCGGATCGGTCATCAATCCCCGCGGCGGATGTTCCCAGCACCGCAAACGCCGGGTCATTATTTACGTTCAGGGTCCCCCGCATATCGGGTCAAAAAGCGCAGAAAACGCGCCAAAATCCGCGCCGCACGGCACCCGCCCCCGCGGTCGTGTCACGGTGGCTAGGGCCATGTTTCTCGCAAATAATTACGTGATTTTTTGAACGAGGTTTAACTGTTGTATATTTGCGGTTAAAATCGCATACATTACGTGCTATGTTTCACGTGAAACATTCGTGAAAAACTGCGTATGAAAAGTTAGCTAGGGACCCCTATGAATATAGCTAGTAATCCTGCTTTAGAAGAGAAGAAATTGAAGCTTGAGCTGCGGTTGGCGCAGCTTGAGAAGAACGAGAAGTGCCAAGATGATTTTTTAACTTTCGTGAAAACAGTTTGGCCTGACTTCATCGCGGGCCGTCATCATCGGATCATTGCTGAAAAGTTGGATAGAGTCGCAAAAGGCGACCTAAAACGACTTATTATTAACATGGCACCGCGGCACACGAAGAGTGAGTTTGCGAGTTATTTGTTTCCTGCGTGGTTCATGGGCCGTATGCCGAACAAGAAGATCATTCAGGCGACGCACACGACTGAGCTGGCGGTAAATTTTGGTCGTAAGACGAAGAATTTGATTGAGAGCGACGAGTATCGTGAGATATTCCCGGAGGTTAAGCTGGCTGCGGACAGTAAGGCGAGTGGTCGATGGGACACGAACAAGGGTGGTATGTATTACGCTGTTGGTGTTGGGAGTAACTTGGCTGGTCGTGGTGGTGACTTGGTGATTATTGACGACCCACATTCGGAGCAGACTGCTATGAGCAATAGTGGTTTTGATGATGCTTGGGATTGGTACACGGGTGGACCTCGTCAGCGTTTGCAGCCGGGTGGGAGCATTGTTTTGGTTCAGACTAGGTGGTCTGAGAAGGACATGACGGGGCAGTTATTGAGGGCGATGGCAAAGGACCCGTTGGCGGATCAGTGGGAGGTTGTTGAGTTACCGGCAATTTTTGATGATGGGACTCCGTGTTGGCCTGAGTTTTGGAGCCTTGAGGATTTGACCGCGGTCCGCGCATCTATTCCTCCGAGTAAGTGGAACGCGCAGTATCAGCAAAATCCTACTGGTGAGGAGAACGCGATCATTAAGCGTGAGTGGTGGCGGACTTGGGAGCGGGATACGGTCCCTCAGTTGGAGTATGTTATCCAGAGTTACGATACGGCGTTTAGCAAGCGGGAGACGAGCGACTACTCGGCTATCACAACGTGGGGGGTATTCTATCCGAATGAAGGTGGTTCGGGTCCTAACTTGATACTTTTGGACAGTAAGAAGGGAAGATGGGATTTCCCGGAATTGAAGCAGTGCGCCTTGGACCTTTACAATTTTTGGGAACCGGATACTGTGATAATTGAAGCGAAGGCGAGTGGTATGCCTTTGACGCATGAATTGCGGAACATGGGTATACCGGTTGTGAATTTCACGCCGAGTCGAGGTAATGACAAGGTGACGCGGGTTCACAGTGTGTCGCCCTTGTTTGAGGCGGGGATGGTTTGGGTCCCCGACGAGACTTGGGCGGATGAGTTGGTTGAGGAGGTTGCTGCATTTCCGAATGGTGAGCATGACGACTTGGTTGACAGCATGACGCAGGCACTTATGCGATATAGGCAAGGAAATTTTGTGCAGTTACCAACAGATGACTGGGAAGATGAGCAAAACTCTGCTAGAGTGCGGATGTATTATTAGTTTTGGAAAGGCGGCGGATGGCTGAACCACGTAATGGATACCAGAGCAGTTTGATGGAGACTGCGGTTCCTACTCAGCTCAACGAAGATGAGTTGCGGGCGGAGCTGGAGATTGAGCTGCCGCAGGCACAGAATGACGTTATGGCGATGATTCAGGCTGAGAACGTCGGTGAGATTGGAATTAACCCGACTGAGGACGGTGGGGTAGAGATTGACTTTGAGCCGCAGGATCAGCGCGGCGTGAATGACGATTTTTATGCTAACTTGGCGGAAGAGATGCCGGACCGTGAGCTGGCAAGGATTGCTGGTGAGTTGTTGGACGAGTACGACGCTAACAAGGCAAGCCGTCAGGATTGGGAAGACGCGTATAAGGATGGTTTGGAGCTTTTGGGCTTTAACTATGAGGAGCGGACGCAGCCATTCCGTGGAGCCTCTGGTGTGACTCATCCGTTATTGGCGGAAGCTGCGACGCAGTTTCAGGCGCAGGCGTTTAATGAATTGTTACCTCCTGCGGGTCCTGTCCGTACTGTTGTTATGGGCGACGAGACGAGCGCCAAGGTTGCTCAGTCGCAGCGCGTAAGAACGTTTATGAACTACTACATCACGAATGTGATGGAGGAATACACGCCAGATATGGACCAAATGTTGTTCTATCTGCCGCTTGCTGGTTCGACGTTTAAGAAGACTTATTATGACGAGACGCTAGGTCGTGCGGTATCCAAGTTTGTCCCTGCGGAGAACTTGGTTGTTCCATATGAAACCGCGGACCTCGAAACATGTCCTAATATTACGCAAGTTGTGCGTATGCCGTTGAATGATTTGCGCAAGCGTCAGTTGGCGGGCGTTTATTTGGACGTTGAAGTTATTCCTGCGCAGCGGGAATTGAATGAAGTTGAGGATGCTATTGACCGGATTGACGGTATTGAGCCTTCTCAGATTGATTATGACTGTACAATCCTTGAGTGCCACGTTGATTTGGACCTTGAGGGGTATGAAGAGCTTGACGATGAGGGCGAACCAACAGGTATTCGGGTCCCTTACATTGTCACAATGTCGCTGGATAATGGTCAGATTTTGTCTATTCGTCGGAATTACCGCGAAGAGGACGAGTTAAAGAAGAAGATTGCGTACTTTACGCACTTTAAATTCTTGCCCGGTTTTGGCTTTTACGGCTTGGGTCTTATCCATACCATTGGCGGTTTGTCACGAACTGCCACGGCGGCACTGCGACAGTTGATCGATGCTGGTACGTTGTCCAATCTCCCAGCGGGTTTCAAGGCCCGTGGACTACGGATCAGGGATGACGATGATCCGTTGCAGCCCGGTGAGTTCAGAGACGTGGACGCACCCGGAGGGGCTATTCGTGACAGCCTAATGCCGCTGCCATTTAAGGGTCCGGACCAGACACTGTTTAATTTGTTGGGTTTTGTGGTTCAGGCTGGGCAGAGATTTGCGACGATCACTGATTTGAAGGTTGGTGACGGCAATCAACAGGCACCTGTTGGCACGACCATTGCGATGATGGAACAAGGCTCGCGGGTCATGAGCGCAGTGCATAAGAGATTGCACTATGCGATGCGTCAGGAGTTTAAGATACTAGCTCGTGTGATGTCGGAGAGTTTGCCGCAGGAGTATCCGTATTCGATTGCGGGTGGCGATCAGACGATTATGGCGCAGGATTTTGATGATCGTGTGGATGTAATACCGGTTAGCAATCCGAATGTATTTAGTCAGTCGCAGCGTATTATGCTCGCGCAGACCAAATTACAGCTCGCGGCCCAAGCCCCTGAGATACACAACATGCACGAGGTATTCCGTGACATGTATGAGGCTTTGGGTGTTAGCGATATTGATCGTTTGATGAAGGCGACGCCTGCGGAGATACCGGAGCCTCTTGATCCGGCGCAGGAAAACATCAATGCGTTGGATCAGTTGCCGTTGACGGCGTTTGAGGGTCAGAACCATCAGGCGCACATTACGGCACACTTGGTATTTGGTTCGACACCGATGGTTTCTCAGATGCCGCCTTTGGCGATTAATTTGCAGAAACACGTTATGGAGCATGTGCAGATTGCTGCGAAGGAGCAGGCTCAACAGCAAATGATGCAGATGATGCAGCAACAAGGCGGTCCGATGGCTGCGGACGAACAAATGTTACAATTGGAGCAGCTTACGGCTCAGTTTGTTGCGGAGGGCTTGCAGCAGGTCAAGCAGATGTCTGCCGAGTTGTCAGGAGCCGGGGCCCCCGATCCTTTGGTACAGCTCAAGGAAGCGGAATTGCAGCAACGCGCACAAGAGGCGCAGGCGGACGATCAGATCGATCAGGCGAAGTTGCAGTTGGATGCACAGAACCAGCAGATGCGGGCGAATCAGTTCCAACAGCGGTTGTCTTCTCAGGAGCGTCAGACGCAAGCTCGTATTCAGTCGGCTATGGAGCGCGAGCTGCTTAAACAACGTAACAACAGAGGAACTCCACAATGAAAAATCGTAAAGTAAAAGTGAACGGCTCTGCGCCGAAGGATGCTCCAAAGCCAGAGATGGTTGGCAAGCAAAAGCCTGCTCCGATGGCTGGCGACAAGATGCGCAAGGTAAAAACGCGTGGTACGGGTGCTGCAATTAAAGGCACCATGCACATGGGTTGCTAAGATGCCTTTGAAAAAGGGTAAAAGCCAGAAAACGATAAGCAGCAACATCTCTAAGCTAAAGGATGAGGGCTATCCGCAGAACCAAGCGGTGGCGATTGCTCTGTCTAAAGCTGGCGAAGACAAGGCAACGCGTATGGCGCGAGGTGGCGTGGTGAAGGGTTTTAGCCCGATTGCCCGACCGCAGCGGTTTCAAGGCGTGTTCTAAGTTATGTAATTTTGTGATAAGTTATTCCTGTCTTACGGGAGTAGCTTTTTATGATTGATCCCATTACAGCGGCAGGAATTGCCACGAGCGCGTTTAACGCGATTAAGCATGGCATATCTGTGGGCCGCGACCTCCAAGACATGACAGGTCAGCTTTCCCAATGGGGTAAGGCGTTTTCCGATTTTAACTACGCAGAAGAGAAAAGTAAGAATCCTCCGTGGTATTCCTTTAAAGGTTCGGATGAGGAGACTGCTTTAGAGATATTTGCGCAGAAAAAGAAAATGGAAAATATGCGCAAGGAGATAAAAAGCTATATTAGCTGGCACTATGGGCCGTCTGCTTGGGAAGAAGTGCTGTCTATTGAGGCTAAAATGCGTAAGCAGCGCAAAGAAGAGCTTTATCGTAAAGAAGAGTTGAAACGCAAAATTATTGAGTGGATCGTGGGTATTTTAGCCGCAGCGATAGGCATCGTCATTATGAGTTTCGTCATTTGGGTGATTGGTAAAAATCAAGGTCGTTGGTAATGTGGGTTTTGGTCTGGATACATCTTTTAAACGGCAACATGGAGTATTATCAATTAGGTACATTTCCTACTGAAGACGCATGTTATGACCAAAAAGCAGAAGCAAAAGTCCTCAGAAAACACCAAAACTCCGGGCTTTTCTGCCTCCAAGTTACGCTCGAATAAGCTGGGTCAATATGTTGTATATGACAAAAACGGAAAAATCATTATACTGACCACGCATAAGCGTATAGCCGAAAGGTACTTGGATGACTAAGGAAGACTATGACTTAAACGGCAACGGTAAAATCGATCCAGATGAACGGGAGATCATGCTGGAAGACCGTCGTCGTAGAATGGAAGACGCGGACGCAAAGCGTGATGCGCAACGAAACATGACTTGGTTTGCCCTATCGGGCATGGTTTTATATCCCCTCGTAATTTTATTTTCCTCTTTGATGGGCTTGAATGACGCAGCGACTTTGATTGCGGACATTGCGGCGGTTTATGTGGTGTCTGTTTCGGGTGTAACCGCAGCATATTTTGGATTTAACGCAATGGAGGCTAAGAATGCTACAGGCTCTAATCGGACCTCTAACTGAGCTGGCGGGGGGCTGGCTCAAGGGTAAAGCAGACGCACAAGCAGCGGCGGCTAACCTAAAGCTCGTGGAGGCGGAAGCGAAAGCGACCATAATGAAGTCTGCCGCTACGTCTGAGGCGGAGTGGGAAAAGATCATGGCGCAGGGCACCATGAACTCGTGGAAAGACGAATACCTCGTTCTACTCTTTTCGATCCCGTTAATTCTCTGTTTTACAGGAGATTGGGGCCGCACCACGGTAGCAGAAGGCTTTGCAGCTTTGGAGCAGATGCCGGAGTGGTATCAATATACGTTGGGTGTAATCGTAGCTAGTAGCTTTGCCGTAAGGTCAGCTACCAAATTCTTTGGCGGTAAAAAATAATGGATAACCTTAAAGTACCTATAGCTCTTGTGGCGGCGATGGCTGTGCAACTTGCTGGCGGTGTCTGGTGGGTATCACAACAGGCCGCAACTGTTGCAAGTTTAGAAGAAACTGTTAGCCAACTTGGGTCTAAGATGGCTATTGAAGATAACGTCAATTTGAAGCGTGACGTCAAAGACGCGTTTATGGAGATTGAGTATCTGTGGAATGAAACCGAAGAAATTTGGGAAGACCATGAACAGCTTGCTTCTACGATAAAAGCAATTACTACACTTCAACAACGCGTCGCGCTACTAGAAAACGAACTCAAATACATCAATCGTGACCACGAGGGAATGCTTGATATGAAGGGAGATATGAAATGAGCGCAGCAATGAAAGCTTTGCAAGCTCGTTGTGGGGCGACACCGGACGGTGCTTTTGGCCCAAACACGGCGAAAGCTATTGCAAAACAGTACGAATTGTCGCCGGAACGCGCAGCGCACTTACTTGGACAGTCTGCTCACGAAAGCGGTTTTTTCAAACTAACCGAAGAAAACCTTAACTATTCGGAAGACGCTTTAAACCGTGTGTTCCGTCGTTACTTTGGCGAAGGCAAAGAAAATGCCGCAGATTACGCACGTAATCCAGAGAAGATCGCCAATTACGTTTATATGGATAAAAACAGATCAAAAGGTGGCGCTCTTGGTAATACCGAAGATGGCGATGGCTGGCGCTGGCGAGGCCGTGGATTTTTACAATGCACCGGTCGGACAAATTACCGTAAGTTTGCGGCGGAAATGCGCTTACCAGACGTTATGAAAGACCCTGATTTGGTGGCTACAGAATATGCTTTTGAAAGCGCCTTTTGGTTTTTTCAGCGTAACGGCTTGTTTAAGATCGCAGACAAAGGGGTAAACGACGACGTCATTACTGAAATCACACGTCGTGTGAACGGCGGCACTCACGGCCTTGATGATCGCTTGGACAAAACCAAAAAAATTTATAAGTGGTTGATGTAAGCATATAAGAGATGCTAGGATGTTATCGAATAATGTTCGATAATATGCGAGGGCTGGATGAATGAAATATATATAGCCGAGGCGGTGTTTCGGATTATCCGTGAACGCCGCCAAGGCTGTCAGGACTTTATGATTAATGGAAACGTAAAGTCTATGGAGCATTATCGTGAGCTTATGGGCAACCTTGAATGCCTAAATCACGTGGAACAGGAACTCAAGGGCCTGCTAGATAAACAGGAGCTATCTGATGACTGAGTCAGCAAAAATTGACTTAAAGGCTGCCGCCGAAGGCGTAGCTGCAATGGCAAAAACCACCGATAACGAGCCAGAAAAGCTCAGTATCGCCGACGCTTACGTCGAAAAACCTCGTCTTAATCCTGATGCGATTGGCGCAAGTCTTCTGGATCGTATGCCCAACCCGACTGGTTGGCGTATCTTGATCCTCCCCTACCAAGGAAAAGCTAAAACTGCGGGCGGAATTTACATTCCAAGCGAAGTGCAGGAGAAAAGCAACATTTCCACGCAGGTAGGATATGTCCTAAAAGTCGGTCCTTTGGCATACAAAGACACCGAAAAGTTTCCGTCCGGTCCGTGGTGTGAAGAAAAGCAGTGGGTAATGTTTGCTCGCTATGCTGGTTCGCGCTTTCAGATCGATGGCGGAGAAGTCCGTATTCTCAACGATGACGAGATATTGGCTCAAATTCTGGACCCAGAAGACATCCATCATTTATAAAGGTGCATCATGAACGAAGTAAGAGACGAAGATCAGGTAGAACTTGATTTTGAAGGAGAGGAAACCGAAGTTGAGGTAGAGGCGCAAGGCGCTGAAGCTGAAGACGATGGTGGCTCCGATGAGAATTTCCGTCGGGCGGAAAATGCTACGCAAAAGCGTATTGACCGTTTGACAAAAAAAATGCGCGAAGCTGAACGCCGTGAGCAGGAAGCCCTTAAATACGCGCAAGCTGTACAGACTGAGGCTCAAACGCTCAAGCAGCGCATGAGCAGCATGGATACAAACTATGTTAATGAGTACACCAACCGCGTTAATACTGAAATCCAGCAAGCTGAAAACGAGTTGGCTCGTGCTATTGAGGTTGGAGATTCTAAGAAAACGGTAGAAGCGCAGCGTAAGCTGACAAATTTGGCTATTCAAGCAGACCGTGCGCAGCAAGCTAAAGTACAGCAAGAGCGTTATGCGCAGCAACAGCAAGCTGCGGCGCGACAGCCCGCGCAACAACCAATGCCTGCACAACAACCGCGTCGGCCTGATCCAAAGGCGGAACAGTGGGCGTTGAAAAACTCATGGTTTGGTCAAGACGAAGCCATGACCTATGCCGCTTTTGGGATACACAAAAAGCTCGTCGAAGACGAAGGATTTGACCCACAGAGCGATGACTACTATACTGAACTCGACCGCCGTATATCCGACAAGTTCGGAAATGGTGGGAAAAGTGCCAATAAACGTGCCGCTCAGACGGTTGTTGGTGCTTCGAGAACTTCAAATACTGGGCGCAGTGGGAAAAAGGTTCGACTCACCCCGAGCCAAGTCGCTATTGCGAAGAAATTGGGTGTGCCGCTAGAAGAATATGCGAAATACGTGAAGGAGTAAGAGCATGACTGAACAAAGTATAAATCGAACTTCTCGCGCTAACCAAACCCGGGAGAAACAGGCCGTTCGTAAGCCTTGGGCTCCCCCGTCAATGTTAGATGCACCGCCTGCCCCTGATGGCTTCAAGCATCGTTGGATTCGCGCGGAAACGCGTGGTTTTGATGACACGAAGAACATTAGTGCGAAAATGCGCGAAGGTTGGGAACTGGTTCGTAAGGACGAGTATCCTGATTTTGAAGCGCCAGTTGTCGATTCAGGTAAATACCAAGGTGTGTTTGGAGTAGGCGGACTGCTTCTCGCTCGTATTCCAGAGGAAACTGTAGCAGAGCGTTCTGAATATTTTGCACAACGCAATCAGGACCAAATGCAAGCTGTTGATTCTGACATGATGCGCGAGAATGCACATTCAACCATGACGATCAGCAAGCCTGACCGTCAATCTCGTGTAACCTTCGGTGGCCCCAAAAGATAGGGCTACCCCAATAGGAGAAAGAAACAATGGCTAACCAATCGACAGCCTACGGTCTTCGTCCTATCGGGCTTGTTGGCAGCGGTGCAAACTCAACTGGTGTAACCCAGTATGAGATCGCTTCTAACAACACCAATGCGATTTACCAGTACGGTATCGTTGTTCCAACTGCGAGCGGCGTTATCGACTATGCTGGTGCCACAAACGGTGGTACTACGCAGGCGCTTGGTGTCCTGATGGGTGTGGAGTATCATGATTCCGTACAGAAAAAACCTGTATGGCTAAACTACTGGCCCGGTTCAGGTTCAGTCAGCGTAGACACAAACTACCCTGTCAAGGCGTTTGTAGCTGACAACCCTAACCAACTCTTTAAAGTAGCGTCTGACGCTTCTCTGACTGACCGCGCAACTGCTTTGGCAGGTGTATTCGCTAACGCGTCTCTAGGTACGTCAGCTCGTACTGGTTCTACCAATACGGGTTCGTCAAACTCTGCATTGAGTGTTTCGTCAATTGCGGTGACGGCAACATTGCCTCTTCGTATCGTTGGCATCATGGATGACGAAGCAAACAGCGACTATACAGCCGCTGGTATTCCGCTTATCGTTCGTCTGAACGCACACTTTAACGCTGGAACTCGCCGGTTTGATTCTCAAACCACCGCGGATTCCACAGGCTTGTAAGGAGGGCTTAATCAATGGCTATCTCTCGCGCACAATTAGCGAAAGAGCTGGAACCCGGCCTTAATGCCTTGTTCGGCCTTGAATATAACCGTTACGAGAATGAGCATTCTGAAGTTTTCGAAGAAGAGTCATCTGACCGTGCATTCGAAGAAGAAGTTATGCTTGGGGGCTTTTCTACAGCACCGACAAAATCTGAAGGCGGAGCCATCAGTTTTGACGAGGCGCAGGAAACCTACACAGCTCGTTACACACACGAAACCATCGCGTTGGCGTTTTCGATCACTGAGGAGGCTATCGAAGATAACCTTTATGATCGTCTTGCATCACGCTACACCAAAGCATTGGCTCGCTCTATGGCGCAGACCAAGCAGATTAAAGCTGCGTCTATCCTGAACAACGCGTTCAGCACAAGCAGCCCAGTCGGCGACGGTGCAGCACTTTGCTCAAGCGCACACCCATCTCTATCGGGTAACCAGCGCAACCTGCTAACAACAGCGGCTGACTTGAACGAAACTTCGCTTGAGCAGATGTTGATTGATATCGCAGGTTTGACAGACGAACGTGGTCTAAAGATTGCGGTTCGCGGTATGAAGCTAATCATCCCGAAAGAGCTTCAGTTCATCGCAGAGCGAGTTATCAACTCGAACCTGCGCTCTGGTACAGCGGACAACGATCTGAACGCGATGAAAGCAATGGGTATGTTGCCTGAAGGTGCAGTGGTTAACCACTTCCTAACAGACACAGACGCATTCTTCATTAAGACTGACGCTCCAAACGGCTTCAAATATTTCAACCGTTCGCCAATTAAAACGGCAATGGAAGGTGATTTTGACACCGGTAACATGCGCTTTAAAGCGCGTGAGCGTTACAGCTTCGGCGTTTCTGACTGGCGTTGTGTATTCGGGACTCCCGGCGCAGCGTAATTTGTGTTATAAGGGAATTGGTTTTTTTTTCATAAACCACCTCCCTGAATACAAACTAGGGGCCACTTATGTGGCCCCTTTCTTTTTGTTTAAAGCTGGGCTATAGTTTTGGCAGGGCGTAACATATTAGCTTCGTAGACAGGTATCTGCCCTCCTGACGTTGCACAGACTACGAGGCGAAACCTTGTGCAAGGGGTAATATACCATGGCATCAACTACCTTTAATGGTCCAGTGACATCCACAAATGGTTTTGTCGGCGACATCAAAGTTCCATCATACACTGTTGCTACACTTCCTGCCGCTGCTTCAGCGGGTGCGGGCACCGTTCTTTATGCTTCTGACGCGTTAAAAGCTTCTGAAACAACCGGTAACGGCACTGGCAACTTAGTGTTTTCTGACGGTTCCAACTGGATTCGTGTAGATACTGGCGCTACCGCTTCAGCGTAAGGGGGTGAAACATGAGTAATCGGTTTCGTCCACCTTCTGATGAAGAACTAGCAGCTCGCGGCATTAAGGTCGAAAAAGTTCGCGCACGTAATGACGACGGCACTTTGAAGGCTGATGATCCTTCGACGCCAGACGTCAACGAGGCGTGGGTGGAAAAACCTGTAAAAAAAGCTGCTCCCAAAAAAGTTGCTAAGAAAACAACGAAGAAAGCGGAGAGCAAATAATGGCTAATTCAGACGTAAAAACAAAACGTCTGACTGGGACAGGAGCGGCTAGTATTGGTCGCAACCGTCTTCGTCAGGTGCAGGTTTTGACAGGCGCTGGCGCGGGTCGTTTGACTTTGACAGACGGTAACGGGGGCGCAACTGTTCTCGACATCGACTTTTTAGCATCGGATTCACACTCTGTGAACATTCCGGACGAGGGTGTTTTGTTTACCAATGATCTGTATGTTTCTGTTGCGACAAACGTCACGGCTATGACTATTTTCTATAGTTAGGGGGTAAATTATGGCTCGTGAAGTAAGTTCTATATCCAGAGTCGGTACTAGCGAGCCGTTTGAGCTTCAAGTTGCTCGTGGGCAGGTTGCTTATCACGAGGCAGTTTACAAGTTTGGTAACAATGCGGCAGTTGCAAATGTAACAGAAACTATATGGCAACAAGGCGGTTTATACTCATACTTATCTGCGGCCTCTGTTTTAAAGGTTTCAAGTAGTTCTGCCAATGATACATCGGCAGGGACAGGGGCCAGAACTGTTGAATTGTTT
>Ga0208899_1000059_pt1 | contig 58231 bp, 58 predicted proteins | sample VirMetDEL_Nov_24_FD_184518 | JGI IMG/M metagenome (GOLD analysis project Ga0208899, IMG submission 184518) | Aqueous microbial communities from the Delaware River and Bay under freshwater to marine salinity gradient to study organic matter... | ecosystem: Environmental > Aquatic > Marine >... | reverse complement strand
TCTTTTCTTTACTCCCCATTGGAAGTATCGAGCGTAGTACGCATCGGGTTTGATTCTGAAAAACTCATTTTTATCTACATTCAAAGTTTCTTTTACGAAGTCGTCGAATGAATCGTTTAGTTCCTCACAGAGTATTTCGGCAAACTTCTCTACGTCGCTGCGTAGAACGGGTCTCACCTTTCTGAGTTCAGCCAGATTTTTGATTGCACATTTACAAGAATCTGTATCTTGATATAGAACATCGAAGTGAACCTCGATACCTTCCCAATCTAATACTCTCTCTTGGATGTAATGTTTATTCCAATCATTATGCATTCTAGCAACTTCGGTAATATCAGAACCGATTTCTGGGTCGGCTAGTCTGAAAGGTCGTCTCTTTGTCTTCTCCGTTTTACCACTTCCTAATACACCATACCATGAGTTCATATTTTCCTTCATAACTCTCTGGCGACGGTCAAGTGATTGATACTCTTCACTACCATACTCAACGTACTTCATTGCACCTCTTGTTTCTTCTCTAGTTTGAGCCAGTGTTCTGAGAACCCTCGGCATGATACCTTCTGTATCTCTTCGATAGTATCTACCACTAGGGGTTATTGTAACTGGGAATGGAAACCCATCGGGATAATCTTCTTTGTTTACTTTGGTGTCCGGTGAGAAGTTGCCAGTAATCATAGCCGATGGATATTCCATCGAGTTGTCGACTTCAAACGCACATTCGTAAACTCCAGTTGGTGCATCCATAACGAACCCACCTGCTTCGATACCCCCTTCTATCTTAGAGGCGGTCAGAGATGCACTAGGCATGACTATATTCTCATCCATCAATAGATGACCCATCATATCTTCTACGAGCAACATATTACTATGGCTATGTTGAAGTGTTGAGTTGTGATAAGCAGTCTTGGTAATATAGAAAGGAAGTAGATTCAATTCAGACATACATCTTGCTGCACATACATTATCCCATGCGTTGTAAACACATAACATAACTGGGTCTTTCACCATAAGGTCAGTGATTCTAGTTCTAGGCACTTTACCGTACCCTAGAGTCTCCCCTGCCATCCAAGATAGACTAGCCGCTCCAGTAGTAGCCGCCGCACCTTGCACTTGTTCAGCGTAGGCAATCTTCGTATCAAAGAATGGCATGTATTTGATGTATTTCATATTTGGAAAAGTGTGTTCTACCGAAGGAGTTTTCGAGCGATTATTTTTCTCATTCATCACACGGCATCTATTGATAACGTAAGGATGGTCGTAGCCAATTATGTTCTGTCCGGCAAGTGCGTCTGGGTCATAATGCTTGATTCGATTATTGAACCACCAAAGTAAAGCCGCTTCTCTTTCATCTTCATCTTCTTGGTCGAAACATTTGACAACTATCTTATCGGGGTCAAGTGGTGGGATTGGATTCGTATGTTCGACAACTGATTCAAGGGCTTCTTGAGATGCAAGAAACTTCTTCACCATTCGAGTTGAACATGGAACAGTTGTTCCTATCTCATGTATGTCCGTAGCCTCATCATAAATAGCGATAGAAACTATTCTTTCTGGAGCGTTTTCCATATCTAAAGAATCGGCTGTTTCAATATCGTAGTATAGTAAGTCGATAGTAAAGTCATCAACTTCTTTATCAGATGGTTTAATCTTGTCATGAGAACAAACATAAGACCCATCCTCTGCCTTTGTCATAGAACCGAGTGGAACTCTAACAACTGCTGTCCATCCGTAAATCCATCTAACAAGTGAACCCCACTTCGCATCTGCACAATAGTGAGGGAAGAAATGGTCTCTTACTTCTCGAATCTCGGATGGTTTCTGGACCTGTACTTCCCAGAGTTGTTTTCCTTCTATGCTACGCTTATCCGTAGCAAGTATTTCCAAAGGCGTTTTAACAAGTTCAGAATCGTAGTCTGAAACTTCAGTCCAAAACTTAGGTTGGCAATCAATTATTTTGATGATTATTGTTTCACCTTCGAGATTCTTCGCACGAATCTCCGTCCACCATTTAGTCGGCTTCTCTATTGCTCTCACCGAGACGATGAGTAAGTCATTCCAAATCATTCTTCTTCATCCAGTTTACGTAAGATTTGCGCTGATAGATAAATAACAAGGTCGAGGATTTCTTCTAGTCCCATTTCAGTCCATGAGTTCTTTTTAGTTCCGTACTGTTTGGTATCATCATCTATTCTCATACCATGACCGTATCTCTCTTGGCCTACTTTCATTCTCTCTTTTATTATCTCAAGTATTCTTTGATTGTCGTCCTCAAACTCTGCGGTCATAATACACACCAGTATTCCCATCTTTATAACATGTTATCTATTATATTCTTCAATAAAGTCTTGAAGCCATTGGTAAATGTATTGTTTCACCCACCAAAGAGAGGGCATTACTATAATAAAACCCAACAATACTGTACCCAAGAATTGCTCAATGCTCAAAGTCTATCACTGTCCTATCTCCACGACAAATGATATGGTCTCCATCAGATTCTACAACGGCGATTCCACCGTATGCGTCATCATCAACTGCTGCAATTAAAGTACCAATTCTAATTACATCATCGGGATAATTAAACAGTGTTACTTTTACCTTGTTGCCTATCATACTTCTCATCCAAACTGCCATATACTCACATCGTTAAATTACGCACAAAACACTTCAACGCTAGTGCGGGGTCTTGACTTACAGAGACATGGTGTAAAGCAGTTCCGATTTGTGTCAGAATCTTATGACGCAGTTTGTCTGGCATTTTCTCTTCTATCGTGGTGAGTTTGTATATTGAATGAAGAATATCTGAGGGCATCATTCCTTGTGATATTAGATTGTCAATGTCTTTGTCTATCTTTCTATAAGCATCGAGTGTTTTCGCTTTGGCAATCGAAGTAAGAATCTTCTTTGCTTCTTTTGGTTTTATTGTTTGAACAATATCTTCAACATCTTCGATTACGATTTCTCCGGGGACGAGACAAATTATCTGGAGTAAGTTAACGCACGTCCTTAGTGAACCGTTGCTCGATTGTATCGTACGCTGAAGTGCCTCTTCGGTAAACTCACATTTTGTTTTCTTCGCATATGATAAAATGAAGTTGCTCATTGTTTCATCATCAATTGGTTTGAACCGAGATGTTGAGAATGCACATCTATCTTGAATAGGTTGTATTATCTTATGAGGGTAATTACATGAGATAATGAATATTGTTTTGGAATACTTTTCCATTATTCTACGTAGAGCCGCTTGAGCATCGGGAGTGAGATTATCAGCCTCATCAAGAAAGACCACATTGAATGGAATTGGTTTTTCTTCTCCATCAACAGTGTAACTGCCGATTACGCCTCGGCTCGCAAACTCTTTGACTTTCGTTCTGATAACGGAGATGCTTCGCTCATCACTAGCGTTCAGTTCTAACCAGTTCTCCTTCCAACTTTCACCAAACGCTGTTCGCATTAATGCAATAGCAGTCGAAGTTTTACCGACACCCGCTGGACCTGCGAACATCATATGAGGCCAATTGAAATTATTCGATTCAACCATTTGGTTGAGTCTCTTTACTATGTGGTCTTGACCTAGGACATCGTTCAGAATGTTTGGTCTTATTTCATCCGAAATAGGCATGGAAACTTAGAGGGGAAACCCACCTTAATAAAAGGTGAAATATTATCTCCAGTCTCTTGACCCACCATTGGTATTATATTCTGGTTTGTCAATTAAGTCTTGATGTAATTCAACTAGACCCCAAGTTATTGTTGAATGACCCTTCAATGTTTGTTGCCTGTCGTTAATGTGCATGAACCGCTCGTCTCTACGTAGTAGATTAGATAGTTGATTTGTAGTTGGAAACAACCTCGGTCTTGTACCCGCTTTTGTTCGGACACCTTCTGTAATTTTCATTGCAGTTGATGGACCATGTTGTTCCAAGTAGTCATACACTCTTTGTATGTTAACTCGATGTTTTCTATTTCGTGGTTTTGGTTTTTGATTCTCTGTCATAATAATCCCTTTCTTTTTCGCTCTGCTTTTTTCCACGCTAAATAACACTTACCACAACGGTTGTCCATTCGGCCAGACTTTACGTCGACCGAATTGGTGTTGTACGTGTTTATTATTTTGCGGCAGTCTTGACAAGTGAGGTGTCTCATTGACCCTCTGCGTCGCTTAGTTGACTTTGAATGTGTTGGGAGATAACGTGCGTAAACTCTTCTACTTCGATAGCACCTACCGAATAGTCTAGTACAACGTCTGTTTCTTCTTCACCCATTAATGGCGTTGGTTTGAAAACAATTATGTCTGTTTCATTCGTGTTCGCCATTAACCATTCAACCATAGACTTGGAAGTCCAATAGGTTACACCGTCTGCGTTTATTTCTTCTATTTCGTTTGTCATAGTATCGACACCGCCCTAAGCGAACGGGTCTCTCTTGATTTCAGCCATACGTGCTTCTCTTTCTGCACGACGGGAGTTTCTCAAGTCAGTTGCTTCTTTTCTTACAAGATACTTTTCCCACGCTTGCTTGCCCCAGTCGACCGAGTTTTCAACAATGATGTCAATGAGTGGGTCGGAAGGGTTGTCGATGAATATACGCCAGTCGAAGCCTCGGTGTGTATATTTCACGTCGTCCACGTAGTTACCTGCGTCTTTTACTATGTCCTTTATTTCTTGGAACACCACGTCTTTCACCCATATGCTTGCAGGTGTACCTAGCCCGCCATAAATGGCTGCGACGTTTTGGTGGCTTTCTTCGTTCATGCGTATTGCCATGTATTTGACTGCTCCCGCACTTCTTTCAAGTGTGGTGCAACCGTTGGCTCTGAAAGCCTCGGCAATGTGTTGTTGTGTTTTCTCTTTTAGGGAAGCGTCTGTTTCGCTCATGTTAACTCGGTGATTCCCCACCTATATGAAATGTATAGTCTTGCGACCAATTGCCATTATTGTGTTCAATGCAACATTTTCTGCACGCAGACATGCTAGAAGGCCGTTTTTTACGCCTTATAGTTCGATTACAGTTCTTACAAGTCAGAATGTATTCTCCATCGGATTCATTCAGAGATGATGAGAAAAAAATTGTTTCTTCTTTGTAAATATCAAAGTATTTCCATTCCTTCTCACACTTCTCGAATACTTCATCATGTGCGTGCTCTGGACCGACTACCCAGTGGACAAGTTCGTGGTGAATGAGACCCTTCAATAGAATAGGGTTGTCCCATTCGAAAGCACGTGGATGTAAATGAATAGTTGACCGACCGCCGTAAGGTGGTGTTTCAATTCGTGCTTGAATAACTTGATTGTCAGCGTCGAGATAAACCCAATCAAACTCCATAGGATTGACAGGCGTTCGCCAGTCCCGTTCATTCACTATCTGATAAAAGAGTGAATGAACACTATCCATGTCTTTATTGTTTAATCTGCCGTGATACATATTTTGTCTTTCCTTCTGAAAACCTTGAACGCAAGATTCGGGTTCATTATAATCAGAGATTGAATCAACATCCCTACTTCCTTCGGGCTTCCCGTTACGTCCATCTCCCATATCTTATCTCCGTCCATGTCCTATGTCAGACAAGATAGGGTTTTTGACCGCACCTATTTAGAGTGCTGTAAATGATATTATTTCACAACGAATGGATAACGTCTACCCGCCCTACGTTCAGTCTTGACATTTGTCAAGTTTTTCTTTATGTTTTTTGGATGTTTCATGTGGTTCACCCTCATGTAGTCTAGCATGACTCTAAGTTCGTGCTTCGCTTCTGTCTTCGATGGCGACCAAGGTTCGTTGGTCGGAGATTCACCTCGAACCTTTTTCCATTCGTCGAAAGCCATACCCATGTCAAACATTGGAACATTACTACGATGGTAAGCGTGTTTGATTTGATAATGATGAAGATTCTCCCACGCCCATTCTAACCAGTATTCTAATTGTATTTGTCTTGCTCTCGCCCATGCTTCTTTTGATTTACCACTAGCACGTTCCGAAAAACTGTATTCAGATTTCACTTCGTCTATATGCAACCAATATGGTGTCTTATTGTCTGGGTATTCCATTTTCATTCCAGCGTCAAACTTAGATTTGTAATAACGGCGGTATGCTACTACTGCGTCTTCGTCCTTGTATTCGTCCGGCATTGCTTGAGCGAATGGTGTAATTTGTCTTGGGTTGTCTAAGTCTTGTGGAATGTAATGAGATAATGCAGCACATTGTTCTATTACTGTATGACATGCATGTACTTTACCATACCTGCGTGTAAACTCTTTAGATAACTCATAGCCTAGACTACATAGCCAGAGATAGTTTGCTCGATTCTCTCTCGCCCATATAGTACAGGGATGGTTCGGATGTGAGCGTCGGTATGCTTTGCCGGACTTTGCTTTAGGCAGAGTCTTCTCAATGAAGTGCGTGTGGAAGCCAGAGTCTTCCATACATACTCGCACTGCTGTGCATAGCATTTGGGCGGTCTCCAATGTCATTTTACTTACGTGGACATTGGCGTGGTATTTGGCGTTCTTCTTGTGGTCTGTGTCTAGGACAAATATGTTCATGCGACTTCTCCGAGGAAGGCATCGAATATATATCTTTTCATGCCTATAACTGGCAAAATTAATTCCGATGGTATATTTAGTAATTCTGGTACTGATTTTTTGATTAAAGCCTATAACTCTGATATATAGTATTCTAAAACCTAAAGTGTTATCATCCTATGTGGCGAAAAAGCCCCTCGAATTAATTTGAATTAATTTAGGGGAAAAACGATACACTACGAGCCTACTTAGATAAAAAATAAATTAATTCGACTGGAGAGAGACCCCCTTGAGCACACACACACCTTACCCCTGTTGTGTGTGTGTCCCCCCATAACCTTTCAAATTAATTTAATTAATTTTAATTTTAATTAATTATAATAGTATATAGTATAGAAAATAGGGTAGGGGTGGGGGGCATGGGTACGCTGCCAATCGCACCTTCCTTACTTCACATTTACTAGATGGGCGGCGAGGTTCTTACGACTCCTATCTAAGTCGTTCTAGTCGACTATCAAAGATGGAACTACCTACGCTCTAGTGAACACCCCCCACGATTTAGTGGGGTGAATGTGGGTTGCGACATGAGCCTAATGTATGCCTACATTCTCTCACGCTTCTGGACCAGTCTCTCATAACACACCCCCTTACCTTATACTCGGCCTCAGAGATGTGATGAGCGTCTTAGGGGGATTTCTCCCTCAACCATAGAACTCTCCCTCAACATTCGCGGGCTTTACATGACTGTTCTTGCCAAGACCCTGTTGAGACGCACGACTACCGCAATACACTGACGCATTCGTGGTTCTCCACATTCATTCCCGCTAGTCCACATGTATTACCATGTTCTAGCCACCGAGTCCGACTCGGCTGTTTGATGGGACAGGGTGTCCCCTTATCAATGTTTCTATAGTTGACTTTTCTTGTAAGAAAAGAAGTATATAGTGCTCATAAGAAAAATTGACTCATAGCGAGCGAAACCAGTATGCGGTGCATTTCAGAATTGAAAATGGCTGTCATCAATTATAGGGGTAGGGTATAGGGGGAGTAGTAGAGGGAGTAGTTGCCTATATTTCTATATTTAGAGGCTCATACAGGCCGTTGTTTCTATAACTAGACTCCGAACCATTGGCTAAAGAAAAGAGCCTCTCAGATTGGCTCTATTCATACAAGAATCGGAAGAAGGTTTTCACCTTCTCCCTTTTTTGTATGCTCTTGTATTTCTTGCTTTGGCTGCCTCAGTTCCTCGCGCCCATTTTACTTTTGAAAGTCCGCCTTGATGAGATGCACCGATTCTTTGAACCCATGCTTTATTCATTGGTTGGGTTGACCTTCTCAAGTATGCGGTCTTGACTTGACCTTGAACTATGATTAAAACTACCATGTCTCCATTCGATTCATAACCAGTGTTGTCAGTCATTCGGCGTTGGCTTAGGTCTAGTGCTACGACAGCAACGGCTCTATGACCGGCGTTATATGCGTTATTCCATTCGCGTTGGCTAACTGCAATAGCCTGTTTTAACTCGCCTTCAACCAGTCTGATTGAGGCTCTATCTAGTGCGTGCTTTGTTCCGGTTAGGGTTGGTGCTTGGGTTGTCATCAGTCTAGCGGAGAAGATACCCCTATATAACAACTAGGTAATATTAATCACAACTATATGTTGTATAATTCTCAACAGAGACCTTCTTTCCACCATGACGGAAAGCCTTCATTCAAGTCGCATTCCTTGAGCAATTCAAACTCTTCGGACATGATTAAAACTTGAACCTTCATTCTAAGCACCACCGTTAAGACGTGCCATGATGACTTGAATATTACATGAGTCACAACATTCACCTTCATTCAAAGGTTGAGCGTTATTCGGGTAAGCAAAGAATGAATGCTCACATATTGAACATGTGAATTGCTTCATTCTTCACTACCCCCCTTTAATGCTTCATTCAATGCGTCCGTGAAACTTTCTTCAAGTTTGAAGTCTGATAGTGATACGTATTCGTCAACAGCATAACTGTCAAGAAACGAGAAGGCTTCTTTTTGAATAGCGGATTGTATAGCGTCGGTAAATTGTTCGGCTAGGTCTTCGATGTCACTACTATATTTTAACTTCTCATGAGTTGGAAAGTCTAACTTGATTTTGACGTTAAAGTCTAATTCTCCTTTGAGTACGGTTTCATTCTTGCGGGCTTCGTATTTTGTTTTTATTTCTTCTTCAATGTATGTCATTTTTTCACTTCCTTAATTGCATATGTGTTCTATTAGTTCGGTCTTTGTTTCATGCTTGCTATTACAGCAAAAACAGGAATATTCTCGGCTTCTCATAATTAATCTCATTAGGCTCATTTCGGTTATCTCCAGTCTACCGGAGCATGCATTAGTATATCAATAGTTCTATACTTCAAACTCTCTATAATGAGTAAATTATACAGTTGAGATGGAAGGGGGAAAATCCCCCAACCTTCTCAATAGTTTCCGTCTATGACCGTTATACAGCCGTCATGTTGACCGTCTAAGCAGTCACAACTTAATACAACTATTTGTGGCGTTCTCTGTTCAATTTCTATTTTTAGGCTTTCAATCAATTTCTGCATTTTTTCTCTCTCCTGTTTGTTTATCGCTTTGGCGTTTCCGTCCCACTTACTCTCTTACTTATTGAGATGGGTGTCCTTATCAAACCATATTTTTTTGATAAAGGTATTGGTCATATAGTCTCAATATGATAAAAGCGAAAGACTATAAACCTCTAACCCATATCACTAACCCCATGTGGACCACCCGACCGGGGCATTGAGTAAAAAAAGCGGCCACTGAGAGCCTAAGCCCTCAGCGACCTTACGACGTTCAGAGAAAAGAAAAGAGAGGCCGAAGCCTACTCAATTCAATTCTCGTCGAAGCGAACCGGAGCGGCTACGGTGCGAGCCGATACGCGACGCATTTCAGCAAGTACCTCTTGACCGTTTGCTAATGCTTCGGGACTCAAGTTTATTGCGTTCATAATTGCGTTGCCTACTTCTTCAGTAGATGCACCTTCAACGCCGCTCTGAATAGCGTCTAATACAGCGGTTCGTACTGTCCCTCTGAACATACCTAGAAGGGACGCGCTAAGCAGCATAGCCACCGATGTCGGAAACGCCATAGTTTGGCTTCTGATGTAGTCAGAGCCTACGATTAAGTCACCTTCAATGGTTCTTGTGTCGCCGGTTCGGTTGTCAGTTATTGTAAAACTAACGTCAGTTACAGAGTCTTGACCCAGATTTTCACGGGCTGATACTGTGGTGTCTCCACCGAGAACCCCTCTTGAAGCACGAAGGACTGTTTCAAGCCCTGCAAATGCTCCTAATGTGGTTACAGAGCCACTCTCTCGGTCTATGACCAATTCGTTCGTTCTTGTGCTTTCATTTCGGATATTTTCAGTTTCCATTTGAACTACCTCAGACCTTCCGAAAGGATGCCCAGTATTAAAGGTATCTATAAGTCGTTTACCCTATAATGACAGAATCATGTAAGAGAAAGACTATAAACCCTTAACCCATATCACTAACCCCAACTTGACCACGCGGACCAGTTCGGACAAAAAAAGAGCGATTTCAAAAATGGCCCAATAGAGCCATTCTAAGGCCGCCTTTCAGGTTCAGAGGTCTCAGAGTACCAGTTATATGAAACACGGCCTATATTACCCCTCTAAACGCTCGCATTTGATACGTTCAGATATGGCCGCCCAAGAGCCGAAGCCCTTGAGCGGTTTACGATTTTCAACGGTCGTACTTATTCGGTTGTGATTCCGTCAAGTACACCCTCGGCCAACTCGCTTGAAGAAGTTGGTCCTTCATGGCGGTCGGGTGCTCCAGTGATGACCCATTCAGCCGCCGCCATTGACCTTGAAAGGGCTTTCAAGATTGCTGCCCTTGCTTCTTTTTGTGGTGTACGAGATGCCCAACCGCTAAGGTATGCACTTGAACGGGTTAGGTCAGCCTCATAGCCTAAAGCACCACAAGCAGCAATTGAAGCCAGTTCCGCTATTAGTTCCTCGGTCGCATAGTCTGAGCCTCTTGCGGTAATTCCTTCAAGCGGTCGTGCTAGTCTGTGAGGGTGGCCGGTTGCGTGTGCTGCTTCGTGAAGTAAAACAGCCGCGTAGTCATTCTCTGATTCCCATGCGGTCAATGGTGGCATAGTGATTACGTCAGTTCTAGGTGTATAATATGCTGCTCCGCCAGTGGCGAAAGAAACTCCCTTCAAGTTTGATTCTACGGTAGATATTAGGTCGCTAACTTCTACAGGGTCGTTGATTTCTACGTTGAGCCTTTTGAAAGCCCACTCGGACGGAATGTTTGTATTCTCGATATTCCAAACAGCATAACCAGTGAAACCAGTTAAGAAGCGGCTTGATTCTTCTTCTTCGTCTTTTGATTTTACTTTGTATTGAATAGGTCTAAAGTGGTATGTGTCCGCCTTTCCACCTTTTACAAATGCGACTAATTCCGTACCGTTTTCTTTGTTGTATTCTTCGATTAATTTCTTTGCTTGACCTGCTGCTACGAATAGAGGGCTTGAGTAATTGTTTCGGCTCATTGCGATAATTGAAGCCCAAACATTGAGGCCGGTGAAACCTTTCCCAGTGTGTCCATTTGTTGGACTGAAAAGCCCGTTCCAAGGCTTAGACCACTGAGGGAGATTACCCTCGCTGATGGTCTGAATTACTTGGTCAGCAATTTCATTCATTCGTTCTTGTGTCGTCGTCTTTGGCTTTCGTGTTCGGCTCATATGCGTCTTCTCCGAGTTAGGGGAACGGGTATCACTATATCAATACTACTATAGTTATACCTTGATAAAAGTTAGAATCATATAAGCAAAAGATTATATACCCCCAGCCCGTCAGAGACACGGGGTGGACGGCGACTTTATGCCATCGGCGAAATAAAAAAAGCGACCTCGCCCATATAGAGCGAGGCCGTTTAAGTCCTCAGTAGTCGGTTGAGTCTCTTTCCCAAGAAGGTAATTGAGATTCAGCACTGAGCCAAAAACCAGCGAATAAAGGAACGCCTTCACCATACCGGGAAGTCCTTATTTTTCTCTTGATGTTTTTGTCGTGTGCTGTGTCAAAAGTTACAAAGTGCTTTGTTCTCTTTGTTACTGTGGCGGTTACTATTGTGTCATGATTACAGATAGAACGAGTCATGTAAGTCGCCCCAACTGTAAAGGTTGCGTTATTGCTGCCTGTCTCCATATTTTATCTGAGCCAATGATTTTGATATAAAGGTTTTGTAGTATATATCTTGAAAGGATATAAGCGAAAGATTATAAACCCGCATCTCATCTCGTTAACGGGGCTGGATGCGAGAACCGCCCGCGTGGGTTCGGTTGCGGCCCTTGAAGCCGCCCGCCCACCCCCTACGAGGTAAGGCTTAGGTATTAAAGTTTTCTATAGTTTGATTATCATATAAGTCAGAAGTATATAGGCGAAAGACTATAAGCAATTAACCCATATCACTAACCCCGTCTATACAATGCGAGCCTAAAAAGTGAGAATGCTACAGGCAAACATTCATATACTAGAACGTCGTCCCATCAACATGGCCGAAAGTGCGGAGCGTATGCTTTATTGAAAATGTGGAAAAATTGTGCAAAGTATCGACTAAGTATCGGCTAAACGTGCATCAAATGTAAGAAGTATCGGCTAAGTATCGAGTAAATGAGCAGTTTTAATCGGAAGTATCGACTAAATCGTCATCGTCTTCGGCTTTGTTTTCTATGTCAATAATCTCTTTTTGTAGAACCTCACGCATCTGCTCCAATGGGTCGTAGCCAATGTTAACTATGACTTGCGGCTTTGCGTCTTGAGCACCAGACATTTTGTCTAGTCCGTCTTGTTGTTTGATTAGACCACCTACCATGAAAGACACTTGCCCCAACTTCGAAACTGTGTCTGCTTGTTCTTCTGCTTTGATGATTAGACGTTCCATTCTTTCCATAGAACGTCTTCTTCTTGCGTACGAATCCAACCTAAGCCAGTCCGTATCATCCAACTCTGCTTTCATTACAACCATCTCTCGCATATTTTCCGCTAATTTTCCGGCATCGGACATAAGGCGATTCCATTCATCGGGGTCGAGTCGCCTCTCCAAACTGGCATCTGCCACTTTTCTTCGTATCTGACTTGGCTTCATTCCTCGGACCAGTAATTGTGCTGTCCACCTTACTAGGGGGTCATGTTCGTTCTCCCTAGTATCAGCAGGTAGTGTTTCTCCATCCCACTCATCTTCATCAAAATTGTCTTCTGACATATCTCTGAAATACTTCGTTATGGTAATTCACGTTTTCGGTTAAAGATTTACCCAGTGCGGGGCTTCGCCAGCAAACCAATTTTCCAATTTTTGAAACGAAACATCATCGGTTTCAGTAGGTATATGCGTAGGGTCGGAGTAGTCAATTAACGTAGCAGCGTTAGAAGAAACGATAACATTCCAAGGCCGTACATCACCATGACTTCCCAACTCCTTCCGAACATCATCTAGTATCAAAAATGGAACAGGTTTCGTTCCTTGAAAGTATTTCCACGTATGCAAATTAATACCCGGTAGCCATTCTCGACGTGGCTCTTTATCATCCATGAACATGACTTCTTTACTATCCCAATCCGAGATAATCTTGAGACGCGGCTTCAAATGTTTAGGACATCCAATATATCTTTGACCGAGACGAGTCCGAGATTGCTGCGACAAGAAGATTGGTCGTACGCCACCATCAAGGTGTGATTTACCTTCTCCAAGCCGCTCCCAGTGCTCTCCTATCTCCCAAGACTGTACTAGCCTCTGACCACACGCATTGTTCTCTGTAGGCATCTCGAATATGACGTTATCACCTAAGTTCTCAATGAGGCGACATGTTCTGTTCACATCACCATTGATATGATGAACAACTGACATTGCTAGAACTAAATCAAAGTGCTCAACATCACCAAGTAATCCCAAGTCTCCTTGCGTCAAACTTTTTGTTAGAACAATTCCTTGTCCGTTGATACCAGCCAACTCTGTTAACTGACGTGCGTACGTAGGATGACCTTCAACCATCACTGCGTGGCAGTTATCAAAATCTTCCATTAATCTGAAAGAGAAATATCCAAGATTAGCACCGATGTCTAAAACTGTAAATGGTCGATTGAATTGTTTCGCTATCGACTTAATTATCTCATATCTATCGGCACACTCACGTACGCCATTACCATCTGCTTTGCCTCTTACCCAACGGGTCTGATACTGTTCTACCATCTATCTCAATATGGCGAGGCACTCGATACACTTGTAAATGGTGCGGCCAAAGAATCGTCTTGTCTTTACTTCTTTGAGTTCAACATCCCGCTCACACCACTCGCAATAATTGTTCCCAGACTTCTCAATTGCTGCATCAATATCAGAATCATTATCATAACGCTTCATCGTATTTCTCACCTCTTTGTATGGTTTAAGGTCATTGGGTTATGAGCCAATTTGTTCAGTTCTCGCCCCGCCATTCAGTGAACAAAGTTTGTCCTTCATAGCCTCTCTTCATGTAGAAAGCACACGCAGGGAAACCAAAAGGGAATCCACATTTACTTGCACTGATTAAGTCAATTGATACTATGCCACCATATTCAAAGATACTTCTTATGCGTCTAAAACTTGATACCATTTTACTCAAAGGCACTAGGAATACTACGTTATCACTTACATCTAATGCTTTGTTCAAGAAGTCATCAAAGATACTGTATGGTGGGTTAGTTATAATCCAGTCAACATGTCCTTCATAATCTAAGAAATCACGTCCCTCTGCTATCTCACACCAATCCTTTTCACAACCAGTAGGGTAGTTATCATAGAATGCTCCTTCGCCCCTACATGGGTCTAATATTGTTGAACCCGCAGGTATGTCATAGAAACTGATAGTTTGCTGTGCTATCTTTATCGGTGTCATGACTATATCATTCGGGGGTTGAGGATTGGCTGCCGCGAGACCTTTACCAGAACCAAAGCCCTCATGTATAGCCATTACTTACCCACCAATGTTAATTTATGACTTGAAAAATAGTACCACTTTTCATATGTATGTCTGCACCATTTTCATGATACACAACTGCCGCTATTTCTGTTTTCAAGATTCTAGCAGTACCAGTTTTTACATTCACTTCAAATATATTCTCGTCCTTCTCTTTTCCAAATATTTTCTTGAACTTCATTTCACTCACCACTGTACTGTCCATTATTGCCTGTGGTAAAGAACTCGCCACTGTCCATTATTGCATATGGTAGAGACTCGCCATGACATTCGTCGCAGTCTCCGTCGTATGTTGTTGGCTCGATTTCTTCACCATAGTTGTAAGGTTCGTCCTCAAGACACAAACAGATGGAACAGACGTTCATTGAGTCCTCTTCTGGAATAACACAATGATACATTGCTGTCAAAGATGAAGGTTTCATTTTCCACTTCTCAGCCATTACTTCGTTTCCTTGTTTTAGTCTCTTTACTCGCTCTGCTGCTTCTGCACTTGTTCTACTCATTTTCTTTGTCTCCTTTTGTATGCTGCTTTCCGTTTGAAGTATTCTTCCCACGTCATGCTGATTTCTCCGACTGTGCTACCATATATAAGATAGTCGCTATATGCCCCTCAAAATGTGAGCAATAACATCAACTGTCCAACCATTACCAAGCATTTTATATCTTTGAGCCTTACTTACTCCTTCGGTATAATTATCGGGAAGGTTTTGTAATCTTTCACATTCATTAGGCATCAACATTCTAACAGTCTTTTCACCCGTCAAATATAATCCTGTTTTTGCACCTGTCCCACCACTTTTAGCCATAAGAGTCACGGACTTTTTATCCGTAGTATATATTCTATCTCCTTGACCGCCCTTCCCGATTATTCCTACTCGATTAGATTTACTATTTACTGGCTTCATTATATCAAAGTAATTTATAAAATCAATAGACTCATCACCATCCAAAACATCTTTTAATATTATACCTTTGTCTAAGGGTTGAGAAATATTAGGGATGTTAGTCCAATATAATCTATTCCTATTTTGGGCTGATACCAATGCACTATTTATTTTAATAGGTTGAACTCCGAGATAATTGCTAATTATGTCTTGATATTCTTGTTTCATCCTTACATTTTCCAATAAGAAATATTTGGGTTTATAGTAATTTAGTATATCCACAAACTCAAAGAATAATTTACTACGGGGGTCATCAAAGTTCAGTTCCTTACCTGCAAAAGAGAAACCTTGACATGGGCTACCACCAATGATTAAATCAATCTTAGGTAAATCCCATTCACGCCAATTCTTCACATCACCCAAATGTATTATGTCGGGGTAATTCTTTTTGGATATTTTAATAGCGTGTGAATCTATCTCACTAGCATAATATCGAGTAACCTTGATGCCCGCACGTTCTAGTGCAACTCTGCCACATGAGATACCATCAAACAGAGATAATACGACAACCATGTTTCATCCCCACTGTTCAGCCATTGCATCTGCAATTCCTTGAAAGGTCGTACTTCTTATTTTCCATCTGTCCGGGCTTGGCGGTAAATAGTGAAGTCTTTGACGGACGTTCTTAGGTAGAGCCATAGTTTCGTCTTTCAAATCCGTAGTCGGCTCTAACTTCGGTAAGCCCTGCAACCAAAGGCAGGTCGCTTTAGTTTCTTTATGACCGAATTGATATGGTTGAATTATCTGAGTATATTTACGTCCACCGATTCTTGATACTGCATACTTGTGAGGGATAGGATTCTCGATACACTTCAATGGAATATCGCAATCAAGTAATAGATTGAAGAATACTGCTGCCTCATCGAGTTTAAGCCATCTTGTAGCGTCTTTATGTAGCCAAGAGACCCCACTGTTCGTAAAGTACGTACAAGGTGGATGTGCGACCATTAAATCCCATCCATCATCAAGAATATCCCTTACATCGCCCTGTATATGATATGGAGAGTCGTCATCGGACTCAAGAAGGTCGCAAGACCACGCATCATGCCCTTTAGCACGAAAAGCCTCTCTAACTCGCCCAGAATACTCACAAGCGACTAAAACTTTCATTTTTTCACTCTTCTTCATCTTTTGTGTGTTTTTCATAAAACTCAGTTGCATTAAGTGGTTTTGTAAATGCACTGACTGTCTTTTTTCGGATTCTCTTTTTATTTTTCACTACTAAGATTTCTATGAAGAATGCTAACCAAAAATATATGATAAATAGCGTAGAAACGATAATTCCATTTTGACACAACAATTCTAGGTTACTATTCGTCTCATATCTGATTTCTAACTTGTAAGAATTGAATAAACCCAAACCACCAATCATCATTCCTATTAGGTATCTAAATAATCGTCTATAATTCATTTTATCACTCTTCTTCGACCTTTGCGTTATCCCAATCATCAATTGCTTGTTTAGAAGCACGTTGTTGACGCTCCGCAAACAACGAACCAAGAAAAACATCATTGAAATGGTCAATTCCATTAATTAATTCAAGTGGACGGTCTGTAGCGATAGTATCAAGGCAATTTTTGATAACTTCATCATCTATTGGTCCAAGTAAACGCATTAGCATCTGAAATTGTCGATTTGTGTTGCCTATGACTTGAATCATTGCTGAATACGCATACGGGTACTCCTTGAAGTCGCTCAAAAGGTGTTTTTCGTATTGGTCGAGTGTTCCGAGAAGGACGTGGAGTGCGTCAATGTGTGCTTTAACATAATTATCGGCTTTTAGAGGGTCATCACGTTGCATTGCCTTCAATCTAGTCTCAAAAGCGTTTCTAGCGATAAAATCCTGTTGGGCTTGCTCCCAATTTGAGTATAACATTTGCATTTCAACGGTTTCTTCCATGTTTATTCGTCTGTTCACACCTATATTAACTACTATCGCTCATAAACCTCATTCTGTCCGATGTACTGTATTGTCTGCGGGTTTTGAAACTATGGAAATGCTTACAAACGATTACGCAGCGTCGTAAACATGGCTCAACGTCGCCAACGGATGATGGACCAAGTAAAATCATGTATGCCGACGGGTCGTTGGATGACTTCTCATGAAGTGTTATATTATTTTGGAAAAAAATATCCAAAGTATGCCCCAAACAGTCGAGAAATGAGTCAAGTTCTTCAAAGAATGCCGGAAGTTGATACACGGAAGGTTGGATTAAACGGAAGTACGGAGTTCCGTCTTAAAAATCGTCATCATAACCGAACTTTGTGAAATCCTCAGCATAGTAGACTCTAACTTTCTCTTTAGTTTCATTGTTGTAGTAACTTTTCCAATCTGTGATGCTCCGCAACAAATTAACTTCTTCATTATTGATGAAAGGAAGAGAATGAAAGTCGTCTTCAAAGGTTTCAAAGTGAATAAAAATGTATGTTCCGTCATCAATGTAATGAGTAAGTGGTTCTAGTATATTTTCACGTTCAGTTACGAAGTCAACAAACTCTTCAAACGTATTTTTGTTGTATTGATGATTAGGTTGCCAATGATTTTTGATTAATTGATAGAACGACACAAGCCGGGAAAACGGGTTTCGCACTGATAGTATTCTAGGGAAGTCCTTAGCATGTTCTGGAACAGACCAAGAATGACTCATGCGCTTCGGTTCACCACCACCACCACCGAGAAAACCATGCGGCTGTAAAATAGTGAAAAGATAACGCCCACCAGTTCTAGGTGGGGTCATCAAAACGTACTCTTCGTTATATGATGCTGTTCCTTCATACATAAAGTATCAACCACTAATGTAATCTGCTGGAACATTAACAAGACTTGTGCCATCTGCAAAAACAAACGATACTGTTCCGTTTCTTGAGTCAATTGACATTTCAGTAAGAGACGTATTTATTCTTCCACCATCACCCGTTACTAAAATCTCACCACCGCCGCCACCACTACCGGGTGGACCAGTAGGTCCTGTCGCTCCAGCAGCACCTTGAGGGCCAGTTGCACCCGCAGGTCCGGTAGGTCCAGTAGCACCTTGAGGACCGGGTGGACCTGTTGCTCCGTTACTTCCGGCAGGGCCAGTAGGACCAGTCGGACCAGTAGGCCCTGTAGGACCTGCTGCTGCTCTTGACACACCTTGTTCCTCTTCCAACTCTCCATAGTCGAACCAAGATGGGATAGATGGGAATACACCATCATCATGAAAAGTCGATTTAGTAGCAATAGAAGATAAGTTCTTCATAGCAGTTCTAAAAGTGTCAAGTTCGGCTTTCTCTGATTCGGTTAAAGTATCATAATAGTTCTCACCGTATGCGTTTTGTATTCTTCTCAACCATTCTCTTTGGGTTGCTTTCAATCTTTTCTCTGCTAATTCTTCACTTTCAAAACTTCTGCTCATTTTTATCACTCCTTCATTTCAAAATAAAACACTACTCTTACTCTTCCCACTTGATTTGTACTTACATATGATGACGGGCTAGTTAATCGTAGATTGAATGTATCACCTGCAACAAAGCCAAGATTCGGTGATGCGGTTCTTGTATAGGAAGTACCACCGCTTCCGGTTGAAGCCCAAGAATATGTTGTTGCTAAATCCGAACCGTTCTTTGTAATCTTGTGAATGAAAGAAGTAGACCCGGTTTCCGCACCGACATTACCTACGAACCAACGTATTTCCTTAAGTTCGCAATCAAACGGTATTACTGCACCCATTGGATTTGTTGAACCATCAGTGTTGTTTACGTTATTGATACCACTACCAAAAGAAAATCTCCAACCGTTTCTAAGACTTGATGAATAATATTGGTCATTCCATTCTGCTGTAATGAAAAACTTAGCGGGTGTTGCTAATGTTTGCCATCTACTCGAATCATTGGGTGGATTTTCGCCAAAAGTTACACCAGCCACCGCAATGTAAGTACCGCCTTCGTGAGTAACAACATCACCTATGGAGTAATTACCATCAGCCCAAACATTTTCCCATGAAATTGCACCAGTTGGTCCGGTAGGTCCGGTAGGTCCAGTCGCTCCGGCAGGTCCAGTTGGTCCGGTAGGTCCAGTAGCACCTGTAGAACCAGTTGGTCCGGTAGGTCCTGTTGGCCCTGTTCCACCGGGTGGCCCAGTAGGTCCGGCAGGTCCAGTAGGTCCTGTTGCACCGGGTGGACCAGTAGGTCCAGTAGCACCCGCCGGTATCGAGAATGCAAACACCTTAGCAGTATTTGGTCCAGAGGCAGTTACGCCTATTGGACCTGTGCTTGCGGTAGGTGTTCCAAATCCGGCGGCAGGGCCGGTTGGCCCAGTAGCACCTGTAGGTCCAGTAGGCCCTGCCGGACCTGTAGGACCAGCCGGACCTGTAGGACCAGTAGCACCTGTTGGCCCTATTGGACCTGTTGCACCACTAGGTATAGAGAAAGCAAATACTTTGGCTGTGTCAGGACCACTAGCCGTTACTCCAACAGGACCAGTTGAGGCTGTCGGAGTGCCGAAGCCAGCCGCAGCACCAGTAGGTCCTGTAGCCCCCGCAGGTCCGGTTGGTCCAATAGGACCAGTAGGCCCTGTTGGTCCTGTAGGACCTGCCGCACCTTGAGGTATTGAAAAGGCAAAGACTTTCGCTGTGTCCGGTCCACTAGCCGTTACTCCAATAGGGCCAGTAGAAGCGGTTGGAGTTCCAAAACCTGCTGCTGTTCCAGTAGCACCTGTTGGCCCAGTAGCACCCGCAGGTATGCTGAATGCAAATACTTTAGCCGTGTCCGGTCCACTAGCGGTTACTCCGATAGGTCCGGTAGAGGCTGTGGGTGTTCCAAATCCGGCAGCCGGACCAGTCGCTCCAGTAGGACCAACAGCACCAGTAGGTCCGGTAGCACCTGTAGGACCAGTAGGTCCTGTAGGACCAGTAGGTCCTGTAGCACCAGTAGGTCCGGTAGGACCGGGTGGACCAGTAGCCCCAGTAGGCCCTGTTGCGCCAGTTGCTCCCTGTGGTATAGAAAATGCGAATACTTTAGCGGTATTAGGACCGCTTGCTGTAACACCAATAGGACCTGTACTAGCAGTAGGAGTTCCGAAACCTGCTGCCGCACCAGCAGGGCCAGTAGGACCAGTAGAACCGGGTGGACCTGCTGCACCTGTTGGGCCTACATCCCCTGCGGGTATCGAGAAAGCGAATACTTTAGCGGTGTCTGGACCACTTGAAGACACACCAATAGGACCAGTGCTTGCTGTGGGTGTTCCAAACCCTGCTGCCGTTCCTGTTGGTCCAGTGCTACCAGTCGGACCTGTTGCTCCAGTAGGCCCTGTCGCTCCGGTTGGGCCGGGTGGTCCGGCTACACCAGTGCCACCAGTAGGGCCGGGTGGTCCGGCTGGACCTGTAGCCCCTGTCGGACCTGTAGGACCTGTATCTCCCTGTGCTGCTAAGATGCTCCAATAAGATGTGTTAGTCGGAGTTATTGCACCCGATGTATGTGCTTGAATACAAATGTAAGATGATTCCTCAACGGAATAATAAACAGCATCGTCAACTGCATAAGCAGTCGAAGTAGCCCATGTACCTTTCCAAACTAGACCCTCTGGACCAACACTACCTGCTGGACCAACAGCACCAGTTGGGCCGGGTGGACCTGTCGCACCTGTTGGACCAGTCGCTCCAGTTGGACCTGTATTTCCAGTTGGACCTGTATTTCCAGTAGGTCCAGTAGCCCCTGTCGGACCAGTTGGGCCGGGTGGCCCTGTTGCACCTGTCGCTCCGGTGTCTCCTTGAGGAATACTAAAAGCAAAAACTTTGGCTGTGTTAGGACCGGACGCTGTTACACCTATTGGTCCTGTACTTGCGGTAGGTGTACCGAACCCTGCGGCTGTTCCTGTCGGTCCAGTAGAACCTGTAGGCCCAGTAGAACCTGTTGGACCAGTTGGTCCATCTCCACCAGTCGGACCTGTAGGACCGGGTGGCCCTGCTGCTCCTGTAGGACCTGTTGCTCCTGTAGGACCTGTCGGCCCTGTCGGTCCTGTTGCACCTGTCGGTCCTGTCGAACCTGCTGGACCTGTTGCACCTGCCGGTCCTGTCGCTCCAGTAGAACCCGTTGGACCTGTAGGCCCTGCCGGTCCTGTAGGCCCTGCTATTCCACTAGAAGCGGTTGTTTGTCTAGTTCCATCTCCGAACTTTATACCATCTTCGACTTCTATATCTCCGTCAACTTTGAAATTATCTGCCATTCATCACACCTCAATAATCATTCAACCGCTTTGCGCTACCTACCCAAGAGTAAGACCCGGTATATGCCGTTGGCGTAAACCTAAGTGTGGCCGTATCTGATGATACGTTCACACTGATAGTACCAGTGTCTTCACCAAGTCTTGAAAAGACCGAGAAATTAACAGCATCCCCACTTACTTGTGAAGAATGCACTAATATTTTCATCGTTTCTAAATCACCAGTGCTTCTTTCCATTGTAATTGTGTATTCAACATTCGCTGTTTGAGTAATAGTCCAAGAATCCAAGTTGATTGTACCAGAACCGGGTGAAGCAGTTCCACGTAGTAAATAACGTGTCTCCGTAGCATTGTTCTGAGATTGTACGTAGTTCGCCCCGGATGTAATATCTCCATCAGTAGTAATAGTTCCAGTTATGTCGATATTATTTGGAACGTCATTTGTTCTTCCAACACCTGTGATAAATACAGAAGCATTAGAAGCATGAGCACTCATTAGAATACCTACATTCTGTATTAGATGAGAAGTAGTGGCAGTTGGTTTTACGTTTGTAACTTCACCTGCTGTTGTTGGGCTTACATATAATACATCTCCAACTGTGAAATCTGCTGCGATATTATGCGCTTTTCCGAACACTACGGCTATTCCTTCTTCACCTGCTGCAAGTGTTTGGTAAAGGACTCCCATAGCGGGCATAGTGCTTGCCGAATCTGCTCTTGCTAATCCTACATCAACAACATTTGCATTTTGCGGTCCACTTGCATATACAACTTTACCTTGAGACAAAGAACCACCAGTATCGTTCTTTACTCTGATATACATTTCATCATGATATTCATTTACCCATTCAGAAGATGCACCATCGTAAACCAAAATCTGTTGGTCTTCTGCTGATGTTATTGTTACGTCTGTAAGGACATCAATAGAACCCGTAGGTCCGGTTGGTCCAGTCGGACCAGTTGGTCCAGTAGCCCCTGTCGGTCCGGTAGCACCCGTTGGTCCAGTCGGACCAGTTGCTCCGGCAGCACCCGTCGGACCAGTTGGGCCAGTAAGTCCAGTTGGGCCTGTAGCACCTGTTGGTCCAGTTGCACCAGTGCTTCCTGTTGGTCCAGTCGGACCTGTAGCCCCTGCTGGAATGCTAAATGCGAATACTTTCGCAGTGTCCGGTCCACTGGCTGTAACACCTATTGGACCAGTAGTAGCGGTTGGCGTACCAAAACCTGCGGCTGCCCCATCACTACCTGCCGGTCCAGTGCTTCCCGTCGCTCCAGTAGGTCCAGTCGGACCAGTGCTTCCAGTTGCTCCTGTTGGACCTGTAGGTCCTGTAGCACCTTGAGGAATGGTAAATGCGAATACTTTGGCTGTGTCTGGGCCACTTGCTGTTACTCCTATCGGTCCAGTGGTGGCTGTTGGAGTTCCAAATCCGGCAGCAGTACCAGTTGGTCCTGTTGCTCCCGTAGGACCAGTAGGCCCTGTTGCTCCCGTACTTCCAGTCGGTCCTGTCGGACCTGCCGCTCCCGTACTTCCAGTCGGTCCTGTAGCCCCTGTTGGGCCTGTAGGTCCTGTAGCCCCTGCGGGTATTGAGAATGCAAAGACTTTGGCGGTATCTGGACCAGATGCGGTTATTCCTATCGGACCTGTTGTTGCCGTCGGAGTACCAAAACCTGCCGCAGTACCAGTAGCACCCGTAGGTCCAGTAGGTCCAGTCGAGCCTGTTAACCCAGTTGGACCAGTTGCTCCTGTCGGTCCAGTCGGACCTGTGCCACCAGTTGCCCCAGTCGGACCTGTCGGTCCAGTAGGGCCAGTCGGACCTGTAGGTCCTGTATCTCCCTCAGATGATAGTATCTGCCATTCATCATTGACGTTCAAATCTGGCCTTTCATTGGTACTAGATGAAATCGCAATGTAAGACGAACCATCATAAGATACTGCGTCATCAACTGCATAAGTTGTTGCTGAATCCCATGTTCCTCTCCAGTTCAGTCCTTCTGGCCCAATACTACCCGCCGGTCCTGTTGCTCCTGTAGGTCCGGTTGGTCCTGTTGCTCCAGTCGGCCCTGTTGGGCCTGTAGGTCCTGTTAATCCTGTTGGACCTGTTGGGCCAACAGCACCAGTAGCACCAGTATCACCTTGAGGGCCAGTCGGTCCTACTGCACCTGTAGCCCCTGTTGGACCTGTTGCCCCAGTTGAGCCAGTTGCTCCAGTCGGTCCAGTTGAACCCGTTGGGCCTGTTGGTCCAGTCGGCCCGGTTAACCCGGTTGACCCGGTGTCTCCCTTATCACCTACGGACGTAAATTGAATGAATATAATTTCACCATCGGACCAAGTTCCAGAAGCCGAGACGGAAGAAAGTGATAGAGTGTAAATGTTAGAAGTCTCGGTAATCTCTGTAATATTAGCACTAAAGACATCATTTGCTTGAGTCTTAATCAAGATTGTTCCTTTGATAGTTGATGTTTGTCCGTCAATTAATGTCAGAATATTATCGATGTTGTGAGACGTGTCGGAAGTATCGTGAACATAAATCTCGGTTGCACTTGAAGGAGTTGCGTTATTGAATCTGAAAATACCCGCTCCAAACCCGGTTGATGTTGTTCCGTTGTCAAACTCATATCTGAAACCTGCAATATCTCCAGTCAAACCAATCGGTCCTGTTGGACCTGTTGGGCCAGTGCTTCCTGTTGACCCTGTTGCACCCGTTGGACCTGTTGGTCCAGTTGGGCCTGTTAATCCAGTCGGTCCTGTTGGGCCGTCTGCACCTGTTGGGCCTGTAGGACCGACTGCTCCAGTGCTTCCAGTTGGACCTGTTGACCCAGTTGGACCGGGTGGACCTGCTACTGTGCTATCAGCCCCCGTAGGTCCAGTTGGACCTGCTGGCCCAGTTGGACCTTCTGGACCGGGTGGACCTGCTACCGTAGAATCAGCACCAGTTGGACCTGTCGGACCTGCCGGACCTGCCGGACCATCTGCTCCGGGTGGACCTGCTGCACCTGCTGAACCTGTTGGGCCTGTAGCACCAATGATACCTTGACTACCTTCTGGACCACTAGGACCAACACCACCTTGTTGCGCCAAGACATCCCAGTATCTTTTCTTTGTAGGAAGTTGACCAGTCGTACTGCCTCTTCTTATTCGAATGTAAGATGACCCGTTATAGAATACTGCATCTCCTTGATAATATTCGATGTCGTCTGAATAGACACCACGCCAATTAACCGACGTAGTTCCGTCAGTTGTTCTCGCAGGGCCTTGTGGACCTACGGGTCGTGGTGTAGGGGGTGCTGGACCAACTGCATCTGGGTCAGAGATGTTTGCTTTTATTTTCGCCCTTTCTTTCAAAGAATCGGAACTATTCATTTTTCCTAAACGATTCGAAGCGGCTTTACGTAAGTCCTTTTTATTTCTTTTAGACACTATTTCACCTGCCACACATCGAAGGATGCCCCTCTTTCGTGGTCATTGAACCGGATAAAGGGTTTATCCTCGTTTCTATTAGATAACTTTTTGCCACCAAGCATGGAAATTAGAAACTCACGTGCTGCTTCTTCTGTTCCTGTCCTGTCTGGCATAACGTATTCTGCTCCTTCGTGAAACACAACCCACATGCCGTCGTCTCTCTTCGTAAGATGAATACCACTATGCTGTCCAGACACGGAAGAGTTCGTAAAAGCCAACATTTCAGTGCGATTATTAGCACCAGTCTGAGACCATGTTAAGACCATTCTTCACTCCATCCTTCGTCCCACTTAACCCAGTTTGGGTCAATGTCTGCTTTCTTCATTTTAGGTTTGAATGGAATATAATTACTTTCTTCTTCGGGTTCAATAAAATGTGTTCTTAGGACTTCTACCATATGTAATGGATTGTAATCACAACCGTTGCCGACTTGAATAGTTCCTCGACCTGCATAGCCTGTAAAAACGAATGTCCATGTCCCATCTGATTTGCATACAACGGTAGCAACGTGGTCTCCATTCTCATCAATACCGAGAAGTTCCATACCGAACGCACCGCTTGTCGTCCAAGTTAATTTTTCAGAGTGTGGTATCATGTCTATGTTCAAGTCCCCCGACGTGGTTCATTACTGTGTTTATGCTTTCATTACTGGGCTTCTAGTTTCCCAAACTTCTTCAATAACACGTACCACATTGACGGAAACGGGGTTCGTCTTTCTTTCAGCAGTTATTTCATATGCTTGTTTCAAGGCAACACCGACATTATTGGCGTTAACTTCTAACTGCTCTACTCCTTCTTTACCAAAGTCAACTGAGACTCGGAATTGAGGCATGATAAATCTTTGACTCCCCACCTATTTAATCATGTAATATACGATGAATCTTCTCGGCTGTTTTCTTGCCTATTCCATCTATTGCCATTATCTCTTCAACAGTAGCATTTGCTAGACTGGCGAAGTTCGGAAATGTCTCAACTATTCTACGTCGCGTCTTAGTTCCAATCTTAGGTAATGATTCAATCATGGCGTTTCTATAATCACTCGGCTTCGCACCTTTTGGTCTCGGAACGTAAACTCTAGGGTCGTCATCTTCAATCTTATCGACCAGTCTCTTGATGAGTTCGGCAGCGTCATGCTTGTCGGGGATGAATAGAGGGGGGTAGCCGACTGCACATAGAGAAGCAATATATCCGAGAAGGATTCTCTCGTTCACATCTCGCATCATAACATCTGCTTTGATTTCTTCATAAGACTTCGTTACTACAAGATAAGAAAACTCAGCCTCTTCTCTCATAGCACCAAGTTGTCTTAATCTCCTATCGTCGAAAAGTGAAGGTAGAAAGTCATCTTCTTTTCTTTCTACGGAAACACTTCGAGTTGAAATGTCTCCAGACCCGGTGTTCAGATGAACAATTTCAAAACCAAGATTGTTGAGATATTCAGCGATAACCCAATGCTCTCTATGGTCTACCTTTTGTTGTCTATCTAACAATTCGTTTATGATAGCCCTACCGAGCCATTCACAGCGTTCTTCTATCGAGTCGGGTATTTCCCCAACTTCAACGCTACCACCGCTTAGAAGGCGTAACAAGGCAAGTTTACGGCCTAATCCACCACTACTCGCCGCCTCTGCAAAAGCAACAGGGTCGTCTAATATTTCTTGAGGCTTGAATGTCTTGTTTGCGGGGGTCATACTTTCTTGCTCCATTTGCGTTTAATCTTCTTTTTCTTAGGGAATGCTTTGATATATTTAGGACATGCGTCGCCAATACAACAACGGTCTCTTTTCAAAGTTGAACAATTGGCATTTGTGTGGTATCTATCGTTATGAAATATTGAACGAAGTTGATGTCTTCGATAATCATGATTCTCAACATCAACGTAGCCCCTTTCATTCGCTAGTTCAATCCAGAGAGCGTCGAAGGTCTCCAAATCCATACCTAGAGACTTGGCGAACATTGCCGTATGGACTCTCGCTTTGTGATATGGATTCATTGTTCTCAACTCATTAATAACGCCGGGGCATCTAACTTCTAGTGAAGCAAGAAACTGTCCCAGTGATGTTTCAACATTGACATTGATTTGACTTGAGTTAACAGGACGAAGTTCCACATCTTCCTTATTGATTCTCACGTCTATGTATGTAATGAGTTCCTTCAAGTTGAATGTCTTACTTCCCAGAATGTAGTTTCCAACATTTCTCGGACGGTAAGAATGTTTCACAATATCATCATGTCCACCATAAAGCATCTCTCTAGTAACAGGCATTGCATGGCGGCCACTTATCTCTCCATGTCTATTCACATGTTTAGTAAATGGAAATCTACACAACCGCTTAGGGTCGCCAGTAGTTTGGACATCGAGTGTATTTAAGCCAAGTAAAACCTTCAAGTGAGTCTGAGTTGTATTAACGATTTTCCGTAGTGCATCTGCTGAACCATCAGTATGTTTGTACTTGAACAAAGTCGGTCTGTGCATGATGAATAAATGATAACCCTTTGAGCCAGAATATTGAACCCAATGAGCAATGTCGTGTTCTTCTAGGTACTGAGATAACTTAACAGCATCAGCGTAAGCATTCTCCGGCTTGGTGTCATGGTCGAAGTCGAAGAAGGTGAGACGGTATTGTATCTGCGTAGGCAGTTGTTTACCGCCGCCATCATACCCCAAGCCGTCATAACCCTGTGTACTGATAAAGCACGAATTAGAACCGTTCCATTCAACAAAAGAAGCATAAGCATCTTCGGGTGTAAAGATGAAATGTTGTCTTGGATTTCCAACTGCACGTGGGTAATGTGTGAAGCCTAATTGCTCACATAATTCCTCAAACTGTTGGAAGTCAAGTCTCATCAATTCCCGTCCAATATTTTTGTAAATGTGTCCGAAAGACTTCTCAATTCTTTCTTGATTCTTTGTTCATATGCTAGGTCTATTTGCTGCTCTGTTATTCCCATAGCCGATTTTAGTAAGTCAACTGTAACTAACAGCCTCAAACTCTCTACATCGTCCTCAGTAAAACCAAGCATCTCTTCTATTTTTTTCATTACGTCTTCTTTCATTCTTTCACCGCTTCTGTTGCTAAAACTGATGTAAACTCTCCATCAGTTGAATCTATAATAACGAATGCACCTTCTCTATGTTTCGAGATACGTACTTCAGTTGTATCAATTGAAAACTTACGAAGTATAGTATCGAGGTTTTCACTGAATCTAATAGTCCAAGATGTAGGCTCAATAACAGATTCATATTCCACGTCAGACCATGAACGTGTCGTCTTAGAAGTCCAATGACCGGCCATACATCTACCCTCGCCTCGATTCTTTTCGTTCAAGAATAATTCAACATACGGGGCTTTCGCTACCTTCATATCTTTCAAACAGTTCTTGAGTTGACTCATAGACATTTCAATAATATAATCAGCCGGTTCATTTCTAAACATGGGGAATGTTCTCACACCATCCACGATAGGTAAAACCCAACGGTCGGGTATTGTCAAACATTCATCCTCGTCAGCACAATTGATTTCTGCTCCTGTCGTTTCTCCTTGTATGCGAATCATACTATGAGTGTCCGTAGTGATACGAACATTTTCACTCTGAAACTTTAGTTTGAGAAGATTCGAAAGTTCCTTTGGGTTAACCAAAAGTACACAAGGCTCTGCCAGTGAACTAAGGACACCCCATCGGTCAACAAATACTTGAAGTGTTCTCGTTTGATTCGTAGTCCAAATAGAAGCACCGTCGTTGTCGAATAAAATACGTACTGGGGTGGGTGGGTCATCCACTGTCCCTGCATCGAGAAATCGTGTAAGAAGGCTAGTTGCGGCTGTTATGTCCACCTGTCGAGACACAGCACTATTAGGAGTGTTCTCTCTAGCCATGCTTTGAACGTAGTTCCCCACCAATATAAACGAACTTGTGTTATTGCCCGCCTACACGTTGACCGTAGTTGTATTCTGGTAGCCAGTCTAGGTACATTATGTACTCATTAACTGCCTTACAATATTCACAGTCGTAGTCTAGTTCAGAGATAGAATGACCGCATGGTCCTTTCCAATGATTCTGGATTTCCCATGCGGCCAAACCGTCCTTCAAGAATTGAAGTCGAGGGTCGAATGCACTCATGCGTACACCCTCTCTATTTGAGGTTCAACATATACGTCCATTCCTCTCCAAACCCTGTTTGAGTAAGCCTCTAACACGGCTTCCATGTTGGTTACTTGGGTACAGTACCAAGCACCGACTTCAGCGTCCCACCTGTAAGTAGCACCGTTGAACTCAGATACAGTAGGCTCTAAGTCCATGTACTCCATAGAAGGGTGATAGTTTAATGTCATACCTTGAGGCATAGCGTCCCACATTTGTTGTGTCATTTGTTGTTCTTGGCAGTTCATGTTCTAACGGAGAGGGTAGGGGTATATAACCTTTTAGTTATAGTCATACGCATCCGGTAAAGCCAACCATGTTTTTTGCGGATATTTGGACCTGCCATCTACGCTGGAAATCTTTTCAGAACCTACGCACACGAATAGATGAGGTTTCTTTGCGAGATGATTTGATAAACGATTCATTTCGAATGGTTGATTATCGAGAGCGGCAATTTGACCTGTTGTCAAAGCGTTGCCATCGGGATGGGTTGCACCCGCTTTCATCATAGCATTCCAAAGACGTTTCACATTACGACCGTCAGACTTGCCTAAGCGACCTTTTCGTCGCTGTCCATATTTACTACTAGGCACGTATTTGTCGTCTTGTGTTTTATCATTCATCTGCTTTCGATTCCTTTTTCTTTATGTTCATCCTACGCTGTGGCTTAACTATCGCAGTCTTTTTGACTTCAAGCGCAACATCATCGGGTAAAACTGGTAGAACTTTTTCAACAGCGGTTTTGGATAGAGAAACCATTTGACCGAATACAGCAGGTGGAATAAGTTCTTGCACCAATGAGGGAATGTATTGTGTTCGTGTGGTCTCGCCCCAAACAACAGACCAATTCTGCGTCTCTATAACGCATTCATCAACAGGCATCTGCCTATCGAATACATTGTTCTTTAGATGAGCGTCAATAGCACGTTGTCTACGGTCTAACATTTGCTTAGAGGCTTTGATAGTGGCTAACTCTGTTAGCATATCATCCAAGTCCTCACCCGTAGTAGGGTCGAGTAAATCCCATGCACCTTTTTGCATCAACTCTTGAGCCTTCGGGCATATATCAGAGAAGGCACACCATTTACATCCATCTCCGATAGTTGGATTACCTTTGTCGATACTTGAAATCCATTCGTACTGAGCCTTCAACCAATCTTTGAACGTGTCGATTTTTTCATCGGACCATGTAGTTGACACTACGCCGTAGCGTAGCAAGTCGAATGAAAACTTGATTTTCTTTTCCGGCCACCACTCTCTAGCAACTGCAAGATAGATTCCGGCCTGTATTGAATTATCAGCCTCGGCTTGAGTTATGTCAGCCCTTTGAGTCTTGTAATCAAGAAGTTCAATTGTTCCATCCCTGTGTTCCAAGATAGCGTCAATGAAACCGAATACTGGTGTTCCGTTTGATAATTTGTAAGGATTTCGATGTGTTCCAAATCCTCTTTCTGTGTCGATGATTCTTACTGGTTGACGACCCCTACGGTCGAACCAACGGGTCAGCATAGATTTACCATCTTGATAGAATTGAAAATCGACTTCTGAAATTGCGTTTTCTTTTTCGTACAATTCCATTAGACGGTCGAATGTTAGTTTGCCAGTTTTACCATCTTCATCTGGCTTACGCCAATGCTCTAGTGCATTGTGAACATTTGTTCCGACTCTAGCCGCTTGACTAGAATCCCTGTGGTTCGCTTTTGCCTTAAGCGTTATTTCATCATCAGACTTGGGGTCATAATGATACTCATATTGTTGTGTGCAGTTTTTCGCCATTTTTAGTCTACTGGCCGATAAGTAGGGTACTTTCATAATGAAAGCGTATCTTAAGTGTCGTATAAATTAAACGCTTAATTATTGCCATCTAGGTCCTTCTATCCATCCAACCAAAGACTTTCGGTGTCCACTGGTAATAGGGGTTACGTAGTGTTCATGATACGAAGGGAATACTATGATTGACCCTTTCTTTGCTAGGTCTATTGGAGCAGGTGAAGCAGTATGAGAGAATCCTAATTCTCCACCTTCGTATTCATCGGGGTCAGTCAATTGTATAACCACGCTTAATTTCCTATGGCGACCATCTTGTCTCATGTAGTCAATATCGTGGTGTGAATCATAATGATGTCCAACATCTGAATACTCTGTAAATTGTAGCGGTGGTAATGTGGAAACCGAGACACCGAAGTGTTGGTTTGCTGCCATAGCATATTCCCAAACTGTGTTATGTAATTCCTTGTAAACGTCATCGTTTGGAATCCATCGAATATCGGTTTTCCTATGTCCATCATTCTCATCGTCGCCATCGTCTCCAGTTCTGAAAGTAGACGCTTTTTGAACAGGAAGTTTTACACACTTCTCAACCCATCCATCAATAACATCTGATGGAATAGCCTCAGACCACATTAACCATGCAGGGTGTTTCATCATTCAGTTCATCCCCTGCTTTCTAGCGGCATCCCAGAATCTTTCTGGTGTTGGGTTGTCTATTCTGAATGGCTTACAAGCACGTGATTTCTTTACATGCGCTGTGTGTCTTACTTGTGTCTCTCCGCCTTTGGTTCGCTGTTGCTGAGATAGTTCAATAATCCAATCAAAGAGAGGGTCGGTTTGGTCTGGTCTGCCCGCTGCTGAAACCACTTGTTTCTCGTTTGCAGTTCCGTAGTCTTGGGTATATTGTCTAAGTAGTACCGTAGATAAGAAGTGATAGTTATACAACTCTCCACCAATTTTGAGTCTCTCGTATGGTTGGAAAAATAATTTGTTGATTACTTTGTAAGAGTGCATTTGACCTTCTGCGAATGCAGGTAGTGTCTTTTTCCCTTCTGCTACTGCTTGTTGTTGTCTAGCAAGTAATAGTTCACCTTCGGACTTACCGTGTACTTCTTGTGAATAATAATCACGGCATGATAGGTAATATGCTCCTTCATTTTCCATAACCATTACACGAACGCCGTCTGGATATTCAGCAGCGTGTTGTCTATGTAAATCAATGAATGCTAGAACCATATCATTGACTTCTTGTGGGTTACGACATACCTTACGGTATAGGCGAGAACGGAGAGACGGTGGTAGAATATCTTCACGTGCTACCAAGTCGGCTTGGCCTTCAAGGTCGCAGTCAATAATCGTCATCAAGCATTCAGAAGGGTCTCGTCCTTCACTATGATAAGCAAAATGTTTCAGAGCGAAAGTGGATTTACCCGCACCGCTGAAACCTTGCAGTTTCATGTGGCGTGGTCTTATCTTCACCATTGAATCTCCTGTATCACAAGATGCAATCAAATTAGCGTAGGCTTCTGTTTTCTTCTTTGCTGATTTTACCATATGAATCTCTCCGTTCTCCACCTAATTAAACTGCTTACTCCCAGTCATCCCAGTCGTCATCAGTTGACGGGGCTTCGTGAGATTCGGCATCACCCTCTACAGTTTCCGTGTCAGATTCCGCCTCAATAGAGCCGTCTGTTGCGGTCTCTTCAACGGTTTCTTCAACTGTGGAGTCTTGTGTTTCTTCGTCATCGTCGTCAGCAAAATAATCTGCTGCGTCGTCTGCACCGTCATCCCCTGCTACTGCTTCGGGTACTTCCGGCTTTGGTGGTTCAACAACCACTAGACCGACTGCGATTTCTAGGTTTGCGGATAGTCCGTATTCACCATTTACTTTGGTTGTAATGAGTGCTAGGATTCTTGAATATCGACCATAGCGAGATGCAATGTCGGGTGTAGTAATACAGTTGAGCATAAGGTTTTCACCGCTCTCGATAGCATCCATAGTCATAGTTGATTCGTCCTTTAGTAAGACTTTACCGAATTGATTTCCAGTCCTTGAAGTCTGAACCCCTGCATATGATACAGTCGCTTCAACTAGACGGTAGTCTCTTGGTGTTCTTGAGATGTCGTCCTCTAAGTCTGCTATGTCTGTAACGTCATACAAGTTACGTAGAACGTCCTCAGCAGGTGAGTGGTCGTATTCTTCTTCATTGAACGCTGTTAAGCCTGTCAATGGTCTTAGGTCTAGCATTTCAGCATCTAGGTTTCTACATGATACAGCAGCCTTCCATGAGCCTCTTACAAGGTCATCTGCGATTGCTGCGTCGTCATCCCATAGAGACATACTGAACATAGCAGCGTCCATTACTGCGTCGCCATCTTCAATAACGGCTTGACCGTAGATGAAACATACTGGGCGTGGATTTCCTTTTGCGATTCCGACTGTTCGGTGAGCAACTTCCCATACATCCATATGAGCAGTGTACGATTTTTGACGTAGGATGTTAGACAAATCAGTAAGGACACAATCAGTTACGAATCCTTGAGCGGCAGGTGATTTCATTCCACCTAATGCTTGAATTGTTTCACGTAGATTCGGGTCGTTTGCTTTTCTTGAGAAAAGGTCGACGACTGGAGAATCATCCACGAAAATACCGTTCTGAACACCCCTATCAATGTAGGGCTGTAAACGGCTCTGTACGTTCTTTGGCAATTTCTTTGTTTTACTAGCGGTCTTTGACGGCATATTCAAAGTCAGAAATCCCCACCCATATAAAGAGCGTCATCATTCCTCTAAGTCCTCTAAGTGGGATTCCATCAAACTATCCCAAAGGGAGTCATTATCTATGTCGGCTGTTTTCATTGTGGTAACTCTCATTTCTTCTCTCAACTCTCTCTTAGCCTCAAGTTTCTCGGTAGCCTTTGATTCCCAAGTATTATCGAACCATGCTCGACCGGAGTATAACACATCTCGATTATCAGACGTTCCTATTATTTTCCATAGTAAGTTGCCTTTGTTTGTTGTTCTGAAATAATTCGGCAAGAATAGACTTCGCCAAATCTCAGATTCCTCTTTGGTTTTACATCCGATGCTACGGAGTATCTTACCTTCGTTTTTTGTTAATGCTCGGATTGATTTCGCTCGTTCTGATGTTCCAAGTACATCTGAAAAGTCTGCGATTACATCTTTCAGATTATCTCGAACCGCCTCTATGAATAATGGTGTTAGCGCATATGTATCTAGTAGTCCTTCTCTCGACTTAACTATCTTGTATGTCTTGCGGCTACCACCTCGGCCACCACCTCGATTGGCAACTTCGATGAGACCCGCATCTTCTAATGTAGGCAAATGCTTCTCCTTGATTTGAGATTTTGAAACCGAGAATGCGTGAAGGTTTAACCACTGTTGAATAGCATCAATTGTGAGTCGGCGTTTTGAATCTGCCATTGTTTGCATCTGCAAGAATGTATTCCACGCATCGTCCGGTACACCCGACAATGAAGCACGAAGTACAATGTCGCATAATAACAAGCCAACAATATTATCCTCGATAGAAGATAGAATGTATGTTCCTGTTTTGTCAGTCTGTGTTGGACGTTGATGACTATGTAATAACGTAACTGCGTCGATTACTGATAGGACTTTTTTCACGTCCCTCTGATGTTGAGCATTTCTCGATGGGAAAAACTCAGCCAACAAAGGTGCGAATATATTTCGTACTCTGTTCTTTCTAAGGGATAGCATAGATGCTTGTAAAGTATGAACCAATGGATTCACGGTGAAAGTTTCGGGTCGAGCCTTCGCCATCAATTGATTACGAACAACATTTCCAACTTTACTTACAGATGTTTGAGGTGTCATCAAAAGTTGTCTTGTGATTTGTTCCTGTTCTTTTGGGTTTCTAGTTGTTAATGTAATGAAAGCAGGTTGTCCTCTGATAATGAAATCTCTAGTCTCAATCTCTCCTGTCATTTCATTCTTCATCGGAGTTTTCCAAACCAACTCCTTATCGTCGCCGGACATGAGCGGCTTCATCCTCTGAATGAATGCAAACGATTCGTCTTTCTCTAAGATGATAATACATTTCCCATCCACGTTGACAATGAAGTTGCCGTCCTCATCAATTTCATCATAGTCATACTTCATTGCTTCTCTCGATGCACCCGCTAATACCATGCACATAGATTTGGGGAAACCGTTTCTAGCAGTCAGTGTCATGTATGTTTTTCCAGATGCCGATTGACCTATCAATTCGAGATTCAATGGTGCATCTGTTTTACATGATAACATAACTAAGAATGTGAGAATGAGATTAGCATCATCACCGACAAACGGCATGTCTCTTGATTCGTGGAGTATTTTATTCACCTTATCTAGTAAGGCAGCGTCTCCAAGAAAATCGTTTACATCTTTATCTTCTATATCACCATACAATGATTCGGCTTCTTTCTTTTCAGCAGATACAAACTCTGCCGCTTCGTATTCTCCATCCTTTAGAATAAGACCCGCCTTGAGTAAGTTGGTTTGGAAATCTTCATCTTTTATTTTACAGTCTTTTGCTAGACGCTTGATACTGTATTGAGATAGGACATTCACTTTACCTTTAGGCTCATCATTCAGAGATACAGAGAAGTCCATGCGGCCTTTTGTCGCAGACAAGAAAGTCAAGACTATATCATAACCAATCTCTTCAACGTGATACACTGTTGCGTTTTCACTTGACTGTCTTACGTGAACCATATTCCCCCTCTCCTTATCCTCACCCTCTTAAGGTGTTACATCAGACCGCCATTTTGTGTCCGGTGGAAATTGTGATACTAGCGACCAATACAAACCGCAGTCATTGTCTCCACATATAACTACGCTATTCGGCCACAAATTGCCCGGTCCTAGAGCCATGCAATCAACTGGTCCTTTTCTTTTACAATTAGGACATTCGGGTAGGGTGAACAACCCCACCACTTCACACTCACGTGCGGGTTGAGATTCAGTTGAAGGAGCAAGGACTTTGTTCGGTATTGTCCTATTCATTAGGTATCTTGTCATTCCTCTTCATCCCCCATTATGATAGATGCTCTTTTGCTTATAGTAGCATATCTTTGAATGTCCTCACGTGTACTTATCCAATCGTTATGAGAATCAACAAGCCTCTCCCAGAATAACTCTCGAAAACCTATCCACTCTATCCATGCTTTATTCTTGACATAACCATGTTTTTGATATTGTCGATTGACTTTACTCCAAAGAGCCTCGGCAGATTTGTATAACGGTTCTCCGTTTTCATGCATAACAAAACACATTATCTCTCTCTTTCTTTTCAACTCATTGATGAAATCTGGATTTCGTTTTTTGAATACCAACTGTTTCTTATTCATCCTACGTGTCTCCTTAACCATGCGGGCATAGGTCCGATATTGTTTCTGAACCAAGCAGGTAGCATACCTGCATTCATCCTTTGGAATCTAGCCCACGAAGAATCCAAGATGAATATTTGACCTTTGTCTTTTGGTGAACGTACTATTCTACCTGCACCTTGAACGATAGTCAACGCAGTTTGAAGGTTGTACCATTTCTTACAAGGAGCGGGACAACTGAACGAACCACACATCCCATTACTATACTTACTAGGTGGCTCGTATGGACAATCCTCAGTGCCTTCATACTTTCTCCGCCATGCATGTTCGTCTTCTGTCAATCGAGTCGATATAACAGGGTCTATAACAGGTAAATAGGGTACTTTACACAATACCAACCACTCGGCTAGTTTACCTTTGAAGTCAAACCCCTCATTGACATAAGTCGAGATTAAAACTAAGTTGTTTTCTTTACTTGTCATGAAATAATCAATGGCTGAATCTCGACCCCCTGCATCTGAATCGTGAGTTACAACTCGGTCTCCGTAACCTGCTGCTCTCAAACCTTCAACTATGCCCTTCCTTATGTAATGTGTATGAGGTAAAACGACACCACGCTTGTTCGGATATTTTTCCATTATTCCGATTATTGCTTTGACTTGTTTTGGAATAGTTGCATCTCTCTTCGAGTATGACATAGAGCCAACGGGAGCATAATGAATGTTGAAGCAATCTTTGGGGAATGGACTTTCGGTAATGTTGATGTAGAGAGTTTTCTGGTCCTCAAGTCCCATAGAATGAAGGTACGTATCTACGTCAAGTATAGTAGCAGACAAGAAGATTCTTTTTCTCGCAACTGAATCAAGCATGTCAACTGCATAATCACGAACCCGAACTGGCTTGAACTCAACAAACCTACCGAATCTTGTCTTATCCATTTTGACAACCACGTTATCCGGTTGTTGCAGAAGTGTGAGAATCGTAGTTCCTTTCTCTAAGATACTACGGAACGCCTTTATCTTTACATCATCTTCTTCATCCTCGGCAGCCTTGAGGTGCATATCGCAAGACTTCACGAAGTCCTTTACATCATCAAGCCAGTCGGCAGGGTGATAGTGCATTGGAAAGTTCCATTTTGGACCATGTACTTTTTGCCAGTCTTTCTCTGATATTCTAGTGCCGAGAAGGTCAAGAAGAAATCCTTCCATCCTGTGTGCCTCATCTATAATAGCGAAGTCTCTTTGTTCAAATCTTTGGTCGCCCTGTATTACCCTAAACAAATAAGCCGGATTGGATAGGGTGATTCGTGCGTCAGAGGCAGCGAACTTTTGTTCGTAGTAGGGGCAGGGGTCGGTCTCTTTCGAATGTGGACAAGAACCACCTCTCTTCGTCCAACAAGGAGCACCGTCAGCAGTACCACTCTTCACCCAACAAGGAAAATTGGAGCGACCCCTCACTTCTTTCACAACATGACCGTAGTCGGCAAGATACTGGGTTGCGAGGCCGAGGCTCGGAGTCAATAGATAAGCAGACTGAAACTGTGCTTGAACGGTCATGGCTATGGCTGATTTCCCTATTCCAGTAGGGGCTTGAATAACTATGTTGTCAAACTCATCTTTCTTCAATGCGTGATAGATAACTGATAATGCTTCATTCTGAAACTTTCTAGGTGAAGGCATTGGAAAATCCGGTTGTATCTCATCCCAAAGATTTGGAAGTTTTGATTTGCTTGGAATGTTGATTCTCACGACGGCCATGATGGTTCAGATATACCCCACCAATATAATGAGGGTTGTATTAGAGATGCGAAGAGATGCGTGCTAATGTATTGGGAAATAACCTAAACCCACCCCGATGGACACGCACCCCCTCGGCTTTTTTGAGGTATTACCTTCGGGGCAAATAGGGGGTGCAACCCCACCATTATTAATTCACCTGTCTAACCAGTGGGTTCTGCCGCCCCAGTAGACATTGAAGCCCTCATTCGCCAACTCAGCATACAACTCATTTGTTAATTCATTACAACCACATACACAGTCTCGACCGTCTGCTGATGTGTTATGAGGTACTTCAACTTCTAAGTCGTAAATAGTGTCGGGGAAACGGCTTCTGCCTTGGTTGACCCTGTGATATGAAACTCTCGATGTGATTAAGTTTCGTGGGATTCCAACTGATGTCAATGGTCGAACTCTGTAAGACCATACACGGACCGAAGTTGTTCCGTACCTTTGCATGTAGCAGTCTCCGGGTTCTAAAGTTGGCCTGTCCGGTAGTTCTCTGATTTGTGTTATTAGTTCTGTTATTCGGTTGCTCATGTTATACGGGAAGGGGTGTGGGTATATAACATTATGCCTATAGGGATTTAATGATGAGTGTTCCCCTAGTGATGTTACACATACACTACCCTTGTATGTGTGTGCCTGTAAGGGGTATTGGAATTATATTAATTCTTGTAGAAGGGTTTCCCCCTACGGGGAAACACTTCTAATGATGACCCCTTTTGTTCCACATAGGATGATTACACTATATACATGCAAACCTTTATAGGTAAATATACTACCCGCAATACAGAGAACGACTGGTGCGGCGACCTCTATGAATACACCAGACCAAGACCTACTGAACACTTAATCCGGCGGCCATCCTCATGGTTGCCGCTATGTCTGATGGTTGTTTTCCGACTGTTAATGTCATACTAGAGTCGTCAGTTGAAAACTCCCAAGCGATTGAAAATAATTCTTGTCTACCCGCTAGACTACCGTCAATTGATGCGAAGTCCATTATATCTCCCGCTCTCAAATCAAATCGTTCTGGAAGACCTTCTACTATCCATTGACTGTACGCAATTCCTTGTCTCATCAGTATTTGCCTACCAAGAGTTTCAGCGTGTGCAACTGTGGTAACGCTAGTATCTTTGATGTACCGATGAACAGGTCTTTCACTTGTCAATGAGACAGTCGCACTAATGTCTAATTCTTCATTTTCAACAGTAACTTTGTTGAAGAAGTCATCATCGTTTGTAACTCTCTCAATCATAGTTGGATAAAAGTCGAGAGGAACAGTAGTCTTTGGAACACGACCCGCTGTGTAAGGGGTGAAGTTAGAATCGTGAAGTTCTTTTTTCTGGGCGACGTGAATGTAACCATAAGCGTCTGCGTAGATTTGATATTGTATCGGTCCAGAGTTCACAAAACTCAGCAGAGTTTGAATCGCTGCTAATCTCGTCTTACCCTTGAACTTCAAACCAGTTGGTAAAGTAAATTGAAAGTCAGAGATGATGCGGGCGATAGGTGGGTTGTAACTGGAATTGGCGATTATACTTTTAATTATAGTAGCAATGTTTCCATTTGCATGTGCAGGTTGTTCGGTGATATATTCATTCGTCAAGAAACCCAGTGCATCAAGACAAGTCAATCGAATACTATCAGATGTTTCTTCAATCCCTGCTACATAGCCTGTGAATATCAATGGTGGATTAGACCACATTCGTGGTGCTAAGTAAACTTGAATCGTTTCTCCAACTTCTGCTATGCCGCTCCTTCGACCCGCAACGGATGATATGTTGATTGTAATTTGTCGTGGTGTGTTCAAGTCATCTTTTGAAGAAATTGACTTGACACCATGTAAGGGTCTAATTCCATTAACTAATACAACAGGTGTCTTTGGCGTTGCCTCATCTTCTGCTATCTGCCCGTATATTGTTCGTCCCAAAACTTGCCTTGACCTAACGAAGTAAACCTTGTGAGGCCAGTTGTTTCTTAGATTACCTAATTGAAATTGTCTCGGTCTATTCATCCATTGTAGACCTTCTGGATTCCAACCGCCGTTACTGTAACCCAATTTTCCTAGATTGAATGTTGGGTTTGGTAAAACTGATGTTGGATAGTTGCCTTCGGTCGGTCCTGTTGTAAATGCAAAACCGCCACGTGGTCCACCGCCACGTCTGCTTGTCAAATCGTATTGGTCTGGGAATAACGACGCAGATGCGTAGAGATAACCGAAGCCGTCAGTTGCCCCGGTGTAGCCGTTGTGAAGATGAGGGTCGAATGGTTTTGGTGATGCAAGATTAGTATAACAGTAAGTTGTTGGTCCACCCGTCGTCCATTGATTTGAAAGAGCAGTCATCGTATTTGGATGTGGGATTAAACCGAGACCGAAGTCTGCTGGATAATGAGCGGGTCTGTTAATATCTTCTTTATCATTGACGGTCATAGCGTGTTCCGCTACCGTATCTCTTGCTCTGTAATTCAACCACTGAACTTCAGCCCATGTTCGAGAAACGAATCGAGCAATCGCCGTCCTCGGTCTTCGTGGGTCTTGCCCTAATTCCTCAACGAAATCTTTGAGATTATCCGGCGGAGTAATGACAAACTCATCGTCAATAGGGTCTCTAACGATGCGAACATACCGCTCGGCCTCATCATCCATGTTTATACAGGGCAAACTAAAGTTATTTACCGTATGCTTAATATTACACTTAGGACTCGAACCGTCTGTGAGAGTTTTAACACCGACAAAAGGATATGCTCTAGTTAAGCGTTGGATGCCCGAACAAACAACAACAAGTGGAATAGTTATACAAGACGAAGCAGCGTCGTATGGCTTTGGAGTAATAGAAGAAATTACTCCTTTTAGTAAAGAAAGTGAATACAAAAAAGGAGATGTTGTTTTGATAGAAAAAGACTGTGGGACTTCACTACAGTGGAATGGAAATATTTGCTTGATGGTTAAAATAATGAATATAATAGGGGTGATTGAATGAAGAAGTCAATATATGGTGAAGAAGCAAGAGAAGCATTAATGAGAGGAATAAATGAAGTTGCCAATTCAGTTAAGCCAACATTAGGACCTGCTGCTAGAACTGTAATACTAGAAAGACAATATGGCTCACCTGTTGTAATTAATGATGGTGTTACTATTGCTAAAGACATTGATATGAAAGAAGACCCATATGCGAATCTAGGTGTACGTCTTATTCAAGAAGCAGCGAGTAAGGCTCAAGATAATGCAGGGGATGGAACAACTACCGCCTCTATCCTAACTCAATCATTATGCAATAAAGGATTAGTTGAAATGAAAACAGGTCGCAATCCAATACACATTAAGAAAGGATTCGATAAGGCAGTTGAGATAGCAGTTAAGTCAATCGAAGATGCGGCTTCCGATGTTGACGACACGTCTTTGATTCATGTAGCAACAATAGCAGCCAATAATGATGAAGCAATTGGTTCTCTGATTTCACAAGCATTCCAAACAGTAGGAAGAGATGGGATTGTCTCGATTGAAGAATCGAATGGTCTCGATACGACGCTAGAAATTGTTGACGGACTTGAGTTTACTAAGGGGCTACTTAGTTCACATTTTATTACCGACTCGGAAAAACAACAAACGACGATGAAGAAGCCTTTGATTTTAGTAACTGATGAAACTATTCGAACCGCTCAAGAAATTGTTGATGTTCTAAATTATGCAGTAGAGATGAAAAGACCACTTTTGATTATCGCTACCAAGATGGAAGGTGAGGCTTTGGCTACGCTCGCCCTTAATGCTTCACGTGGTATCTTAGAAGTCGCAGCAGTAGAAGCACCTTCATTTGGTAATTCACGTGAAGAAATACTCACCGATATTGCTACGGTTGTAGGAGCAGTTCCGATTTTCTCCAGTAAGGGAATGTCAACTCAAAGGAACGGAATAGAATCTTTAGGTGGTGCGTCTTCAATCTCATGTTCGATGAAGAAAACAACAATAGTTGGTGGTCGTGGTACAGAGAGTGATATTCGGAAAAGACAAGAAGCACTTATCGCTCAATCGAAAGACGCTGAAACTGATTGGGAAGCAGAGGCATTGAGAGCAAGAGCAGGTAAGATTTCCGGCGGTGTTGCAGTATTACACATCGGTGGTAAGACCGAGGCAGAGATGAAAGAAAGAATCGCACGTGTAGATGATTCATTGAACGCTACTAGAGCCGCTTTACAAGAGGGGATAGTAGTAGGTGGCTCTATCATGTATCTACGTGCTAGAGATGAGATACTAGATGCCTCAGACGACCATGAAGGCGACGAATGGCTAGGTATGATGATGGTACATGATGCACTAGCAGAGCCGTTTCATCAGTTGTGTTTTAACGCAGGGGTTGATGGTTCAGAGGCACTAGAGCAGGTCATAGAAATGAATGACTCTAACTACGGTCTAAACGCCAAGACTTTGGAGTTTGGAGACCTTATTGAACAGGGTGTTATTGACCCTGCCAAGGTTGTCAAAAACTCACTGGAGACAGCCGCTTCGATTGCAGGGTTAGTCCTAACAACCGAAGTGCTTGTCGCAGAAGTCTAAGCCATAAGTGAAGCCAATTCTTGCACGCTTATTGTGTGGCCTTCATACGGTGGGTTAGCGATAGGGTCGAACACCCAAGCGTCCTCGTCTCGATAGTCAGCAGTCCAACCACAGCCTTCGATGTGGCAGAGTGTTGATACTACGAACTGATGCCATACGTTGAAACTACCAGACCATTTTTCACCTTCGTGGTCGCGGTGATTCCAGATAACAGTTTCATTAGGGTTAGTGTGGTCGGAACATACCCAAGATGCAGGGCGGTCGTCGCACCAGTCAGCCCAGTGTTCTAAGACAGTCATACCGCAGAAGTAAACATGGTCGTCTCTAACTTCGGCTCTTTCAGAGCGGCCAAAATGCTCTAATGAGATATTTAACTCTCTAACGATGTACTCAGCGTACGTCTCGCCTTCTTCTTTCTTTCCTTCTCTTCGTGTCTGCCAGTATTCTCTTGCTTCCATGTTCTATCGGAGTGTGCATTGGTATATAAGGATAACTGTTCTACACTTTCACAAGCCTAAAACCCATGACGGTTAGTAGTACCACTCACAGCATCTTGGTCGCCTATGCGGGTTATCAAAGCCCCACTCCAAGGCCAGTACAAAGACGACCCTGCATGTGGAGTTCTGTACCAAGCCAATGGGTTAGTCGTCCAAGCCAAGTCTAGGTCTGCCGCATTATGTCCCCAGAATCTTTGGTAACGTAACTGTGGTGCATCGTGAGTGAAATCCTCACTACCTGCAAGAGTTTCAGCCGCACCTAGTATAGTCCATTCAGTCCCGTCAGTCTTTACTGATGGAACAGATAGCCAACGAACATTCATAGAACGGATAACATTCTCATCAGCAGTAGCAGCATCAAACTCGAAAGAAGGAAGCCATATCTCCATGAAGTGTGAGCGTTGTGTCCATACACCGGATGTACCTGCAATAGTCATAGGTGATGAGTCAACTACTGCGGGCCAACTAAGCGGTGCAGCACCGTCAACTTCTGGAGTAGGCACTGTTGTATATTGTAGGTTACTACGCCATCTAACGACGATGTGAATATTCCCATTTCCATTAGTTGTCATTGTCATGTCGGATATATCGAATGGGTCGCCGGAGATTGGATGAAAAATATGTTTTACAGTCTTTGTTGTTGATGACAATACGTCTCTAGCATTCATGGCAGTTATCATTACATCGTTAGCAGCAATGTCATCGACTTTACTTAACCTACAGACTACATATATCCTATCTTCTTCGTTTATGATTGCATCATACCAGTCGCATACATCAGCATCATTTTCATGTAAGTAAAGTGGACTTCCGAAAGTATGCACTGTGCCAGAGCCTAAGTCGCCTTGACAAGCATACACTTTAGCATTCGCAGTGTTGTTATCTTTTCTAAAGAAGATGAAAGGAATGTCGTCGCCCCTAAGAGCCAACTTAGGTGAGTCTATTCTACCTGATGTCGTGTTGTCAACTGAAACCCATCTTCCATCATCCCAAGTTGTTGGACTACCGCTCGGAAGTGCAACCCAACTTGCATTCGGTTCTTTGATTGAATAGACGACTGAATATTCTGAGGCACTCTCCCGGTAATGAACCGCAGACAAGTGAAGCCTGTCCTTAGAGTCGCATACTAAAGTCGGTTGCATCATGTTATCTCCAGTGGTGTATGGATTGTTAGTTGCTGAGATGTTGATTGGTGTAACAGTCGTCCAGTCCCACTTATACACGTGGTCCGGTGAAGATGCGACTATGTTTCTAGTTGCATATGTATAGAAGAGTCTGCGTATCGGTGCGCCTGTTATACTAGCAGAATCATCCCTTGCTACTTCGATAACAGCGTGTATTGTTCCTAGACTGTCTGAGGCGAATGCTGCTCCGTATATCTTATCATTAGTGTCAAGCGCAGAACTACCTATCTCTGAAATAAGTAGGACTTCATCAAGACCAGTTGTTGTTGCACCAAGTTGTTCGGCGTGTCGATTCCAGAATAAATCTGAACCCGGTGGTTTGGTGTAATGTACGTACGTAGGTTGATTCCCTCGGCTTGCCTTAGTCGATGGAGCAATTGTAAATTGATGCAATGTCCCATCGGGTGTTCTCAATATTCTTTGACCCTTGCCAAGATAGCCGTCAGTTGCTCCGGTAGCACTCGCACTGTCATTCATTTCTTTTCTATTCGCAGTAACATTACCCTGTGAGGATATTATTCCTGTTGCATTGACTATACTACCACTATCCCAATATGGTCTTACGTGATTAGATACGTGTACCTCGACTGATGATTTCAATTGTTCAGATACAGCAACCCAGTCCTTCTTACTAAGTTCCTGTGCTCTAGCCAATGTTACATGTGGATAACCGGCAGTGTAGACTTTATCCCAGTCGTAATCACTGCCTGTCATAACAGGGATAGCCCCTGCGTGGAAGTGGTCTGTTGGGTGATTAAGCCAGAATGCAGATAAAGAATTACCACTTACGAATGGGCCACCCATTAACTCATTTGGTAATAGAATATCATTGTAAAGAACATTACCACTGTTAGTTGTTCTCCTTGCTGTATCAGCCCATAGATTAGTGCGTAAGTAAGATTGACCGATAGTCCCACCATCACCTGCTGCATCAAAACCAGATAACAAACCTGCCGCACCTTCTAAGTGAAGGGTGTCCGTTCTTGAGAATGGAGTTTCAAGTTCTAAATCAAGAGTTCCTTTTCCACCTGCTCTAGCCCGGACGTGAACTTGACCGGGTGCAAGTAGATGTAAAGGAATGTCGTAGCCTAGACCAGCGTGAACCTGTTTCCAAGTTCTATCAGTTCTGTACGGGTGTGCTTTAGATGAAAGACCGTAATGAAGAGGGCCGAAATGTGAGAACCCACCGAGAGGGCCGACTAATTTTCTAGCAGCATTTGTTGATAGTAAGTCTGAGAATGGTGCGTCAGTGTCGCCCTCTGAATACGACGTAGTGTCATAGGAACGTGTGTTATACAGAGCCGCAGGGAAAGCCCACCCATTGAACCCAAACTCGCAGAATGGACTCGCAGATGAGCCGAAATCAGCAAAACCAATGGTTGTAGGAATGAACCTAGTCTTTCTCAAATGTTGGTATCTATCAACAGCCCAAGCATCTATTCCACTTTTCTCTGTGGTTATGTCGTCATACCCAAGATAAGAAACACGGTCAGTCATTTGTCTGTAAGGATAACCATGTAAAATAGAACCATCACTTAGTATGTGAGGGAGACACTTAGGTAAGACCGCATGAGAACAACGTCCTTCTGGATATGAGCCGTAAGTAATCGGTATCGCCCTTTGTGCTGATTCGGGAAACCAATAAGCAATTCGAGAACCACTCCACCACGTATCATCTTCTATCCAGTTTTGTGTTCCTTTACTAGCCCCGTCAACTGTTGAATATTTGATGTCGAACATTGCCTTACCTTCACGCACCCTGCCATTCTTTGCAGGGGTGTCCGACCATAATAGAATCAGACTTCTTGCACTTGAGTTAGCAACCATCTGCCCCCAAGGTGGAACAGCACCGAAGTTTGTTCCAGTGTAGTTGTTCGTACTGCCGAAGTTCAACACTGGCTCTGGATGCTGTAAAACAGCATCACCAGTGCCGCTAAGTGGGTCGCTCTGTTCATCTTGTATCGGGTTGCATGTTTTAGCAGCATCATCGTAATAGAAACCCGGCGGGCATGGATTGGAAAAACCATCGGGATTCCAAGGCCAAGGGTTAATGTCGGGACTCGGATATTCCCCAGTATTACTTATCATATCTCGGTGAATCGCAGCCATCATCATCTTTCCATCTTCCATGATTCGCAATGACGAACAATGTATTGTCGGATGAAGCAACGATTCTGCGTAGGATGTGTGGTCCGGGTGTTTGGCCCGGTCTTTTCTCTCTTGACCTAAGTATCTCATTAGTTCGACTTGAGGAAACACCCAATCATGGATAGTCCATTGATACATATATTCAGAGATAGAAATGCCAGTTCTAGCATCGAGAGATTCAGACTTACCCACTAATAGATTATACAATGGATTGTCTGTTGCTGTGGTAGCATCTTCGGTGTATAGAGCGTCATTGTTGGCTGTCCACTTGAATAGTAGTAGTTCGCTGCCTCTAGGATTACCTGCTGCTCCACTGCCCCCGTCAGCCCATACTTGGCCGTTACCCCAAACTGCCGAGTTGAAGTCCGATGCGTCGATAGCATCTGCCCCTACAAGCAACTCTCCACCGTAAGCATCTGCGTCCCATAGATGTGAAATGCCACCTTGTTGATAGAATCCACCCGGCTCTATTGTTCCACATAACTTTGGTATTCTCGCCCATGATGGATTTGCTAAGGGTCTGAATGGTGTCATCTGATGTAACCCCCATGCAGATTGTGTTACTTGTTTTGATTGGGCCGTAGTTCCTAATTTAACGCCTGTAAGTGTTGGGTCGAGTCTGAATATAGCATGATATATTGTTACACTATCTTCAGAATAGTTTGCTGGAATGTGAGACTGGGCTAATGTTGGTGCGCCTCTTGTATAGTCAACTGTCCCACTTGCTCTAACCGTTTTCGGGGTATTGACAACTGATACTAGAATATGATAGTCAACAATTGGTTTTCGAAATGCAACCCCCTCGATTGTTACATCTTCATAACGAAGAATCGAAGGAACAACTTTAACACGGGTCGGAACTTTATCAGCAAGGAAGGTTGAGGAAATTGCAGTTGTCTTAGACCAAGCACCTGTTCCTGTTATGTCTCCATATATTCTACCACTAGCCTTAGATTGAACAGATGTTCGACTGCTGATTGTTTGAGTTCCAAAAGCCGTACTAGGAGCGGTTCTAATGTTTCTTCCTGTCATAAATGTAGTTTGATTGTCATTGGTATCTCCAGACTTCCCAGAGCGTCTAGCAGCAGTTCCTAGTGCTTCTTGTAGTGGAAATATAGGCGTACCGTCTGTGTAGTTATATCGTGAACCAGTGGCTAAGGTAGAATCGTTATACCACTTACCATTTCTTAGTAGAGTTTGACCCGAATGAACTTGAACATTCAACCCAGAATATGTTTCATCGTTTTCATCCTCTGGCACACTATGAAACGCAGTAACAACTAACGCACCTTCGTAGCCAACAAGACCGCATGAATCGACGACAACATGATTGCCTCTTTCAACTGCACCAATAGAATATGGTAAAGCATCACTGTCTTCAATAACTCTCGGTACTTGAATAGTCGAATAGTTAGTCAGAATGTTAGAAGTTTCAGTAGCAGATTCAGTGCTTGTTGGGGATGTTAACGATGTACCACTAGCCAATACGGTTTGTCTTGCACCCAAGTTAATCCCCCAGTATGAAGAAGTTGGTCCACTCTCTTCGGCTCTATCAAACATAGCCATATCACTTACCGATTTATCTGAGCGGTCTGCTACGAAACCAATGACTGAATACGCAGTGTTGTGAAACGAGCCGAATGAAATCCCAAGTCCGTTCGATGGAACAACTGTTGCTGCGTAATGAGCGATATTCAAAGGAGCACCGTTAGTTGTAGTTCTACCCAGAGTCAACTGATTATCTGTGGCAGGGATTGAAGTTGTATCTCTCTTGATAGAAAAAGTATGGTTAGCAGGTTGATTACCTGTTTCAGTTCTTCTACTGTGCGCCCCGAACCTACCTGCTTCGGTGAAAGTCATGACTGTTCCCGAAACTGAAACACTTGTTGCTGAGGCATCATGATGAGAACCTGTTACTGTTACACCTTCTATTTGAGACATCTCCAACCAACCCATTTCACTGTTCAAAGATGGGGGAGAAATGTTTAGCAGTAAGTCGTTTGTTGTAGGTGGTTGTGAAGGAGAGAATGTGTTTCGAAATGTACCTGTTGCATCAACAATAGATGTCAACGGTAAGCCCGGTTCTGCACCAACTGGCGGTCTCATATCGACTGGGGAATAAGCCATTCATCATGCCCCCAGACCTGCTTCTCTAACGAATACCGCAGTGTAAGGTGTCTGCCCTACATTGCCGCCTTGACGTTGATAGTTGAATGAAACCATTCTTCCTACAAAGGTCTTGTTAGTTGCCTGTCCAGAGAAATTAACTGCTTCATATTCAAACTCAACCAATGCACCGCTTTGTAACAACTCTTCCATAAACTCAATATCAGTATTCTCAGTTTCTTTAAGGAATATTCCTTGCATTTCAAACTCATCAACTCTCTGCCCTCGGTCAGTTACTTCGGGATAAACAGCATCTAAGACTGGAGTTTGTGTAAAGGTAGCAACCCTTCGTCTGCTGAAAGATGAAGGCTTTGTATTCAATGTTAATGGGATGATTAGTGTTGCAGGTAATACTTTCACAACTACCTTAGCAACAGCCGAAGATGTGCCGTTAGAATCCACGACAACAAGTGTAGCAAGGAACTCACCCGCTTCTGCATAAGTATGGTCGTTATATGACGTACCACTAGAAACAGCAGATGAACCGTCTCCGAAGTTGAAAGTGTAAGTTGAAAGTGAAGCCGATGAATTAATCGAATACGAAGAAGATGCGTCGAGGCGAATTGCTTGTCCCGCTCTTACCATTGTTGGTATTGCTCTAAGGATAGCAATAGGTTCGGCATTTACAATAGTGTAAGTTATCGTAGGGTCTGAAGCAACTGATTCATTACCCACATCATCTTTGACATACGCTTTTACGTTTCTTGTTCCAGTTGTTGTTGTATAAACATACGATATATCTTGAGTTATACTTGTCGCAGGGGTTTCTACTTTTACCCATCCACTATCTGTCCCGTCGCCATACTCAACCTTAAACTCAGAGATGGTGCGGTTTTCATCTGTTGTAGCACCACTCACTCTGAATGTTATCACATGTCCTACCTTTGTTGCGAATGTAGTGTCTGATGCCTCAACAACACTTGTCGCAGTGCTGCCGTCATATGAGTTTGAAATAACTGCTATATCGACTGTCGGCTTCTCATCATATTCAACGTCCCATGAAGTAACATAAGGAATAGCAGACCAGTCGATAGGATGTAGTAAGGTATCAGAAACGGAAGGTATATAAAAGTTAAACCTCACGACGAAACCATTAGCGACCACGCTGCTTGGCAAACCAGTCAAGTCCAGTGTTCCTATTCCACCAGTATAATCTAATTCTCGGTCTATGAATCCATCTATTGTTGTAGAAGCCTCTTGGTCTATTGTAGCAACCACTGGGGGTTCTAGTAAAGTAACTCTAACGTCCATCCCTTTCGCCTTGTCTATATTCCTAGCATAGATATTCAGTTTAGTATATCTTGCTACCGTTGTCGAAGGTTGTTGTTTAATTGAATCAACTGTAAATGGTAGCATACTGTCTGTTGGTAATTGACGTAATGTCATAGAGTCGATTTGTAAATCTTGATTCGACTTCTGCAAAGTTGGATTCGTCAACCGGGTTATCTCACCATTCGAGTCAAGGAAGTCCGTAGGGTCGGCAGGTACGTGTAAAAGAGTTCTAGCGGGATATTCTGGCTCGAAATAACTTGTTTGTGTGAAACCATTCAATGATGTAATCGGAATTGAATCGGGTGTGATTGGCTCTCCTTGTAATGACACAAAAACATGATACGTTGCATTATTAACCCAAGTAGGTGGACTACCCCCTATCGTGAATATGTATGTAGCACTACCCACGTTGATAGATAAAGTTCCACTGGACTCAGTGATGACTTGTTTGCCAATTGTGAATGGTGTCCCTGCAAAGTTGTCAGAGGTAAATACAACAAACTGTGCTTCGGTTGCCGTTAAGTCAGTTAGACGGGCAATCATAGCGGCATTCAATGTAGAGTCAGTATCGAAAGCATAAGGTGTACTAACGCTCCTAGAGAGTGAAGTCCCCGATGTAGCATATGTCATTTCACCAAGGTAAAGAGTGTATCTTGCACCTTGATGTTCCGTAAAAGCAACTCTATCGTCTCTGTTGTAATCTCTTGTTCCAGTGTGCATTACCGCAGGGTCGCCTTCGGCCCAGTGGTTCGCCCAGTGGTCGGTTGAATTAGATGGATGAGCGATTGGAGTTCTCACTGGGAATGTTGCTATGTCGCAAGATTTGATTGACATGGCCCATACTGGAGTTCTACATGATACATCAGTTCCAACAACTTCCCCATTCCAAAGGAAAGTCATTCCCTTTGTATTAAAGACTGTCCGTAATGTGTTAGTGCCTTCAGAGAATGTGAAGTAATTTGAAGTTCCAAAACCATTTCCTAACCTACCAAACCCACCAGTGCCGGGTAGGTTGTATGTATCATCTCCATCAAGGTCAACGAATCCAGTCCATGTTCCACTTGTTGTCAAGTGTGGTAGCCCACCAGTCATCCATACTGCGGGTCTATTGTATATTGAAGAAGGTGGATAGGCATTATCAGCCTTAACACGTGCATACCTGTTCTTTACGTCAAACACCCCCACATCTGCTGATTTATTACCAGTAGCATTAGGTGTATGATTCCAAAATAATCTCTTCATATTATGTAGGCCGGGTACAGTTTTCACTGTTCCGGCAGTCACCGCTACATCGTCTGAATCAAAATAACCACTACGGAAAGGACCGGCATTCTCACCATTATGTTGGGCGGCTGTTAACCTAGTGTAGAATCTCTTATCACTGTTAGTTGGGATAGTCAATGCAGTTCCACTCACTGATGTTGGGTCAGTCAATTGAGATATACCGTCAATATTCCCGTCCCAAATAGGCTCTAACCCCATACCATAATTATGAGCAGGGGTGTCCATAACCATAGAATGTCTGCCGAATACTGGGTGTTCTTCATTACCATCAAACTCAACCATAATCATTCTATTTGGTCTAGCGGGGAAGAACGCAGTAATCTCAGCGTCAAGATAAACCGGAGATGCGGCCATCTCTGAAAGTCCATACTTAGTAGTTGAACTTCTAGCCGAGACGACATCTCCCGACACACTCTCTGTCCAAGTTGCAGAATGGTCAGTGCTACGTAGCAACGTAGGACTCATAGATAATCGAGTACCAAGTCTTTCGTGTCCGGGCCAAGGACGATTTCTACCATACGTCCAAGTTCCACTTGTAGTAAGAGCAGTTCCCACTGGCTTAATGTAATCCCATGCTCGACGGCCAGTGTTAGTATCAGTATAAGACCAGAATGGTGTACTTACACCTCGGAACAACCACTTGTCATGACCATACTCACCATTCAGTCTAGGAAAACCACTATCGGCTCTCAATCTATCATTATAGTTGCCGCTTACAGTAATGTATCTATCCGATAAATCATACCCCAATGGAGACGGAATACGTAAAGCACCATCACCTTCATTGTATGTATTCGGAGCAGATAATATCTTACCATCGACATCTTTAGTGACTATACCAATTGAACGTAACACAACTTTTCCATCTCTATGTTTTCCATCAACTGAGGGTAAACTTCTCTCACCGATTGTTGGTCTACCGGGGTAAGTTGCATCTACGGAACTCCTTGCCGGAACATTGCTGTCCATTTGTGAAACACCAATTTGAAATCCTGTTCCAAGTTCTGAATGCGAAGGACTTCCTTCGGCGTTAGCATCTCTCTTCTCAATTCCAAAGATATTCCCTGCTGTTGCATTGTCATCTGCATCGGGAGTGTGAAAGTATTTCTGTTCTGAACCACCCACCATGCCCCTTCTTAGGTAAGCATCACCTCTATTGAATAAGATAACTTCATTCAAATCCGTTCCTGTTTCAAACAATGCAGTCTTGAATGTAAACGCAACAAAAGAACGAGTTGTCCCGCCATAACCATTTGCTATTGTTTGACCCGACTTATCATACATACCTGCCGGAGCATCGGCGGCTTGCCAATCCGCGTCTGAATTGCCCGTAGTTATTGTAGCATCAGCGTTAGTTATCCACCAACCGTTGTAGGAGCGTCCTACATCAGTGGAGTCGTCTGAATCCTCATAAGTATCTGAACCATCTTGATTACCTCTCAAGCCCCATCTATCGGGCCATAGTTTTCTTTCTGCGGTTGGGAATGTTGCTTTGTTAGTAGTTCCAAAATTATTTGCGTTATTATTTTCTAAATAAATAGGTGTCCCCGCAGGTAGAGCAGTATCTTCAGTGGTGTCCATGTGGTCGCAAAACACGGTGATTAACGACCCCGTTTTCTTCATTCCTAAGATTGCCATTCTATGAGGCGGTGGAGCAATAATTGTGTTCAACACACCATTTGCATTTGTAGTGGTTGTATGCCTAGCAGTCATCTGTTCGTTGGTCCAGTTGTTGCCTTGAGCAGAGGGGGCAAGTGGTCCTTGAGTGAAGTCAAAGAATGGGAATATCTGAGCCGAGCAATCATTTGTCTCAAGGTAATCATTTGAATAGTAAGTAGCATCATCCTCACTGCCGTAGCCGTGTAATCCATCCCATATAGAATAGAGTGTGCTTGTTGTCGTTCCACCAATATGTCTTGTTTGGTCGTAGACATAAGGAACAATTACACCATCATTCAATGAGTAAGTGCCGTCTTTGAGAAAGCAAGCCAGTGCCATTTTCATTCTATATTTTGGTGAAGGCACTGCTGTTGAATCAAATGATTGAAAATAATTACTGTTCGGTAAATTAGCATGAAGGTTAGCATGAAGGAGACCCGTCAAGTGGTCTCCAGACTTACCGAATACTTTGTATTTTATTGTTGAAGAATCAAGACCACTTGGGTCAGAGTCATATCTAGTAATTCCATTAGGAAAATACTGTGCTGATGTTGACCCATTTCTTATACCACTTGATACTTTTATTGTAGCACCGGATATGTCTTTATGAAACTGATTAACGTCAAGCAACATTGGATGGAAAACAGTTGCTCTGTAAGGAGAAGTTGCAGGTATGTCAGCATGGCCGAATGCAGACTCACTGTTGGTATCTACCATCCATTCAATACGAGGGTCAGCCCCATGTACAGGGTTAGCACTTGTCGCACTTACATGACTGTCTCTACCTTCGACCCCATGTGGTAAGAATGAAGGCTTACTTGCATTGAGTTGACCGATATGACGGTAGTCATCAATAAACTCGGTGAGTTCTTGAATTGTCATAAAGACTGGATATGGACCGTTACTTCTTGTATGCTCAGTGCCTACACCAACCTCACCCTGCATTGGGCTTGTTCTCTTCTCAGCAGTATAGTCATTATCATACAAACCAAATGAATCAGTGGGTGCAGATGTTGGAGCAATGAGAAAGACTGATGTCTTAGTAGAATCAGCATGAGTAAGCGTACAGATTGGCTTGAAGCCACCAGAGCCAGAGATAGTAAGAGTTGGCTCTATCCCTGCGGGGTCGGTTTCCGTCCCTGCATCTGTTCCATTATCATTGATTGCTTCAACTCGAATACCGGGTGTATTGGCAACGTCATCTACGAGGCCGCTTAGAGACGGTGTTGTAGGTCCGAAGTTTGAGCGGAATATCTGAGGGTCAACGGTTAACCCACCGTCGCCTTTTACGTATGCGGGCCACATAGGTTGAAGTTCGGCAAGCCCGTTCTTGATACGAGAGAAAGGCTTGTCAATATTCTGTGTTGAACGTGCCATCAGATAACCCCCTGTGCTCCCCGTCTCATTGAACGGTTGATGATTTTTGGTAGTTCACGTTCAATCATAGCCTGTATCTCATGCTTGTTCAACCCATCACCGTTAATCACAATATCGCCAATAGAGATGTTAGTACCCATGCCACCACTTGCATCAGCGATACCTACTCCAATTTGTTTTAGTTTACTATTTGTCAAAGGAATAACTGCTTCACTATCTCCACCTTCACCTATCATACCTATTGTTGGTTTTGACACAATACCACCTGCGGCGAAGAGAGGCATATCCTTTACTGGAATACCTCTAGCCCGTAGCCCTGCGTTCACTTGGTCGGGTGTCAATCCTTTTGTTCCACCCATGCCTTGATTCCCCATAGCATGTGCTAAGTTTCTTCGATTGGTTTTTTCAACACTATTTGCTATTTGAGCAGAAGAACGACTGTCAGTTAATGCACTTCTCACCTTGCCGAAGAACTTTGTAAAACGATTATTCTTCAAGACTCCGCCAAGTTGTTGGAGTAAGTTTTTCAATTTAGCAACCAACTTCGATATAGTGTTGATTGGGCCTTTTAAGATTTTAAGACTCTTCAAGAAAGAACCTGCTCCACTACTTGCACCTTTGAACAAACGTCCTAGACCGGGCAACCTTTTACCCAACATCATGAATAGTTTTGCTCCACCCTTTGCCAACCCTGCAAAGTCGGCTAGAGTGTGGAAAAACTTAGACGCTTTTTCATTAGTTCCTTCAAAGAAAACGCCGAGAGACCTCAAGACCCATCCAACCCCAGAGAATATAACTATTGCTTCCAATACGAAAGTAATAAGTGTACTAAATATTTTCACTAACCCCTTTAGTGAACCGTCGAATGTAAGAACCGCATCAACCACATCCATGAACATACCAAACAGTCTTACTAATGGAGTCACAATAGCCGTTAATATTCGACCCAACAATGCTAGTGCAGGTAGTATTCTTGCTATTGCCGACAAGACTTCTACGAACAAAGGTACAGTAGCGACTAAAACGTCGATTGCAGCAGGTAGATTTGTTTTCAGAGTATTTGCTAATGCAATTATCTGCGGTGTCAATTGTTCAACTACACCACCCGGTTCGTTCAACGTCTTACCGAAGTCGCTAAGGACACCCGTAGTTTTCTGTCCTTGATATTCGACATCGAATAAAGCCCGGACGAAATGAACACCGAGAGTAATTGACGCTTCTTCAATCTGTGATTTGAAAACACGCAATGCTTCAAAAGATGATTGTTGTAGTGTGGTAGAGAATTGTTCTGTTGTACCTGCCGCAGTTCTGTTTGCTGCTACAAGTTCATCGAAAGCATCTACTTGAGACATCAATGAAAGAACAGCCGTACCACCACGAACACCGAATATCTCCAGTGCTTGAGCCGCAGTAATATTACCATCACGCATCTGATGAAGTAAGTCCGTCAATGAAGTCAGACCCATAGTTTGCATCTCAACTGTTTTGATTAGTTCATCAGACCGTTTCTTCAATGATGATTGTCTTTCTTCGGCTTTCTTCATAGCATCGGATGTTTCCATCAACTCTATTGTTCTCTTTTGAGATGTTATACTAAGTTCTTCATTAGCCATTTCTAACCTTCGGATTTGGTCTATTTCAGATTGATTCAACTCTCTTTGTTGTTGCGCCGCTCTAAATCTAATCTCTGAGATGGAGAGTTGATTCTTTCTCTCAGCCATAGCCAAATCATCTAACTCGCCTTGTAAGTTATTGACTTCCATAGTTAGACGGGATGTAATACGTGCTGTTACATCCATTTGGTTCATAGTGGCTTTCAATGATGCATTTGCAGTCTTACCTGCATCAGATAAAACGAATACTTCTAAGTTCAAGTCATTGATAACTTTTCTAGCATCGAAAGTTGGTTTCAATAATTTATTGATGGACATACGCAGACCTGTACCTGCCACTGTACCACGTAGACCTGCATTACCTAACGCACCGATAGCCGCTGCTGTTTCTTCAATTCCAATACCTGCCGCTGCTGCAACAGGAGCAACGAACTTCATTGCTTCTCCAAGACCGACTACATCCACGTTTGCACTTGTAAATGTCTTAACAAGAACGTCAGTTGCTTCGTTCAATTGTCCCATCTCCATACGGAACGCCTTAACCGACGCTACACCAATTGTAGTAGCAGTCTGAATATCAGTACCACCTGCGATAGCGAACTTCACTAACTTGTCAATAACTTCATCATCAACCATCTCATTAAATGAAACACCTGCAATAGCCAGAACCTCGGCTGCCTGTGCTGCTTGAGACGCAGTAAATCTTGTTGACTTACCTATGTCTCTGATTGTATTCTCAAGCGTCATGGCTTCTTCGCCTGTCGATTGCATAACCGCTTGTGTACGGACTAGCGTATCGTTAAACTCAATGAATAGTTCAGAAGATTGTTTGAGAAACCCTGCTGTCAGAGATGCACCGACGGCACTGGCTGAAAGAGCGATTGCTTTGAAATTAGCATTCATCACCGTACCCAAACGAGATACTTTTCCACCTGCTGCTAGTAGAGACCTACCTACAGCAGACATGTTCTTACGAAAGGATGTGGTATCAGCCGTAACCCTTGTCATAATGGTTGTTACTTCTGCCATTATCTTCCCACCATTCTATTCGCTCTAGCCCTTTGACTAGCCTTACGGTTATGTTCAGACTCCTTACGGTTCTTTACAGAGAAGGCGGTTATAAGGAAATGAGCCTCTCTAGGGTCTAATTCTTTCCACTCTATTATACTCATGCCGAGATGTGCTAAGAGGGCGAAGAGGAATTGACCTTCATCAGACTCGGCATACTCTTCGATTATTCTAAAGGGACGTTAACTGCTCCCATTATTGCAGTTGTTAGTTGTCCTATGGTTGTTAAGGGCATCCTTTGAAAACTATCCCATGTGAGTTCTTTGTCGCACTTTAGCATCATTTCAAAAACCATGAGCATTCCAAGTCTTTCTGCTCGGTCTTCTTCATTCAGTCCTATTAGTTCTGGGTTCTGTTTCAAGCCGTTGTATTCTTTTACAGATAGGGGGAGACACTTTATCTCATCCACTCCTATGTTCAAATGTTTTACAACCACTATTATCGGTTCTGAAGCCTGTTCAATTATATTATCTATCCATGTCATGTTTAATCACCGTCTCAACTGTCAGCCGCAGTGTACGACCAAGTTAACGCTTCAAATGAAGCATTGAGTAATAATGGACCTTCGCCACCTGCTTCAAGACCTTCTGTTGCTAGGTCAGTAAATACGCAGTTGCTTAATGTGAAAACTTTAGTTCCAGATGTTGTTCCCACTGCCTGTGTTCCGGCTGCTGCAAATCTAATCTCAAACTCTTCGTCATTGGTTAACATGTCATGTAATTCTGAAGATTTTATTCCCCATGCGGCGGATAATGACCCGCTTGCTGATTTCAGTCCTCTTGTGTTCGCAGTTGCATAAGATGACCCTAGTTCAACATATTTTCCAGTAGCGGCGGCCAATGTGAAGTCTCCCTGCACATACCCCACTAATGCCCCGGTTGTAGTACCGGAAGTTCTGATTGAACCAGTTACACCTGTGAATGAATGTAATGCCATTGAGTGAGATGCTGTCGAACATGGGTATTAAGTAAAGCGGTTGCGTAGGTGTTTTGCACACTTTATATACTGTCAGATTTGATTCCTCAGTCTTGCATGATAGATTGGTACATACTCTCGGAAACGAAGGCAATTCCAAGGTAGAACTCACCGTTGTCTGTATTCTCACCGGACTCGTACAAAACCGCTCTAAGATTTCTGCTTCTAGCAATTTCAGAAGGTGGTGTAAGGTCGCCCTCGATAGTTTCCATAATGTCGTAGCGTAGTACGTATGGAGATAGAAGG
>Ga0208899_1000058_pt1 | contig 58433 bp, 94 predicted proteins | sample VirMetDEL_Nov_24_FD_184518 | JGI IMG/M metagenome (GOLD analysis project Ga0208899, IMG submission 184518) | Aqueous microbial communities from the Delaware River and Bay under freshwater to marine salinity gradient to study organic matter... | ecosystem: Environmental > Aquatic > Marine >... | reverse complement strand
AAATCCATAATTAAAAATATTTATTTAAATGAAAATCAGGTATATATAAACTAGCCCAGTTAAATGGATCTATAGCAAGTTGAAACTCATTTAAAGCTTTCAATGTTGCATCTCTCCAAGATCTAGACCATAAAGCATATGCATCAATGCTTATCCCATTAACTGTATAATCAGTTACCCAACTGTTTGTATTTGGATCCCAGTGATACCATTCAAATTCATCTTCTACAAATACAGTCTCTCCTTGAGAACCACTAGGAGGTAATGAAGCTAGATTAGGCACTCGTTCCAAATATATTAATTCAAAAGGAATTCCATATTGTGCAGCTTTTATTCCTTGTGGACTTGCTAAATTAGTAAACCCATATTTAGATCCTGTACTTAATATCTGTAGAGGCTCACAAGATATACTTGAAGTATCATTAGCATCTGCCCCATTTTGATAAACACCAATAGAATACCCATTTATTGTTTTAAGATATACGTCTCTTTTTGCCCTATAGTCTGAAGCTTGAAATTCTGAAGTATTAAATGTGTTTACTTCTTCATTACTAACTTTAAATCCATCAATATCATTGTAATTAATAGCAAACTTAACTAGACCTGTTTGATCAAATATAAGTTCATCTATTTGTATACAATCATCTAAAGGACAGTTTAATGGAGTTGGTCCTGGAGGTGGTGGTTCTGGTGCAGGTTGTTCTCCTACAATAGTCTCTGTAATGGTTACTGTATTACATGGAACTACATCTTTACAATCCTCAACCTCATCTGCTTTTATAGTAAGTGTAATTTTCTGTTGCCTACATGCTCCTGCAGTTGTAAAGCAATAACATAATTGTAAGCTATGTTCTGTATCTACAGATGAATTAAAAAATGTATGTCTGTATTGACCAGCACCATTTGTTAATACAGTACCAATCCTATCTATATATAATTCAAAATCTTTAATAGGATTTCCATTGCTATCAACTACTTCAAATAAAATGCATTCTGCATCATCAACACAAAACTGTGCTTCAACAGATATTTTTTCTTCTTCCTTTGCAGCTATTTGTGCTATTGTGTTAGCAAGCTCCTCTTGTAAGTTAGAAAGTTCAGCTTCTAATTCTTCTAGTTCAGCTTGCTGAAATTGAAGTGCGTCCTCATACTTTAGCTTTAAGTCTTCTTTTTCAACTATAGTTTCTTCTAGTAGCTGTATGTCATCTATTAATATTTTTAGTTCTAAAGCTAACTGATCTATTTCAGCAGCTAGATTTGAACAGAAAGGTTCTGGTCCAGTTGGATTACAATTGACATCATACTCTTTTTGTTTTAGATCTAACTCTTGTTGTTTTTCTTGCTCTGTTTGTTGAAGCTGTGCAAGCTCTGCTTGATGTTGAGCTATCTCTTGTGTTAATTGATTAATTAATGTAGTAAGATTATCTATTTCAGCTTGTCTAATTTCTATATCTCCTTCTACTTGTTCAATATCACTTTCTAAACTTTCTTTTTCCTTGTTTAGTGCTTCTAAAGTAGCTTCTATCTCTTCTAATGCTTTATTTAGTTGTGCAGCATTAGGAGGGTTATTAGAACAATCTGCACACCATGATGGTGCATTTGCATCTGTGCAAGGATTAAGAGGTGTTGATGGAATAAATACTTCTGAAGTAATTGTAAGAATTTCTGGTAGTTTGATATCTAAACTTTGCCAATCACAGAGTTGTTTTTTTATATGGGAAGATTCTACATCTTTTGAACAACATGGTGTAATACCAAATCTTTTTGACATAAAATCAAGATACACACTGTTTGCAAACTTCTGTTGGGTATCAATTATCTTTACAGTATCCATCCTACTTTAAATTATTTTTTGCTTCATTAATTTTTTTGGTCAGTGGATCAGATGATGTTGAGGCTTTTTGAAAACCAGATGCTTCATAAGCTTGTTTACATGTCTTATGTACAACTGTTCCATCTTTAGCTTTAGTCTTTTGACACCCACAAGAAAATCCTTTATTACAATATCCACAATTACTCATATTAGTTGGTTTTAATATTTAACTGTTAACAACAGATTGCTGAACAATCTATCTTATTTAATCTCTTCATTGCATAGTTATAAAGTTCCATACCCTCATTAGCACTTGTGCAGTATTCAACTTTAGCAACTGCTGCATCAATTAGTGTCCTAATATATGCAAGCTCAGCTAGTAAATCTGCTCTTTCACTTGATGGAGCACAAGGCTTCATATCTATATCACATAGTATTTTGTAGTATTTATCCATAATAGAGCAAACCCTTAAATGATTATACTCAACATATGCCTTGTCATTTGGAGAAACACTATACCTGATAATATAAACACCATCAGGAAGTACACTTCTTGTGCTACCACAATCAGTGCTTTGGATGCCAAGAGAGCAACCATTTATATTCAAATCAAATCCATGCTTTACTTTAATTAAAGCAGGGCTATTAAATCCTGGAGGTGTTATTAAAAGTTCTTCACAATCAACTCCTAAGTCATCTGTGTATTGACTGGTATCTTTTACTGAAAGAATCCCACAATTGGATACACTAGGAACTTCCAGACTTAATATATGCTTATTGGCCATTAAAATAAATTTTAAATAAATATAGTACTACACATATAATATACAAAAATAATAGAATAAAAAAAAGGCAGGTAATCAATACCTGCCTTTAATTAATTAGTTGTTATTACTATTAAGCATCAATGTTTGCTTGGAAAGGAACTCCAGAAACAGTTTCAATGTTTGCAAATATAGTATCTAAGTCAGCTATCAATACAACATCTGAAGACTTAACAAAAATTTCATATAAATATCTGTCATTGTCAAAAACTCCAGATGGGTTGTTAAATCTTGGAACTACGTGCTCAATAACAAACACTTTGTATAAAGCATCTCTATCAACACCAGCTATAACAGCATCAGAACCTTCAATCTCTCTAATTCTTGCAGAATCAGCATTACCTTGGTTGTAAGGAGATTGTCTGTATCTTTCAGATAAAATAATCTTTCTTGCTACAGTCTCACCACTTGTTTGTTGCATCTCTCCAGGAGTAGCTGCAGAAACACCACAATCAGAACAAGGATCTCCAGTTTCATCAATTGCAGAAAGAATTAATGATACAGGTTCTTTTTCATAATGATCTCTAGTATCAAAAGAACAATCACCAAATCTAGTATCAACATAAGCCCCTTCTAAAGTAACTTTTGCAACTACTTTATCACCTACAGGATCTGTTGATGCAGTATATCCAGCTTCAAATGCAGCTACAGAAGCAAAAACATCTGTTGTCGGAACACCAGCTGCTTCATATGAAACTTCAATTTCAGCTACTTGTACAAATGGAGCAACAATTGGATCAGCAGTAACTTCTTTGATTGCCTCAACTAAAGCTGATGCAGGATCAATATACTCTTGTCCATCTGCTGTGCAACAGATATTACTAGAATCTGCAGTTGCATAAGCATTATGGTTTAAAAATCTTAATGCAGGAGAACCTTTAACATCAAGTCTTACTAATAAAACTTCACCACATGGTACACAATCAGATCCAACTTCTAAAGATGCAGTAGCATTTGCTCCAGCTTTTACTTCAGTTGAATATAATTTAGTAATGTACTTAGCATTAATCATTTTTGATTTAATACTTTCTGTGTATCCACCATGACCAGGATTGTTTCCAATCTTATCTTGATCTGTGTAAGCACCTTGTGCAATGTAAAATTTTTGAGGGACAGCTGCCGTACCATCTACAGTCAACCAGTCCTCAGTCACTACTGCAATTTCTTGTTGAAGTAAATCAATTGTTTTTTCTCCTGGCACTGCTTCTAAAGCAATTGGAGCAAATGATTTACAAAATGCATGATTAAAATAACTCATTTTTCAAATTTTAAAATATAAATAAATATATACCTACCCCGTGTAAGTATACTATAATATACAAAGTTTTTTATAAACTGCAAACATTAATTTGATCTTTCTGCAGCTTGTTGATTTCTTTGCATCTCTGTGTAATTATCAATATCTCCTGCAAGTATAGAAGCAGTTTCATCAATTAATAATTCTACAATATCATCTTTAAATTCACACTCAACATCAACAGTAGATATTAGACCTGTATATGGATCTAACACACCATTTATTTGAATGTAAACTGGTCTTCTATAATAGGTTAGTAATGGATTAACAATATTAAAAGAGGTGTCTTTATATATACGTACCTCATTATCAATCAAAGTACAGAAAGTTTCACCCCAGTCAAAATCAGGTCTTTTCAATGGATCTCTTAATATAAGATTCACATTTGCTTCTTCAGCTAAATAAACTGTCATTGATCTTGGTTCTGGACAACACTCACTTGTTGCTTCTACACTAACCCTTTTAAATTCTAAGTAATCATTAACAGGAAAGTTAGTTGCTCTAAAAAAAGTATCTTCTACTGTTCCCGTTAATAATAACTCTGTAAGAAGTATTTGTAAATCATCTATTCTTCTCTTAGATGCTTCATCACCTTCTTTATACATATTCCCTCCATGTAAGTTTCTTCTACACCATTCTAACTGAGCTTTATTAAAAGCTTCAATCATTTCCCATGTTTGAATATTATCATAGTCTTCACTATCTAACTTATTAAGTCTTTGCTTAATCTTTATTTGTAGAACGGCATTATTCATAACTTATATATTTAAGAATTCCAGTATGGCTCTAATTTAGCTTGTAAATTATTTAATACTTCTTCATTATCAGGGTTCTTTAAGAAAGCAGACACCTCTTCTGGAATCTTACCTAACTTAACATTGCTATCTAAAGTTTCAATCCATCCACTACCTTTTTTAGTAATAAACTTATAGTACATACAATCTTTAACAATTGCCGTAACTTTAAGGTCTTTCATTGTAAGCTTAGATGCTTGAATAAATTTCTCTGCAGATAACTTCTTACTAGTCTCTGTCCCATCCCCATTAATAAACATATCCATGTTTTCATATAAAACATCAGTAGGAGTAGACTTAGTATATTGTGTGCTATCATAATCTACAATTTTAGCAACATATAAAAGCTTGCTTGTATTCTTGTTATACATATCTTCTAAAGCAACCAATGCTTTATTTCTAAGCTTAGTATATTCTGTTCTTGTAGCAATTGATTCTTCTTCTGAATCTAAATAAAACTTAGGAATTGGGTTCTGTTTTTTTGCATCTTTTAAAGATTTTGCAACTATAGAAAATCCACCAGCCTTAATTGCATACAACTTAATCAAATCATAAGGATCTGTTGCAGGATCTAAAAATACTGGATCATTACCACATCTAATAGAAATCTTAGACCAAAAAGCATCATTATCAGGTTTTAACAAAGTAAGTTTATTCCAAAAGTCTTTGTCTTCTGGATCAACAACATTAGCTGCTAAATCTTTTTCTAATTCAGAAACAACCTTTCTAATCTCTTTTATTTTAATCTCTTTTTCTCCTGGAGATAATTTTTTTACTTCAGGTGCAAATTCATTTAGACCTGTAACATATCTTTTAACTCCGTTCATTTCTAAACAAGCTAAGTTCTCTTCATGCCATACTCCATCATAAAGAGCCATACCATAGTTTTCTAATCCCATGTTTTGTTTGTTAGGATTAAAAAATGGTTTAACAGCAATAGTCTTTGCTTTTCTTTGCTGATACTTTTCTACAATTGTGTAATCTTCCATTTTTGTTTGGTTTTAAATAATTAATAATTAATTGACTCAAATATACATATTTATGTATAATTATTTATTAATATTTCTTTAGCAAGCTAGTTGCCTAGCTTACTAAGGTTTTTGAGTCTTATGCAGGAGGTCCAGCAGGATACCCTTCATCAGTAGCCAATCTAAACATATCATCTGCAACAGGACTTCCTGTTTTTGATAATTCTGCTTCTAATTTATCAGCTTTTTCAGTAAGGTCTTTAATACTTGTCTCAGAATTAGATAAAGACTCTTGAAGCTTGTCAAGTATTTCCTGAATCTTTTTTCCATCTATATCTAACTTTTGTATATCAGATTTTATCTCAGAGATACTTTTATCATCCTTTCTATACGTCTGCCAAATAATAGCAATCTTATTTCTGTTTTCTTTAATGTCTTTTTCAAAATCCTCTGCAGCTTTTTTATCACCTGCCTTTTTAGCTTCAGCAAGACTATCTTCTAACTTTTTAACTAGAACTTGAAGGTCTTTAACTTTGGTTGCAGCCTCATTTGACTCCTCCCTTAAGACATTTAATTTCTCATCATTATCTTTTACTTCAGTCTTAATCTTACTAATAGACTCTTCAGATTCATTGATGTTTACTTCAATTGAAGATCTTAAATCCTTAAGTCTTTCAATACCTTCTCTTGCCTCAAAAATTTCAAATATACCTTTACTTATAGGAATAATAACTCCTGTGCTAAGTATTTCACCATTTAATTTTCTTAACTTAAGAAATAAGTCTCCAGGTTCTGCACCTGCTTTAATTGCTTCAAATGCATCTAAATAAGCAGGCAATGCTAACTTACCTTGAATAGCTAAATTAACCTGATTTACTGTTGCTCTACTTGCCTGTTCACCAGGAGCTGCAACCTGTCTGTTTGATAAACTAATTTTTCTTCCCATGATTTCTATTTATATATAAAAAAAAAAGGAGGGAGATTAATCCCTCCCTTTTTTAGGTTAATGTTTAACTTTAGAATGATCCTCCAGTAACTGGGTTTCTCATTACAATTTTTAAAACTTTAGTTGGATCTTTCACCCATACAGCTGGCATAGTTTGAGTCATATAAACTCTGTAACCATTAAACTGTCCAGTTGAAGCAAATCCTTGAGATCTTCCCATGTAGTCCATAGTACCATTTTGGTAGAACCACTTAAGTTGATTATCCCAAGATAACTTCAATAAGTGAATGTTATCATTTCCTTCTTCAGTTACATCAAAGATAATGAAGCTATAAGAGCTTAATGGTCTTCCATCAATTAATGGATTCTCAATATCATTTGTATGTAAGTTGTCAAATGCTGGGTTAAGTACAAACTTAACGTTAGCTAAGAAAGGAATTGTAAAGCTTGTATAAGCAAATCCAAAATCAAGATCCATTCCTTTACCAGTTACAGCACCAATGTCAGAAGCATTTTGAACTAATCCAGCACCAAATACCTCGTTAGCAATTGCTTTGTTGATTAACTGCATACCACCAATACCTGTTTGAACAACAAGTTGTCTTTGTGGATCTGGCCCTTTAAATTCAACTTTACCTTGGTAGAAGTTGTATAACTCAGATTTAAACATATCCAATGTAAATTGAGATTTGTTATAAATTCTTTTGAATGAGTTATCTAACTGAGACCATAAACCAACAGATAATCTAATATCATCTGGTCCGTCTTGTTTGATTCTACCACCTTTACCCCACATTAAGTAAGTCTCAATATCATTTGCAATCTTGCTTAAGTGAGCTGCTTCCATGTTAGTAATGAAAGTTCTAGATAATCTTCCACTTTCAAATGCATCTCTAGCACCTGATTTACCCATGCTAGCTACTAATTCTTCAATAGAAGAAACAGAAGGATCAGCATCTTGATCAAAGTTTCTCCAGATCTCTGTTACAGGAACAGTACCATCTGAATTCATTCCACCTTTGATCATTAAATCAGCTCTAGAAGAAATTGAATAGTGTACGTGAGCTTCAGCTCCTCCTACATAGTTGTAGAATTCTCTGAATCCAGAACCAGTTTCAATATCAGAGAATCTCTCTCCATATTCACCTCTTGCAGAACCTTTTCTAAAGTACTTAGTTCCAGAAGCTAGATATTTTGCAACGTCTAATTCAGCCCCGTTATCATTGTTCACTAATTGTACAGTGTAGATAAACCCGTCACCAGCTGGAATAATATCATCAGCAGTGATGTAAAGTTCAAGACCATTGTACTTGTCATAAGTAATGATATCACCATGTCCAAAAGCTCTCTTAGAAAGTTTGATTTGGAAAGTTGTACCATCAGCACCTACTGAAGGTTCAGCTGTTAAAGGTGCTACACTAAAAGGTAGATCTTCAGCAATTGGTGTTTGCCATTTGTATTCACCTCTTGCATTGTCTACTAAAATTGTGTTCTTACCACCAAATGAAGCCATTTGATATAAAGGCATTTCAACCTTCTGAGTCATTGCCCATAAGTCTACTGGTCCCATATCCATTGGCTCAGATGATCCTAACATCTGTGTCAAGTGATAAGAATCAACGTGAGAACTAGCTTTGTAGCTTGTATCTCTTAGGAAAATTCCATTGTTTAATACTGGAGTTGCCATGTTTGATTGTTTTGATTGTTAATAATTAATAATTGTTTTCTGTTTATAATAAACCTCTTTAAAATCTCTTAAATATATTGTTACCTCTTGGAATCTTTCTCTTGTTAGATTTTTGAACATCTTTCTCTTTTTGTTCAACTCCTAAAGAGCTTCCTCCACTGTTAACCTGTTCTGTCTTTAACTTCCTTACTGTTTTCTCAACAGATGCTTGAGCACCTTTATCCATGATCTTAGACTTGTATCCTTTAGGATCTGCTAATAACCACAATGCCTCTGCAATTAAAGGATAGTTAGGTTCTACAAATTGATACTTCTCAAGTAGATGTCCTAGTAAATTAGTATTCTTACCACTTACTGATGGATAGTTAGGTTGTACTAATCCGTTATATAACATTGATTGTACTTTCCTGTCTACTTTAATCTCATTCAAAGAACCTTCTTTCAATGTGTTATACACATTTTCCATGTATTGCTTAGATGCTTGCTCTTGTTGCTTTCTCTTCATCTCTTGTTGTTCAAGTTTCTGAGCTACAACTTTCTCTTGCATCTTATCTAATTTAGGTTTAAACTTAGATGCTTGTTGTTCAAGCTTTCCTAAGTCTTTCCAAATTTCAATTTCTTCTGCTATTTCTTCAGATGTACCATACCCCGTTGCTGTAAGGTAATCAACAATAATTCTTTCTTGATCCCTTTCATTTGAAACATCTAAAGTTCTAACCTCTTCAGTAGCTGCTAAAGTTGCAAACAATCCTTTCATGTCTTGTCCACCTTCTGCTACATATCTTGCTGCAATTTGAAGTTCTTCTGGTAAACTCTCAAAGAATTGTTTTGGAGTTTCACTTCTTATTTGTCTAGCTTTCTCTTCAAGGTTAGCTTCAATAAGTTCTGTCCAATCTTTAGCTGTGTAGTCTTCTAAAGACTTATCATCATCAAATGGAACAATCTTATCATCTTTAATTAATTTACTAAAGACATCTGCCATTCCTGTAATAGCTTTTCTACCTCTAGTTTCTTTCTTTTCATCTTCTACTTCTTGATCTTCATCAATTGCTAAATCTTCAAATACTTCATTAGCAGTTTCTTTTGTTTCTTCTTTTGTTTCAGAAGTAGTTTTTACTTCTGTTTCTGCTTCAGGAGTAATTTCTTCTTCTTCTTCTTTTGACTCTTCTGATTTTGTAAAAGAATCATCAAAGGTTTCAGTTGGTTTGTTAAATATGTTACCTTTAGGAGTTGTTGTTTCTTCTGGTAAAGTAACACCTTCAGCAGTTGCTGCTCCATTGAATATTTCATCAAGGTTTACGTCTACTGTTTCTACTTTACTTTCCATTGTTTCTTTTGAATCACTCATTTTTTTGTTGGTTTTAAATGATTAACTTATTGTTTACACATACAATATAGATATTATTTTGTAATTAAACTTAAAATATTTTAATCTATAATTTTCATTTTATGCAGTATATAGCTAACGTACAAATCTTTATTTCCTATTGATCTTTTTTGTTATCTTTTTTAGGTGATTGTACATCATATTTGTTTTTATTCTCTCTAGCTATCTGCAAGTTTTTATCTGCAATATCCCTTTGAGTTGACAACTTCTCTCTTTCTATAGTTAACTTATCTTTATCCATAGAATTTTTTACAGAAGCTTGCTCTCTTTTAAAGTCCATTTGCTCCCTATATTCAGACCTCTTTCTTAAATCATCCATAGAATCTTTAAAATCAGATTGTAAGTTTTGGTTAATGTCTTGCCCAGCTCCATAACCTGCAGATCTAATCTCAGCAACTAAAACATCTTTTTGTCTTTCTTTCTCATTCTCAGCTTGCTCAAACTGTAACTTCATTTGTTCTTCTTGCTGCTTAGCTTGGATTTGCTCTTGCTGCATTTGTTGTTGCTGTTGCATTTCTTGCTGTCTAATCTGCATTTGCTTAGCTTCAGCATCTTTAAGTATATCAGAAACTTCTGCAATACTATCAGCCTTAACAATATTACCAAGGTCATAGATTGATGCACCAGTTGTATTATTAGTAAGAGCTAATTGTTTAAGCTGCTCAAGAATTTGTCTGTGGTTTGTCCTAGTTGTACAGAAGATATTAAAATCTCTTAGTAATAAATCTGTACCATTTATTGTAAAGTTTACTTTTTCAGCCTCTGAAGATATATACTGTAACCTAACACTTGGATTTGAACTATAATAGTACTGTGCTAAGTCTGTTCTCATCTGGTGTACTCTTGGCATTAAGTTATCTGAGTGCTGTGTAAAGTAAGTTTCTGTTTGTGCATATGATTGGTTCAATGCTTGAGTAACTCCTGTTGCAGTTTCTTGTCCAATTGGAGAACCTAATCTCTGAGGATTAATACCAATAGCATCAAAACACTGTTGTTTAAAATAGTTAGCTAACTGAATCCTAGACATCAATCTGTTTGTTTGTTCTAAGTTTAATGTCTGATAATGATTAAAGTTTGTAGCATTCTCAGTGTTTGTAATAGAAGTATCAAGTGGTAACATACTAAAGTCCTTCATTGCTGTCCAAGCTTTAGCATAATTATGTTTACCCCAATCTTCTCCCATTGAGTGTCTTGGTAATGCATTCTGATCAAACATGATTACAGTACCAAGCTCATCTACTAGGATATCTGCTATTTGGTTATTTACCATGTTATATCCTACTTGATATGCCTTCATAAGGTCAACCAGTGATGTAGATCTTGTATTTCTATCAGAGAATACTCTACCTTCTACAGGAAGTTTACACCCATATAGGTTATTATTTCCTTTAAACTGGAATGGTATTCTTCCTGGTTTAGTTCTATTAATACCCAAGTAAATAGGATTAATATTATCAGAAGACATATTTGATCTCCAGAATGCAGGTAAGTTTGGTCCAATCTTAACACCACCCCAAACTTCATTAACCCATATCCAGTCAATATGTTCTCCTTCTACTAAATTCTCTTTCTTTTTATTTTTAAAGATAGATGTATCATAGATTGGTTTGCATGTAACTTTAAAAGTCTCATCAACTATTTCTTGGATAATTTCACCATCCTTCTCAATCTTAGTAAGGTGACCAACTTTTCTTTGAGTTTTCCAGTATGCTGTAGTCACTCTCATTAACTCACCTTCACCCCATAGAGTAACATCATCCCCTTCATTTAGGATAGCACTTATAATATCACCACCTCTTGCAGGATCATCTGACCAGTTACTTACAAACTTTCTATAAGCTAAACCAGGCATTTGTGTATTCCATTCATGAGACCTAGAAGGATCATAATATGCTCCATCATTCTGATACCCATTAACTTGATACAATGCTGATTTAGCTGGATAGATGTCTTGCAGTGAGTGAAGCTGGTTTTCTGTCATTAAATATCCGTATTTATCTACAACATCAGCTACAGTCATTAAGTCTATCTTTCCAGTAAAGTTAGAATCAGATATGTATCTAGTATCAGGAGATTTTTGATAGAATGTTAAAACAGGATTCCATAATTCAACATCATAATCATCCTCTAACATTCTAAAGTGCCAGAATTCTCTATCAGTAATAAGCATATCACGGAATGCTCTTTCCTCTAGTTCTTGCATTTTAAATCTCTCTTCATCTACATTTAACTGATGTGATGCCCACTCCTCTACCATACTTCTATAATCTTTAGAAAAGAAGTCTTCTATTTCAGGAAGTGTTTTAATTTTTTCAGGATTAAGTTCTTGTTGTGCTTCTTCAGATCCTGGGTCCATACCCATCTCTAACATTCTAGCTACCAACTTTGCTTCTGCATCTGCAAGTAAGTTTTCTTCTACTTGAGCTCTTTTAGCTTCAAGCATCTCATTGTATGATAAATCATCTACAGCTCTAAACTGTACTTTAGAATATCTTTTTGAAAACTCTCCTGATAGTACATTAATTACATTTGGAATAATTGGATAGAACTTTAATTCTAAAGCAGATGAATCTTCTTGTGTAAGAACATCCATCATGCCTTTGTATTCATTATCCTCTTCAACAATGTAATCTGTTTTATCAATAATACCTTTGGCTAACTTATAGTTCTTCAAAAGTTTTCTTGCATTCAATCTTAAAAACTCAATACCTTGTAGCTCTAGCCAATCCATGTTCCAGGCTCTCCAGTCATCATCTTTCTTCTTTGATGGAAGAAACTGTATTGGTTGTGTAAGACTTGATGTAGTAGGATACCCTTCTGACTTAGCCCCACTTTTTATTTGCATTGCATTTAATACTCTCATGATATACTCTTATGGCTGTATGAAAATAATACCTGGGGTGTATACTCAAATTCATAAACTGATTCATACATTACTCCTAGCTTCATATCACAATAGGAATAAGTTATTTGATTATAGTTTACTGAACATGTTACGTGATACTCTGGCATTATTTAAAATTTTTAAATCCTGATCTTTTTTGTTTAGTGCTACTTTTAGACATGGAACGGCCCATATTCCTAAAAGGGTTATATTTTAATTTATACAAATTTTCTGAATTTTGCAAGGTTTCTGGTGTTTCAGATTCCCTTCTTTTTGCATACCCTCTGTTGGACTGTTGGAGTTTTGCAAATGCTATCAATGCAGAAAATGCTACAAGTCTATCCACGTTTAAACCAGGATAGTATGCAAGCATTTCTTTTAATAACAACGGATCTGGTATCCTTTCAACCCCAAAAGTTTGGTTTATTATTTCTCCATTCTCATCTAATTCATCATCAATACTTTCTCTGATAAATTCTAATGCATATGAGATGAGGTGACTTTTAAATAAAGTACCTGTGTTTTTCCAACCATATTCTTGATACACAGATTTATTGGATCCTAAATCTTTTAAGAATACAATTTGTTGTTTAGGTACAAGATACTTTTGTTTTCTTCTTCTTATCATATGCTGGATAAATAATGAGATGTTGTTCTCTACTACTGTCCATGCATTGTACCATTCTATAATCTTTTCTAATTGCTCATGTGTTTTATTAATGTCATCATATCTACCACACCAAGCAGCTACAATTTTATCTTTCTCTACAAACTGTTCTAATCCTGCTGAAGTTTCTCTTGTTACCTCAACTGGATTCTTATATACAAAGATACTACACAATGAATCTGATGTTGTTGTTTTACCTTCTGATACGGGGTCAATAGATGCATAGTACATTCCAAACTCTGGATTTTTTACAGGTCTTTCCCATACAACTAAACAACCTGTTTTATCCTGCATCTTTTTATCTACAGGAAATTGAGATATTGGAAGTTTAGTAGTTCTCTTTGCAACTATTCCCTGCTCATCTCTAGTGAGCTCAATATGCTCATATGAGTATTCCTTATCTTCAATCCTTTTAAGTTGCTTAGAAAGGATCCCTTGAGGAAATATGGACTCTTTTCTGTATGCAAACCCTTCTGCAATATTAGTTGGTTTCTGAGATATCCTTAATTGATACTGCTCTGGGTTTAGTTTTGCCTTCCATTCTTCTCTTTCTTTGAATATTGCAGCAAGTGCTTCTTTTACCTTTGAGTTGCCATACTTGTCAATGTATGGTGGCATGGACCATTGCTCTGGTATAAACAAACCTGATAATCCAATTGTCCCATCTTTATCAAGAAGGTTGGTTTCTACTGCATAGATGTCATTATTAGTTGGATTTAGTATCATATCCTTTAATGGTTCACATTGATCTAAATCCCCCACTGATCCTGCTGCAATAAACATACCTGTTGTTAACATTCCTGATGACATTGCAGGACGTAAGTACTCATATGTCTGCATCATCTTTGGAGCAATCCCTGCTTCCTCATGAAAGAAGTAAGTTGTTGGACCCCCTACACCTGTTGTTGCATTCTTCTCAAATGATGCACCTTGTATCTTAGACTTTAATCCTTTATTGGTTTTTTTGTTTCCTACTCTGACCTCAATCTGTTGTTGCCATAGTAAAACTTTTTCAGGATTACTTGGTCTATACCAAGCTGTATGCTCATTAAGAAAGTCTCTATATTCTTCTAAGAACTTCCAAGAACCTTTATCATTAATGTAGTCTTTTAAACTTGCACCAATTTTACAAACAGAACCTTCTTCAAACCAATACTGGTTTATTACTTTACCCATATGATAGTAAGATGAGGCAATCTGTCTTTTCTTAAATATTGCAGAATGTCTGTTGTTTAACTCTGCCAATAACTCATATAATGCCATATGGTACTGTGCATCTCTTACTTTAGCAAAACCATATGCCTTTTCTTCTTTGTCAAATATAGGTAAGAAGTTTAACCACATGTAGTAATCTCTGGCTACATACCATATCTTACCTTCATTCTTGTAGATTACACCATTCCTACATTTATTCTTCTGATCATCCCAATAAGCCATAAAGTCTTTAGACCTAAAAGGTTTATCACAGTAAACTCCTTTAGTGTTAAAGATTCTAGCTTGTTCATTAAATAAATAAGCAGTCTCATCAAAGTCATACTGACCTGGCTCTTTGAATATATCTTTTAAGAAACTGGCAAAGTCCTCATCTGTTTCAAATGAAGACTCTGACCATACCCCTTTTTCATATGTTGGAATTAATCTACCCATATATTATCTCAGGATTGCAAAAATATCCCCTTTATTAATTAAATAGTGCTCTTCATTATTGTGCTCCATCTTTATAATTGATGCACTGTCACTATACTGAACAAAGTCTCCTTCTTTGATATCTGTTACACTATCTCCTACACCTACAACAGTACCTTTTGGTTCTGCTTTTTGCTGTGTTTCAGGAATAAGTATTTCAGTTCCTGGATAATACTTGCTTGCTTCTTTTGGTTTTAATAGGATTTTCATCCCAACTGGTATAACTTTCATAACTATTGGTTTTTATTCTATATCAAATCTTTCCTCTATCAAACTAATTTTATCAGAAGCATCAATTAATAATTGTAAAGCTTCTTCAGCATCCTGAAAAAAATCATTAGCTGTGTGATCACCAATACCTACTGCTTGGTTTTCTAATAAATCTAAAGCCATTTCTGCTTTGGCTTTGTCTGCTTGTGCCTTTAGGTAGAGGGCTTTAATTACACCGGATCTTTTAAATTCCATCTTGTTAGTTTTAATTATTAATTACATTTGGTCATAGGCCAATCCTTGACCTCCTCTTACAGATGTTTGTTGTTCATCTTGTAAATCTTTATATGCCCCTTTAAAGGACTGTCTTATTGCATCAAAGTCTTTTGCTACAGCACGGATCTGAGATATATTACCATCTCTACCATCTGTAATTGGAGTGTTAGCCATATATGTTGCCATATTATCTAAAGCTTTCTTTATACCCAAATAAGCTCTGTGTGTAGGTGTCTCATACATTTTTTGACACTTAACTAAAGCTTTTACAATATAATCATCTTCTGTAGATTCTTCTAATCCTACCTCTTCAATAATAATTTCTTCTTTATCATTCTCAGGAAGATGAAAGAAAGGGTTCATATCTGGGTTTGGACAAGTCATATAAAACAAATACTTGTAAACTTGTAGATAAGTTTCAGGATATTCATCCATTATAACTTTTAAAAACTCTAAAGCATAACAGTGTTCACTTGGAATCACTTCATTATTCTGTATGTCAAATAGTTTTATTATCATAATTATTGAGTGTCTGGTATTATTAGATTTTCAAAGGCACTAACAGTTTTATTATCTATATATAAAAGACCTCCACTTTTAAGATAAACAACTAGCTTATTATTCTCATAATTTTTAACTCTGTCATCATTATTAAAATATGTATGAAAATAGATAACTTCAGCCATATTTAATTTTATTGGTGGTCCAATTTCAAAAGTTACAACAGTTGAAATAGGTGGTATTTCTTCTGGCTTGGTTCCTTGTCCTAAAGTACTTTGAACATTTGGAATAAATGTGTCTAATTCTTCCCACTTGTAATCTAGATTATATATTATAGGCATACTTTAATATTTTACAGTTTGTTTTCTTTTAACCATGATACTAAATTCTTTACCTCATCTTTTAAATAAGGTACTTCATATAGTTCTATTTTATCAAATACTGGTTCTCCATCTATATGTTCATTGATTGGATAACCATTCTTATCTTTTCCTAATTCATTAAACTTTACATGTTGAATTGTAAGCTTGCCAGGTTTTAACTTTGGATTGTGCTTCAATATAATATACATATAAATGCTTAATTGTAGGTTATAATGGTTATAGTTACAGTCATCTAAATGGTTTACAGGATTATACATCTTAGATGTAATTCCTTCCCAATTTGTAAACCCTTTAGTTTTAATTTCTTTGTTAGTCTTGTAGTCAAGTATGTTTACTACACCATTAACAACTTCTACTAAATCTGCTTGACCACATAGACCTATAGACTTAAGGTAAACCATATGTTCAGGATACACTCCCTCTTCTAGTTTTTGAACTCTTGCAATTTTTGCACCAGTTGCTTCATCATATATTGGTTTAATAATTGGTACTTCTACCCCTTCTCTTTCTATAGTCTTGAAGTTTAAAATATCTGCTTCTCTTTGGTTGTGGTAAAAGTTACCCAGTTTAATAGCCCTTTGTGTTTCACCTTCCCATGCATCAAGTATTTCTTGTGCTGTCATTCCGTACCACTTAGATCTTTTATTTTTTGCAGACTTTTTAGCTTGTGCTTTAGCATCAAACTTTGGTTTAAACATTCCAACAAAAGATGTTACACTTGTCCATTCAATTCCGGCATTATCAATGCTCTCATATATATGACCTTCTTCTTTAAATTGTATACCCATGACTATAATTTTTTTTGGTTATTAAGTGTCAGAAGTCTTCTTACATGTTTGCCAAAGTCTTGATCATTTGGATACTGTTTTTTCATTTTAAGAATCTCTGGAAAAATATAATTCTCAAACTCAATAATATCAAACTTATGGTTACTGTCTCCTATAGTTTTAATCTCTGCCATCTTCTTCTAATTGTTGGTTTAATAAATCTTCTTCATCTTCAGTCATTAATGCAGGCCACTTACCTTCAGGACATTCTGAAGATAATGATCTTGTTTTTAAAGTCAGACTACAACCACAACTTCCACAACATGGCTGTGTTCCAGGGACTAAACACTTTGATCCAGATGTATCTAAAAAGTTACACTTATTACAAACATCAATTCTTAGAGCTGCTTCTGCTTCAACATGCTCTGATTTAAATATATTGTTCTTGATACCCTCAAGTATCTTTGAACTATTCTTAAATGCTCCTATGTACTTACTTAGACCCATTCTTTTTTTCTTTAAACTCCTTCTTTTTTTGTATGCTTTCATTAAGCATCTCCAATGCTTTTTCTTGCAACCCAAGTTGTTCTTTTATTGCCATTGATTTCTCTATGCCATTATATGCCATCTTGTTAAAATTGCCAAGAAGACTTTTCTTTTTCTTTATGGACTTCTCTAGCTTTGCTTTCTTCATAGAGAATGTTCCAAGACCTTGCACCCAAATGTGAGTAGCAGAAAGGGAAGATAAACTTTTTCTAACCTCATTATAATAGAAAGCTATAAAGTCATCTACTACATCAGGATGGATTTGAAGTTCTTCTGCTATCCCTTCCTTAAACTCTTTGTACTTTTTTGGGTTCATTTGTCTTTATCAAACTTTTTAAAAATCCCGTAAATAATACTACTTATAATAAATGCTACAGCAATCAAGCTAAGTAAAAAAGCAGATATAACTGTTATGTTGTAAAACCAATCTATATAGTTTGACAGTATTGCAGATCCCACCATAATAACTCCTAATACAGCAATTTGAGTTAATGTGTTCCTTATCAGTAGTTTAAATATTGTTTTCATTTTCATAATGCTCTTCAGTATTAGTGTCTCTCTCTATTACATTTATTCTATTTGATTTCTCTTCTTCAGAAACTTCTTTCTTCTGCCCCAATATTTTATAGTCAAGAAGAACTAATCCTTTTGATTGTACATTAATGCTTCTATTTAAAAATATTTTCTTTTGTAAATCTTTATCTACAAGATTCTTTTTGTGTGCTTTAGATATAGCATTTCTTGCAGACTGCAAACTTTTAAAAATATTCTTATCAGTTAGTATCTTACAAAACTTAGGTACTTCAGTATTTCCACATAATGCTAATTCAGTTAATAAACTTAAATCAGAATCATTTACACGTATTTCATTAAAAAAACAGTAAGTAAGTATCTGATACTTTACTGTGTTTTCTATTGTAGTTTTAACTCTTTGGTCAACTTTTTTTACTTGTGTCATTTTATACTCATTATAACATCAATTAATCTAGGATCTGGATACACATCCATTTTTGTTTTTCTCACATTAGTGTGTGATAACAATCCTTTTATCTTTCCATAATAAGCATCCTCTTGAAACTCAAAGGCTTTAGTTGGACCATATTTCTTTATAAACTGTTGGAGACCAATTCTCATATCTATTTGATCTCTTTCTTGAATATAAAGTATGAGTTTATGTACCTCATCAATTTGTTTGTCAGAGTATTTATGCCATCTAAGTTTACCCCTAAATGCTTCTTCTAAAGTAATAATCTGATTATCTGCAACCTTTGATCCCACATAAGTTCTATTATCATTATCAAGATATCCCATTGAACATATCTCAATACCAATAGAATGCTTATTCATATAACCTGAACCAGTTTTACCTAAGTGCCAACCATAACCATCTTCTGGAAATGCTTGAACCATAACACCATCATGCTCATCATTACTTGTTTTATGGTCTTGACCACCTAAAACAAACTCAGTTGCTATTCTACCTCTGCTATCTCTATTCCATTGATCTATACAGTTGTATGGATTAGAACCTCCTGCAGTATGATGTAAAAAGAAATATTCATTCTTGCCAGGTTTTTTTAAATACTCATTACTATCTAGGTAATGTCTATGTATAGTCTGGTCAAAGTTTGTTGTATAGTACTGTGATCTTACATCAGTATCCTCATCAATAGCTTCATTGGATAATCTTGGAGCATGCAATAGCATACCCCAAGTAGTATTTCCAACAATGCCATCAGGATGTAACTCATTGTGCATTTGAAACCTTATGACAGCTTTATGTGTCATAGGTCCAAAGTCACCATCAGGAGTTATCTTAAGCAACTTCTGTAGCTTAACTACTTCTGGTCCTTTTAATCCTTGCTTAAGCAGTTTCATCTGCTTTACGTTTAAGGGTTCTACCTTCTTTAGCAGTCTCAAACTCTTCAGCAGCTTCTGAAGTATTCCCAGTAGCAGCTTCATTAGCATTTTGTTGTGCATATGTCTGTGCTACAAACATTTGAGCTTGTAGTCTCTCAGCTCTTGTTTTTTCAATATCAGTTAAAAGTTTCTCATACTCTAACTGCACCTTAAGATTCTTAATGTTCTCCTTGTAAAATGTAGTGATTTCTTTTCTACGTTGCTCTAATTCTTCCTTAGATAATGTAGCTTCCTCATTTACAACTTCTTCTGCCACATTAGGCATTTCTTTAACCTTTGTCATATTCTTGGTTTTAAAAAATTAGTAATAAAACAAATATAACTAAAGAAGTTTAAATATAAAAAGTTTGTTTATTTTTTTTGAAAAAAATAAAATCCTGCTATTGTATATGTAGTTGGAATGTTAATGTACTTCCTTTTAATATCATGCTTTCTCATGTATGATAAACAAACAGTCCCATTTACAAGAATATCTTTACCTTTAGGGATACTGTCCAGGATTTCTATTTGAGTTTTTTCAGGAAATGCACACATATGTAGTAGATAAACATCAACATCTTCTAGCTCACATGGGCATCTATCCTGTACTATTTCTAAATTAGGTATTTCACTAAAGTATTTTTTTGCAAAGTTTACCCTTTTTTCAACAGGTTCTATTGCTATAACTTGTGCTTTAGTTTTTAAAGCAAGATATGCAGATGCTCTAAACATGCAAGCCCCTATATCTGCAACAGTAGTGTTTTCATCTATGCCTGCAATCTCAATAAACTTATCCACCCCCTCTTGAAGTAACTCTCCATAAGTACCCCCTGGTGATGGGGCTTGAATTTTTACACCTTTTTCTATACTATAGGGATCAATCATTTATAAAATACTGTAACTTTATATGATAAATTAAAAATCCTTGCAGGATTTGTACTAGTTATATTTATAGCTTTTACTTCTATTTTGTCACCATTGATGGTGTACTCAAATTGACCATCCCCTGCACCACCCACATAGGACTTAGCTAAGGCATTATCTCCTACCAAGCCAGTGTCAGTTACCACAACAGAGTATTCAACCATTTTAAGGTGCTCTTTTGTACTGTCAGTAAATGTACCTAGTACATGTATTCCAGTAGCATATTGAATATTCTCTGAAGCAATAACAATTTCATCTCCTCTTTCTAGATTACTTAAGAAACCTGTGTACTGTGACACCTTGGTCTGCCTACTCTTTAGTACATTTCTTACAGCCTTTTTAAACTGCATTGTAGCAAACAAAGAATCCAAAGATTCAGTTAACCATTTTTGAACCCTATGTTTGTGAGGAACGGGCATTAATTATCTAATTTTGTAAGAGATTTTGGCTCAAACCAATCTGGATCTTGATTTTCTATTTCTATACAGTTATCCCAAGCCTCTTGACCTATTGCTGATTTTATTTCATTTTCCCAATGTGTATTTACCCATATAGCCCATTTATTAGGATTAGAAATATTTTGCAACCAGTTTTCTTCCAGTAGATAAGGCTTTCCGTTATTTATAACATCTGCTATAGTTTGCTCAACAACCCTTAATTCTTCTTTAGTATCTTTAACAATTAATCTAATCATATTATAAAGTATTATATTCTGCTTTTAAATCAGCCATGATTGCTTCAGATTCTGCATCTGTATGATTCTCATCATATATCAGCATTCTATACAAATTAAATCCCATACCGTAGTAAGGTAAATTACCACTGCTGTTTCTACCAGTTCCTAAAAGAGCTCTAGAATAATTTGATCCTAAATTCTGTCTAGGTTGGTTCATATTAGTAGTACTTGAATCACTATTCCATGTTACACTACTACCAAATGTATAACCTCCTCTATTAGAATAAGGTGTTGTTCCTGTTCTAAATTTATAAACAATAACTCTAGGGCTTGAAAAAGAAGATTTTATTGTAACATCATTGCTTGCCCAACTTGCAACAGATCCATGAATACTTCCAGCAGATTGAGAATGAATACTAAAACCTTCATCCCATCCAGAATCAATAGTATTAGTAAATACATCAGTATAAGACTCTGTATTAGAGTCATAATCAATTACTAAATAAAAAGTCATTCTTGAATCATCATAGGCAAATTGACTGCTAGTTTGAAGCCATGTAACTCCAGTACTACTACCACTTGCATTTCTATTAAACCTTATATATGGTTTATTATTTCTATTAGAATCTGATTCAAACCATTCAGGCATAGCTGCATTACTACCTTGGTCCATGTATAAACTAGAGCCTGTTTTGCTGTCATCCCATCTACTAACTAATTCTCCATCAGCTATTGCACCACTAGAAGAATTTTGTAAGGTAGCAGCAACAGGATTCCAATCACTTACTAAATCCGTTTGAGGAGGGGTATAACCTCCTCCACCAGAATCACCTCCGGCATATAATGATGTTGGGAATGTTATCATAATTCTACAATTTCTACTGTATATCCTTTTGCTTCTAAAGAAGCTTTAACTTTTTCTGATGCTAATAAAATAGTTTGTGTCTCTCCTGCTGCTAAATCAGCATTAAAAAGATAATCAGGCTCCATGCCTACAATACTTAATGGTGCTGCTCCTGCATCAAATGCTGCTAAACTTTCATAGTGATAAGGAACAACTTGCATTCCTACACCATCTTGGTTTGCTGAGAGACTAATTCTTGCATAAACACTATCTAAACCAATAGAGGTTCCTTCAATAGTTAATGATGCTGTTTCTGATTTTGAAATTAATAATGCCATTGTTTTATTTTTATATTTTAACTAAAATTTAATGCTGCTGCTCCGTATAGGTTAGTACCATCACTTACAAAAGTAAGTACATCAGTTGCACCATTAGCTGCTGTTATTGTTGGTGCAGTTCCACCTTCAAACTTATAAGCTGTTCCAAATGCCAATGTGTGATTTGCTGCTGCTGGTTGTTTTACTATAACTATATATGTTGCTCCATCTTTAAGGTTTGTAGGGTTACCTAGTGTAGTAGCTTGATCTAATGTAACTGTTTGTACATTACCGTTATCAAAGTCAGGTGTTACTGTAGCCCCTGCTGTCAATGTATGTGTAGAGGAATATGCTTGACCATCTACTTTTAAATTACCACTAACATCTAACTTTTCAGTTGGTGTATTATTACCAATACCTATATTACCGTTTTGATTTGCTTGTAGTATACTACTACCTGCACCATTTTGCACTAAAAAAGTAGTAGGATCACTTGCATTACCTTTTACATGTAAGTTAGCTGTTGGAGTAACGTATGTATTACCTAAGTTTACACCTAATTTAGTTCTACCAGCAGTTGCAAACTCTCCGTGTAATAAAATTCTACCAGATCTACCTAAAGCTAATGAACTTGCTTGTGTTGTTACTACACTTGTACCAATTGCAATTTGGTATGATTGAGTATTAACCCCATTGGCATTACGTCCTAGAAAAAGACTGAATCCTCCAGATGTAATACTAGAACCTGCTGAGTTTCCCATTGCTACGTTACCTTGTCCAGTAACTCCACTTAAAGCATTAGCACCAACAGCTATATTTGTGTTTCCTCCTGTACCTACACCCATAGCTCCTTCACCAACAGCTACACAATCTGTTCTACCTGTAACATTTCGGCCTGCATCATTACCAATAAATACATTTCTTGAAGCACCTAATGCTCCTAAACCTGCATTAACACCTACAGCAACGTTGTAATCTCCTGTTGTTATAGAACTTAAAGCACCACTACCTAATCCTACATTGTCTGTTGCAGGTGTAGCAGCATCTGATAATTCACCAATACTTGTAGCACCTGCTGGAACGTCAGCCCACACAGCATTACCTGCTGTATCTGCTGATTTTAAAAACTGACCTGCTGTTCCTGCAGTGTGACCAAGTTTTAATTGCCCAGCAAAATAGTTTATAGCCGTAGTCCCTGATTGGTAAATACCATAAGCTATTCCAGTACCTACATTAGAGGATGTTACTTTAATACCATAAGCATTTCCTGAACCTGTAGGTGCAGTTGCAGAAAATTCTCCTGCAATAGCATCTCCTGTACTTGTATTTTGAGCAGTGGATTTAATACCTACAGAGTCAAATGCATGTCCAGCAATACCAACAGCTTCAATAGCATATCTATTTGCAGTACCTGAACTTCCTTGTTGAACATATAAAGTAGTATAATGTGAAGAAATACCTCCATTCAAACTCATTGCTTTATTACTATCAATAGCTGTATGTAAAGCAAACCCTAGTCCATCAAATAACAAATCGTCATCTGATGTCAATAGCTGACTTGAATTTTGATAAAGAATTCTATTAGCTCCTCCTCCAGTAATAGGATTTCCAATAGCTAAACCAGGTATTCCTGTTATTTGAGTATCTACGTAATCCTTATCTACTAATGAATGAGTAGTGAAAAATCCTTTATAAGCTCCTGCATATTCTAATCCTTTAGTGTTATTAGCATCTGTAACTAGCATTTGGGTTCCGTCAATAGTAAATCCACTAGCATTAGCTCCACTCTTCCAATTTAAGTCTACAGATCCGTTAGCATCTAAAACCAATTCTGCAGTTCCTGACGTTCCTGTAGATAAATGGTGTAATGATTGTGCTGCATATACAGAGGCAGATGATAAACTTCCACTAGCATTTCCTAGAGCTAAATTAAACCCTTGGTCTGTAACATTACTTGTTGCAGAAGCCATGCTAAAGTTATTAGTTCCTGAATAGGCAGCTCCTTGATCCATTACTTGTTGTAAAGTTGGAATCACTCCTCCCCCACCTGGACCAGGAACCCATTTACCTTGGGCTGCACTCCATTCTAAAACATCACCATCTCCTGGTGCTGTGTTTGATACATCTTTTAAATCTGATAATACAACTTTATCCATTGCTCTAACAACACCGTTAGAGAATTGTATTGTACGGAATAGGCTATCTACACTCTTGGTCAGGTAGGCCTGGACTCTCTGTCTATAAGGAACCATTGTTTATTTTTTAATTGTTTATAATGTATGCAGGGCATACTTGTTTACTAGCTCTATATTATAATATACAAAAACTTAGCTAGATTTGAAAATTAATGTGCTTTTGCTTGTATCACAATCCACTCTGTACCATCAGACCAAATAGATACACCTTCATATCTCTTAGAAATTTCAAAATCAGCTGCACCATCTATACTATCTCCTGGAGCTGCTGTAAGTTGAATCTTATCCTGTGCACCATTATCTAAGCTACCATCTGTAATGATTCTGATGTTTCTATATGGTAAGGATGGTGCTGGTGGTAAATTAAGAACATACGTTCCATTCCCAAGACCATCCCAAGATATGTCAATCAAATTATAATTACTAGGCATTGTTGAAGATCCTCCAGCCCCAGCTATAAGATTATACGGCTTTAGAGTGACAAGCCCCTCAGTGCTTACAAACGTTTTAAGATCTGCTAAGGTTATCACCTTAGTAGTGATCTGAGGTTTAGGCTTTACCTTTTCCTCTTTGCTTAGATATCTTCCAATACCAATAATATCATCTCTCTTGGGTGACACTCTTTGCTTCTTCCAAAGCATCCCCATAATATCTTGTAAAAAATTACTCATCTTTTCTTTCCTTTATGTAAACCATGTTTAGCATGTTGCTTACCTTTCTTGGTAGCTGCTCTTTTTTTCTTATTAGCTGCTGCTAGTTTTTTTCTACCTGCTGCAGTACTTTTAAGCTTTGCTATAGTCTTTGCTGGGGCATAGGCTTCCCCAGTTTCAGATGACTTTTTACCAGAAGCAGTTCTCCATTTCTGTTTAGTCCACCTGTCCAAGCTTTTCTGTTGTTTCTTCTTAGCCATTCTTTTTATGTTTTTTCATTACATCAAATGGAGCAAACAGACTTGCCCCTCTATGAGGTACGAAAGTTCCAGGATGCTTCATTAATATATACTTAGTTCCTTTCTTCATCCAGTGGTATCCGGCTGGTGCTTTTACTCTCTTCTTTGCCATATTCTACGGTTTTACTTTTACATCTACAGAATACTTCATGCATTCTACAATCCTCATTCTTACATATTTTGCCATACTTCTTTGTATTGGCAGCCATAATCCTTTCAACTATACCCATTACTTATATCCTCCTCCAGAGGCTTTATATTTCTTAGCTAACATTTGTGCTTTACGTGCAGACCACTGTCCAGGTTTACCTCCTTTGCTCCCGGCTTTAATCTGACTAAATAATCTTTTTCTAAGTGTAGGCTTAGTGTAATTCCCAGCTGAGTTTACTGTACTCTTCTTCTTAGCAGTACTCTTCTTGGTTGATGTCTTTTTACGTGGTGGCATTACAATATTAATTTTCCAATGGTTTCAGGATACAACTTATTCATCTCATTTCTCAACTCAACACACTTCTCATACTCTTCATAGTCAGGAGAACTAAAATGCAAGATCATATTCTCTAATATTTCTAACTTAGGATTCTCATCTGGATTGTGTGCCATCAATGCAGCACTAATCTGACCTTTTGCCATCTCATCCAGTAGATCCTCAAATGTTGTCTTCTTAGTTATAACCCTATATGAGTTCTCAAAGGCATCAGCAATTATTTTTTGTTCTGCCATTTCTTTTTCATGGTCTGACAAATCATCATAATCAGTTCCTTCAAAAAAATCATCTGCCATAACTAATACATTTGCTTATACATTAATATACAAATAAAATCATAATTTTTCAATTAACCCCCCCACTTGATCACACATTTTTCATACCCCTCCCTAAAATAAAAATTGTGTGTGTTAAGTTTTTGTTGGGTCCTACAATTCTGCTCCCCGGCTACTTTTTGACAGTGGGATACCCCCACACAATATTAACTCTAAATTTTTATAAAATGGCAAATTCAGTTTACTTTTACAAGGTCAGAAAAACATCTACTGGAAACATCTCAGTAATTACTTCTGACAAACCTCTTACAGCAATCAAAACTAATGACACATTAGGTTTTGAAGTTGGCTCAAGAGGTTCAAGTGCAACCTTTGGTGTCTTCACTCCACGTGATCCAGAAACTGGTCAAGTGAGTAAAGCCAACTCAAAGATGCACCAGAATTTCTCTGGCTTGGAACAAGGCCAAGAAATGCCTGGGTTCAGAATGACTCATGAGCCAGTCCTCAAAGAGGATGGTTCAGAGTCTGGTCTGTACTGGGTGGAAGTAGTGTAATCTACTTCTACCTGGTAAACCAGGTGCTGCACTTGACACCAAGTATAGTTACTAGTTATTGTTACTATAGCTTGCTACTAAATCCTAGTATAACCCTGAAATGGGCTGAGGTTAACACCTTTACACAGGATTTAGGTTACCCTTTTTTTATTTTGTTGTGTGTTACTGTTATTATGTGAGACCTTATTTACCCATATCATAACAATAGCACACACTATTTTTTCTTTAATTGGATTAACAATATATATAGCTAATAATTATAGCAGTTACTAAAACTGTTAGTAGTTTATGGTTATGTTTCTCTCTTATGTGTTCTTATATAGGAAGATTACTATATTGGTATCCGGAATCTAAATTTTGTGCAATGGAATTCATATCTCAAACCTCAGCAGACAGTAATGGAGATTACACTGTCACTTACCTTAATGAAGAAGGTGAGAAAGTAATCAAGAATCTTAATTTGTTCACCTCTTTCTAAATTTTGTGTCATGAAGATATTAATTATGAGAACAGACATTGATGAAACAAAATCATCAAGATGTCTAACAGGAACAGATAGTGCTATTACTATGGAGTTATACAAGAAGTATAGATCTCCTATGGGTATTAGTGCTAACCATATGTGGTCTAAGTACACATTCATTGATGAAGAGAATGAGTACATTGGAACGTTTGATACTATGGATGATCTTTCAAAAAAGAAACCTTCTGTATTAACAGAAGTCTTTAAAGAAGAGGTTAAAGTGTTAAACCATGTTCAGTGGTTGGCTAGTGTTAATCCTGAGTGGAAAACAGTAGAACGTTACCAGTATTGGTAATGTTCTATTTGATTACTTTACTTGTTTAAAAAATAGAATTATGAAAGACTTTATAAAATTAGAGAAGCAGTTAGCTAAGTATAAGAACTTACTTAGTATTAATAAGAAAGCACTTGCAAGTGTTAGTGGTGACAAAGAGTGTATTGAAGAATATGATATGCCTCTTTATGCTTTAGAGGATATAGTAAGTTATTTATCAGATCAAGTAACTCAATGTGAGTTAGAACTAAAAGAGATGGTATGACCTTTGAAGAAGCAAATGATAGGATGGATCTGTATAGTATAGATCCTTCCTTAACTTGCACTTGTGATGAATTTCATATTTGTCAACAGTGTGAGGAGGAAGATAGAGAGAATCTTAAACGTCATTATAATGATGATGATTAATATTTTTATATTTAGTGTGTACTTGGTCTTCATTAGCACTTAAAACTAGTGGAAGAATCCTACCCTATAAGTTGTAGGCACAGGAGAGAACCTGGATGTTGCAAAACTCTATGCTTATAGGTAATCATATAAAACTGCCTTAAATATTGTGGGATCATTGTCTACACCACACTAAAAACTGTAGATAAAATTCATGTTGCTTTGTTATGTTACAATATGTCTGAGTATAACATATCAACTCCCATGCTGTAGGGAGTATAAACTATAGATGTTGAACTATAGTGAGAAATATACAGAACACCGTGTAATCAGTACCTTTCTTGTAAGGGGAGCAGTTGCACACAAGGGTGGATAGTACAAAGGGTTTGCAGACCACTAAAACTATCAGTGTTATATGTAAAGAGTATTGCCTGCAAGTAATACGTGGTTGCATATAAAGTTAGGGATTTGAGTGATTATCCTAGTAAGACGTAAAATGCTAAGTTCTAAACTAAAAAGAGAACTGGACAAGGGTGAGATACCCAAACACTTATGGTATTAGTTGGAAGTGCCTAATCATAAAGCAGAAATGTTTTGTGTATCCCGAAAGGGGTTATTGATTCTTTGTGCCAGCATTGATGATATAACACTTAACCAAAGTCCTATAGGCCAATAGGATGATGTGAGAGTAGAACAACTGTACCCTATTCTGTTACTATGCAGTCAATCATAGTATGGCAAAGTCAATGAAGGAAGTTTTCTCTTCCGTGTGCTAACTATCAGAGATGGTAGGTCATTGATGTTAAAACCGAGTAGTGCTAGGTTTTATTTTTTGTTTAGTTAAATTATATAGAATGAAGTTTTTTAGATTTATGACTAGAACTGCATATGGTCTTAACTTATCTGTTATTGCATTCTTTGCACTGAATGGATTATATTTTGGCTATAATGACAATGATGACATGGTTATGGTATTCTTAATACCTACAATAATTTTTTTAATGTTACTACCTGCGTGTAGTATGAAAGAATAAGTTATGGAAAAGATTAAATTCCCTGATTCTTTCAGCAAACAAACACATTCTGTTGTTCCAAATGCAACTCAATGGAAACTATACAATGATGATGATGAAGCTATCATTAGCATTGTTGGTGGTGGTCATGGGTTGTATGGTGACGGAGTGAAAACGTTTGAGATGTATGATTTTAGAGAGAGTGATGTCCAAGGATATCTTTCTGTTGATGAAATCAACATGCATCTTGCTAAGAATCCTATTGGTTAAGACCTAGGGCTTGAGCACATGAGCCTAGTAACAGAAGTGTATTTTTTATTAATTAAAATGTTTACCACATTGAAACTAACAATTAAAGATTTATCTGCCTTCAAAAATTTTGAGGGTGAGATAGGGGTTGTGATCCCAAATTCACAGAAAGGATTAAGCCGTAGTGTAATATGGTTTAATGATGAAGAATGGCAAGTTGCCAAAAATGATAGCCTAGGTGATGTATTATTACACCACTTGACAGAAGAGTTGATGGATAATCAACATCTTCTTACCTTTGCAAAGTCTCTTGACTTAGTAGAAGAAAGCTATCAAGATGTTATAGATTTTATTAATTACTCACTAGAATACAATTAAAATGGAGAAGAATTACTATTACACTTACACAGACTACTCTGGAAAAATGTATCATACACCTTCAGTTGATCTTGCTTATGCAAGGTCAGCAAATGAAATACATGTATATGAAAATGGAAAGCATACTCAAACTTATATAAAACAAGAAGCATGAAACAGTTAATTAAATTTATATTTACTATTATTATGCCTATAAGCATGATGATCTTTACAGTGAATGCATTAGCATATACTGACTATAGCTCTAGTAGTAAACTCATGTTAGTTATTTTTACTTTATTCACAATATTACAAGCACTTATGTGGGTTGTTTATATGAATAAAATAAAAATGATACCAAAAACAAGTACAGATTATTACTTTGGTTTTGGTTTAGCGTTTGGATTTAAGGATAAACAAGCATTCCTTACTCTTCCTTTTGTAGTTGTGTCATTTGATTGGAGAACTAGAGTTAAAAAAGAAGAGGGTTATGGATATTATTACTAAAATCAAAAATAGAATAGCTGGTAGAGCTAAACAAGAAGAAAGGTTTAAGGAAAAAGAAAAGTTTGACTACAGAACAGTTTTCAGGTTTGATGCTTGGAAACTGTTTAAAGGTCATTCAGGAAACATTACTGTAACAAACAGGACATTATGTTTTGATACTTCTATCTTTTCCTATAGATGTCATCAATGGATAAGTAACACTGGTGATACATCTTTACAAATAAATCATAGGTTATTCTTACCACCTACAAAGTGGTTAAGCAGTAAACTTGATAGTTTTGAAGTTAATCTAACAAAACATAAGCTTTATCATGGACATCCTAAATTTATTTGTGAGTTTGAAGATTATACTTTTTGTCTAGAATATCATAGTCATATAACATTTTTTGAGAAGTATCCTTCTTTTAAAAGTTTATATAATCATGCACAGATGATATCAGTTAAAAACAAACTGAATAAAAGGGCCAGAAGATTACTTAATATTATTAAAAACATGTCAGATGAGGAGTTTTTTACTCAAGTTTTAGCATATAATCCTGATATAAAGCCAGATAGCACTGGATATGTAGGTATTATAGAGTATAAACTTCCTCCTGACTTGTTGGGTTAAAGGGTGCATATATACACCCCATAACAAAACCAGTATTTAAAGTTATATTAACTGTTAGCATTATGGCTAAGAGTTATTGTTAGTAGTGGTAACAATGAAGGGTAGAATTAAAACCTCTACCCTTCTAAATTTTATGCTTATGAGAAAAACATATAATGTAAGTTCAGACATAGTTCAACACCTCTTTAGTAGTATATTTACAGATAGTGTCAACAAAGATGCAATTATCTCAATTATAGTTGATAATCTTGACTCAGATAAAGTTAATCATATTTTGACTATAAACTCTTTTAAAGAGAAATATGAAGGTTTTGAGAAAGGTGATATAGTTAGAGTTCCTATGATAGATTATCATATTGATGATAAGTTTCATATTGATGTTCTTCAGGATCTACAATTACTGCCTCAAATAGGATATGTGTATGGCATCATATATGATGATGATACCTGGAGTAGTGATTCATTTAACCGTTATGCTGCTCTATTTAAAGTTAGATTAATTTATCATGATGAAAATAAGAAACCAATTTTTCATGATTATTCAGTTAATTCATTATATTTAAAGAAAGACAAATCAGATATTGATTTTTTTAACAATTACTATAAAGAATTATTAAAACATGGCAAGGATTAATCAATCATTATTAGACAGTGAATCAGTAGATTATTTATCCCCTATGGATGCTAATCATATATCAGGAAGTTTGTTAGATGAAATAGTACATGATTATTGTATGTACATTGACAAAGATTACTTATCTTTTGGTCATATAATGAATGAAAAGTATCACTTCTGTGATGAAGATCTTCCTTACTTGCCGTACAGTGAAGCTTATCATAAAATCCAAAATGAATACGTCCAAAAGGACTGATAGATTTGGTATTGTTCCATATAGAGTTATGACAGATCCAGAATTATCAGTGCAAGCAAAATGCTTATATGCACTATTATGCTGTTATGCTAATAAGGAACGTAAATGTTTCCCTAAGAAGTCAACACTTGCAGATGAATTAAATGTATCATTTGATAGTATCAAGAGATATCTTAGAGAACTTAAAGCTAAAAATTACATAAAAAGAAATGGATTAATTATCACTCTTTTGTAGTTAGCTATATTAGTGCATTAAAGATGTGTTAACTTTCTAAATTTTTGTACCCTTTTTGACAACCGTATTGTATTTTTGAATAAATTTGTATATGATTATTCAACTTGCAAACGGACGTATCATAGAGTGCTCAACAGAAGTGTATCTGTCACTCAGTGATCAAGAGGTGCAAGATCTAGAAGGTATAAATACATCCTATACAAAACATGTGGGTAATCCTTTTTACAATATGTTTCATAAAGGTAAAAATGCTGCCATCCAAGATATGGATGAAGAGTATGAACCAGGCCTTGATGAAATAGATGAAAGTGAAAAGTTGAATGACCCGTATTTCAACAATGAGGAGTAGCCTCAACCCATTTTATTTACCTTTTAAAATTTAAAAACATGAACAAAGTTCAAATCATCCCTGATGAGAAGGGAAATGTAATTAGACAGTCACAAAATCCTGAATATGGTTATGTGAGATTAAGTCAAAACAAAGAAGTATATTCAAATAATTTCTTAAGTATTAAACCAGTAACAGCATTATTACATGCAAAGCTTGAAGATTTTAAAGTTGTTGACATGAAGAATAAGACTGAGTTGCCAGGTAGAATTGTAATTAAAGAATCTACTACACCATTTAACATAGATGATCCTGATTCAGATCTAAAGATTGCTGGAAAAACAGGCATTGTATGTTGCTATTATGGTGAACCTATTTATAGGAAGACAATGTATGATGCAACAAGTACTGTTGAGGATGAGTTTATAGCACATACTAATGGTGATGCTATCAAAGAAGCTAATGCTCAAGGTCAAAAGAGTGCATTGAATAACTTATTTAACATTGATAAGAAAGAATCAGGTTTTGATTTAACCAAACCTACAGACAATCAAGTTGACTTAGAAGACAGTATAAAAGCAATTGAAGAAGAGAATGCTAAACAGGAAGAAGAACCTGAAGAAATAACTTCTGAAGTTGAAGAGACTGTTGAAGAGGTTGTAGAAGAAGTTTCAGAAGAAGTTATAGATGACTTTGAAGATGATGCTTTTGAATTATAATCTATAACTATATATTTTACACTAAGGGGGTGCATACGTGCACCCTTTTAGTTTACACTACTTTATAATAACTCCATAAATTTTTTAGACATGCTATCAGAAAAACAATTACAGAAATTACAAACAGCTAAGGAAATTCATAAACTAAAACATAGAGAAGAAAGATATGCTTATCTAGGACTACTTAGTGAATACCAACTACATCCTAAAAGTTTAATACAGAATTTAGAGTATACAAAACTAAACCCATATCAACATTATTTGTTTAAAAGAGTGTTGCATGGTTTGAATATGTATACTAAAGATGAAGTTAAATTCATGCACTGGGATAAGAAGAGAAGAATCACTAAGGTTTGGAAGAGAGGTCAAGATGTAATAAATGAGCTAAAACAGTACGTTTGTTATCAGAAATCTAATTCTCTTTTTAGTATCTTTGCTAAGAGTGAGGCAGGACAACAGCTTTTAAACCAACCTTTTGAGTATCTTCCTGATTATAATAATAAGATGAGTCTCAAGGAGTTAGACATAAGATATGAGGATATCATACTTAAGTTTATGCAAGAAGGTTTGCTTCCTAAGAATTTTTTATTATTAAAATCAGACCCAAATGAGAAAGGTGTCAAAAAAAATGGCTCAAGCAAACAGAGAATACACCCAGCTAAGAAAACAGTTTCTAAGCAAGTATCCAATGTGTCAAGCAAAAATACATCAATGTAGTTTAAAATCTACTGATGTGCACCATATGAAAGGACGTGGCAAGTATCATCTAGATACTGCCACATGGCTTTCTGTATGTAGGAATTGTCATACATGGATTGAATTAAATCCAGAGGATGCAAAAGAGTTAGGATTTTCAATTAGTAGAACATGAGCAAAGAAGATTTAAAAATGTGGCAGAAACTTATCATAGATGAAGTATCTAATGAAGAGTTTAATAAGTTTATACAAGATAGGTATAAATATCTAGCAGAAAACATAGATAAATATGGATTCTGGGAAATCATTGATAGGATTAATTTAAATGACTATCCTGATCTAGAGTTTCATAAGCTTATTAAGTATTATAAACAACACAAAGACTTGTTGTCAAATTATATTAAAAAGAAGTCTGGTAATGAAGTTTAAGTACAGTATAATTGCAACAATTTATCTGATACTTTTAAGTATTATGGTAATCATTGGATTATTCTTATTAACTATACTAATATGGCAAACAAAATTATAGACATTAGAACTGGTAAGATTTATAACTCTGCTAAGGAAGTTGCTGATGAATTTAATATTCCTCATTCAACAATAAGATGTTGGATTAATGGGTCAAGAAAAAATTATTCAACTTTTAAATTATTAATAGATGCAGGACCTGGAGAAGTTAAGAGAGAAGATAAAGAACTCTAAACAAAGAGTTTTTACAAGACAAGAGTTATATGAAATGATAGATATTCTTAAAGGTTATGAAAAACCTGTAGAGTCTGATTGTAAACATGAAGAGTATAACACATTTGATTCTGGATATAAGCAGTGCACCAAATGTAAATGGATTTGGAAAGATTAAACTAAAAGTGACTAATTAAAAAAATTATAATATGTTTACATACAATAATATAGACCACTTAGAATATGTAGCTGACTGCACATCTATTGACTTTAAGCAATGGAATAGTTGGATGGATGGAGCAAAGAGAGGAAGTAAAAAGGAAATCAATAAGTTAGTTAAGGAACATTTGCCTGAGCTATATGCAAGATTAGCCTTGAACTTTTATAACCCATACAATTACTTAAGAACAGACAAGCATTTGATTGTAGTCCACTCAGGGATTGAGTATTTTATAAAATACAAAAGAAGATTATGAGTTTAGATAAAAACAAAGATCATAAGATTCAGACAATGTTTGAAAGAGAAATGACTTTTGAGGCATGGTCTGCTTATATGAATTCAATACTTATTATTAATGACCTTAAAGAAACTCATTACATCTGTACTGATGATGGTAACAGCTGGTTAAAAAGAAAACAAGTATGAAAACTAATTTAAAAAGAATAAACTTTACAAAGAGTTTACATTGGTACTTTTATATAGCAATACTTGCAATCATGTTAGGGTTTCAAACATCTTACATATTCAAGTATAGATCAATGATTAAACAACAATCTTTAATTATGTTAGATATGGAAAAAAAACTAAATAGATATGAATAGAGAAGAAGTTCAAGATAAAGGTTTAAAAGTATTATTAGAAAATGATAGATGTAGTTTAGGAATATCAATGGGTGTAGGTAAAACTAGAATTGGTGTAAACCATATGGTTAAAAACTTTCATCCTATGGTTCAGTATTTAGTTGTTGCTCCTAAAAAAACAATATTAAAATCCTGGATAGATGAATTTGGAAAGATGAATCATGAAGATTTAACTAACTATGTTCACTTTACTACATACTTATCACTAAATAAAAAGAATCCTAATGACTATGATGTAATATATCTTGATGAATGTCATAGTTTACTATATAGTCATGATGAATTTTTATCCAATTTTAAGGGTAAGATTGTAGGATTAACTGGTACTCCTCCGGAAAGAAGGGGATCAGAAAAATATGAGATGGTGCAGAAGTATTGTCCTGTTAAATACAAGTTTAGTGTTGATGATGCAACAAGTAGTAATATTCTAAATGATTATAAGATCATGGTTCACATGCTTGAGTTGTCTAAGATTAAGACTCTCAAGAAAAAGAATAAGAATGGTGGTCATTGGTATACATCTGAAAGAGATGATTATAGTTATTATAGTCAAAGGGTATTAAACTCTAGACCAGGTAAATCTAAAGCTATTAGTTCTATTATGAGAATGAAAAGTATGATGGATTATCCTACTAAAGAAGAGTATGTTACATCATTATTAAATAAAGTAAAGTCTAAGTGTATTATTTTTGCTAATACTCAGCAACAAGCAGATAAGCTATGTAGTCATAGTTACCATTCTGGTAACAATTCCTCTGATGATAATCTAGAATTGTTTTCTGATGGAAGGATTAATACTTTATCTTGTGTATTACAACTTAGTGAAGGTGTTACTATACCTAATCTAAAGCAAGGTATTATTATGCATGCATATGGTAATGAAAGAAAAGCTGCACAAAGAATAGGTAGGTTATTAAGACTTAATCCATCTCAAACATCTTTGTGTCATATCTTATGTTACAGAGATACCGTAGATGAAACATGGGTCAGTAATGCTTTAAAAGGTTTTGACTCAAAGAAGATTTATTATTATGAACCTTTAAAAACAAGTAGTAATGTTTTATAGTGCATACAAATGGATTGAATTAAATGTAGGTTGGTTTTTTGTTAATGGCTTTAAACGTCAGGAATGGGAGGAATACCTACAGGATAAATATTTTAAGGATGAAGAAAGAAAATTACAATAAATATTGGGATAACTTTAACTTTAAATTATATAAAGAGTATATTAATAATAAGAACCAACATTTAGAAGAAGAAATTACTGATATTGATATCAGTGAAATAACTGAGATGTTGGAAACTAAGAGCATAATATTATACAATGATGAAGAAAACACATTTAAGTACGTTATAGAGTGCTTAATGTCTTTCTGTCAACACACTGAGCAACAAGCAGAACAGTGTGCAATCATTGTACATAACAATGGTAAATGCTCTGTCAAGACAGGTCCTATTGATGAATTAAAACCTGTTGCTTCTATTCTTGGGGAATATGGGTTAACAGTGGAGATAGAATAAGATGGGACGTATGAAAGAAGTCTACATCCAAATGATTGAGGAAGGTTTTCTTGGAGAACCTAATGATTATCTAAAACAAGTTGTTGCAGAATATGCAACACCTATTGCTGAAAGATCTGATACATTATGTCCAAATTGTTTGGCATCAAATCTTAATAAAAAAGATGATCAACTGGATTGTTTTAATTGTGGGCAAGAATTTATTTTAGTGGAAAACTCATTAAGATTCAAATGAGTTTTTGTATATTACAGGATTAATCACAAACTGTATAATTATTTTAGAAAAGTATGAAATCATATGGGTATTATTGGAGACTCTCTACAATAGTTGGTTGTTGTTTGTATCCAGTTTTATGTGTTCTAATTGATGGGTATGAAATATCTTTGTCAAAATATTTTAATACCTCTGTACAACCTTTATATCTATTATGTAATATAGCAACAGTATATTATTTCTTACAGTTAAAAGATTGGAGTATCCCTGGGGTGCTCCTTTTATTTTTAACTGTATTTTCAGTTGAGAAGTATATGATGCTGCATAACATATTTGCTGTGGCATTTTTCTTATCAATTTTTTATGCACTAACCAGATCTAAAAGATATACGTATTTAAAATATATTTTTATGATAGGTCTATTATGTTGTGTTTATAATTTATTACTTGGTGAAATCATTTGTATCTTTACAGCTAGTTTGCACCATTATTTATTTTTATTAAAGTTTAAAACAATTAAAGAATATAATGAAAGAGATTGTAGTAAGTGATCCCGGAGATGAACAACCAGGATCAAACATTATAAAAGTAATTTATATATCTTCAGAAGAAGATATTTTTTATTAAGAAAATAAACATGAAGTGAAAAATTTATCACCAGCAGTTAAGAAAAAAATTGAGTACTTAGTTGATCTAGAGATCAAACTAATTAAGAATCACATGAAGACTAAAGATCCTCATACTCAAAAAATGATTAACAAGGTTAGAAGGGCACAAGCTGAGGCTGTTGATTCTGTGATAGATCTGAACAAATCTTTATGAAGAATAATATTTTTATACCTGCACAGGTAAATGGTGGTGAGATTACTTTTCCTGCCAAAATTCAAAAGACTAGATTAAATGCATTTTTATCTGATGTTCCAGATGGAGCCAGGATAGAAATGTTTATAAGTGTAAGTACTGATAATGGTACAAATGCACAACTTGCAAGACTCCATGCTATGATAAGAGAACTTGCAAGTGACATTGGGTATACCTTTATGGAGATGAAGCTCCTTGTAAAAAGACAAACAGGTCTATGTTTTATGAAAGATAAAACAGAGTATTGTAAATCTTTTGCAGATTGTGATAAGCAAGAGCTTAATCTATGTATCCAAGAATGTATGAGAATAGGTGATGAACAAGGAATACAGTTAAGATGATTTTTTGTTTTGTAAAATGCTTAGTAAAGATTTTACTTTAGTTTCATCTATATCATGACCCTTTTCATTTAAGATTGTTTTTAATCCATCAACAACTTCATCATGAGTATAACTTTCATCATTCTCATTATCTCTTTCATAACCTGCTTCCTTAGCTTTTGATTTAAGTTCTGTAACAATGGTATATAAAATAAAGATCATACTCTCTACTGGAGTTAGTTGATTATCTAATTTTTTACCTCCAAGAACAGTAGCAAATCTTTGGAAAGTTTGTGGAATTGTTGTTGGATCTTCAACAATATTTAACAAAAAGTATCTTATGATATTATCAAGACCTTCAATATAACTAGTATTGATGTCAATATTTACACTTTTAGTGTAATCATATGTGTTGTGTCTTTTGTATCTTTTTGTTTCACTCATAATTAGTTTTTTTATTTAAACAAATATAGTATAAATATGTCAGAATTAGCTATAAACATAACAAAACACCGGGAGAATTTTCTAATAAACTTAGAAGAGGCTGGTTGGGATTGCTTGATTCCTTTTATAAATAGTGATCTCTTTGATGATATAGTAGTCAATCTATATAATCAATATACAGAGGGTAATAGGTTTACCCCAAAGCTTAAAGAAACTGTAAATGCATTTGTAGAATGTCCTTATAAGGATATGAAAGTTGTATTTGTAGGACAAGATCCATATCCACAACAGGATGTTGCTGATGGTATATCTTTTAGTTGTTCTAAAACAATGAAGGAGCAACCATCATTAAGATATATTTTTGATGAATTAAAGAATCAGTATCCTGATGCAAGTAGGGATACAGATCTAAAAAGATGGTCTAATCAAGGAGTATTAATGCTTAATACTGCAATGACTGTACAAATTGGTAAAATTGGTAGTCACTACTCAATATGGGAAAAGTTTACTGAGCATTTATTCTCACAGTTAAATAAGAGAGATGATCTTTTAATTGTATTGTTAGGTAAAAAAGCTGAAGCATGGGCTAAGCATTTGGATAACAATACAATCTTTAAAGTACCTCATCCTGCATCTGCTGCATATAAAGGTGGTAAATGGGATAGTAAAGATGTATTTAATAAGATTAACCAAGAACTTAATAAACAAGGTAAATCTTTGATAACCTGGTAATTTATTGCTATCTTTGTAAGGTCAGCATTATTCTTAATACATTAAAAACCAACAAGTTATGAATGCAAAACTTCATTCAAAACTCTATGCAGATATAAAAGCACTTGAGGTAGAATTACGTGAGAAATATAAGTATGATTTAATTCTTAGTTATAAATTAGTTGAAAGCAGTGATAGACCTATTACTTTGGATGATCTATATAATGGTTTAATTAAAGTAGTTCAAAGAAATAATCCTGAATTACAACATTACTTTACAGAAAATATTCCTACAAGGGTTAAGGCTGTAATGAATTACAAACATGCATTTAGGTATATTGCAATTTGTTCCTATAACCTTGGTGTAACAGAGGTAGGTAGATTCTTAGGAATTAATCATGCTACAGCAATACACAGCAGAAAAACAGGAAATGATTTCCTTTACTCTAAAGATCCAGGATTTTTTAGAGCTTTTACATTATTAACGGAGTATTATAATTTAAATTTTAAAGATGTGGGATCTACTACAGAAAATACTGAAGAATAATATAACACCAAACCAATGTTTGTTGTTGTATTCACTTAAAGAAGGTGTTAGACCTTCAACATACTTAGAGGAAGACATGGTTAATTTAATTGACCAAGGTTTTTACAAAGACTCAAAGATAACTGATCATGGCAAGAAGCTAATGAGAAGTTTAGATAATTACTTTATTAAAGCTAAAAAGAAAACAGCTAGTGATTTAATGGGTAAAGATTATGTAGAAAATGTAAAAAAATACAGAGAGTCTTTTCCTCCTGGCAAGTTACCTTCTGGTGTACCTGCTAGAAACAATGTAAAAATATTGACAGAGAACTTTAGATGGTTCTTTGATGAGTTTGATTATACATGGGAAGAAGTTCATAAAGCTATTAACATGTATATTACACAGTATAGAGCAGTTAACTGGGAATATATGCAGAATAGTCAGTATACAATAGCAAAACAAGATAAGCATAAGGTTAAAACCTCAAAGCTTGCAGACTATTGTGATATGGTTAGAGATGGTATAGAGCCTGATGAAAACTTTCATTTTAAAGAAAAAGTTGTATGAGTAAATTTCAAAAGGCTTGGGCTGGTCAATACAATGCATTTAATGAGGCATTGAAATACATGCAGAAAAGACAGACTGGTGAAGAAAAGTCTATATATACTCCGTGGCCAAAGTTTAATGAGGCTACAACAGATGGATTGGAGTGGAATACTCTTACTGTAATTGGTGGTAGACCTGGTTCAGGTAAAACATTAATTAAAGATCAAATTGTAAGAGAATCTTTTATTCTAAATCCTGATGATGATTTCAGAGTTCTTGAGTTTCAGTTTGAGATGGTTGGAAGAACTTCTGCAATCAGAGAATTTAGTTCTATTACTGGTAAGACATACAAAGAGTTATGTTCAGCTGGTGGTAAGATAACTAATGATGTTATAAATACATGTCATCAGTATGCTAAAGAAAGAATCAAGCATCCTGTTGATATAATCAGTACACCTATGACTGTTAACCAAATGAGGGAACAGATAGATGCATACATGAATGAACATAAAGGTAAGAAAACAATTATTACATTAGATCATACCATACTTGTTAAGAGAGCACCATATCAAACTAATAGATTAGATATGTTGTTTGAGTTAGGTGAGTTCTTTACACAAGTAAAACGTGATTATCCTTGTTTATTTATTGCACTATCACAGTTGAATAGGAATATTGATAACCCTGATAGAGCAGTTAATGGTAAGTATGGTAACTATATTCTTGAATCAGATATCTTTGGTTCAGATGCTATGTTACAACATGCTGATACATTAATTGGTATTAACCGTCCTGCAAAACAGAAGATAAGGTTTTATGGTCCTGATAGATATATTATTGAGAATGATAGAACATTGTGTTTGCACTTTCTTAAAGCACGTAATGGTGATGCTAGAATGAGTTTTTTCAAAGCAGAGTTTGAGAAGATGCAGATTGCAGAAATGCCAACACCAGCACAAGCAAGTAGATAAATAGTTAGATATGATTAATACTAAACAAGTTGAAAAAAAAAGTTTTATGACACCTGCAGAACGTAAAGCAAAAGTAGCAGAACTTAGAAAAGAGCATGAGGATTATTTTAAAAAAAATAATCTAGAAGATGCATTATACATTCCTAAGATGGCTTTTAGACCAAGTGGTAAAGATGAACTACATGTTTCATTCTTTCCTAGTGAGTTGAAAAAAGAACAAGACATCTACACGGAGTTTGTTAGCATGGATTATGAATGTGAAGATCCAAAGAGAACTTTGTATTACATTAAGTTTAATCCATTCTGGGATGAGGAGTATGAAGTACATGAAAGCCGTAGTGGTTTTCAAACACATCTTATTCCTGTATCTGAGTTAAAAGCACTCAAAGATATAACACACAAAGTCAAAGAAGACATTATAAACATTCAGTTAGATCTTAATGATATTCCTAACCCGGATGAAAAAGAGATGACTGTAGTTGCCTCAATAGAGAGATTAACTAAGTCAATAGATAGAATAGCAAATATATTAGAGAAAAAATTATAATATGGCACAAAGCACGTTAATAATTGCAGAGTCTGGTTCAGGTAAATCAACCTCAATCAGAAACTTAAACCCTGAAGAAACCTTCATTATAAACATTGCTAATAAACCTTTACCATTCAAAGGATGGAAGGGTAAGTATAAGCAAATAGGTAAAGATAATCCTAATGGTAACTTGACATCAACTTCAAGTTCTGTTGGTATTGTAAAAGCCTTGAAACATGTTAATGATAAAATGCCACACATCACAAACATTGTTATTGATGATTGGCAGTATATGTCTAGCTTTGAATATTTTGATAGAGCTAATGAGAAAGGTTATGATAAGTTTACCCAAATTGCTTCTAACTTAGCACAAGTAGCAAAGATGCCAAAAGATTTGAGGGAAGACTTATACATCTTTTTCTTAACTCATTCAGAAGATTCAACTGATATTAATGGTCATAGAAAAGTTAAAGCAAAAACTGTTGGTAAAATGATAGATAATGCATTAACTTTGGAGGGCTTATTTTCTATAGTTTTGTTTGGTAAAGCTATCAAGCAAGAAGATGGTAGTCTTGAATATGTGTTTGAAACTCAAACTAATGGAGAGAATACCTGTAAATCACCAATGGGAATGTTTGAAGATCTTACAATCCCAAATGATCTTCAGTATGTTAAAGATTGTATATTGAAGTATGAAGAATAATTTTTTAATGTTTAACCAAAAAAAAGAAAGTGTATGTTAAGTACTAAAGACATGTCTGCAGGAGCAGGAAAAGTGAAACCAGTTTTAGGAGTAGGTAACCAATTAATTAAGATCAATGCTATCACTATGGATCAAACACCATATGATACAGAAGCTTATAATGTTACACTACATTGTGAAAGTGAACCAGTTAAAGGAGACTTTACAGGTTTCCTTAAGAATGTAAATGATCCTAATGGTGAAAGATATGAAGGGCAAGTAGGAAGAATTAGAATGTCCCCTTATGCATATAAAGATGCTACATTGCCAAGTGGTAGAGTAGTAAATAGAGACACAGAGATCATGAAAGCTATGATTACTTTGTCTGAAGTTCTTGGTTTAAGATCTGATTTAGATTTAATTGAAGCAGAGACTATTGAGGACTTTATGAAAGCATGTAATAGTTTGTTCTCTGGAACAGGTTACTTTAATGCTTGTGTTGGTGGTAGAGAATGGGAAAATAAAGAAGGTTATGTGAATTATGACTTATACTTCCCAAGACCATCTAAGGATGGAGTTCCTATGGAAGCTGCTAACACTGAAAACTCTAGATTGTTGACATTCAACAAAGCTGAGCATGTTAGAGAATTACAAAACAAAACTAATAATACAACTACTGATACTAGTGTTCCTTTTGAAACAGCTGGAACAAGTGTAGGTGATGATTTTGATTTGTAATCTAAATATAATAGAGTAATTTAAGGAGAGCATAAGCTCTCCTTTTTTACTTTATTGATTGATAAATATGTTAAGCACAAAAAAAATTGTAATAGATGAATCAAGTGTACCAAGTTATTGGGTTTTTAAATATTACTTAAACTTATCTGAAGAGTTAACTGGTCAGGATATAAAGATTAAATCAATCTTTAATCCATCAGAAAGAACACCAAGTTTCTGCATTTTTGTTGATAAAACTAAGATGCAATATATGTACAAAGACTTTTCAACAGGTAAGTATGGTGGTAAAATTAGTTTGATACAAGAACTATTTAACATTCCTTATAACATTGCTATTGATAAAATGATAGATGATTATAATAATTATCTAAAGACTAATAGTGTTAGTAAGGATTCAAAAATAGTTGTACAACCCAAATGGAAACTAGACTATATACAGAACAGAGGTTGGCAGAAAAAAGATGCTGACTACTGGATGTCTTATAATATTGGTAGTAGTCTTTTAGATAAGTATAATGTTAGACCCATTGAATACTATTCCTTATCAAAAGAAATAGATGGTAAGGTAGAAACATTTAAAGCTAGATCTCCTTTAACCTATGGATACTATGATCACACTGGTGAAGTGTATAAAATATATAGTCCAGGTAGTAAGAAGCAAAAGTTTTATAATACTAAACCTTACATTCAAGGGTTGGACCAACTAACTTATGAGCCTGATTATTTGGTAATATGTTCATCTTTAAAAGATGCTATGTGTTTAAGAAGTTTTGGTTACAAGTTAGAAGTTATTGCACCTAACAGTGAGAATACTATTATCAAACCTTATGTTATAGAGAATCTTAAAAATAAATACAAGAACATTATAACGTTGTTTGATAATGATGAGGCAGGCAAGAAAGCTATTGAAGTATATGAGAATACATATAATATCAGTGGTTTTTGTCTTTCTATATGTAAGGATATATCAGATGCTGTCTCAGAACATGGTATCCAAGAGGTGCATAAAGAGCTTGGTCCCAAATTAAAACATTATTTAAATAGATACAATGGCAAAGACTAAATGGTTTATACCTTTTAATGTCCCTAGTAGTAAGAATGGTAGAAGATGGACTGGAAAGTATTTTATTTCTAGTAAGACAGTAATGACTTACAGAAAAAATACTAAAGACCACTATACTAAACATGCTAAGGCATTTAAAAAAGAGTTTGAAAAGTACCAAACCCCAGTTAAAATAGGGTTTACTTTCATTAGAGGAAGTAGACATAAGTTTGACTATATAAATCCAGCACAAACTGTACAAGATGATATGGTTAAAGCAGGTTGGATTGAAGATGATAATGCTGATTTTATTATTCCCGTGTTTGAGCATTACAGTTATGATAAAAAAAATCCGGGAGTGTACATAGAAATTTTGAAAGATGGAAATAAAAGACATAGCATTAATAACAAAACTTAAAGATCTTGGTGTAGCAAAAGTTACAGTACATTTTGATGGTTCTGGAGATGATGGTGATATCCAATGGATTGAACACTATGATGAAGCAGAAAAAAGTGTAGAAAATGGTTTATCTAATGAAGATGAAGATAAACTTGGTAATGCTTGTTATACAATGATTAACAATAAAGTTCATACAATAGGTGATTGGGTTAACAATGAAGGTGGTTATGGATATTTATATATTGATGTAATCAACCTTACTTCTTATGTAGAATACTATCAACGTACTGTACAAGAAGCAGACTTTCCAGTAGAACCTTTATTTCAATAATGGCTCACCCAAGAATTCATGCTAAGAGTTCTGTTAAAAAGTGGGGTGGTGAGATTGAAGACTATATTCATATTCATGAATGGTTTGATGAAACAAAAGCATGGTTAGGACACTCTAACCATAGGCTTTACCGTCATCACTCTGAAGGAATTTTTGAAGCAGAAAAAGTATTTGGAGTAAGTTTTACTAATTCAGTTGGTAAAACTGTATATACAAGATATGTTGGAGAGCAACATGTTAAAGAGGATTGTAATAACTACATACCCTCAGCAAAAGAATGGATTATTCACTTAACAAATAAAAGTAGACCAGAATGGATGCAAAAGACGTTAAAAATAGAGGATTAACAGTAGAGGAGTATAGCCAAATTGTAAAGATGTTGCTTGCTGGTGAAGAAGATTTTGAGGTAGCACTGTCTAATATTGATAACCTTAGAGATGATTCAAAAGAATGGAACATTATAATAAAGTTATTATATAAAGAATTGACTTTCACTAGAAGACATACATTTAACAGCAAGTTTGGTGTAATAGGTTCTTGGTATACTAATGATAATATTACGTATAGAAATCTATATGAAGAAATCAAAAACTTTCCTGATGCAGAAATCAACTTGAAAGATATATTTCATTATGTAGTAAGGAATGAATTTAATGAAACACTTAGTGGTGCATATGAATTTATTGACAATGTAAAAATAAATATTGTATGGTAGTACAGGACCAGCTAGCAAAGACTAGCAAAAACTTAATATTTAAAGAACCTTTTTATGGTCTATTTCTAATAGGCCTTAACAAGGAGTATAAAACAACTATACCTACAGCAGGTGTTAGTCAAAATGGAATAGGTGTACAGCTTACAGTTAACCCTGAATTCTTTGGTGGTCTTAGTGAAGATCATAGAATTGGTTTGTTAAAGCATGAGCTATTACATATTTCATTTGGTCACTTAACAATCCGTGATGCTTATCCAGACAAGAAGCTATTTAATATAGCAGCTGACTTGGAGATCAATCAGTATATTGAATCAAAGTATTTACCTGAAGGTGGATTAACATTAGACCAATTCCCTGAACTTAGTTTACCTGAGAGAGCAGGAACCAAAGCTTATTATGATGCTTTACAACAAGCTCAACAGTCTGGTTCTTGTCCAAATCTAAATAACCTTTTAGATAGGATGAATGGTGAAACAGAATATGATCATTCTACATGGGATGAGTTTGATGATTTAAGTGAAGCTGAAAAGAAATTGGTTGAAAAACAAATTGAACATCAGCTTAAAGATACAGCAGAGATGACTGAGAAAAGACAAGGTCATATTCCAGGTGAGCTTGCTGATCTTATTCAAAGACTTAGACATGTTGAACCACCAAAATTTGATTGGAAAGGTTATCTCAGAAGATTTGTTGGAAACTCTTCTATAGTTTATACTAAGAAGCTAAGAAGAAAGTACAACAAAAGATATGTAGAGAACCCAGGTTTAAAGATCAAGTTTAAGAATCACATCTGTGTTGGTGTAGATACATCAGGCTCTGTAAATAACCAAGAGCTACAAGAATTTATGAGTGAGTTAACACACATGCATAAGACTGGACATAAAATAACAGTAGTGCAGTGTGACACAAGAATAAATTCAATAGAGGAATTTAACCCAAAGAAAGATTGGGAGATCAAAGGTAGAGGTGGTACTTCATTTCAACCTGTTGTTGATCATTACAATGAAAAGAAAGGGCATTACACAGCCCTTATATATTTAACAGATGGTGAAGCTTATGCACCTGATAACTGTCCAAAGAACACATTATGGGTTCATAGTAGTATATCAGGTATTAATGAGGAATTACCAGGGAAGAAAATCAAATTAAATTAAATAAAAAAAGTATGGCACAAGTAAATTTAAACATTGAAGATTTAAAAGGTTTTGTAAATCACATTATTACTAACAACAGATTCTTACAAGAGAATGGTAAGGGCCCTGTAGCAATTGAGGTTGTAGGTGAATCAGGTATTGGTAAAACATCTACAGTTGTTGAACTTGCTGAAGAGAATAAGTTGAACTTTGTAAAACTAAACTTGGCACAAATTGAAGAACTTGGTGACTTAGTTGGTTTCCCTGTACGTCAATTTCAAATGTATAAAGAAAAGAAAGTAGCTTCTAAAAGCAATGATATTAATTACACTGCTGCTCAGAAAGCTGCTGCATCAGCACAAGTTGCTAACTCTACTGTAACAAAAAAAGTTGGGCAATGGGTTGATGAACTAGCTGTTGAAGAATATTTAAGACAAGGTTGGAAGATGACTGGTAAGAATAGAATGTCTTACTGTGCACCTGAATGGATAGCAGATAAAAAAGATGGAGGTATATTACTTCTTGATGACTGGAACCGTGCAGACACTAGATTTATTCAAGCTGTTATGGAGTTGATTGATAGACAAACTTATATCTCTTGGACTCTTCCAAAAGACTGGCATATTATATTAACTGCAAACCCAGACAATGGGGATTATATGGTTAATAGTATTGACTCTGCACAAAAGACAAGATACATCACTGCAAATCTAAAGTTTGATGTGAATGTATGGGCTCAATGGGCAGAAGGTGCTGGGATTGATACAAGATGTATTAACTTCTTATTGTTACACCCTGAGTTAGTAACTCAAGAAACTAATGCAAGATCTATCACAACTTTCTTTAACTCTATATCTAGCTTTGATTCTTTTGAGGATAACTTATCTATGATTCAAATGATTGGTGAAGGTTCTGTAGGAGATGCTTTTGCATCTATGTTCACTACTTTCATTAATAACAAGTTGGACAAGTTAGTTACACCTAAAGATTTATTGAGTCATGATAATGAGAGCTACATCTTAGGTGAACTTAAAGGATGTATTGGATCTGGAGATACTTATAGAGCAGACATTGCATCTACTTTGGCAACAAGGTTGGCAAACTTCTCTGTAGTATATTCTAAAGAGAATACAATTACTCAGAAGATTACTGATAGATTGGAAGCATTATGTACTAAAGATTACTTTACTAATGATCTTAAGTACTTGATTGTTAGAACTATTTTTAATGGTAACAAGTCTAAGTTTAACAAGCTTATGATGAAGCCAGAGATTATTAAAATGACTATGAAATAAGATGGCAAACAAATCTGTATACCAAGAGTATAATCAAGATGCACTCAAACATTTTAATTTAGAAGAAAGCCCCTTTTATGGGGTTTTTTCTTCTAATGAAATACATGATGTGCTTATAACACAAGATGTAACTATTTTTGAAAAAGTTAGAGACATATTATCAAATAATACAAATGCTACTGTAGATTTATCTAACTACAAAAAAGCATTTATACTTCCTAAGTGTCCTGTATCATCTGATAGAATCAAAGAAGCTTGTAAGGAACATAAGATTACTGTAACAAATGATTATGAAAAAGCTGACTTTATAATAACTCATGATGAGTTTTATAAAAAGTTTAGAGATGGAGAAAAGATCCTTACAAGTATGACAATGTACAAGTTGTGGAACTATGAGGCTTTTCCGGGAACTAATGGTTATGTGGAATTTGTTGATGAGTATCATAAAACAACTGGAAAATCAGTGCTATGGGATTTACGTATGGATGAGTTTCGTAGTTCTTATAGAATAGATGATCCTGAAAGTCTTTATGATGAATGTGTTTTACCCGGATTAGCTATTAATTTAGCACATCTGGTTGACACAAATGAATTAGATGTTGTTGATGTAGATGATATGTTATGTCAATCTGCTAACAAAATTGAATTAACTGAATCATTAGTTGATGATATATCTGGATGGATGCAAAGTTATAACCAAGAGAACTATTCTTTAGTTGCAAAAGTCCTACCTACTATTAGGTCTGATAAGAGCCCCCATTTATTATGGCAACTTGCACAAAATATATACAATCAAATGTATAGATTTAGTAGGGATAAAGATGTTCAGTATTGGTTAGAAAATGCTAATATAGGAAAGCTTTATCATTACACTGCACAAAGCATGATACTTCATTTAGAAAAAGAAGAAAAATTAGATGTTGATTCATTTAGATATCTAGAACCTATAGTAAGAAAACAGATAAGTATACATAACAGAGACTTGTATGTCTTTAAGGTTCATGTAAAACCTGAATACCGTAAATATTTAAAAAAGAAAAAAGATGACTAAATTATATAAACTTAGTTTTGAGTTTGAAAAAGGAAACTCAAAAGTTAGAACTGGTAGTATAGAGTTAGAAACTAAAGGTCAGTTTTTATTAACTACAGACAGTTGGTCTACACCAATAGCTGAAATAGTTAAAGAGGAGAACATTAATTTTATTAATGTATCTAAAGATGATTTAAGAGATAAAAGCATTTATAGAACTCCTAAGTTAAAACTTCCTAGAAATAAGGTTGATTTATTAAAAGAAGAATGTAACTTAAAAGTTACAAGAAGTGAAAGCAAAGCTGATTACATTATTACATCAGAAAGTTTTATAACTGATTCCATTGAGAATTTATGGGCACGGTGTATAACAAAGGATGATCTTAATGATTTATTAAATGATGTTAGATTTTCAGTTCTTTTTACTGATCAAGCATTCCTTCATTTAAAGAACATATTACCTGAAGAAGGTGTATTTCAAATAAATGCTAATAGTTCTTGGAGTTGTGGTACTTCAAGTAAAGCAGCAAATGACTTAATGACTTTGTATAAAGACCGTACATCAGGTAAAAACAAATACACATGGTACATTAAAGAAACTTTAGTAAATGATTATAATACTATTGCTTCTGCTACTAATCTTATAAAAGATACTAGGATTGTAGAACTATGTAACAGTAACTTACATGTAATGACTGAAGAAGAGTTTAAATCATTCAATACTATCTTTAAGGAAAGTACATCAGATGATGATAAGTCCATGGCTTTAGAGATGATGGCTAACTGTAATCTTGATAAGTGTATGGATAAAGTTGCCTTCTTGTATTACATGAACTTTAATACTATTAGATATTGCAAGAATTGGAATCACATAAATGTAAAAGCTCTTAGAAAAGTATTACCTGTACCAAATAACAATCATGAATATACTCAATATTATGAGAAGCTTATAAAGTTTTTGATTGATGAGAAACAATTAACAGAATTTATTGTTAAAAATATTCTTGTGAAGATTGTAACGTTAGGACTTAACCGTTTTGGTTTTGGTAAAGGTATGTTTGAACTTGATCCAGAAGATATTAAGATAGCTGATAAATATAAATCTGCTATTATTAAGAATGAATCTGGTGCTGATATTATAGATACTGTTCTAGCAGGTGATATATTAAGTGGTTTAGATGATTTACCATTTTGATAAATTATCAAGAAACAAAGACCTTAGTTACTAAGGACAATAACAATAGTGCAAACTGCATAGCTCCTAACTTAATCTACGGATGTTTTGGGGGCTGTGTAGACACTTATTGTTATATGTCTAGGTATAATGGTCATAGAGTGTTTGTTAATACAAATGTGGATCAGATATTTCAATCTGTTGTTGAATGGGAAAAGAACTTTGTTAAAGTACCAGATCAACAAGATCCTGTATATACTATGGTAGATATTGCTTGCAACACAGATTTAGTACTTATGCAGAAACATATAAAGAAAACAGGAATTTCTTTACATGATTACCTGCTTATGTATGATAAACACAAAAATCTTAACACAACAATGGCTACTAAGTATCCGGGATTGTTAAAGTTAGATGTAAATCACTTTAATAAATCACCAAGGATACGTGTAAGTCTCATGCCTCAGAAATATTCTGATGTGCTTGAGCCAAATATGCAATTAATCGGCTCAAGAATATCTGATATACAAAGACTACAAGATTTAGGATGGCAAGTTCATCTTAACTATAGTCCATTAGTATTTTATCCAGGATGGAAAGAGGAGTATAATAACTTATTTGCTGAGGTAAAGGCTGCTGTTAAGAATGATATTAAGTGTGAAGTTATTGCATTAACTAATCACAAGAATCAAATGGCCAAGGCTAGTCCAGAAGCACAAGAGTTAATGAGAAGATCATATGAGATAAAGAACAGTTCAGGAGTTATGAGGTATCCATTGCAACATAAGTCTAGATTATTGAAGGAGTTCAAGTCTTTGTATGGTAAGTATTTTAAATTAGAAACAATTAGATACATATTTTAGTTATGGTAGATATCCAGAAAGAAGAGGAGTTTTACTCCAAGGATTTTAAGTTTAGTTATTCATCATTGAATAAACTATTGTTTTCCCCATCCTTATTTTATAAGGACTATATTTTAAAAGACAGAGAAATAAGAACAGATAAGCATCTTGTTGAAGGTAAACTTATTCACTGTTTATTATTTGAGCCTGAGAATGTTAAAGAAAAGTTTAGCATTGTCCCTGGTAAAACACCAAGTGATAATGTTAGAAAAGTATTTAAAGATATGGCATTATATACAGAAGAAAAGGATCTTGATAAGGTCCCTGATTCAGTTATATTAGATTCTCTGAAGCATATGAACTTGTATCAATCTCTTAAAACAGATGACCAAAGGATTGCAAAAATAAGGTTAGAAGATAATAAGCCTTATTGGGAGTTTGTAAACAATCACAAAGTTGATGTTGTTGATCAAGAAACGTTGCAAAAATGTAATGAACAAGTTGAGATAGTTAGAAACAATAAGTTTGTAAAAGAAATGTTAAATGTTCCTGTAACTGACTTTGAACTAGATCCAATTCAAACATTTGTAGAGCAACCATTAGAATGTACTTTAAAAAACCAACCGTTTGGTTTAAAAGGTATTATTGACTGGTATCAAGTTAATACTGATACAAAAACTGTAACAATTTGTGACTTAAAAACTACAGGTAAAACTATATCTGAGTTTGGAGAAACAGTTGAATTCTATAACTATTGGATGCAAGCAGCTATTTATTCTAAACTTGTCATAGAGAATCTAGATATTGAATTGGCTGATTATAAAATTCTTTTTAACTTTATAGTAATAGACAAGTATGATCAGGTTTATGTATTTGATGTACTTGATTCTACATTAAACATGTGGGCAGGTGAACTAGCTAATGTGCTTAACAAAGCCAAGTACCATTATGATAAAAAAGATTATTCACTTCCATATGAGTTTCTAACAGGTAAAGTTAGTTTGTAAGAATGATGTCGGTATATACACAGTATTTTCAGAAGAGTAAAGTCTTCTTATACCCTTTGCTAAAACTAAAGAAGGGTGCAGAATTTGTCCCAATAGAAACTTATATCTGTTGGGATGGAGTCTATAGTATAACTGATTACAAGTTTATATGTGTATATCATTCTGAAAGAACACCAGACTATATTAGTTTTGAAAGTAAATATTTGAAAGAGCATCCATTATTAGAAAGTGCAATACAGCTTCCTGAAGATAAAAACGTTTATGTGTTTAACTTTAAAACCTACAGATTTGATTATGTTAAATTTGTTGAAGGAAAGTTTTCACAGTTTTCTTTAGGAACAAAAAAACAAATAACTAATTTTTTTGGTACAATAGGAAAGTTGTCTGATTATGTACAAAGCTTTCTGGACCCGGAAGACTACCATCAATCATATGCAGATGCACTTGAAGTTGATTTAGAAACAATCCAAGATGTGTATGAAGTTTGCAGTATTCCAAATCTAGATAAAGAAACATTAGTTTCTGAATTTCCACCTGAAGTTGAGTTATTAAAAAATAAATACTTATCTTTGGACTGATTAAAAATTATAATATGAGTAATATAGGTAAAAACATGATGTTATATACATCAGCATTTAGAAATGTTGAATCATTCAGCATGATCCCAGTGAGCAATGACTCACCCTATGTAGAAGCTATGTATGACCCAACGTCAAACATTTTAGCAGTAATCAGTAAGGTTACAAAAAATTCTTTTCATATGGTCCCAAGACTAAATGAAGAAGGTCAACCACAAAGACTTAAGTTTCCAAATAAGGAAACTGGTAAAAGTGTGAAGGAACAAAGAGTAGAAATGGAAACATTCTCTGAGTTCTATATAACAAATAAAAAAGAAATTGAGGACTTCATTAATATTTTTGCAATTAATGCTGACACATTTGAATTCAAAAAGTATACTAATGTAGATACAAAGGAAACAAAAACTTCTCCTATATTAACACCTTAATAGTTTTTTTAATTTTTTTATTTATGTATCCAAAAAGGGAGGCTAATGCTTCCCTTTTTTTATCTAATAATATTCTATGAATCACTGGGTAATGGATTATGAGACATTGAGTAACTTCTTTTGTGGTGTATTTGAACACTACAAAACAAGTGAAAGAAAGATTTTTATAGTTCATGAATTACAAAATGATTTTCAGGATCTGTTAAACTTCTTTGAGGAGAATGAACAGAATAAAGAGTGGCACATATCTTTTAATGGTTTGGCTTTTGATGCACAAGTTACTCACTATATTATAGAAAATAGAGAAAGGTTGTCAAAGCTACCTGCTGCAAGAATAGCAGGAGATATCTATGGATATGCTGGTCATTGTATATCATTAAGTAGGTCTAAACAATTTCAAGACTATCCTTTGTGGAAAATGGGTATTGGACAGATAGATTTATTTAAAATGCATCACTGGGATAATCCAGCAAAACGTTCTAGTTTAAAGTGGATTCAGTATAGCATGGATTGGGATAACATAATTGATATGCCTATTCCTCATGGGACAAGTATTAAAACCCAAGAGGAGATAGATTTAATTATTAAATACTGTATAAATGATGTGGCTTCTACTAAAGAAATCTTTAATAGATCTAAGTCACAGATTAAGTTGAGGAAAGAGTTATCCAAGACTTATGATATTAATTTATTCAGTGCTTCTGAACCAAGAATTGCTAAGGAACTATTTGCATATTATCTATCTAAGAAGTTAAGAATTGATAAAAGAGAAATAAAGAAGATGAGAACTACCAGATCCGTAATTAAGGTTAAGGATTTGGTTTTACCCTATATTAAATTTACTTCTCCAACATTCATAAATCTTCTTAATAGATTTGAATCATTAGAGCTTAACCCTGAAAATCTCAAGGGTAGTTTTAAATATTCAGTGAACTATAAGGATGTGAAAACAGACTTTGGTTTAGGTGGTGTGCATGGTGCAAAAAGATCAGGTGTATACAAATCAGATGATGATCATGTTATAATGACATCAGATGTTACCAGTTTCTATCCTAATCTTTGTATTAGAAATAAATGGTCTCCAGGACACTTTCCAAAAGATGAGTTTTGTGATCAGTATGAATGGTTCTTTGAGGAAAGGAAAAAGATTCCTAAATCAAATCCAATGAACTATGTATACAAAATTATTTTGAACTCTACATTTGGTTTGAGTAATGATGTAAATAGTTTCTTCTATGACCCTGAGCTGTGTATGAGAATTACAGTTAATGGTCAACTAAGTCTAATGATGTTGTATGAAATGATCATGGAAAGAATTCCTGGGGCAGTTGCATTACTTCAGAATACAGATGGTTTAGAAACTAGAATACCAAAAGAGTATGTTGATGAATATTTAGAGATATGTAGTGAATGGGAAGGAATAACTAACCTTAATCTTGAACATGAAAAGTACCAAAAATTGGTACTTGGTGATGTCAATAACTATATTGCTATAAATGAATATAGTAAAGTTGATCTTACTACATGGAGAAAGATTAAGGAGAATAACCCTCACTATCTCTATAAGATTCATAATCAGGACTTTATGTTTGCACCTGTAAAGCTTAAAGGTAGATTTGACTTTCATGACTTAGCTCTTCACAAGAATAAGTCTAAGTTGGTCATACCTAAAGCAATCTTTCATTACTTTGTAAAAGATGTTCTGCCAGAGGATTATCTTAAGGAAAACAAAAACATTCTTGACTATTGTATTGGTAGTAAATCAAAAGGTGATTGGCAAACAGTTGCAAAGTATGTAGACAAGGACCGTGAGTACAATGAGGATAAGCTGCAAAAAATCAACAGGTATTATATATCTAAATCAGGTGTCAAACTTGTAAAGATAAATGCTAAAGATGATAGGCAAATACAACTTGAGGCTGGCCACTGGATGCAGACTGTATATAATGACATGGAACTATTCCCAAAATGGGAACAATACTCTATTGATATGGCTTACTATATGAAGGCTATAGAATCTGAGATAGATAATATTTTAAAGGTTTCTATTAATCAAATTAAATTATTTTAATATGAGCATGACACGTAAAGATTTTGTCAACTGTGCAGATGCAATTGCTAACTTAAGAATTAATGGCACAGAGTTGAATCAAGTTATTGTAGAATTTAGTAATGTATTTACTGATAAGTATGATAATTTTGATCCAACAACATTTAGAAATTATATAATAGCTAAACATGATGAGAAGAGAAGAGGCAGATTAAATGACTCTATTCTTCCTGAATTAAAGTTAATAGAATGAGTAACACATATAGACCGTTGCCTGAAGGACTAACTATAAGAGAATCATCTATAGAAGGTCTTGGATTGTTTGCAACAAAACATTTTAAAAAGAATACTATTATAGGTATAACACATGTTAGGGATAAAAGATTCCAACATGGTCTTATAAGAACTCCTTTAGGTGGGTTTATAAATCATTCTGATGATCCTAATACAGAAACAATAGGGTCAGGTAAGAGTAGGGATATAGATCCTGGTGTCCTTGCATTAAGGAGTATCAGGGATATAAGCCCTGGAGAAGAAATATTACTTAAGTACTCACTATATAAATTATAATATATGGATTATTTTGAATTAGAAGCTGCAGTGGAACACTGGGCAATGGAGAAAGGTATACTTTCTAAAGCAACACCAATGGCTCAAGCATTAAAGACATTGGAAGAAACAACAGAGTTTTGTACAGCTGTGAACAGCAATGACAGAGCTGAGATTATTGATGCTATGGGGGACATTATGGTTACCCTTATTATACAGGCTAAGATGCAGGATCTTTCTTTAGAAGAATGTCTTGAATCTGCATATAACGTTATCAGTAAAAGAACTGGTAAAATGGTTAATGGTCAATTTGTAAAAGACAAATAAATTATTTATATTTACTAAACTAAAAAGGTTTATAATATGTTAAAGGCAGGAGAAACTACCAAAGATTATTTAATTAATGCACCTCTTCCAACACACGGTGGAAGGTATACAGTTGTATCTCACAGAGATGTAATCAACAATACAATTAAAATGTTGACTGACAGTGGATTTACCATTGAACGTGAACTATATAGATCATGCCTTGATGCTAAAGTAGCACAAGGTGTATATCACATTAAACCTATGGCAGCAACAGATAACTTAGTTGCTTCTGAAACAGAGCTTGGGATGATGTTTGCTTGGACAAACTCATATGATAAGTCTAAAAGATTTCAGTGTGCTATTGGAGGATATGTAGCAGTATGTAGCAACGGTATGCTATGTGGTGAAGTAAACTATGCAAGAAAGCATACGGGTACTGCAGATCAAGAAATCAAGATGCAGATTTCTAACCAAATTAAAAGTGCTGAAAAACATTTCAGAGAAGTGATTGATGTTAGAAACACATTGAGAAAAATTCAGTTATCACAAGAGAAACAAGCAGAGTACTTAGGACGTATGCTTATAACAGAAGAGATCATTAAACCTACACAGTTAAATGAAATTGTTAGAGAAATGAAAGAACCTTCTTATGATTATAAGTGTGATCAAGATAATGCATGGGCATTTTATAACCATGTTACTCATGGTCTTAAGTTAGCTCATCCAAGAACCTGGATAAGTGACACTGCAAACTTTCATAAGTTTATAACTGCAGATTTGTTATCTAACATGGGAATTCAAAAGTCTGATACTACTAAAGAAGTTCAGGATGAGTTTTCATTCTTAGATGATATTGATATAGACCAAAACCCTAATCATTCTTTATCAACTTTATAATTAATTGGACACTAGTTATTACATATTACGTGGAATCATTTGTCTAATACTAGGTATAGTCCTATTATATAAAGTTGCTTCTAAAAAGAGTGATTAAAAAAAGTATTACTGGAGTTAATAATAGAGGATAAACCAACAACTTAGACTAGGTTTTAATACTTTCCTGGTCTAAGTTATCCTTTTCTATTGATGACATTATGGGAATTGGGTTTCCTGATTCATCTATTCTTACAAATTTTATTGAGGTTGATAATATGATTTCTTGTTTCTTAGTGTATACATTTTGAAACCGGGCTTCTAGATTTAATTTAATACTTGTTGTACCCATTTTATCTACTTCACCATATAACTTAATTAACTGCCCTTCTTTTGCAGGCTTGATAAAGTGACATTTATCTATAGATACTGTTACCATTCCAGGTGTACAACAAACTTCAGTAGCATAGGCTGCTGCACTTGCATCTAACCATGCTAATAACTTACCCCCAAATAAATTTCCATGAAAACCAAGATCTGATTTTTTAACAGGATGGGTATTTAAAAGTCTCATTTATTCATATATTTGACTTGGATTGTCAAAGAATCTTTGATTATTTGTACCATCAATAAGCTCAATATCATATGTTGCTGGTCCTACCCATGGAAAGTCTACTTGTGTTGGTATATCAGCATTCCACTGAGCACCAAAGAATAACTCATCTGCACTAGAGCTTCCTGCATTTGAACCTGCCAGAAGATGAAACTCTACATCATTTGTTGCAGCAGGGTCATTAAGAAGACGGCCTAGTGAATCTTTTAACTCAGATTGTTTTATGCACCAAGTTGCTTGTATTTGTGTTATTTGATTATTTGTATCAGGATCCACACCAACAGCTTGCCATCCATATTCTATATCTGAGTTACTTGTAATTGGTGTAGTTGCATTACGGCAATGCAACCCTAAATATATAACTGTAGGAGGTACAGTTACATGTGCATAACATTTAAAAGTAAATTTTATTATGCTATCACTTGAGATAGCTTTATAATCTACCACAAAAGTTCCAGAACCAGGACCATTGTTGTTAGTTCTTACAAAAACTGCAAATTGTCCTAAACTAGTTTTATCTCCAAATATTACTGGTTCTAGTAGTCCTGTTGGACTTCCTGATATGTCAGGTAGGTTATAATAACCATTTCCATATTCAGTAACACCTGTAAGTGTAGTATTAAAGTCTGTGATGTTTGAATCCTCAGTCCATTTAAATCTACCTCCTTGTAAGTATTCATAATCACTAGTGTTACCACCACTTGAGTTTATTTTAATTACATCAGTTGTAGTAGTATCAAAAGTAACATTTGTTCCTGCTTCTAGTGTTTTAAACTCTAAATCAACTCCAGTTTTTCCTTTGAATAAACCTGTTTGACCACCAACATTAGATGCAGTATTGGCTTCACCTGTTGAATTAAGATCAATAACATTGTCATTTGTTATAAGATCAATATCAACTGAGCCATCACTAGATGTTAAACTATAAAATT
>Ga0208899_1000057_pt1 | contig 58478 bp, 89 predicted proteins | sample VirMetDEL_Nov_24_FD_184518 | JGI IMG/M metagenome (GOLD analysis project Ga0208899, IMG submission 184518) | Aqueous microbial communities from the Delaware River and Bay under freshwater to marine salinity gradient to study organic matter... | ecosystem: Environmental > Aquatic > Marine >... | reverse complement strand
ACTCTATATTATCAGAATAACTTGTATATGAAAACGCTGTTGAAGGAGTTGCGTTTTGTCTTAACTGTACTTCAAAATCAGAGTTAGATACAGCAGAAGCTATAAAACCTTGAGGAATAATAAGTGCATAAGGTCTTCCTGATTTAATTCTAATGGTTCCTAAATTATAAAATGTACCAGCTGTTGTTAAAGTAACTCCAGCTAATGAAGCAGTTCCAATTGATTGAATAACTCCTTGTGGAGAATAACCACCTTCAATCATACAAGAAGAACATACTTGTTGTAATACGGCTGCACCAGATATCGTTCCTGTAGTTTCTATTTCATATCTGATAGGTAAGTTTGCCGTTTGCATATAAACGGTATCTAAATTATTAGCATTATAAAATGTATGCGCTGTAATAAATTTACCATCTATTACAAAACCAACTCTAACACTTCCCATTCCCAACCATTCATAATCTGTAAATAAAATAGTCGCTTTAGTTGGATTCAAATCATATCCACTTGCGCCTGTTCCATCTAATTTATCCCCGTTCCAAGCTGACTGTGCAATTGGATCATCAACACTTGCACCTGATGTATAACTTCTTCTTACAATTTGATAACCTGTTCCAGTGTCTTCAAAAAAGATTCCATTGTTTGCATCAAAAGTTCCAACACGTTGTTCTAATCCAGATTCTTGTGCATTCATTACAAATGTATTAAATATAAATAATGACTTACCTGGTTGATAAGACATAACTCTTTTAGATTGTCTTATGACTTTATCGCCACTAGCTGTAGTTACATTTAAATTAACTGTAGATTTATTTGCGGTATATGAAACTGTTCCTGATCCCGTCAAGTCTTCATCAAAGAGATTGTTCTTTGACATTACATTTGAACTATCGAAAATAGTAAATGGATTAGATACTCTTAATCTTCCAAATGCATCATAAGCATTAGAGCCATCTCCACCACCAATTACGGTTGGTTCTACGTTTACATTATTACATCCAGACATTAGCAATGTCCTCCCATATTAAACCAAGTGAATCTTTGTAGTTCTTGTTTCAGTTCTTCTTGAAAAGTGTAATTTAACTGGTTTTTCAATTGATCAATCGTTTGTACAATTTGTTGTTGATTATTAGGATTGTACTCAGGACTAGGTATAGGAAGTGTTACATTTATTTTAGCCATTATCTCATACCGTCAGGTTGCACATCTGCTCTAAACGTTCCGTATCTCCAAGATTGTCCAGTTGATGTATTTTCTATTTTCAATGCAGCGGCTCTACCTCTAGCTCGTGTGTCTACCTTTTGAGTGCTTGATGAAATAGTAAAAGGCCCTAATGAAGAAGACGCAGCAGTATCCGTAGGATAATCTTTTAATAGAATAGTAATCTGTGCATTACCATCAAGCCTTTTAAAATCTGGAATAAATCTTCTAATTTTTGTAAACAACTCTCCGTCTCCACCTTGATGTAAGGTAAAATCTCCAGATTCAACATAAGCTAATATTGCTGTTGTAGTACCTCCTTCAACTTGATCGGTACCTGTTTCATGAGCCCAATAAGTTGAGGATCCATTTATATTGCTCACACCTTGAATAGTTGGAAAAGAAGGAGTGCCCGTAGGATTAAAAGAAGTTTGATAAGGAACATCAAATAAGTGAGCATCGTTTGCGGTTGTTCTTGCTAAAGACATTGTATACCAACAGTTTTCACCTTTGTTCCAAGTGACAGATCGGTTTATAACACCTGAAGCAGCTGATGGATAATACCAAGTTACTTCACCATATAAACAATTATTACCTGCATATACTAATTTACCTGCACCATAATTTAAACCAAGGTCTCCTGGATTGTTTGTAGTAAATACAAAGTCTTCTACGCTACAATCTAAAGTATCAACCGTCCCATTAAAGTAATTAAATCCACCCGAGTCATCCATCCAATACACAATACCGTCTTTAAATTGCATTGCATGTGGTCCAATACATCCGCAGTTTGAACCAATCTTTCGAATACTAAATGTAAATGGAGCTCCAACAAATTGTAAAGTATAAGCTGCTGTATCCGTGGTAATTAAAATAAAATCTTTTCCTCTTATGGCTGATCGTATTTCCGTTCCATCATCTAGTCTAAATGTTCCAGCAGTATTTACAGAAGTAGGCTCATAAGTATTAAAATCTTCTTGATTGGAAAAACGAATAAACATTTTATCTTGTGTTGAATTATTACCGATTGTAGTTTCTGTTCCTAAATGTATAAGATGTCTATCTTGGTCTGACACTATCGTCATAATAGATTTAGTTGGTGCACCTGACATGATTGTTGCTCTTGTTGTTAATGCATTTGGTGTATTTTGTATTGGCTGCCAAGTAAATGTTCTGCCGTTAAAAATAGTTGCGATTAATATCTGTCCAAAGTTATCTAATGACCAATTACCAGGTTCAATATCTGCTCCAGCTGCTAAGGATGCTTCTCCCCACCCTGTAAGAGCAGTTACTGCTGCTTGATCTAAATGAGATGCTGGAGTTGTGCTTTGAGAACCCCTAGTACACCCTGTTAAATCATTTCCTGAAACACCTGTATAAGCAATAATTTCAGAATCAATTAAAACAGACCCTGATGTTGGAAAACCTGTTGTACTATCTAAAGTAATGGTTGTAACAGCATTATCAATTGCTCCATTCAAATTAGTTTGTAAGCTACTTTCACCACCCCATAGATCTGTTCCCCATCCATAACCTTGCGATTGACCAATAGGACCAACTATTACATATCGATTAATCGTGGCTGCGCCATCAGCCGTATTATCAGCTGTCGCATTTGCTGCCATGGTAATTCTAAATTGATTTGCATTCACTCTAGAAGTAACTTCAAATGTTTGGTCTTCAAAGTTTCCTGAAGTATATCCTGCACCTGTTGGTGGTGTCACCGAAGTAAAGGTAAATAAATCTCCCTGTTGTAATAAGTGTCCTGTTAGATTAACAGTTACTATAGCTGAGCCATTAGTTGTATCAAAAGTTGCTCCTGTTTGAGCTGTCTCTAATGGTGTAATATCATAAAAAGCACCTTGGTAATAAATATTTAAAGTTCGTAAAGATGCAAGACAAGCATAAACTCTACCATCTAAATCTGTCCATTGGTGTTGAGCCCTAACTACCCCACATAAAGTATTAGAGGTAATTTTTTCCCAACCACCTATTTTTTCTGGTAAACCTGAACGAAAACGCACAAAATCACCATCCACATACTGCCCTTCTGCTGCAGTATCTGTTATTTGCTTATTATATCCTGGTCTTATACTAATTAAGTTTAAAGGCATTTAGGTATTATAACTTATTATTGTTTATATTAAAATAGGTTGATTATTAAAGCCTCTCTGTTAAAGTACAACGCAGAAATATAATAAAGAGATACCTATGATTATTATAGATCCTATTAAAAACGAAGAAAATTTTACATACAGCACTATAATAACTTATCCTAAAACCACTCAAATATCTCATGGTGTGTACGATAACACAGTAGATATAATGAATATGACTACTATGATTAAAACAAACATTAAAGATAGAGGAGAAACAAATGTTAAAGGTGGAATGACTGAATGGACATTTTTTAATAATACACCAGAATTTGAAAGGTTTTTAAATTACATAATAAAAAAACATCAAAACATAAATCCTATTTTTACTAAAGAAAAATGGTATACAAATAAACCCGATATACAAGCATGGGGAAATGAATTAGTAAAAGGAGAACATGTAAAGATGCATACGCATCCGTGTTATCATATAATTTTATATTTAACAGAGGGAAATCCTTTACTTGTACCAGAATTAAAAATAACTATTAAACCGCAAGTAGGTTCGTATTATATATTTGAGCCAAATATTTTACACGGGGTTCCCGAAGTAACCGATGATTCTACTAGATACAATTTAATTGTAAATATTAGAGAAAACCCAAATTGGGAAGTAAGTAAAAAAATTAATCTGGCAACATCAGCCAAGAAGTCATAATATATTTTTCCCCTTTTAATGGAGGATTGCCTCTATGTACATAAGGAAATGCAGCTGGCCAAATAACGCACCTTCCCTTAATAGGTTTTGCACGAATAGATTGATGAAGAAATTCTGTTTCCCCTCCTTCTTCAACATCGTTTAAATAAATAGTAAGCACTAATGCTCTTTGTGAATTGTCTCTTCCAGCTCCATGTTCTAAATGCCAAACATGATACCCTTGAGTAGGTAATGTTTTTTGAATTTTAAAATTTGTATATTTAAATCCCTGTATACCATAAGCACTTAATACACCTGTTACATCTTGATAATGTCTTAGTGCCATATCAAAATTTACTAATAATGGTTTAAATTCTTCAAACCAAGTATTTATGTGTTCATTTAATGTAATTGCTTTATCATTTTTAAAATTTAAATTAGCATTTTCAGATTGCATTCTATCATAAGCTTTGTTTAAAGCATTTTGTTTTTCAAAAAATTGAATTGCTTTATCACATTCTATACTAGGAATGTACCCATCATAAATTCCAATGTGATCTTTAATTTCTACATGTCTTTTTTTTATTATTTCATTCATATTTTTTATTTAATAAAAGATTGTATTGAAAGTCTAGATATTATTGGACTAAGAACAGTATTTACTTTGTGAAGCATTGGTGTTTTTATTATTACTAATGAGTTACCTACCACAGGTATATAACCATGATTTCCATTATGTTTAAACATAAATTCTCCACCCCAATTAAGATTCCATCTTTTGTTTATGTAATATGTAACACCATAACCAATATGACCATCATCATGCCAATTAATTCCTGAATTGTTACTCATTCCATGTATAATAAAATTTATATTTTTATTATTTATTTTTATAAAAGGTTGATGCAAAAGTAATGTTTTATAAAAGTTAAAATAACTAGGATCTATATCTAATCTACTAGGTGGTGTTAAATTATTAGTCAATGATTTTTGCCATGTTTTACTTGAGTTCTGATAATTTAATTTTTTACGTTCTTTAAATATTTCATTATGGATACGTTTATATTCGTGGTTGGGAAGAAAATTATGTATCCAAAACAGTTTATCTTCTAATTTATATACTAATTTCATTAAATTAATTAGGAAATAAAAAACAATTGATGGCATATCTAGTACCTTTAGTAACAGGGCGAACTCCATGAATCCAAATTTGTTCAGCAGGAAAAATTATTCCCTCACCCTCTTTTAAATTTAATAAATGTTTACCAGAAAAAAAAGAAAATTCTCCTCCTTCATAATTTGAGTTTAAATTTATTGTGCAAGAAGCCCTTGTATTTGTAGTACCTATATCTAAATGGTCTTTAATTTCCTGCCCTTCTTTATATCTCATAATTCTTACATTATTTGTTTGTTCCATATAACCTGATTCTATAACAGGAGTTATATTTATTTTTAAAAATTGAGTATAGTTTAATACCATAATATTAATTAAAGAAAGTGATATATCTAAAACTTGTTTAAAACCAGGTTCGTTACAAAATTTAGATAAATTTAAACATAAAAAATTATCTTCTTCTTCTTTTATTTTTTTATCTAATATATATTTGGTGCTAAATTCCTTAGTAGATTTATCAATATGTTTTTCAAAAAAATCTATAAAATAAGCACATTGATTTTTTGTAATTAATTTTTCTTTTCGATATATAAGCTGTGTTATATCTAACATATAATTATATTATGACTTTACTGTCATAAACACTTATATCAAAATATAATAAATTGTCTAGAAAGAGGAATAAGAATTAGGTCTAACACCCAATCTTGCAATTTTTTGTTCAGGTGTTTCACCATCTACATTGTTGGTGTCCCAATCAAATTGCAATCGAGTTAAATGCGCAGCATCCCACCTGTTTATAAAATCATTAAAATCACCTAAATTAGCATCTGTATAAGTACTATGTGGAGTGTTGTCTCTATATTCTACTTCATCTGTAGCAACAGACGCACCGTGTTGAATTGCCCAAATATTAGAAAATTTAGATTGAGACCAAAAAGCATTGTCATTAATTTTATAACTTGTCCCTGCCGCATCTCCTTTTTGTTTGATAATTACTTTATCATCAAAAACTACAGTCCAATTTGAATTTGTTGCCATGTTTATACCTTATGTTTTAATTATATATATTAATGTTAAATACGGTTGTAATACTGAATTAGCATCTCCAGCAAAGTTAGCAGACATATTGTGTGAGTGACCTTGGCCTGAACCAGTATCTCCAACTAGTTGGTCATTTAGACTTCTTGGACCAACATTATCTATTTGCGTGGTAGGTGTAAATCTAATATCACTAGGTTGTCCTGGTCCTGAAAAAAAACGTAATGGGTGTCTATGCGAAGCCAACTGAGCTTCCGATAAAGTAGCATTTGCTGTTGATCCTGCCACGTTTCCAGTTGGAGTTACTGTGTTTGTTCCTCCTGAACTTGCAAAATTTTTATTATTTGATTTATGAACTGCAACTTTATCTGTTAAATCAGGAAGATTAAAGTTTCCTCCTCCAGGATCACCGTAAGTTGTTCCTATGACTGCAAATAATGCAGCATAAGTAGCCTGACTAACTGCTGAGCCATCACATTCTAAAAATCCTGTCGGTGCAGATGATTGAGACCAAGGAGTGATTGTTCCTGTAGGAATACCTTCGATACCCGTAAGGTTTGCTCCATCAAAATCATATCTAGTTGCTTCGTAATTTGCCATAATTATTTATCCTTGTATGTCCAGCCAACTGTTGCGTCACCAGAATACACTAAAGTAAATCCAGCTCCTTCTGTACTAACCGTTAAATCAGCTGCTGAGTTTGTTATATTAGATCCGTTTCGACCTACTGTAAAGGCATTAGTATCAAAAGTATATTTTGAATCAACAAAAGTTACTTCATCACCTGTTGCTGGGGATGCTGGTAAAGTAATGGTTAAAGTTCCTCCAGATGTATCTGCTAAAATTTGAGCTCCTGCTTGTACAGTTTCTGCAGATGAAATTGCTCTCCATTTTTTAAATTCTAAATCTTTTACGATGTCTGTTCCATTTGCATGACAAATATAGGAGTGACCCTCGCATAATAAAAATCCTGTTTGAGAAGTTACTTTAAAAGTTAATGTGTTTCCTGCATGGTCTGTGCCATCAATAACATTGAAAAACTTTTCTATTCCTGTTGGAAAATTTACTGTTCTGTTTGCTGCAAGCGTTCCTGTAAACTTTAAAGTCATGTTTCTTGCATTTGAAATTGCAGCATCATCCATAGTTAAAGTTACATCTGCTGATGCAACATCTATTTCTTGATAACCTACAATAGACTGTTGAACTAAGTTTAAATTTGTATTTGTTTTATCACCCCATGTACCAGCGTTTTCGCCAGTGACCATAAGTTCGAGTTTAAGATCTGTTGAATAACTTGATGCCATAAATTTTTAAAAACTCCTGTTAAGCAATATTACTATTATTAAGCTGCTAAATCAACCTCTGTCCAAGTTACTTGGGTACCAGTATTTACCTCAGCCCAAGCAGTAATTCTAGGCGAACCTATTGCTGTAGTCAAGCTTATACCTGTAGGAATTACTGTTGCAGAACCCACTGTTGTGACCTGACCTATATTAAATGAAGCTGAAACCCCTGTTACACTATATACAGAAACTGCAGTAACATTACCTAAAGTAAAAGTAGCAGAAACACCACTTGGGAATACATTGGCGTTTCCTGAAGTATCTTCGTTACCAATGTTAATGTTAGCTGAAACTCCTGTTACAGGTACTTCTAATAATAATCCAGCTTCAGCATCTCCAATATTTACTGATGCAGATATTCCTGTAGGTTGAACTAATGCAGTACCTTCAATTGTAGTGTCTCCCTGAGCAGAAGATATTAATAAACTTGCAGCAATTTCGTGATCAGAGTTTGCTGAAGTTCCAACTGGTGTAATTGCTGTTTGTAATTGTTGTCCTGATACAGCTACAGTAATATCTGTAAATGCATCTTCATTTCCTGTTACAATGGATAATGATATACCTTGAAGTTGAACTGAATAAGCATCCCCCCAAACAAAACTACCCCAGGTTTCTCTACCCCAACCAGAACCTATTAAGAATTGATCATCAATAGTGACCCCAGTTATATTTGTGGATGCAGAACTACCTGTTACTGGAATCCCAATTCCAATACCTTCGTTTCCTGTTACAATATTAAATGCAATTCCTGTTGGAGATACATCGGCAGAAGCACCAGCTACCGCACCTTGAAGAGTAAATGTTGCTGATAAAGTTGTTGGAAACACATCTGCGTTAGCTTCAGTGGTTACTGAATTAACGGATGTTTGAGCAGCAACGGATGAGACAACTACGAGCTCATCGGATAGGTCTCCCCATTCCGATGCGCCCCAAGTTTTATTGCCCCATCCAGTTGCCATTATTCATATTACGATATTCTTATAATCGCTTGAGTATCGTTTGCATCAGGGAACTGAATTGTAAAAGTTCCTGCTGTTGCTGTTTTATCTCCTCCAAAGTCTAATACTGCAACTGAAGAGTCTGAGTTTGATGTGTTGTAAATCAAAGCTCCTCTTGCAGTTAAAGTAACTCCAGTAAATGATAAGTCATTGAAATCAACAAAAGCTGTTGTTCCATTTACCGATACTAATGCGTTCACTAAAGTTCCACCACCTTGAGCGTACTGACCAGTATCAGGAACTTGTCCTGCTGTACTGTCTCCAGTGTATGAAGTTGTATCTGCACCAATAGTTGCAGTGTTATCGTATAACGCTAGTTTAAAAACGTTTCCTGCTGATGTGCTAAAGTTATTTTGCCCTAATAGAATGTCTTCTTTAAAGCTATTGCATATTGCGTTTGTTGTAATTGCCATTTTATATTCTCCTTAATTAATTTTTATGGTGACGGAGATTCCACTTTAATTCTAGGAACCCCTTGGTCATACTCACTTCTACGTCTTCTGCCCATTTGTTGGACTGCAAAAGCTTGCATACTTACATCATACTTGCTTTTGTATAGATTGTACATATCCATAGGTCCCTTTAAATAAGAAAAACATTGAGTAAGTACACCGTATAACAATAAACCGTCTTGGTATTGAGCTAAAAAAGTATTATTTGTCGAAGTAAAATGAGGTGGATCAATTATGTAATTTAGTTGACAAAGATAGGTATTGTCTGGAGTAGGTGCAACTAAAAATACATTTTCGCTCCAATTTGCATAGTATTTAGGTAATCCTGTAGCTCCAGATCCATTGTATTCAGTAATAAAACTTGTATCTTTTTTTTGTAAAAAAGTTCTTGTTCCTGAAGCGTCGGTTGAATTAAAAACCTGTAAGGATCTGATAATTAATTCATCGCTTGGTCTATTTAAATATCTTTGTCCTGTTATAAAGTTAGCTGTAGCGTATTTTCGTAAGTCATCATAATCAACTTGACCTGCTACCTCTAATTCAGTTTGTCTGATAAACTGATCAATCAATGTATCGGATAGTACATTTGAGTCTACTTCCGTATAACTTCTTACCTGTGTTAAAAAATTACTATAACTTATCGCCATTATGATATTCCTATTGTTACTTGTCCTGTGTAAGCAAAAACTTCTCTAGCTCTTGATTGTGCTTCTGGATCTGTTGGTATCATACCATTAGATTGAAAAACAAAATCACCTGGTAATGATAAACTAACATAAGCCGCTCCGCCACCCCCAGAATTTTCTGTAAACGTTTGTGGTCTTGCGTTTTGTAATCCTTGTGGATCTGCTTTATGATGTTTTCTTCTAATTTGAGGATGTTTAGGTTCGTATTCAGAAATATGTACTAACGAACCATTCCATTCCTTTACCATTTCTGTATAGGGAAACGCTTGTCCTGAACGGTCTGATATTGCCTTAGACCTAGATCCTCTTGCGAAAGTCATTATACACCGTCCCCAAAATAAGTTTGAGGAGAAATATAAACAGATGATCTAGAGCCATCTTCATCTAGAGCTCGCATTAGTTCGTCCTCATATAATTGTTTTAAAATAGGTACGCGATCTGGAGCTTTTACATGTGCTAAATAAAAAGCTAATCCAGAACACATACAAGGTAAAAATCTGTAAACAACATCTGGATCATTAGTATAAGATCCAGCATCTTCAATTCTGTTAATCGTATAATATTTTAGATAAGTATAAGTATTTAAATCAGGTGTTTGATATAAATATATTACAGGAGTTCGTTGTCTATCCACGTAATACTGTGATGGCTGACCTTGAGAACCTTTATTTGGTAACGCAGAGTATGCTGATCTATCAATTTTAGATAAAGCAATATCATTGGTAGATGTTGTAGGAGTTCCTGATGAACTAGAAATATATGCTTCTAAAACATCGCTTGCTGCAGCATCCACGGAATAATTTGCTTGACCTGTAACTAATGCTACTTGATTTAATTCAACCTTCCAAAGATTCAAACCTCTGTTTCCCCACTCCGAAAATAATATATTTAATTTTCTTCTTGCAGATCTAAGATCATATCCAGAATTTGTTTGAACACCACATCTTTCATAAGCTTCTTCGATAACCTCATCAATACTTAAATTAAAAGACGTAGTTCCTGAAGTTGCCATATTATTCCTCTAATAATTTTTTAACTTGTTGTTGGTAGTTACTATCAGCAAAACCACCTGTTCCTACATAAGTGTCTTCTTGGTTAATGGTTGAGTATTTATTCATTCCTCCTTTGTTAAAACGAAATGTTTTGGAAAAACCAATTCTATAATCTTTACCCATTGGAGTGTCTGAGTAACTTCCTTCAAATTTTCCTATGTCACTTTCAAAACTTCCTGTAATTCCTTTTCTTGTCATTTTTTGTGTAGGGTAAAATTCAGATTCAGTTGTTTCTTTTTGAATATATGGATTAATAACACCTCTTCCAAAATCAAATTCTTTACCTATTTCAACACCTCCTCTTTGAATAGATGTTGTACTAAAGTCATCTGAAAATTGTTCAGTTGAAACTTGAGGAGTTACCGTTAAAGCTCCAGATTGCATTTTTTTTATTTTAGTTTTTACATTCATAGGTTTAGGGCCAGTATTTGGGACTGATCGTTTGCGTTTGACAGCAGAGGCCTTTTCTGACTTTGTCATCTGTGTGGCCTTTGCAAGTGGAACACATTTTGGGTACTTTCTTTCCGAAGAGCTGGCGGATTTTCTTCCACACTCTTGGTAAGAACCATTTTTCTTCTTCGCTCCAATATCTACCCATTTTTCGTTGAACCATTTTTTTAATCCTTTACTCATCTACCTTAAATTTAGTGGTATCCGCTTCTTTCAGCTTCATACCCTTTCCTCCAGTTTTTTTAAATTTCTCTCTTACCTTTTCTTTTGCAACTTGAGAAGCTTTAATATCCACTTTAACCATGGACGGTTGTTTACCTAACATACGGACACCTTTTCTTCCGTATTGAGATAATAATAATCTACCTAAAGCACTTAACATTAAAATACTCCTTTAAATTTTGTTCCTCTAATAGCTGCACCAGACCCTCTCATCATACCACCGTTTTGCATTTGTTGTGGTCCAGCTTTTAACTGAGCTTGAGCTCTTTCTCTTTTTTCTTGTTCAGATTTTTCATCTGCTTTTTTTTGAAATTTATCAGCAGCAAGTCTTGGAAGTAATCCCATGGATCCAGCAATATCTCTAGCTCCTTGAGATCTTTCTAAAACATTTTTAGCCATCATAATTCCTAAAACAGCTTTCACTGGTTTTTGTTTGTCAGGTTTTCCAAAAGGTGTATGATATTCATGTCTCATTGCAAATTCTTTATCTGTTTCCGTTGGCTGTCTAACAGCTCTACCTGTATAAGCAGACATAACTTTACCACCGCCTTTCATTTTTTTAGGACCCCAATCCTTACGTTTGACACCAGAAGGATCTTTAGCTTTTCCAGCACAAATCTTTGAAGCATATGCATTAGCATACGCACTTGGGTATACCTTAAATTTACTTTTAGCCGCAGCTTTACCACGAGCACACAATTTCGTCATTTAATCCTCCTGCTTTGTAGCGGCCGCTTTGAGAGTGACAATTCTCTCCTTTTTGCGGTTGTACAACTTCTTTGAATTTACCACTTTTGGAGCAAATAGTCTATGACTTAGGCTTTTTGCGAAGTGGTTTCTTTTTGGTGTTTTTTCTCGCGCCACGTAGTTGTCCTTCAACTTGTTTACGCATTTGTGATCTACCTATTACCATGGTCTATACCTCGTTTTGTTGTTATCATCTTTATACGCTATTAAATTTTGTTTTCTATTATTATCACCATTATAAGATACATGAACCCAACCTGAGTCTGGTTCACCATCTTTGTAAAACTCTAATATTAATTGATCATACTCTAGGTTGTGTCTAATCCATCCCGCAAGCTCTTTATTATCAATGCCTGGGACTTCTATATCTGCTGCCTTACCCTCGGTATGCTGTGAAGTAATAGAACTACCTATTGCAACACATACTTCCGCAGATCTATATCCAGAAGACACAATAACTGGTTTATCAAAATTAGAACGAATAGGTTGTAATACATTCATGCACAATTCTTTTAAATTATCTATTTGACCAGGAGATGGATTATTAGGAATTCCCCTCCGTTCAGCTGTTTGTGATTTTGTTAATTCTGATAAATTAAAATTTGCAGAAAGTTTCATGATATATATTTAAAAGGATTACAATTATTTATTGTCTCATTTAAATTTTTATCAACTTTATTACATTTACAATCTTTTAACAAGAGACAGAAACCCTTATAAACCCAGTAAATACAATACTTCATTTTTTTAACTTGGATAATGCTTCTGCTATCGTGTCTAATTTATTAGGGTATTTTTCTTTGTTTGTACAACTCGTTGCCATTAAAAAACAAAAAATAATAATAACCCATAAAACAGGTATGGTGTATTTTGGTTTTAATTTCATTAATGCTCCTCAATCTTTTCTATTCGTTTAATTCCATGTTGATCCACATATACTTTTGCTTTCACAACAGAACATTGTACATAAGAATTACCACTATCATTATGTCGTTCTATTTTTCTTTTGGTCTTTAGACACTCCGATAGCGATTTTTTGTGCGAATGTTCTATCATTTTATCATTTAAAAATAAACATAAAGCTACAACCATTTCTATCATTAATGCTTACCGTTGCCATTAGAAAATTTAATATCTCTTGTTGCATCTTTTAACCGCTCTACGTCTTTTTTTAATTTTTCAATTTCTTTATCAAATTGTTTTAACATCACACCTGTGTGAATATTTTCTTCTAACAATTTACCGTGTTTTTCTACTTGTTTCGTTAAATATTCAATTAACATAAACTGTTCTTGATCAATTGGTTTTTGTTTAGATGCTTCTAACAAATCTTGTTCAAATAATTTATTTTTAGTTTCAAGGTTATTAATTCGTTCAATCACTCCAAAATAACCATACACTCCTAATGCTACGGTACCTACAATAGCAAGTAAGTTTCTAATAGGTAAAGCTATGTTTGTTTTGTCGTTTATTTTCATAATTATTTTCCTCCCCAGTCATGATCATCGTCATTTATGGTGCAGTTATTATATTCCTTTTGATTTTTGTTTTCTACTTCATAGAAATAATTATCTGAATCTTCTGTTGTAAAATTTGAATCTTCTACTGACCATTCAGTAGTTTGGACAGAATAGTCTGGCCAATTGTTTTTAACAGTATAATTAGAAGCATGCCAAAGAATACGATTATTAGGCTGAATAGCATAATTACCGTTGTCAAGTTCCAAAACATGTCCACACTTATGTTCTTGAGGTATTTCACTATGTTCCGTGTTGAGAATATTATTATCTGGATGAGCCCAATCAATGGTGAATAAATACGATCCGTGATAAAATTTTTTATCTTTTCCAAGATACTTACCTTTGATTCCGTTTAAAAAATCAAACTGATGAACACTAGGATAATAACTAAAGCAATCCCACAATTCCAAGGAGTCAAGCGACATATCGGGCACTTCGGCTCTGTCATACGATTTTTGGAAAAACGCGCTGATAGGCAATCGATAAAAAACGGCACCATTCGGTAGCATCGCATGAAATAAGACTGCACGCCCTGGAATGCTTGCCATACCAAAGATAACAGCATCTTCGCTTTCTCCATGATGTTGTTTAAGGTCATATAGATATTCCTTTCTTATTTGACAATAAATAGTTGGTGTATTTGCGTTTAAGTAGGTTGCCATTCAACATAAATCAATTTAGCATTTCCATCTTCTACGAGCTTGCCTTAATCTTGAATTAGGATCCTTCGCAGCTTTTGGAAACATTTTCATTTGTCCAGCAGACCTAGCACAAAAAGATTTTCTTCTTGCAGCACGTTTTGGACCTGGGTTATTTTCTGTAACTGCTGTCTTTAATTTACTTCCAGGATTTTTTCTTCTGTAAGCCATGACACCTGCTTGTGTCATACCTGCGCCAGCTTTTGTAGATCTAAAGTTTTTTTTATTTCTTGGTGGCATACCACCGTCTTTAAATCCCAAAAGCTGAGCAGTATAATTATCCATTTTGGCCAGTTAAACCTGGTGCGTTGTATACATCAGTAAATAATGTAAACGCAGTTAAATTAGTCTTTGTTTTAATATAAACACCTGCTGGAAATAAAATTCCATCTTCAGGTAAATTTAAACTAATTACATCACCATTAGATACGTCGATAGCAAGTAAAGTTGTTCCAGAGTTTGAAGTAGTGGTTAATTCTAAAAAACCATCTCCTCCACCACTTGAAGCAATAGAAATTGCACGAACTCTAATGGGACCAGCAATAACAGCTGTAGCACCAGCGGTAGCGTCTGTTCTAGTTGCTTGAATGTCGCTTTTCATTCCCATTTTAATCTCCTAAGTTTGTGGCTCCCGAAGGAGCCACTATTTATTTATTAACTTAAATTATTGTTCTGTACGTAAGATACAACAATTCTAGCAGCACCTTGCGTCGCAGCAGTTCCTGATGCAATATACTTCGCAGCAAGTTTTACATCTGATGTTCCAGTGTCTGTCCAGTTGTTTACTAAAGCAGTATCACCTAATGCAGCATCACCCGCAGTTCCTACCGCAGCATTGTCTACATAAAGATCAGAGTTTCCTACAATACCAATGTCTAATGTATTTGTAGTACCTGCATCAAAAGGTTCTGTTACAAGAACTTTAATGTCTACGATTTGAGAGTTTGCAGGAATAACAATTGACAAAGATTTATCAGTTGTGTTTCCAAATGCAATTGTGTCAGTTTGTGACATTACAACGAAACCTACGTTAGCTACATCTTTACCGACAGTAGTTCCAGTTGTGTTAAAAATATTTCCAGCCTTGATTGGGCCTGAAAAAGTTGTTGAAGCCATAGTTTATTTCTCCTAGTTAATTTAATGCAGTCTCTAGGGCGTCTGCTGAACTCAGTCTGCATCAAATATTTGTTAATGTTCAGTGTTTCAATTATACATAAAAAAAGGGGCGATGTAAAATACACCGCCCCAATTAGTAACTAATATTAGCTATTAGCTAGTTGGTAAGTTTCCGTTACCAAATACACATCTTGGATCAGAGAATCCAAAAGAGTATCTTTCTCTAGCTTTAAATCTAACGTTTCCAGTATCAAAATCACCTTCGATCGCAGTTCTTACTGGAGATCTTTCAAAGTGTTTGAAGCCGTTAGGTACGTCAGTGATTAAGAAGAATGAATCAGTATCTGTTAAGAAGTGATTTACTCTATAACCTTCTGGAACCATACCCATGTTAGCCATAGCGTTGATATCGTTATCAGCTGTGCCGACTCTCAAAGGAGATTTTAAGATTCTCTCAGCAGTAAATTGTAATTCTTTTGGAATTATCATTTTTCTACCTTGAGCAGCGATTCTTAAACCTCTTTCGTCAACGAAACCAGCAATGTCAATTAACATTTGCTCTAATGAAGTTTCGTTTAAGTCTGCTGCAGTTGCTAAAACGTTTGAGAAAGTACCACCGTTTGCTAGTGGGTGAGCGTTAGAAATTAACGGCACACCGTCACCACCTAATACGGTAGCAATTTGCGCATTGTTCAACACTGCTGCTGCTTTAACTTGTTTAGTATGAGACATAGATCTCGCTAACGCTCTAGTATATCTACCAGCTAGTCTGTCATACAAGTTGTCTTCAATTGCTTCTTCAGTAATTGCAAAAGCAAGAGCGACAGTCTCGTGTGTGTATCTAGCAGTAAATGTTTCGTTAGCTTGATCGAATACTACCGCAGCACCTTCTTGTTTAGTTGGTGCATTAGCGAAACCTGATAGCATTACTTCTTCTTCAAACGCTCTGTCTGATGATTCAGTAACGAAGATTTCTGCGTGTTCGTTTTCGTATCTCGCATATTCCAGGCCAAATAGGGCATTTAAACCTGGCTCTAGCTCTTTAGCTAGTTGTTGTCGTGATATAGCCATAATTATTTTCTCCTATTATGTAGTTAGACCTGTTGTACCACCTTTGTAGAAGTGGTTGTTTATTCTTACAAGTACATTTGTATTTGTAGATGTTTGATCGCTGTTCGCAGGGTCCTGAGAAATATCAATCGCTTGTAGCGCTAAATAGTTCAAAGTGTCTGCTGTACTCACGTCAAGCTGAACTTCAGAAATACCAGTTTTAGTATTTCCAGTTCCGCCATCTACTGAGTAGTTTGCGAAAACATCTGTTCTTGCAAATGACTGGTCCGCGTTGATCAAAAATACTGTGTCAGGATCATCTACAACGTATGCAACAATGTCAGATACGTTGATGGAACCTGGATAGTAATTTGAAAACACGGGCTTTTTATTTACGGGATCTGTATAAGTACAACCATTGAATACACCAATAATAGCTGCACTGTTTCCAGCAACGTGTCTACTAATTTCACCATCTGCTTCAGCGATAACTAAATCACCTTGGTAGATAGCTGTAGAGTTGTTGTCAGAAATAGTATATCTATTCTGCGCGTTATTCCATGCTGCACCATTTATAGATCGGTATGGTCTTAGACCAAACTTTTCTGCTGTGTTAGCCATGTTTTTTTCCTTTAAGTTAACAGTTTAAGTTTATTAGAAACGTAGAACCTATTTTCTACCGCCTCCAAAGCTTACCTTTGATTGCCTAGTAATATTAATAGGCATCGCAGGGTTCTGTTCCTTCATAAGGTCATTGTCTACCGCGTTAATCTGATCTTGAGTTAATTTTTTAAAATACTCTGCACGGCTTTCAGCGATCTCTAAAGGTATCCTTGCCAGCACAAGGCCACCAACTCCAATGTATCCTTTCCACTTGGATTGTTCACCGTAAATTGGATAATGCGCATCTCCTGGTTTTAATTCGTCACCTCTAACTAATTCATAACCTTCTCTCAAACGTTTTGAAATGTTAGCGGTATCTTCAAACCCAGCGATTTCCGCTCTTAACCATCGGTGTATAAAACCCTCAGGTGGTTTAGGTGCATCTAAAGATGATGGTGGAGCCCACGGTTTAACTCTTTCTTGAGTTTTTCTTTCCTGTGAGCTGCGCGAATTTCTTTTATCGTCGGACATATTAAGCTCCTTCCTTTACATACTTCGCGTATTCGGTTAGCGGCACATTTAATCTCTTTGCCATTTCGACTTGCCGTTTGGTCAGTCTGACAGTTCTGCGTCCAGAGTTTGTTCTTCCTGCAGGTGCTACCGTTTGGACGGGTTTCGATCGCTCCTGTTTTTTTGCAAACCTTTGAGGGAAATAATCTCTCAATTGTTTATCAACTGTATTATAGTATGCATCACTCTCAGGATCAACCCCCTGTTGGATTAATTGATTATGGATGCTGTAAGCAGCTTGAGTCATAACCTCATCATTACCAAACCATTCATTTTTAGCTGCCCAAGCAGATGCTTTAGCACTAGGTTGTGGTAATTGTTGACCATAATCGATAGGTTGTTCTTGTGGAGTTTCAGCTCTTTCCGCCTGAACTTCTTGTTCAAACTTCCTTTGTTCAGCTTGAATCTTTGCTCTTTCCTTTTGTACTGCAAGCTCCGTCAATTGAGACTGAGATTCCATAATCTTATCAAAGTCCTGTTCTTGATGAGCTTTTCTAAGATTTTCTTTTACAGCTAAAGTTTGAGCATCAATTCTAGCGGCCATCTCTTTAAACTGAGTATCCTCTAAAACGGAATATCTTTTTTCAAACTCCGATAATTTTCGTTGAACACCTTTTGCATGTTCAACAGCACCACGAGCTAATCTTTCAGCTTCTCTTTTATCAAAAGTAAGTTTATTAATTCTTGCTCTTACTTTTTCAGAGTAACCAACGAGATCATCACCGTCGTCCTGATTATTATCTTGAGTTTCTTCTTGTTCTTGTTCTACATCAACCGCTTCCTGTTGTACGGCTGTTCCTTGAGGTTCAATAGAAACTTGTTCTTGTTGTTCCTCTTCTTTTGCTTCAACATCGACAACAGCTGTGCCGTCTTCGTTGATTTTTTCTAGCTCCTGTTTTTCTGACATTATGTCCTCCTATTTATAATGCATGCTTAACGTCCCTAGGGTCAAGTATGGTTGCGATGATTTCATCATCGTTTAATATGCGAAGTTCCCCACCTTCGATTTTAAATCTAGATCCTGCGTAACGACCAAACATTACCCAGTCTCCATCTTTACACCACGGCCCATTTGGAAATTTTTCTTTATCCGCATAAGCGAGTGGTCCAGTCTTGATGACATATGCTGTTGTAGTTGCTACAGCAATGGCTTCATGACTGTTGTCAGGTAGAATAATTCCACCTGCTGTTTTTTTAGGACCCGACCACGGCATCACTAAAACTCTCCAACCTGTTGGTTGAGGAAGTCTTTCTTTTAAGCTTGTCGTAAGTTTAGAAGGGTCTAAAAATCTCTCTTCAATTTCTTCTTTGGTAGCATATAAATCTAACAAAGCATTTTTATGCTTTGGTATTTCTTCGTTACTTGTCTTCGTCATCGAACATCTCCTGTTTCTTAAGCAGTTCCCTAAGGTCCTGTTGCAGATCATTTAACGATCTGTATTGACCCACAAGATATTGGTATTTGTCGTGTGTGTCAACACCAGATATGATGTTTTCTTTCAAAGACTCCATTTTAGGTTGGATGATTCGTTTTAAAATATGCTGAATAACTTCTACCATTAAGTAGTGAATAACAGGTTTTTGCTTTAATACAAGGTTAAATATCTTTAGGTTTTATGCTTATATGACCTACTATTTTTCCTTCATTGGTGCCTTGTTTGATTTTATATCCAGAAGTTCCATGAGCATTGATGTCCACTTCTTTTCTATTTTTCAAAAGAAGTTTATTACTCTCGTCTATTTTCTTTTCCTGATAGTTTTTTGCTATCAAATCTTTTAATCGTTCTCTCATTTGTTTTGTTTACTCGCTAAAGTTCTTGCAATACTTTCACCTGATCGACCTACCACATAACCACCTAAACCAATGTTGAGTAAGGTCCAAACATCACCAGGTAATTCAAAGGTAATCACTGCTCCAGAAAATATTTTTATAATAGGACCAAAAATATAATTCCAAACTAAAATAAAAATTAATACATACATCAACAAAGGTCTCCAACTAGAAACAAACCAATTGGATTTTGCTTCTGCTTCTACAATAGCTGCAGCTGCTTTTAATTCTTCTGTGCTGGATTGAAGAAGTTGAGTATTAAGTTGAGCTTTTAATTTTTCTGCTAAATCTTTATCTGGGATAGCTTTATCTACAGTAGAGAAAAGCATTTTAGCTAATGGTGCTATAGTTCCTAATGCTGCAAGCATTACTTCCAACCTTTCTTAGCTATTTTTGGTTTACCTTTTATTAAACCTCCCGTTTGGTTTCCTCTAGCTTTAGCAGCTTTTCCAGTAATCTCTTCTACTTTTTTTGCAGCTTCTCTAAATTCATCTGTTGTTTGTCTTCCAGATAAAGGACCTACGTTTAAAGTAGTTTTTTTTGGTTTATTTTTTGTACCGCTAAAAATAGTTTTTTTTATGTTTGGCTCAGTTATAAATCTTAACACAGTTGCATCGTAATTCATGGTAGATGCTTTACCTGCTCGAGTAGTTTGGTTTGCAGCTCTTTTAGCTAAAGCTTTAATAATTTTTCTTACGATTAAACTTGTAGCCATAGATTTTATTTACAGCCTATAAATTTTCCGCCCTTAAGTTGAATATCTTTAACACCTTGAATATTAGATTTTGCACCTTTTCTTCTGTAAGGACAACTTATTCCACCACCTTGTCTACCTTCTGGTATTTCATAACTAATCGTTTGATCTTCTTGTTCAAACATTCTTGGATCTGGTTGAACCGTTCTGTCGTTTTGATATATTTCTATATCTTTTTTCATTACAGATTTTTTTGAATCCTTTTTGCTCATACCACCATATCTTTTTCCCTCTGCCTTTCCCATTTCATATCCAGCAGCACCTGCGGTAGCTCCAATATTAGTTTTGCTTGTAAAAAAATCTTTCACCCTTTGTTTAAGTGTAGATTTACCTATGTTTTCTCCTAATTTTGATACTTTGTTTTTTACCGCTGATTTAGTTGCGGTTGATCCAAATAATCTTGAAGGTGCAGCAGTAACCCCAACTGCTCCTATTAATTTTTCCATATCATCTTGCATAGGGTTAATAGAAATTGTTTTTTCTCTCATCCCTACATCTTTGTATGAATTCTTTGATTTATATCTTTTTTCAGCCATTGTATTTCTCCATGTCAAATATACTTGGTTTTTAACGGTACGTCTATACCGTCAGGGTTAGGCCCCCTTTTTGGAGGAGGCCCAAATCTCTTCCCGCCACTAAGACTTTTTCTTAGATTTTTTCTTTTTGCCTTTTTCGACACCTGTTATCGTTCCTTTGTTTTTAGAAGCATAAAAGACTTGCTCGCCTTTTTTAGAGCCATATTTTTCTTTCATGGCTTTCATGATTTTTTTACCTTTTTTGGTAATCATAGTTTCACCTCTTAACTGAGCTATCTTATCAGTTAACCTAACTGACATTTATTTTTTCTTTTTCTTCTTAACCATTTTAAGGTTCATCATTTTACCAGCTCTAGCTTTGGTCATGCCACCTTTTTTGTAAGCTGCACCCATTCCTTTTTGAGCTATTCCGCCACCTTTTTTCATTGCCTTTTTCATAAGTTCTCCTTATTTTTTCTGTTGGTTTAGTTTCATTAGAGAAACTGCAAGTCTAGCTTTATCTGCTTCCTCTTTGTTCTCTAGTTTTACTTTTTCAAGTTCCATTTTTTCATCGAACCTAAAATCTTCATTTTGTTCTTTCAACGTAGTCTCACTCATCTTACGTTGTTGCTCCATTGCTTTCAAATCTAATTCTCTTTCTTTCAATCTTGTTAATGGATCTTTTCTTGCAGCTAAATAATCTTCTTCCGTCGTTGCAGCTTCTTGAGTTAACTGTGCAGTTACTCTTGCCACAAGCGTTTCAAACTGTAATGCTGCTTCTTGAGGGTTTTGCTGGGCTATCGCCTGCAGTTCTGGGTTTTGTTCGAACTGGGCTTGCGCCATCATTCTAGCTTTTAGACCAATATGTTGTGCAATATGTCTTTGCAGTAAAGAATAGATCACAGGATTAATTTGAATCATTCTGGTTCGCATAAATGCCATGTGAGCTGCAATATGAGCATCGTGATCTTGTCCGACAAAGGCTTGTAGTTGTTTCATATCCATCGCTCTAATGTTTTCTTGCGCAGGATCTAGAGGTTGAACAGGTTTATCTTGTGGTAACAATAATAAATCTACATTTTTCGCTCCCAGGGCTTCATATACTTGTCGATACGCTTCGTACATGTTGTGCATACCAGGATTAGACATAGCAATCTTCAATTGTTCGTTTGCTAGGGTTACTCTTTGCGACATAGAGAAAATATTTGGGTCTGCAACAGGTAAAATATCTACTCGATCGTCAAAATCGGTTTGTTTAATCATTCTTTCACCACCATAAACGTCATAAGGGTACTCTGGAGGTAAATAATCACCAAAAATTCTTGCTAGAAGTTTAAATTCACGTCTCATTGCGTTGTAACAACGCTTTTGAACAGCTGACATCACTCTAGTTCCACGTTCTAACAGTGCAATTGTGGTTCCGACAGGTGCATTTTGGTTTCCATCGCCTACTTGCATGCTAGAAATAGCTGCAAATCGGTTTCCAGCTTCTACACAGAAGCCCAACAGTTGAAATAACGTAGCCGAAGGCTCTTTAAAAGGTAAAATTTGGAACTGATCTCGAATATTTCCGCCAGGAGCGTCAACATCTCTGAACTCACCAGGGGTAAAAGGTTGGTCATCGTCCCTAATACGCATACCTCTGGACTTAAATCCCGCAGGCAAGTTAGATAAAGTACCTGCATCTAGTAATTGACGTAGTGCATTGGTTGCAGCTTTGGTCAAACCACCGATCATATGTACTAAACCGAAGCCATAAAACCCTAAACCTGGTAAAAATTTATATTGAACAAAGTATTCAATTCGTCTTGCAAGCTGATCTTCCTCTTTGTAGTTTCGATACACAGATAAAACCTGTCCTGAAGATTCATCTAACGTTACGATATATGGAACTTTAATTCTTTTTTCTGTTTTATTATCTTCCATTTCAAATTCTTCCAAATCCAAATCCACATGCATTTCAAGAATTTTAAAATATTTATCTCTGGATACGATTTTTTCTACTCCAGAAATCTCATCTATCTTTTTTTCTAAATCCGATTGTGTGTCCGCACTTGGTTGAACGTCGATGTCTCTGTAAAATCCTGATAATTGTCTTTTCGTTAATTCGTTCTCTGTTAGGGTAAGTACATGGGTAATTCTTTCTGCTGATAATAAATCAGTTGCCATATAAGGAACGACTAAATCTTCTGCTGGAACAAATTTTGCAACAGCTCTTTCGGTTGTTGCATCGTAATAAACTTTTTTAAATGCAGAACCTGCAAGAGGAAGTTGATATAATAATTGATCCATGTCAGTTGTGTACTCTTCCATTTTTTCCATCAACTCAAAATTCATAAATTCTTTAACACGATCTGCTTGATCTTCTCTTGCTTTATCTACAGCACCAACAATTTGTGTTCGCACTGGACCGCCTGCTGGTAATAATTCTTTGTAAGCTTGTGCTTGAAACTGCGTGACCGCTTCTGACATCAATGGGTGTGTAACAGTAGATGCTCCTTGAAACGGTCTCGTAGTCGATCTGTAGCTGTCAGTAATGAAATCCAAACCTTTACGATAACCGTCTTCCCATGATTTTCTAGAATTTTTATCTGACTTGTAAAATGAAACTAACTCTAATCCTAACTTTTGTAATACTCTTTCGTCCATGTCCTCTGCGAGGTTTGCATAAAAATTTTCCTCACCAGGTTCTAATTCTTCTTCTGTAACTTCTTGTGCATTGCCGTCTTGATCTATTTGTACAATAGGTTCTTCTGGAGCTTCTGCTTCTAGCTCAACATTAGCGTCTTGAGATTCTATTTCAATCTCATCATCCGCTTGCGTTGTTAAATTTTCATTATTTTTTTCTACGGCCATTTTTTTTCTTTACACTTCCACCATACTTCATTTTCCCAGATTGTACATAAGGAAAAAGTTTCTCTTGTGGGATAGATACCCCTCCGAGAAACTTTTGATATTCCTCACCTAAATCTTTATTAGCAGCTTTTGCCGCTAATACAATCGCTTTGTTTAAAGCAGACATTAAGTTAACAAAATAGTTTTCTTAGATCTAATTGCTCTGCCTTGACCTTTAGTCACAACAGCTCCACCTGATTGAAAACCCATATTACCAAAACCAAAGTTTCTTACTCCAGAAACATTAATGGATTTAGGACCTGGTTGCATTTTTTTTCTTACACTAGCTGTAGCTGTTTTTTTACTAGGCATTACAGAACCCTCATGCTCAAAAGGTGTAGTTGATGATTTATTAGATGCTCCTTTGTAAGCATCATATTCATAATCAAGGTTTTTCGCAGCTGTATCTGTTACAGCATCTGAATCACCCATCTTAGAAGCTAAGTATGCAGCTGCTATTCCAGCTCCTACTTTAGCAAGTTTAGATTTTTTACCCATGGTATTTCTCCTATTTAACGTTAAAGGTTTATAATAACTTACAAACGCCTATTTATCAATCGTAGAACTTCTTTTCTTCAGATATATGTGGCTCTTCTTTGTAATCTTCTGGTGTCATAATAAATCCGCCTTGTCTGTACCTAAACAAAGCTTGAGTCATACTATCTACTAAATCATCATGTTCACCATATGGAAAAGCTGCAGCTTGTTCTATTACTTCTTCTGCAAATCTTTCTCCTTTAGGATAATAAACCATACCTGATGCAAACAAAGGTGAAACTGCATTTACCCTTGTAACTTTATCTCTTCCTTTTGCAGGTATAAAATCCATCGCTGGAATACCCATACGTCGGAATTCTTGCAATAATGGTTGCCCTGAAGCTTTTGCTTCAATGATTACAGATTCGGGTTCCCAATATCGATACTGTTCCAATGCTGCTTGTTTCAAATCTGGAAATTCCCATCGTTCCTGTATAGCATCTAATAAAATAATTCTTTGCCCCATTCCGTCTTGTGGTTCAAAAATTCCCCACGTAGTAATAGCAGAAAAGTCAGCAGTCTCTTTTGTGGAAAATGCAGTATCATAACTTTGTATGACGTGTAGCAAATTTGGGACTCCTTTTTTTGTATCATAGGGTTTCCACCACTCCCTCTTGATAATAGCCCCCTCTTCTGAGGAAGGTTCCTGCATATACTGCGCATTCCAATTTCTTGCTGCAATAGAAGCTTTTGTTTTTTCTAAATCTTCTAGTGTCCAATACTCTGGCCACACTGGATTACCACTAGGCATGATCGCTGGAAATTTTATCACATGCCATTGGTCTGACTTAGGTTCAGATTGATTTGCTATTAGTTTGCCTGTTAGGTCTGCCTGACCCCACCTGGTCATTACCAAAACAATTGAGCCTCCTGGTTGAAGACGTTGACGTGGACCAGACGTGTACCACTCGTAAGCTTTGTCAAAAGCATTCTCTGACATCGTATCTTGTTCGGTATGTGGATCATCAATAATTAATAAATCAGCACCACGACCTGTAATAGAAGCTCCAACACCTGCAGCATAATATTCACCACCTTGATCAGTTTCCCAACGACCTTTTGCTTTTGAATCTTCTCTAAGTTTGACATCACCAAAAATTTGTTTGTACTCAGGAGTCTCCATTAAGTTTCTAACTTTGGATCCAAAACGAACTGCAAGTTCTGTATTGTGCGATACCTGCATAATTTTTAAATTAGGTTTTTTTCCAATTAACCAAGCAGGGAACAAATAAGATGCAAACTCTGATTTAGTATGCCTAGGGGGCATATTCACAATGAGTCTCTTTTGGGACCCATCTGCAATTTTCTGAAATTGATTACCAATGATCTGATGGTGTCCCCATTTCAATGGGTCCTTTTCTTTACGACAAATGAAACTAGGCCAAACTTCTTGAACAAACATTAAAAAATTATCCTGGCACAGCTTGATATACTGTAACCATTTTAACTCTACCTGTTCTTTCAATTCATCGGTAGAAAGCTGATCTAAAGTTTTTGAACCTGTTTGCATGTATCCGACCTACTTTTCTTTACATTCTTTTTAGTAACATCGCAAGTAAACAGTGGGGTGCGGGGGTTGGGGGTGGGGTCGGTGACGGTGGGATGGCCTGGACCCCTATCGGTAGGAGGCCAGGCACTTGATTAGTGTATCGTAATCAGCTGGTCGAGTTAGCTTTGGTGACATCAATGGACATTTAGGATTATGTCTTGCACCATACACTGCATGAGCAATCTCATGGTACACTACATGTCTTAGGTAATCTGTACCTTTGTTGATTGCTTTTTCTGTAATCCAAATCTTACAGTTACCAACCTCTGCTAACCCAAGCATGTTCTTACAATTTACAGACTCACCAACTCTAACATCTATTCTTGGTAAGTCTTTGATTGTTTTCTTCACCTCATAAATTAATTCAATAACTCTTCTTCTAAGTTGATACACTTCATCGTTCATCTTGTAGTTATTGAATTCTTCTGTTTTCATTTTTATTTTTTTCATGATTTTTTATCGCACATAATTGTGGCGAAATTAAGGCAGAAAAAAAATATTTTTCTGCCTTAATTCTTAGATGCTATCGAAGTGACTCGACAGGTATTGGTAACTCAAATGAGAATGGTTTAACTACGCTATCGTATGCTTCAACTGTACCTCCAAAGCTATCAAACCTATCAATGAAGTCCTTCGCTCTTTGTGGTAATGGGATGCACACCACGGGTATATCTTTACCGTTAGCATGCACCGATTGCTCATCATCTATGTAATCATGAGGATGCTTAAAGTTGTCATCGACCTGGATCAACGCAGATAAACTTCTTACCTCAACCCTGCAGTTCTTCTTCACAACCTTTCGGATCGCCCGAGCAATTGGACAAGAAAGGCAGTCAGAAGCCATTCCGTAACTGATATCATCAGCTGTCACTTTTATTTTTTTTACTTTCATTGTTTCCATTTTTTCTCCTTTGTTTGTTTTAAAAATAACAACCTGGCTCAATACTAGTGAATAATGTACCAGGTCCATTGCCCTCCTCATCCTGGGATGCTGTAAGGATTTGACCATCATCAAGATGTAAATGTAAAACCTTGGCATCATCATATTCTTCAGAGAAGAATTTATTCTTCCAGGATAATTTTACAATCTTACGGCCGACCAATTGCTTCATAGCAATTGGTTTCCAATGTTCTTCCCATGGATCTTTATCAACGCTCATAGATGCCTCCCATCTAATTCGCATGTGCAATCCTTACAATAAAAGAATGACATTCCATCATTGAAATAAATGTCCCTGGCATCAATCGTAGACACATCCACTTCCCCTTGTGAGTCGCTAGCACTACGATAACCTTTGGCAACAATCTTCCACTGCCCTTTCTTCGTTTGTTCGTAATGAATCTTAACCCAGCTGTTGCCATCAACATTAGGAAGATATTCCAAATTAGTTGATTGGCATTCTGTACATTTTAACATATTTGCTCCTTTCTTTTTTATTTATTTAAATGAGTCCAAACAGTAATTTCACCTGTTCCATCACACTCATCACAAGTACTTTCAGCGTCCGTTTCTTCACCTGTTCCGTCACACTTGTCACATATTTCATATGTATAACCGAAAAAGTCTTGAGTTATTTTTGTATCAATTGTCATATTTGCTCCTTTGTTGTTGTTTGAATTTTTATTTCATACAATTGTGTCCAAATTATGGCCCAGGAAAAATATTTTTTAGGACCAGCAGCAGCCAAAGGACGGCAGCGAAAAACGATACCTCAAGCTTATTATGCAGCGCTCCAAATATTAAAATAATAATAAAAATAAAAATTAATACAAACATAGTGGGAAACTGTAGCGGGAATTTTTGCGGGAATATGGCGGGAAGCACCCCAAGAAACAGGAGCTAAAATTGAACTTGACGTGCTTACCCATAAAATATCCTGAACTTAATATAAACCCCCACTTGCAAAATGCAAGTGGGAATTTAGTTTTATTTTTATTGATCTTTAGGTGCTTCTAATTGCAATAAAGATTTAGGGATTTGGAACTCTATCTGACTAGACTTAAACACATGAGCCAATTCAGATACAACCGAGTTGATAGAACTACCACTGAACAAAATATTTCGCGCCATTTCTTTTTTAGTTTCTAACGCTTTCATATTTTTAGCGATGTCTTGTTTTTCAAGATAACGTCTAGCTTCGACCCTGCACGCTTCTTTTATTTTTTCGTCGAATTGATCAGGCGAAATCATATCGTCCCTATCATATCTACTAATCCTTAAATCCCAATCATTAGTTTCGGATTTTTCTCGTAGATAATTTGCTAGCTTGTTCGCGTGTTTTTCCAACTTATCACGCAACTCTGATTCTTTTTGATCTTTAGTTCTTTTAAAGGTCTCATATTCAGATCGCGCTTTATCAAGTTGTTTAATCATATCATCAACTTTGAGATGTTTTTTAAAAGACTTAAAAGTTTGTTCAACTTTTTTGTCCACCTCATTATTGAATTGGCGATTTAATGCGTCGCCTTGTTTTTCGAACTTTCTGTCTATGAGTTTTTCATAATACTCAAGTTCATTTTTTCTTATTGGTTTCATATTTTACTCCTTTTTGTTTTTTGTTTGTGGGCATAGTTTGGGAAACTCCCCTTGGTCATGCCCTAACCGTGAATGAAGTTATTACAAATCAATGTGGCTAAATTAAGGCAATCATAAAAATAATTTATTTTTTTTAAATAAAAAAAAGGACCTTAAAAAAAATAAAAAAAAAATTGAATAAATAATAATAAATATAAATAAAAAAATTAAAAAAAAACTAACGGGAAAACCAACGGGAAACCCACGCGGGAAGCGTGGGAAACCCATACGGGAATATTACCACCAACTAGAGTAATAAACGTACTTACCTGCCTCGAGCTCTTTTTTTGCCTTTTCTATAATCTCAAGGTCGTATTTTTTTTGCTCTTCGCGCTCTTCATACGAGTAGCTATCATTACCAAAAAAGAAGCCACTCGTAGCTGGCAATTTTTCTTTTTTGATAGTGTCGCAAAGTTCCTCTAACTCTTCCGCGTTCAGATAATACCGAACACAATTAAAGTCAGTGTCAGCGTCAGTATGGCGATTGAGCCACTTATTCTCAAACCAACCATGCAAGCGATTATGCTTTCGCCAGTATCCTAGCTCTTGCTCTTGCTCCTCTTCGCCATCTACCTTTGCTCTATTTTCCACCTCTAAACTTTCAATGTGTTTGTCGGTGCTGTACATGTACATATCTAAGCCCATATTTTTTACCCCCTTTCCTCTAAAATTTCTATGGCCATACGGCCTACCACCTCTTCATGCTCAACGTCTTCAGGCAATAGCCAGTCACCGTAGTCAGCTTTTTCAAGAGCTTCCTTTTCGGTCTTTGCTTCAACAACAACTTGCCTAGCAAGGTGGTCAGAAACCATAACTAAATATTTTTTCATTTTTACTCCTTTGTTTTTTTTCTATGTTTAAAAAAATATTGTGTTCAAATTAAGGCAATAATTAAAATAATTAAAAGTAATAAAAAAAATTTCTCTTCTTTGCATAAAGCAAAAAAACCGAAGCCAAAAAGCAACAAAGGAATAATAACAAAGGAAAAAAATATTTGTAACATAGTGGGAAGCCCCCGCGGGAATCGCGGGAGCTACAGCGGGAATTATTTGTTAGTAAATATTACATCAAACCCATAATGACATTCTAAATACCAGTCTTGCGGGTTTTTTTGCCAGTTGTAACTTTTAGGATATGCGCCCAAAGAATAGGAAACGCCCCAATCGTGAATAGGGCACGCTTCATAACCAACCATATCGCCCTCGAAGTTACCTCCATATTTTTTGTAGTCAGTTAAATACGTTTCCCATTTTGGATCATGTCCAAACTCTTTTGCGATTTTATCTAGCGCTTCTTTGAATTGTCTAGACGCTTCCTTTAATTCAACTTTTTTACTTACAAAGTCAGGAAGATGCTTTGCAAATATTTTTTCTTCATGGTTCATATGTTTACTCCTTTTGTTTAGCGGGCTCGCCTTCACTTGACAAAACAATGTTACTCAACGAGCCCTTGTTACAGTATTTTAGCCCTTGCGTAGTTAATGCTGTTTCTATGTATCCCTCTTAACAAGGCACAAATAAATTTGTGAGCATACGCAAGATACAGGATTGCTGTATCACCTATGATTGATGTCACGTGTCAAGTGAAATATAGCTTTCTGCCAAAAGGCGGGCTATGTTTAGCACTTAATTAGTGGACAACTTAATCATAGGTAAGACATAACAACAAATTATGGCAACATTAAGGCAAAATAAAAATATTTTTTATTTTTTTTTAAAAAATAATTAAACCCCCAATAATATAAACCATAAGAAAAAATAAATATAAAATAAATAATGTCATAACGGGAAGTAACAACGGGAAGTCCCGCGGGAAGTCCGCGGGAAACCCAAAACGGGAACTACACTGCCTCCTTGTTTTCAAATTGTTTAACTTTATCAAACCATGCTTGGTGCTCTTTCACTTCTTCCTCAGCAACATAGATGGCTCTTTCAATAGGTCGGTCATGATTAAGGACCATATCAATAATCCTTCTTAGTCTGGACCAATCCTTGTTCCACTTTCCATAAGTCTTACGATCAATTGTTACGATCGCTTCAACTAGTGCTGCTCTATAACTTTCTAGTCTTTGTTTATCATCAATCATTGTTACTCCTTCTTTGTTGTTTGTTTGTAATTACCTTTTAGGAAAAAATTGTGGCAACAAAAAGGCGAAATAGAAAAAAAATAAAAAAAATTTAATCAGCGTTATGCGGAATCAAATATTTGTTCTGTCGCTCCTTAATGAAATCGAACAGCTCCTCGAAGACCGACTTCTCACAACGGGAACGGGAACGCCCATTTTCCTGGCGGGAACGGGAAGCGGGAACGGGAAGTTCCATAACGGGAACCCAAGCGGGAATATTGCGCACCCCAGAACCTACGTAAAGTTTCATACGTTCATGCTTCTGTGTTCTTTGCAAGATCCAACTGTGTCCTCCAGCGTCTGCATGCTGCATGTGCCAAGCGATTTGGTACTTCGAAAGTGGTGGTTTTTTGGCATCAGAAACTTTAAGTTCAAGCCAAAAAGAAGTTGCAAAATAGGTGATGTGAGTATCAGGAACGCCCTGACCTACGAGGTTTTCTATCCTTACGATGTGTACGTTTTTCCTGTGTTTTTCTAGCGACTTTCTTAAGTCCAAGTACAGTTTTCTCTCTGGTTTGATTGGCAATTTTATCGGCTCCTATCTGCTTCGAGATATATGCCATAAAAGATGGATTGTCACGAATAATTTGTTGCAAGCCACTGGCCATAACAGCAACAACTTGTTCTTCAACTTGGGTTTTTTTCAAGGGTCCCGCATCATTGTTTAGACCATAAATGTAAACTAAAGCGTGTAAAACTTCGTGCATTAGAGTGTTAAGCTCTTCACTTGGACGTTGTTTTTTTGCAATTTTAATTAAACTAAATTCTGAAATAAATTCACCATGATGTTCTTTACACCATTTAGAATCATCGGATTCACTTACGTACTCAATTCTAACATCTGAATATCCAACTTTAATCTTTTTCATCTGTTTTCACGCTAACAATACCACAAGATATTTTAGCTTCTTTAGTTCCATGGACCATATGGAAAGCAGTCCAAAAATCAGTCTTAGCTATTTTAAGAGCTCTTTGTCTCAATGACTGTAGCTTCGATGATGGGTTGGTTGGTGGAGATTTTCTTTTCAAGCTCCCCAAGCCTTTTCTCAAGTTCATCACGAGTCATGCCCTCCAGGTTTGTTGTTTTTATATTAATATTTTTTTCATAAAAACCTGCAGCTTGACCTTTGTGATATTCAGCATTGATAGCAGCAGCAAACTGTCCTTTGCTTTCTGCACCTTTAATTAAACGGTCATAATTTTTAAAATGATGTAAATCGTCTTTGTATTTTCTTTTTTCTTTGTTGTATAAAAACTCTATGTACTTAACTACGTGCGGTGAACGATCTGAATTAGTTAATCTTGAAGCTCTGTTACTCGCTGAAGTTTCAGGATAACCAGCTAGTACAGCTATGTCTTGTTTTTTCATCTGGCCCCAATGTTCAACATAAAGTTCAGCAAACTTTTTTTCTTTCGGAGTCAAATCAGAAAAGGACTTAAGCTCACGTTGTTTGGTCCTACCTTTTAATAAATATGCCATTATTTTTTTCCAAATAAAGTTTTTATGTCTTTAGAAATTTTATCAGCCATTTGTAACATAGCTCTATCTCTTTCAGGTTTTTTCTCAAGATAAGCTTTAGAAGCTTTAGCTTCGTACTTATTTGCAATATTAGTTAAATTTGTTTTTACAGCACGTTTAGTTGCTTCCTTACTTGCTCCAGGAACAACTTTGTTAAAACTCATCTTAACAAGTCTGCGTACAAGTAATTTACCTAATGGAACTACTGACATGATAAACACTCATCCAAACCACGATCCAAGTTAGCTAATGCCTCTTGCTTACAAGACTCACTGCAAATTGTCTGGTGTTCGTTTTCAGTTTCAAATTCTTTTTTACAAATGCTGCACTCTTTTTTCATTTCATCTCCTTTTTTGAATTTTCGCAACCTAATAAGATATTTTTAAGTAAGTAACATACTTTACCAGATTTAGGTAGTCTGGTCAGTAAGAACATATGCCAATATGGTACACTAGGTACACTACTAGTACACTACTAGTGTACAGCTATAATCGTTGGTATATAACAATAATAGATCAAAAGTACACTAGTACACTTGTTTTAAGATATTTTTTTGAAAATATACTTTTAGGTAAATATATCTTAGTAGATACGAAAAATTAAAACCCCCTGCAGGGATGAAAACAAAAAGAAACCCTGCAGGAGGAACAAAAAGAGCAGTAACATATGACTAGTATGTTCTACACATGATTGAATGTAATTATATATTGCAAAAAGTCAATGGTGTGATATCTATTTAAGGGTAAAAATACTGTACTGAACACTGTGGTTTGGTACACAAAACTTATGTTTTGGTTCGATTCGGTAGCCCAGGGTAGATACATCTTGTGTTCTTTTCCTGGGCTATCGCAAACATTACTTCATATCCATCGTAAAAGCTACTTTACAAGGCCGTAGAACCCCTAATTTTCGCTTTTGAACTAATTATCGTCCTCTTCTTGTGTGTAGGGCCACATGATTATTTTACTTTGATTTCTTGAGCTTTTATGTCTTCTGGTTCATTAACGCCTAATTTAATAGTTAATACACCATCTTCCATTTTAGCTTCGTCTACCAAAACATCGTTGCGTAGTGAAAATTGTTTGAAAAATTTTCTCGCAGCTAAGCCTTTTTCAATGTATTCTTTTTCCTGATCATCGACTTGACCAGCAACTGTTAATACACCGTCTTTGTACTCAACTTTAATGTTTTTCTTATTGAAACCAGCAAGACCTAGTTCAATTCCATATTCGCCTTTGCCGTATTTGACTACGTTGTAAAAAGGGAATGATTGCACTTTGGATAGATTCATGAACATTTCGTCAAACGAATCACCAAACAATGCATTGGATTTGTTCCACATGTCTTTTTGGATTTTGTTAATTATATCTAAACCTGTCATATAAACCTCCTTAGTTATTGTTAAGCAAGATTAGTGGGCCACCCAATTGTGCACCCGCAATATAATATAATCTATTTTTTTCTTTTTTCAAGATCAGCCCAATATTTAAATATCAACCTGGACTGTTTATCACTGAACTTGATAGCGCGTTCTTTCATTAATTTTTCGTATTTACGTCTTACAAAACCACCTGTGAAACCAGCAAGGTGACATACATCATCGAAGTCCCTACCACCATATAAAAACCAACGATGCGCTTTGGATTTTAATATAGAAGGGACTTTACTTTCATTTTGACACAAGGCATCAATGAACGCCAAGGATAATACGGCGCGCCATAATTTTCTCTCTGGCGAAATGATTTCGCTCTCGTCTAGCTCCAGTTTAAACACATAAAAAGAAATAGCAGAAAACGGTGCCTAATCAAGGGATATAAAGGGGAAGCACGAATCAAAAAATGATACGTCGATTAAGCACCAATTAGACAAATAGTGGTTTATATAACCCCTGTCAAGATCGTTTTCTTCTTTTTGCTACGACTTTTTTTGATTTAATGTTCTTTCGCTTCCAAGTCATTACGCTGATATTCTCTTGTTTGGCTTGTTTTACAATAGCTTCATCAACTAGTTTTTCAACGTAACTCGCAGGACCCATGTAGTCCCCACACAAAACAAGTAATGCCTCATGCGTAGGTTTTCGAATAGCAATACTTTTCCATCGTGAAATGTCCATACTTAGTCCTTGTTCTCCATAAATAAATCACCGTTGCCCTCAACACACAGTTCGATCAGTTTAGCAATTTTTTGACCCGACCAACCTTTCGATAATTTATAATTTAAAAAACCAAAAAATTTAATAAATCTTTTTTTGGGTAAATATGGTTTGATAGAGTGTGCTGCATCCACATCTTCCATTGTAAATTTATTACTTGTTCGTGAGTTTAACATGTTTGGTTTTCCCCCTTTTGTTTTTATAAATAATTGTAATACCTGTAGAGTCGATATAATATCCATCTACATCATAACCTTTTACACTACGGTGTCGTACCATCGGTCCCTCATAATTTCTGCAAGTTTCTGATCAGGTGAAGATTGTTCCATAAGTTTAGAAGCTAACCGATCTGTCTTTTGCTTTTCTAAGATTTGTTTAAAAAAATCACCGTCCGTAAATTGTATTGTGCACGGCCTGTCTGCACTAGCACGAATACGAATCGGACTGATACGTCTTTTTTCCATAAATTTTTCTTTTAACTCTGGATACGTTTGTACGTACTCAGTTAAAAGATCCTTACCAAAATTAAAATAATCTTGGATGGCGATGTCCCACATATCAATAACATCTTTGGTGTCCTGGATACGTATCAACAACGTTTTCATTTTAGTGTTTGGTTTGTGGTCGCTCATAGCTTTGCATCCTTTCATCTAATTGTTTTACGATCAGAGTAAGTTTGGAATTGTCTTCTCGTAATTCTATTATTTTTCTTGCCATCGCTTGTGTTAGATTCTGTAATTCCTCTAACCAATCTACTAGCTGTACCACCGATTGAGTACTCATCTTGTTATCAACCTTAGGTATTTTTTTCATTTTTACTGTTTTCATTTTTCTCCTTTATTGGTTTTGATCTTACTGATCATATTTAAGTTGTATGGCACTACACCATCAAACTTATAATATTTGTCCTCAAATTTATGTTCTTTGATTACAAATTCTATTGTAGCTTTATCGCCAATTTTTCTAAAATTCCAAACTGCTTTTGCAGTTCCAAAATATTTAAATCTGTTACCGTGCTCGTCTTTTAAATACACCACTCGTGAAGGTCCCCATTCAGTTTGAATGTCATAGGTTAACGTACACTCTAATTCACAAATCATTTTTTCATTCACGGAACCAACAAATTGTCTGGATACACATTGAGCTGCATCTTTTGCGTAATTTAATTTTGCAAGATGTGCGTAATGATCCTCTACGTGTTGATCCTGCTGCGGCTTCCACTCACCCATTTTTTTTCTGTACCAAATATCAAGTGGAACTTCAAAACCAATAATGTTTTTTGCTTTTAGTAAAGCAACATCTACATCGGTTGAAAGATTTTGAATATATTCCATGCCGTTATTTAAAATATAATAGATGTCGTCAGCACCTTTGGATACATGATAATAATTTGTTTTCATATTAGTATAGATAAGATAAGATAGGAAAATGTCAAGGTATATTTATGATTCATTTAATGGTAGCATGAACACATGAAATTATATGCTTTATTCGGTTTAATCTGTTTCCTCGATAATAATCAATGGGGAGAATCCTGTGTTAATTTTTGGGAGGATCCTATAGTTCATTATAGATCATTGGAAGCATGCGATGCAGCAGGTAAACGAAAAGGGCTTGAATTACGAGCTTATTTTGATAAAAATGGTCTTAAAATTACACAAGGGGAGCTTTGGTGCATTGAGTCAAAACAGAGAGAGTCTTGATTATTTGCTTATCTTTGCTATATAATGTCTATGAAAACGTTTAAATGCCATGTTAGATATCTCGGTGTCTACCACAAGGGTACAGTCCCAGCAGAAACCGAAGATGAAGCCTGGACACGTTTTCTTAACTTGATAAAGTCTGGTCAAACGCAGACCTTTAAAGAAGATGCGTATCGAAAAGATCGACTTTATCTGTTTATAGAGGAGGTTGATAATGATGTCACCGTCTCAGTTAGTGGCGAGAAAAATGCGCTTAGAAGCAAAGTGGAATGAACTTTGGTTTGAAAACGAATACGTTACAACTGAAATGAACGAAATCGGCCAAGAAGTGAAGAGAATCGTAAGAACTCTTCAATTGGAAGATCAAGTTAGACAACGCCTTGATGCAAATCATTTAGAGAATCATTTGTTTGCATCGTAAGTAAACAAGGCAACTCACCGTAAAAGTGTTTTTCCTTTAAGGATATCTTTCGCTTTAAATTATTCTTCCCTACTCATTCTAGCAAAAAAACTCATGTCAACACTTTCGTACTTAACGCTACCGTTGATGTACTGCATGACTTCTTTTTTACAGAGTTCACATAACATAATGTTGGAGGACTGACTGATTCTTTTTAAAATATGAAAATGAGTGTACTCATTACACTTGGGGCAGATACCTAAATTAAAATTTTTATTTTTCATTTACTTGTCTTAATTTTGTTTTACCCCAGTTAGGTCCTATTTCGCAATCAACCTTTGAAGGTACACTCATCTTAACACAAGTTTCCATAATTTTCTTAATCTTTAATATATCTTCGTCTGTATCTACTGAAAAACATAGCTCATCATGTATTTGTATTAAAGGTAAAAAGCCTTCTTTATAACAGTCTACCATCGCTTTTTTAACTTGATCAGCTGCAGATCCCTGAATGAGTCTATTCAGAGCTTTGTATGTCATGGCTCTTTTAATGTTCTTTCGACCGAACTGAGCGACAGCGTCTTCCTCCCGCATCGGCTTATTAAGCCCGAACGTGTTAGGTTCCCAAAGATTAAAACGGCATTGTCTTCCCAACAACGTGTAGATATGACCTCTCGTGTCAGCAGTGCCCATAACTTTTTCAGCGAGTTTTTTAACAAACGGAACTTTTTGATTGTATCGTAATATAATGTCTTGAGCATCTTCTTTTGCAATTCCTAATTCTCTTGATAGTTTATTCGTTCCCATACCATAAAACAATCCTAAGTTTATGGTCTTAGCTTGGGACCTTGGTATATTTGCCATATCAGCAACAGTTTGATGAAAGTCTGCATCTTCATTCTCATATGCTTTGATTAATGTTTCCGTTCCAGGATAACCACCTTCCACAAGCGATGAGAAATGAACTACAAGTCTTGGTTCCTGTTGAGAGTAATCAAAACTACCCCAATGTGTTTTATCAGGTAAAAACAAACTTCTAATTCGTGGACCAAATTCTTTATTACGAGCTGGTATCTGTTGTAGGTTTGGGTTTCCATAACTTAATCGTCCTGATACTGTTCCTCCACCATTACCTCTTAACTGAAATATCTCTGAATGTATTCTACCTTTATGTTGGTGTTTTAAAATAGAATCAATAAAGGTTGAGTGAAACTTTGATAATTCACGTGCCTGGCGGATATGTCCTGCAAGCTCATGTTGACAGTTCTGTAACCAATTCGCGGTGAAGCTAGGTTCCCCTGTCTTTTCGGTTTTAGGATAATCGACACCTTTACGATCAAACGCCTGGGCTACGCTCCTAGCAGCCCAAATGTCTACGTCAAGATTCGTTAGCTTTTTTATTTTCGCTAATTCCTGTTTCTCGCGATCTATAAATTCTTTCTTTAAACTTTCTGCGCCTTCTAAATCTACGGCCACACCTTTTTCTCTCATTTCAATTAAGATAGGAAGTAAATCCATCTCAATCTCAAAAATATCATTTAACGATTGTTTATTAATTTCGTGTTGAAATCGTTGCCATAGCTCCCAGGTTAATTGGGCATCTTGTTCTGCATAAAAACCAACATACTGCGCAGGTAGTTTCCATAATTCTGCTTTTGCATCCACACCCCACTCTGCTGCACGTTCATTTAATTCTGTCTCTGCTTTTAGTTTACCTAGATATTCCTTGGCTAACGCGTTCAAACTATAGCTAAATCGATTCTCATCAATTAATGCTCCAGCGATCATGGTATCAATAATGCGTCCATTAATCTTAAATCCATAAGCTCTTAACCAACCCACGTCATAACTAGCGTTATGAAATAGTTTAATACCATCACTTAACAATTGTTTCTTTAACCATTTAAGGACCATATTTCGATCCATATTGCCACCCTGGGCATGCGCAATAGGAAAGTAACCTTTAAAATCTGCTGTAGCAACTGCAATACCTACGATCTCTCCATCCATTCTAGGCCAGCCAGAACCTAGTTTTTTTAAATTAGGATCTCTTGTCTCTAAGTCAATGGCAAGTGTCTTAGCACCTGTTAAATCAGGAAAGTGTTCAGGTGTTTTCCAATCTGAATGTTGAAATAAAAAATTAAGTTGATGAGACATTGGTGTAGTTTTCGTAAATTATTTTTTCGTTTTCTAACGGTGTAACTTTAGGTAATTTTTTATTAACAAAAATAAAATCAACTCCCATTAACTTTTTATTATAAAATATATTATCAATGTCAAATACTTTAAAATCACAATTAGCCATAAAATTAATGTAATGTTCAAATCTTGGTGCATCCACATTATTATGATGCACAGGACACTCTAGTTGAACAAATTTAGTTTTACTAAACAAATCAAAGGACCCATCTATAATTTCTAGCTCTGCACCCTGGACATCCATTTTAATTACATCGTACTTTTGATCAGGCAATAAGGCAGACAATGGTTTTGCAGTAACAACCTTTTCATAAGGTACTGCGTTAGATGTTTCTTTGTACAAGGAATTACCTGTAGCAGAATGTTCTTCGTAATAATAAAATTTTCTTTCTTCTTCCTGATATCCAACAGCCGCATGTATAAAGGTTCCAAGCTTTTCACATTTATCTTTATGGTGATCGTTAGGATCTATTAAATAATAATTAGCATTTGGATAAACTTTTTGAACACGTTCTGTCCAATCTCCTTTAAAACAACCAACATCAACGATGTTTTCAAACGTAACTCCAAAATGTTTTAGTTTTCCATAAAAGTCAAACTTAAACTCTGTTGGTTTCATCATCTTGCAGTTCCTAACATCATGTTATTTGGAATGTCTAAATAATGATCTATGACATCCTCCCATTGATATTCTGGAAGCATTTGTTTCATTTCGTTTTTATCGGGCTCACCATCAAACTCTACTAATATTTTTGGTTTGAAATTTCGTATGGTTTGTAATCCACCTTTAATAATATCTCTTTCTACACCCTCTGCATCAATCTTAAGTAAATCTAATCTATTTAAAAACCTATAATTAAACTTTGTATCTATTTTGGTAACCATGATTGGATAACCCCATGGTTTATGTAAAGACTCAATAGTCAAAGCTCCTGTGTTAAACACCCTGTTGTAGTCAAGTTCTTCCACTTGTTTCACAGCGTTGTAGTTATGAATCCCCTCAAAAAAAGTTGTAACGTTATAACAACCGTTATTAATTACATTAAAATTTAATAACTGATTTAAAAATCTTTGTATTTCAAAGGTATATACATGCTTACATAGTTTTGCCATTGCAACCGTATGAGTTCCAACATGAGCTCCTATTTCTATTACTACTGAATCCTTTGTAAGAAATGAAGAATAACATTCATGTATTTTCTTTTCCCAACCGCCTGTATTTTTAATAGATGATTGAATAAAATCATCACAAGCAGGTAGGTAAATATCGTTACCAAAACAATTTACTTTGTTAATCACTTTATTTATCTCTTAAGTTTTCTATTTCTAATTCGCAGTAATGGATAATTTTTTTTAAATCTTCCACACCGTTTTTATCTTTATAGCGCATAACGTATTTAATTATGTTTCCTTGAAAAAAAGATAAGTTATTTTTCGTAATGAATTTATAAGGTTGTATCAAATACTTTGTGTAATGATCTCCGCCTTCTTGTTTTAAAGTTGGAAAGGAACGTTCCAACGCTTCTTTAATTGTCATATTCTATCTTCCTCCTCTATGTAACCGATTCGTTCTTTATACACTTCTAAGATTTTTTGACAAGCCTCAATTGTCACCTGGCCCTTTAAATCATTAAACGCTGCGGTACAAAAAATAATGTTTTCTTTTGTGTAACCGATTTTGTTATTGATTCGATCTAGAGATATATTTGTTTTCACAATTCCTTTTCCCCTAACATGAGTCATAGGTGCACCTGTATAAGCACAATAAATACCACCTAACGTTTCAACTTGATTCCAAAAAACATGATAAAAATCATCAATCGCTAAATTAAAATGTATTTTTCTTCTTTTTCTATAAGCTGAATGTTTGCATCTACGTCTAGCTGCTGTAAATAAATTTTTTAAATAACCAGATAAAGTAGAATTATACCTGGCATCTGCTAATTTTTTTAACAACTTATTTCTACCCACCGTGTTCCATCTCCATGTATTGATTGTATACCCTTGTTAAAGGAAAAGAATATTTATGTTTTGTTCCTAATAAAAATAAATTTTGCTTAGATCTGGTAGCTCCCGTATACCAAACTCTTGCTTCATTGGGTTTTAATTTTGTTTTTTTATTATCAAAGTCAGTAGGAAAGTTTGCGTATGCAAATAACACTACGTTTTCTGCTTCCCCGCCTTTGACCTGGTGAATGGTGTCTATGATAATATTAGCTTTGGTCGTTAAGTCTACGTTTTGTTTTTGCATTCTAAAAAAATATTTCTTTTGACGGTCGTTAAACTTTCTATTTAATGCTTCCCACCAAGGTGTGCGTTCTTTAGCTGGATCCAATCCACCAAATACAGTTAAGTCTTCATAGGTCATCAATAGATTTGGGTCAATATCTCTCCAAGCTTTCGTATCTAATTTTCTAAAACCATATGCTATTTCTTCTATAAACATATATAAAATTTCAATATCTTCTTTTTTAATCTTTCCTCCTGTAATTAAATCTTCCCACAACTGAATAGCTCTATATTGGTTGATATCAAATGATTTTTTACCTTTTTGATTTTGAAAATATATTCCATATTTTCTAGCTTCTTCTTCTAAAACTCTAACCCCTTCTCTTACTCTAGATAATAAAAACCATTTACCTGTAAATGCTTTAAAAGGTATTTCTTGAAAATTTTTAAAAGCCAAAATCTGTCCAGGTAGTTTATTTGCTGGTTCAAATTCTTTTTCTTTTTTATCTGTAATTTTATTTTGTAGTAATTTACAAAAACTAAATATCTGTTTATTTAATCGGTGAGAGTATTTCAGGACCACATCCCGTCCAGGAAAGTCTTGAAAAGCTTGTACATCAGCACCGTTCCAAGCATAGATTGCTTGGTCATCATCTCCAGCTAAAAAGATCCTGTGTGCTTTTTCTCCTAGTTTGTAAACAAACTTCCATTGTAAAGGAGTTAAATCCTGCGCTTCGTCTATGATCATCACTTTGAAAGTAGGAGCTTGTCCATTATCTATAAAATTAGATAACATATCAGTGAAGTCTACACGATGTTCTTGTTTAAACTCTTCGTACAAACGTATAATGTTTTTAAACTTGTCTATACCAATTCGTTTAACATTCTCTCTACGGTACACAAGCAAAGGATCTTTCATCATGTTTCTTGCTTTATCATAAATACGTAAAGCCCAGTTTTTTCTTACTCGATGTCCATCGTAAGTATCGTCAAACTCTAAAGAAATATTACCCATAGAAGTTTGAAACTCTCTGATATCTATGTCTTCGTCTAGTACAGGTGTGGTTGAAAATTGTTGTCTACAAAAACTATGTATAGTTCTAAAATTAGGTAAGTCATCATCTTGTAAATTAAATTTAATTTTAGCTCTTTCAATTCCTTCGCTAACTGCTTTTTTAGTAAAACTAAAGTAAGCTATATCTTTTGGGTCCATTCCCCTTTCAATATATTTTTCTATTCTATTTAATAGAGTGGTTGTTTTACCTGTTCCAGGTGGACCAAAAAGTTTTATTGTTTTAAAACGGTATGTTGTCATCAGTCGCGGTATGTTTTTTAAAATCTACTTTACGATCTTTAATTTGAATGGTTGATGGTTTCTTCACCCTCCACATCCGCGTATTATTCTTTTTAACATTCTGTGCACCACCCGTTCTTAAGTAATGAATCATTTCGTTACGCTTTTTGTTTTGACGGTTTTTAACCATGAAATCCATAAAAGTTTCTAATTTAAAATAAATCCAATCCTCTTCAAAAAAAATATAACCCGCTTCAATTTGTGAAATATCATCTCCAGGTTCTTCGTCTTGAAAAAACTTTCTAACATAATATTCAAACTCATGTGCCTTAGAATCTTGTGTGTCTTCAATTACCTTTTGCATATCTTTTAGTTTACGTAAAAATATTTTAAAATCTTTTGGTTTAATTGCATCCCAGACCATATCTGCTTGATCAAACAATGCTGTACCGAATAATTGTTGTTGTGTTAGTTGTTGGCCTGTAATGGTTACTTGTTTACCTTCGATCGTTAAATAATAGATAGGTGGATCTGTATCTAATTTTTCAAACAACTCCACGCTAGGTTGATACTGTTCAGGTCCTATACCAAACTTACGTTGTCTACATAATTCTTTATTACAAAACTTTTTAGCAACAGGTGTATTGCACATATAAAAATAACTTTGTTCTTTAATACCATTGATAATCTCTTCTAGTTCTGAATCGTTTTGAATAGGTGGCTTGCAAACAGTTTCGTTTCTCTTGTATACTTCTTGTCTTAGATTTTTTGGGTTTTTAAGATGAGCTAACACAGCCATATTAAACAAAGCATTATTTCTATTTCCCTCACCCACACCTTCTTTAATAAAACCTTGAACACAAGGAGGGTATTGATCCCACTCTTCATCTGTATTACTGGGCTTCGCGATCTCAATCTTTTTAAACTGTTCTGGAGTAACTCTAAATTGTTTTACAAATTCTACATAGTCTTCAAAGTCTAAAGCTTGTCCTGCATTGTTTAATGCATAACGTGTAGTTGTATCGGAATTGAAATAAGGAATGTTTAAACATTTACCTGTACGCCATTCATTTTTTTGTGGATCCCATTTAATTTCGTCCTCTGCTGGAAATTTATCCGCACCTTCACCACCAAAACCTAAATCAGATGCAAGTTCATTAATTTTTGCTCTCATGTCTGCAGCTAGTACAGAACCTTGAATATGTAATACTAAATGTAAGCCACCCGTTTTAGAACGGTATGGCATCAATGGATATTTTTTTTCTCTAATTTTTTTAATAACTGGGGTTGGATCTTTGCCGTAAATAATATTATCGACATCAATACAACCCCAAGAACAAGTCTTATCCCTACGAGTAGGGATAAGACCAATGCTGATTTCTCCGCCGAGGTGTTTTGCAATTACTTCTTCGGTAACTGTTTCGTTAATCCGTCTGTATCGTCCTTCCGCCTTACCATCACGTTCTCTCTCACCATTGTGAGAAAAGACGTAATAGTTTTCCCTTTGACAATCAAACAGATCTAGAAAATCAGCAGCTTTCATTAAAACGGAGTCTCTTCCTTACCTTGCGAGCTACTAGCTGTTACACTAGCTGCTTCCGTTTTAACCTCTGCCGACTCACCAGCATCACTGACATTCTGCATTCTTGAAGCTGATTCTCTGAACGCCACAGATCTTTGAATTGCTTCCGCAGGTGCCATCCCAGCGTAGTTTACTACCCAGCCGTACCAAGTACCGAGATTGTTTTTCTCCAACGTTGTGCTGAGTGTGTAAATTTGTGCGTGATTAGGAAGTTGCTGACGCTTACCATTAATCTCCTCATACTGAGCAAGTTGCATGGTATTCCATCTTTGCGACTTCTTATATTGAGTTCTAGACATTGTAATAATCCCATTGTCCAGTACATTGTTATTCTCATCAAGTCTAGTTACAAAATGATGAGCAGTTCTCTCAATATAATTACCGTTCTCTAATCGGTCCTTACCTCTTTCATCTTTATGCGTTTTAGCAATGATGTTTTCAGATATATCGTAGGATCCAACAGGTCTGTTTGTACCAGACTCTCTATCTGCCCACTCTAAATCTTTGACATAGAAGTAAGAAGGAATAACTCTAATAGATTGAAATACTTGATTCAATGCTGAGTTTAGAATCATTCCAGGTTTAGCTGATTCAATATAATTTGCTGAACCAGGTTCTATTACATCAGATTGTTTAGCAACAATCTTGAAGTAAGGCATAGATACAGATTGAGCATCTATGTTATCAAACGAATTCTTTAGTAATGCATTTAAATCTACATTAGCTACACTTGAACTCGTTGTCTTTTTTTCTACCGCTTTTGACATTATTTGTCCTCCTTTATTACGGTTTCAGTTTTTACATACGCGCCAAACAAAGTGTCTGGAATGTCTACACCTTTTTGCGTTTGTTCTTTTACAAACGCTTTTAGTTGCATAGCATTCACAGTTTGCTTTTTATTGACTACGATGTTTTGTAGTTGAGGTTGTGACTTGATCAGTTCCTCAAGCAGTCTTGCTTTATCGTCTTGTCCCTTTGTAAATGGAACAGCGATCTCGTTACGAATTAAGTCTTCATGACCATTCGCACGTAACCACTCAAACGCTGCATCCTCATTTGCTTTAGGTATGCGCGCAAAGTAGTTGGTTTTTAGTCCAACGTAACTGCCGTCTTCAAGTGTAAAGTCCCTCATACCAAGCGAAGATAGAAGTGCTGGTATTTCTTCTGTAGATATACGTTCTTCATCAATCTTCATTTGTTTAAGTTTTGCCTCCAACTCTTCGATATCACCACGAATCGATAGTAGTTGATTGCACTTAGCACTTAAAGAAGCAACGCCGTTGTCGTTTATTTTAATCGACATATGTGCCTCCTTATAGATTGACATATAAACTTTATTAATTATATGTCAAGCCATGGGATATAAAAAATATAAATTCAAAACAAAACCGTACGAACATCAAATGAAAGCATTAGAAACTTCTTTTGATAAAGAATACTATGCCTTATTTATGGAGATGGGTACAGGAAAATCTAAAGTCCTACTAGATACAGTAGGTATATTATATGACAACCACAAGATACAGGGGTTATTAATTATTGCACCCAAATCTGTTTATTCTGTTTGGGCCAGGACAGAAATACCAACACATTTTCCTTTTTTACATACATCTGATGTTATCATGTGGAAAAACTCTGCAACTACAAAATTTAAATTAGAAATGAAACGGTTAATGAGTGATAATAAAAAATTTAAAATTTTTATTATGAACATAGAAGCTTTGCAACAAGGTGGTAAAGCTATGGAAGCTGCTTATAAATTTTTAAAAAAATTTAAATCGTTAATGGTAATAGATGAGTCTAGTAAAATTAAAAACCCTAATGCAAATAGAACGAAAAATATTCATATATTAGGAGAGTTAGCCCCGTACCGTAGAATACTAACAGGGACCCCAGTAACCAATAATCCTTTAGACGTTTATTCACAGCTAGAGTTTTTAAATAAAAATATTTTAGGCTTTTCATCATTTTATTCTTTTCGTAATCGTTATTGTGTTTTTCACGAAAGTGTTCAAAACGGTAGGATTGTTAAGTTTCCTAAGTTTTACACCAATCTAGCTGAGCTTGAACAAAAAGTGAAAAAGTTTTCTTATAGAGTAACCAAGGATGAATGTCTAGACCTACCAGAAAAGGTTTATTTAAAAAGACATTGTGAGCTTACGAAAGAACAGAAAAAAGTTTACGATGAATTAAAAATACAAGCTATGGCTATCATTGAAGATGAAAGCGTAAGCTTTACCAATAAACTAACTGAAATACTTAGACTACACCAGCTGTGTAATGGCTTTGTTATGTCTGATGATGGAAACATTATTGAATATAAAAATAATGAGAAACTACAAAACTTAAAAGACATCATTGAAGAGTGCCAGGGTAAAGTTATTATCTGGGCTACTTACACTTACAATATTAAAATGATTGAACAGTTTTTAAAAGCTGAGTATGGATCTGAATCCGTTGTAACTTTTTATGGCCAGGACTCGAATGAAAAAAGAATTGAAGCTCGTGAGTCTTTTCAAAATAGTAAGAAGGTAAGATTTTTTGTAGGTAACACACAAACAGGTGGAATGGGTTTAACCTTAACTAACTGCAACACCATGGTTTATTATAACAATAATTATTCGTATGAACTTCGTGAACAATCAGAAGCAAGGATACATAGAATCAGTCAACAAAATAAATGTACTTACATAGACATCGTAGTCAAAGATACGATTGATGAAAAGGTAATAGATATTTTAAAAAATAAACTTAAGCTTTCGGCGAAGATTTTAGGCGAGCAAGCTCGGGAATGGATTTAATTAAACAAGAAGCGCAGTAATAAAAATTCTCGTGAACGCTATCTGCTTTGGACTCGCATATCATACAGATTGGACGCACTATCAACACTCTCTTTGTTTTTATAATAGAGCTCGACTCTGTCCAACCAGATTTTTTTGTATTTTTCATAGTTGAATTTATTTAGTTCAAATTCTTTAAATTGTAATTCAGGTGTTACCATAAATATTTTACCCTGTTCTACTTCGCCATACATTTCTGTGTGCGCCATAGAATAAGCTACAAGCTGACAATAATAGTTTGTAATGTATTCTTCTTTTTTCATTTTATTGGCTTGTTTAAAATCACCAATGGTTAATTGATTTTCATACAGACATACTAAATCAGTAGATCCAGCCCATTGATTTTTATAATTCAAAGAAATTTCACATCCATAGACAAAATGTAGTCCAATCATGTTATCTAAAACCGTAGCACCCATTTTATGGGCCAAAGATGCCTGAGGATTAGCAGAGCTTGTTTGATGACCCATCAGTCGTTTCTCTATAAAGTCATGCATTAGCGTGCCTCTATCGGACGATTCTTTTCTAATTCTTTCTGCTTCTTCTTCACCTACTCTCTTAATCCACTTTTGAAGTCCAGTTTTATCATCTGTCTGATCTAATATCGTTGTAACAGAAGGAACAGGTGTACCATCACAATCATAGTGACGTTTACCGTTAATAGATGAACGTGAATAACTAACGTAAGGGTATTTTTCTAATTGCAGTCCCCAAGAAAATTTTCTAACAGATCCCATTCATACTTTTTAACTTAAAATAATTTTAAGTAAAGTAGAAATTATACCTAATAAAAGAACGATAATAGTACCAGCAGAACCAATCATCCACTTCTTTAAACCACTTATTTCTTCAGCTAATTTGTCTATTTGTTTTTGTGTTTGTTTCTGCATAATTCGACATAGTTTCTCATGGTCATCAATTCTTTGATGAGCTATTTCTGTACTATTTCTATGACGTGGCATTTTTCTGAGCTGCTATTGCAGACATTAAGTTATCGTTAGGAAATAATGCATCATAAACCATTTGTGTAGATTGAGGTATATTTGCAGTTATCTGGGCTGCGCCTTGTTTCGTTCCTTCAGGAACATTTATTTCAGGTTGTTCCTCTATAAACTGTTGTGTAGTTTGAGGTAATTGTTGTCCTGCAGGCAGCTTTGTAGATTGATCCATAAGAGCAGCTTTAACATCCGCTACTTTAACACCGTTTGTATAATCTTGAATATCCTCTAATTCTTTTTGAGACAATTGTTTTAATCTCTTTAAATCTGGATTAAACCTTTCTTTAATCTCTTCGTTCATCGTATCAAATAGACCACGTTTTGTAGGTCCTCTAGTGATAACAGGATTCTTTTGCAAGTATTCAATAATTTGTTGATCTTTAATATCATTAGGATCTATAATTGGAGCATCTGGATCATCAGCAGTTATGTAATTAAATACATCTGCTAGGATAGCTCTTCTTGGTGGTGCCATAGATCTTAATTCATTTACGTCTAATCTTTGTCCATCAGAATATAAGTCAATCCATTTTTGTAAAAGTTTAGGATTGTTTGCTAATTGAGATAAACCTCTTATTCCTAATGAAACCGCTACAGCTCCTACGATACCTCCTGTAAAACCTCCTGCTAAGAAACCACCACCAAAACCACCTACTGCAATACCAATAGTCATCGATCTTGTTGCAAATGTAGATAGATCTCCCATAGCTGTAGTTGCATCTCTTTCTAAATATTGAATAGCAGTGTCAATATTATTTACATGTTTTTCTGCGGCCTCTTTTCCTAAACCTTGAGAAATTTCAAAACCTTTAGCAAGTTGTGCTCTACCTTCATTAGTTGTAATACCAAGTTCTCTTGCAAATTTGTTATAATTAAATCCTTGAAAACCTCTTAATCGAATACCAATTTCTTCTAATTCTTTTTGTGCAATTCTTCTTTCAGCTTTAGGTATTTCTCTTATAATGTTACCTGCTGCATCTCTTTCATATATTTGCGTTGCTTTTTCTGTAATTTTAGCAATGTCTTCAGTCAGTGGTTTAGCTTTTATCCCGTATTGCATTTTCTCTTTAGTAAGATATACTTTATCCGATAGATCAATCTTACCTTCATCAATTACCTTTTTTAATAAATCAGGTGTAAACGCTTTTCTTGTATACTCTAAATCATTTACATACCCTTGTGATACAGGACCACTAGGCATATCAATTTTCATTAAGTCCTCAATACCTTTATCTAAATCTTTACCATAAACTTTTTTTACTTCGTCTATTGCTTCGTCTAATGATTTACCAACTGTTTCAAAAGGTTTAATAGCTTCTTGTTTAACAGCTCCTCCTGGAGAAAATCTTGTGATTGCAGATTGATTAAATGCATCAAAGAATTTTCTTTTCAATAACAATCCCATTGTAAATCTTGCATTGTCTTGTACTTCCTGACTAAAACCTTTTTGGCCACCTAACAATTTATATAATTCTTCAACTGAATCAGTGTTACCTCTTCGTGGATTGAACGCTGCTCTAAATAACAAATCAGTAGATTCAATATCTGATAATCTTTCTCTTCCACCTACGTTTAACACTTGATTAGGAGTTAATGCATATGCATCTACATTTCTATATAGTTTAGGCATATTTGCGTTGTTATAAAAATTAACAGAGCGCGCAAACATAAAGTTTGCATCAATTTGATTTTGATTAGCAACTTTAAATCTTCCTTGAAACTTTGCTAAAAATTCGTTTGCTTCTTTAGGTCCTAAGTATTCTGCAATAACTTTATAGGTTGCATCTAATTGAGGACTTCTTTCTAAAACAGATACATCATTTGCTCCTCTTTTGGTTGCAAAGTTAAAATCTTTTTCAAAAGCTGCTAGTGTATTGAATGCATCCGCTTGTAATTCATCCGTACCTTGTCTCCTAGTTCTTACATAGTTAGCATTCCAATCTCTTCTTAAAGATAAAAATTCATTAGGTGTAATTAAATCACTTTTTCTTTTAGCTGCTAACTCATCGAGCCTAGCTAAAATCTCAACGTTCATACCAGTAATAGGATCAAAAGCTGTAGATTCTACACCATTCATTCTCATACGTTGTAATGTTTCTGGTGTATAAGAACCTAGTTTTCTTTTAACAATAGCTTGAGCGTTTTTTCGTAAATTTTCTGTAGGAAACATTGGTATGTCTGTCCCATTAGGAAACAATTGTCTTAGTATTTGTGTGTCGTCTCCTTCAACTACTGGTAGACCTTTGTTTCTTAATTTATATGCATCTACAAGTTTGTTTGAATATTCCTGAACTAAATTACCTACTGAATTATAAGTATCCTCAGCTCCTTTGTATAAAGATCCGTATAATCTTCCTGACTCTAAATATGTTTTTTCTATCGTTCCTCCAACAGCTCTTGCAACAAGTTCTTGGTGTAATAGAGGAACATTTAAAGCGTTTTGTAAGTTTGCGTAAATTTGAGCTATCGGCATACCTACTCTTAATTGTTTAGCTTGTTTTGCTACAGCCTGTGCTGATGGTGTAGGTAAAAATCTATTAAAGTCTTTAAATAAAGTAGACAAAGCAGTCTGTCCTTCTGCTGTTAGTACTCCTGGAACTGGTAAACCTTGATTAGCCATTGCTTCATTTTGTAATCTAGTGGCTTCAGGATTTAATTTAAATAACTTGGCTGCGCCTCTAGCTGTACCACCAAGAGTAGCAAATAAACCAAAAGCTCCAGCATTCCAGAGTAATGCTTCACGTGCATTACTTAATGCATGATAGGTTATTTTTTCTGTTGGACTCATTTGATTGTAAACATTTTGATCAATTTTTTTTAAATCATCTGTAGCACCAGCAACAAATTGAGCTGGAAAATTAATTGCATCGTAAGCAATAGAACCTGATGCAGCTCCAGCAGCACCTAAAGCTTGTGATTTTAATTCTGTTTTACCAAGTTGTGGTAATACGTAACTACCTTTAATAGCACTACCAAATTTATCTAAGGCTTTTGCTGTTCCTTGAAATAATTTTAATCCTTTAACACCAGGTAGTTTAGTTAGTAAATTAGAAAATGTATTAATTGCTTTTTCTGTTCCTACTTTATAAGGCATAAACCCAGTTGTTTTTCCAGCTATTGCATCTATTCTTGCTTGTGCTGCAAGTTTTTTTCCATCCATAATATAGGGAGTAAAGGATCCAGTGATGTCTCCTAAAGCAACTAAGGTACCACGTTTAATTCCTAACCCTAGTTTTTGTCTTGGTGTAAGCGGAGCTAATTTTTCTTCAATTTCTTTTTTAACTAAAGTTCTTCCAATATCTCTTTCAGCGATCATTTCAGATACACCTTTGTATCCTTTTAATTCTCCTGATTGAAAAGCAGAATCTAAAGCATCAGCTTGTTCGCTAGAAAGTTTTCTAGGATCTATTAACTTATTATCAATTCTTTCTTGTAATTGTTTTAAAGCTTGAGGTGCGATAGGCATTACTGTATTTTCAGTATGCTCTCTAATACTGCTCCCTTATCTGGTTGTGTCTTAGATTTTTCTTGTCTTAAAGCCTTTTGTTCTTGTGATCTTTTTCTTGCAATATAATCTTGAACTGGCTTAACATATGAATATTGAGAAACAATAAATCCAGGTTGTCCACCGTTTTTAACATATTTAGCAGCTTGAGTTTTAAATTGACCCTCAAGGTTATCTCTTAAAGCTTTATATCTTTGTTTAACAATTTGTGGATTTTGGAAAAATAAATTAGTATCCGTTAGTCCAGCAGCATCTTTAACGTCAGCAACTGTAATACGGTCAGTCTGTTTGTTTGCGTTTGCAAGAATATACTTCATCCTTTGATTTACTAGATCTACCTGTGCTCTTAATAATCTTTCATTGTCTCCCGCACTGAATGCTTCTCCTAATTGTTTTTGTAATTCTATATTTTCTTTATTAAACTGATTTATAAGTTTATTTGCTTCTGATTCTCTTGTCGCAAGTTCAGACCCTTCGTATTTTCCTCCTGGATTAATACCAGCTAAAATAGCTCTGTTTACATCAGCAGATGTTTTTGCTTTAAATTCATCAAAGCTACCAAATCCCTTAGTAAAAGATCCAGTAACTCCAAAAGCATTATCCATAAAACCTCTGATAGCTCCTGGTGTACCTAAGAAATCATCAGGAACGTTATTAATAATTTCTGTAAATTTAATACCAGTTGCTAAATCATCTAGTGAATTAGATGCAACTTGAAATTCTTTTTCGTTTGGTTCTGTAAAATTGTAATCTTGTTTAGTATAAGGTGTAAATACTTCTCCTACGCCTGGTCCACCTTGTGTTACTTCTAATAATCTTCCAGTTGGTTCATCCTGAGGTAGTCTTTTACCAATAACTGGGAATAAAGGATCATCCCCTTTTTCCTGGATAAATTGTCTTTTCATTGATGCTTTTATTGCACTAGATGTTCTTCTTTTTTCTCTTGCTTTCACTAATTCAATTGCAAGATTGTTATCAAATTCTTTTTCCGCTTGTGCTAATAAAATCGCTGTATCTACTGTAGGACCCAATGCTTGACCAAATACATCAGCAAAACCAGACACACCAGATTCTCTTGTTTTCCCTGTTAATAATCCTGATGCCATTTTCATTAATACTAAATTTGATAAATCAGCGTTACCCGTAGTCCCGTTTATTTGTTCTTTTAGAGAAGCGAATTCTTTTTTAAAATCGTCACTACCCATACTACTCGTAGAAGCAACTTGTTTGTTTGCAGCTCTAGTTTCTAATGCTTGTTTATTCGCCATCTTAGCCAATTCTTCATCTGACATATTTGCAATGTCTGTACCACTTGGATAAGCAGTTGCAGATCCTAAATTAGCGCTTACTGTATTATCTTCTTGTTGCACGGTTGCTGGGGGAGTATCTGGAGTTTGAGGAGTCTGTGGCGCATCACCTTTTTGAGGTGTTGTAATCCCTAACACTTCTTGAACTCTTTGTTTCTGTTTATCTGTTAATTCAAATTTATTGATGTAATCAATTCTTTCTTGTACACTTGGGTTTTCACCAAGGTCTTTAATTCCTTGTGCAAATTTTTCAAATGTTTGTGGATCTAATCTAGATTCGTTTTCTGCTTGAACTTCTTTAACACCTTCTCTTGCACCTGACTCTACCATTGCTGCAGGTATAGCTAATAAAGATCCTACAATTGGGTATGGAGTTACTTTTTCTACTCTTCTTCCAATTTGTCTCGCTCTTGTATTCATGGGTGTTCTTCTAATTAACGCTTTTGGTATAGTTCTTGCTGCAAGTCCAACACCTGGATATAACATTCCTAAACCACCTGTTACAGTTGCAGGTCCTTCACCAAATAAAGACTCACCTCCCATAACTCCTCTTCTTAATTCTTCTGCTCCTGCTGCACCAAATGCAACCTCAGAAGCTAAAATACCTTTTTGTACTCCAGGTCTTGCTGTAAATTCTTTTACTCCTCTAGTAACTCTTTGAATTCCTGTTTCAGGTCTTGGCCCTATAAAAGCAGCTTCCTTTGCTTTTTCTCTACCAGCAGCTCTAATAGCTGATCTACCTAGTTTAGTTCTACCAATTGCAGGAATAACTCTTGCTGCATAAGGTGCTGCAAATCTTGCTGCAGTAGTCGCTAATGGAATTAAACCACCTAAAACATAACCTGGTACATTACCAGTTTGTATCTGTTGTTGGTGAAGCGCCTTTTTTCTAAACAAAGGTCTATTCAATACTGGGTCTTTCATTAAGCCCCCTGAGTTTGACCTGAGATTACATTAATCTGGGGCGCTCTTGCTTGTGCGGTTTGATAAGCAGCATAAGCTCCAAGACCTGCTCCAGCACCTTGTGCTAATGGACTAGTCGTAGGCATAGTTGATTGAGTAACTCCTGATTGTGAAGTTGGACCACCTTGGTATTGAGATTTTAAGAACTCAGCTCTTTGGAATGGTTCGTATGCTCTTTGTAATTCTGTAGCTCTTGCTGCGTCTAATGTTTGTTGTGCAAGTTGTCTTTGTAGTCCGCCTGCAGCCATTAATTGATTTATATCTGCTTGCGCCATTTGTTGTTGTGCTGTCCCTAACTGTGCTTGTCCTGTAGCTGCTTGCATTTGTTGTCCAATACCTGTTTGGTATCCTGCAAGCGCACGGTCAAAAGCTTGTTGTTGAGCTTGACCAATCGTTGCTAATCGTGCTCTTTCCTGTTCAGCTCGTTGTATACCTTCTCTCCCACCACCAAATGCCCCTGCTTGAACAGCTTGACCTGCCAATTGTTGTTGTCCGATTGCAGCTTGTCTATTGATTTCATCTAATACATAAGATTGCATCGGATTTAAATATTGTGAAAAACCTGCAGCAGTAGGACCTAATGCTGCTTGTGCTCCTGCTTGTTGTAATCCTGTTATACCAGCTTGTACTGCTGGAGCTCCGATACCTGTAGTACCTGCTGCTGTAATTCCAGTTTGCTCTAAACCAGCCAAAGGAGCAACTTGAACCGCTGGTATTGGAACAGCTTTTTCAGCAAGTGCTTTTGAAATATCCATAAGCCCAAGTTTTCTTTCTTCAATTCCTGGAGCTTCTCTTATAATAGATGTTTGTACTTCTGGAACAGATTGTCCACCACCTCCGCCTCCACCTAAGTATTCTTTTAATCCTGTGTTTGGGTTAATAGATCCTGCACCACCACAAAGTTTAAGTAATCGTGATTCCCATTTATTTATATGTGCGAGTTCAGTATCGCCTTTTCTTCCTTCTTTAGCGACTTCATCATATAAAAACTTAAACAACTCAACTTTATCTTTGAGGTTTAGTTTTGTTTTTATTTCATTTATCAAACTCGATTTATTCATAATTCCTTTTCAATTTGTACATGAGTCATAGAAAAGCCTCTTGACTCAAGTATCTTTTTCCAACCAGGCCGTGCAAACACCTCCATTTTCTTACAGCCTTGTTTTTTGGCCCATTCCATAATGTGATCGATGAAATGAAACCAAGTCTTCATTCCTCTGCCAACTGTGATTTTTATATCACAGACTCTGTATTTCGGATATTCTCTTAATTCCGTAACACAGACACAGAGAACTTTTTTGTTCTCTACATCCCAAACCACCCACAGTTGCATGCGAGCGTTTTTGAGAATTTGCCTAATATGTTCTGCATCTGCAAAACCACCAGCTCGATCACAAGCTGATTGTATTAGGTCTTTTACCAAACTCCATATCCGATCTATTTCTTCGGGTATGAATTTAATAAACTCGTACTTACTCACGCAGCCTTCGCTTTTTTGAGCATTTCAAAAATTCGTTTGAATCTTGATTGTTGCTCATAAAAGTATTTAGCTCCTTTATCTCTCATTTGTTTAGCATCACTAGGATTTGCCCCTGCCATGATACCTGCGCCTAAAACTGCGTTTGCAGTCGTTACAAATTCTCCATCTGCTAGCTGTGCTAACATTGTATCTTCATCACCATTTCCATTACCAGATTCATCTACAACAAAATTAGATGCTCTTCTGTAAACAGAATGATCATTCTCGTCGTTGACTGTTTTACTTGGTAGTTTACTTACTAAAGCACCATTATTAAATTGTGCTAAGCCACCAGATTGAAATCTTGGTTGATAGTTTGATCCAAGTCTTTCTTCTACAGTTTCACCAATCTGTAATTGCTCTCCTGGAGCTCTTTCAAATTTTGTTACAATATCTTTAACACTTGGATAATTTATATTTAATTTTTCTGTTATTGATTTTTCTTCTTCATCGCCACTTAATAAAGGAATAAGTCCCGCTCCTAAAGCTAATGTTCCTGCTGTTCCTAATCCACTTGACTTGGCTGCGCCTGCACCACCTCCAACTGTTTTAGCTGCATCTGCTGCACCACCTAAAGTAGTTGGTTTAGCTGGAGGAATCATTCCAGTTTGTGGACCCATGATTGCTCCTTTAGCTCCTTCTAGTCCTGTTGCTTGTATTGCTTCAGTGGGTCCTAGTTGACCTAATCCTGTCGCTCCTTGTAATGCTTGTAATCCACCGTAAGCTAAAAAAGGTGCTGCACCTCCGTATTTTTTTTCTGCCATTCCTGCAGCAAGTGCTTTACCACCTTCTAGTGCAAATGCTTTTGCAGTTTGTTGACCACCACCTGCAACTAAAGAACCAATTCCACCACCTGCTCCTCCAGATAGTGCACCTTCAGTTCCTGCTCCAGGTAACATAGATTGCATTCCTGCAAGACCTAATGCTTTACCTGTAGACATTCCCATAGCTTTGTTAACTCCAAAGTTTATTAAGAATGGTAATACAAATGCTGGCAACGGCATATTTTTTTTAGCTCCTATTTACACGTGTTTATTCAAGATTATCACTTTTTCCGTTAGTTATCAACTCATCTACAAAACGACCTGTATACTGATGTTCCCCTATGTGTGAGATATAATCGTTAATCCAAGCATAACATTTACCACCTATGTCTTTCCATCTTTTACAGAAAGCAAAATCTTCCCCTAAATAGTGTCTTTTTTCTGGGATATACATAGTATCAAAAAAGTTATACATATTCTTTAATCTTTCGTTCTTACCATTCATCACTTGGTCTTGATCTATTTTATAATCCTTGCCATAATGTTCTATCATTTTTTCAAACACAGATCGTTTAATCATCATAAATCCAGTAGGAGCATGAGTGACCTCAATACAACCATTTTCTACTTTAATATTTAAATTATCTTCCACTTTAAAAGGATACCTGTAAAAAGCTTTATTTCTTAAATCTTTTGCTGTTTTGATTTTACCTTCCTGTATCATTTTAATACCCTTATCCCAATTCATATCTTTAAGTGGGTAGGGTATAGATACAAGCTCTTTTCCTGTTTCAATTAATCTAAAAGCTGCCTGACCATTAAAAGCAATATCAGAATCAATAAATAACATATGAGTCATATTACTATTTAAAAAAGCTGACACACACATGTTTCTTCCCTGTGTAATTAACGATGATTTCATTAATTGAAATTGAATTTTAACTTTATTATGTAAACAATTTTTTTGTAGTTCTAATAGGGATTGCGTATAGTGAATACTTACTTCACTGTGCACAGGAGTACACACCATAATGGAATAAGGTTTCCAATCTTGGCTTTCCGATTTATTACTTTTTACTTCTTCTTTTTTCTCTTTATTAAACCAAATCGGTTCGTGGTTTTGCATGTAATGCTCCTTGTAGAAATTGATTCCATTCATTTTTTCTGTTGTCCCAACTGTAAAACTTTTTATAAAACATTTGTTGAGAAACACATAACTCTCGCATACCGTCAAGATGAAGTTGGTCTGCTATACCGTCAATAGCAAAAGCAAAAGCTTCAGCTAGTTTTTTATAATTATTAGTATACTGAACATAGGTTGGCCATTCACTGCAAGTTTCATATAAAGCTCCATAGTTAGTAGTGATACAATGTATTCCTGCACCCAATGCTTCTATAGCTGAAATACAAGAAGTTTCTTCCCAAATGTTTGGATAAACAAATAAATTGTAATTAGACATTTCATTAGTGATATAATCATTTGTTGCATATCCCATATATTTTACATTAGGTAGTTGCCTAGCTTGTTCAAATAAAGGTTCATAAATATCTTTGTGTGAGTCATGAAAGTTTTGTCCATAAATTTGTGTAGAAGAATATACATCTAATTCAACTAATTCGTTTTTCACTAATTGCATAGCACCTAATAAAACACTTAAACCTCTCCAAGGAGTGGACGTATAAATCATTTTAATTTTTTCGTGTTTTCTATGTTGTGTAATTTTAGGGAAATGTTCAATAGCATTTTTAATGACAGTACATTTATCTTGAGGTAGATCAAACATCATTCTATATTTTTCCACACACCAATGACTATTAAAAACATACCAATCGTATTTATCGTGATTAGATTTATCTTTAAACCAAGGAGCTAGGTTTGGTTGATCATAAGAATTTTGAACCCAAAGAATATTTATTTTGTCTTTTGATAATGGTTCTTTTTCTGGGATAGATGTTGTGATTTGAAATTTTTCTAATAATTTATTATCAACATGTTTTTGCAATAAAGCATATTGCAATTCGGTACCACCAATAGGTTTCATAAACTATTTCTTTATAGTATCACCCTTGGTATGTAAAGAAGCAACTGTAATTTCAAGATCTTGTCTAAAATCGTCAGCAGTTGTATCAGTGGTTGGATTGGCAACATCTGCTTCAAATTCTGCTTTATCAGCGTAGACTTTCCCTGTTCTTTTATTTTTTACAATTTCTTTTGCAATAGCTGGTATTTTTTGTATTTCTGACATAATGATTTTTATATAGGATATCCTTGACCTCGTCCACCTTTTTTTCTCCCCTTATGTTTTTTCGAATGTCTACCAGGACGTTTTTTTCTTTTAGATTTAACAAATGTATTAACACCAAAACCTTTTGCTTTTTTAGCCATTCTGATCCTCTCTAGATATTTCTAATATAGAACATACGGCAGTTACGTTTGTAGTGTCTGATGTTTGCGCTAATAAAGAATCATTTTCTTCTAAGATAATTGGTCCTTTTGCAAAGTTACAAATGGTGGGTCCTGAAATAACTCCGTGAGCAATTCGGTAAGTAGTTAAACCACTGTTATCTAAAATGTAGAAATCTACATTTTTACTTCCGCTAGTGTTTGTAACTTGTAGGTTTTGAATAATCGCACGTCCGTTAGACGGAGCTGTATATACTGATGTAGCAGCCGTGGTTGTTGGTGCGTAGAATGCGTTTTTATAAAAATTAGCCATTTGTAGTATCGTACCATTTTATTGAACCAACAACACCATCATTATTGGATGCACCTTTAGCACATAAAGTTAGTGTGTCAGATGCACCTGCTATTGTTTGTCCAAGTTGATATTCAAAATTAAAACCATCTCCAAAGTTTTCAATAGAAACTCCTTTACCAGATAAATAAGTTCTATTTATAATCGTTCCTCCTGTAATGGTTTTAGTACCATCTAAATCGTACTCTATATTATCAGAATAACTTGTATATGAAAACGCTGTTGAAGGAGTTGCGTTTTGTCTTAACTGTACTTCAAAATCAGAGTTAGATACAGCAGAAGCTATAAAACCTTGAGGAATAATAAGTGCGT